>ERZ1669247.544-NODE-544-length-11937-cov-26.100741_pt1 | contig 11937 bp, 15 predicted proteins | sample MGYA00579297_ERZ1669247 | MGnify/ENA primary metagenome ERZ1669247 (study PRJEB41166, sample SAMN08046056) | hot springs metagenome | biome: hot spring; feature: acid hot spring; material: thermophilic sediment; isolation source: thermophilic sediment from acid...
CCCCAATTGCTAAGGTAAATAGATATAATGATATTATTAAAAATAAAAATCCAATGCGTTGAGTGAGAAATTCATTTTTTAATATCCCATTGATTTTAAAAAAGCAGTCAGGAGTTATGATGTATGATGTTTAGTTTCATCCAAGCAGTGGCATAATTATGCTATTTACCATGAGCTAAAGTCTTTTAGAATAAGAGCAAAGATAAGTAGCTGGTTCAACAGATTTGTTCAGCTCTTTGAAGTTATCGGAGATAAGGGCTATAAAGGATGTGTAAATGTCTATGTTTGCACAGCACAAGAAGATAAAGCTCAAATATAGATTATAGAAGGTGTATTTTTTTGAGACTTAAAAATTTAAGGTTTTAAAAAGATGGAGAAAAGGCATTACCATTATTACTTATTTATATGCTTATGTAATAGCTTATAGCTTTTTAAAGCCTATTGATATGGAATCAAAGAAGGGTTAATTTCTAATTTTTTAGATAATATGATTCATATTATAATTTGTGTGCCATAATACAATAGCACAGTGTTTATTAAACAAATCTTCTACGAAAATAAACTCAAGATTTGTCAATATCTTATATTTTACAACAGTCAGCAAAACATTGACAATCAGAGTGTGTCATAACTGTGCCATACCAAGTATATAATAATTAACTCAAGCTTATAATAATATGCATACATAATAAAATTCACAAATTACGTATAAAAATATTTGTGTAATAAAGAATAAGCTTGTAATAGTTGATTTTCAAAGGAATATTAGAGATTGAATGAAAGCTAGTGGTGGGGGTCGAACCCACGACCTCGTGATTACAAATCACGTGCTCTGCCGACTGAGCTACACTAGCTAAGTAGTATCAAATTATATCAGTTAAAAGCTAAAAAGTCAATGATATGTAAAGATACGTCCTATTTTTAGCCCGAGGTAGTTTATGTAGCATTGTGCAGCAAAAATATTGCATGCAACAACCCTTTATTGTAATACCCATTGATTATTAATGTAATATATATGGCACGTATTTTGCTGATCATTTTACAAATGCTTGAAGGAGGTGTTTTATGGCAAAGCTTAGCAAACTAAGCCATCTTATGCAAGTACTTGGTGCAGTTGCTGCCGGAGAGTTTTCCGATGATGGCAAACTATTAAATTATACCGCAACTTGGACGAAAAGTCCGCAGAGATTGCAGCTCTTATGGCGGCTGCCAACAAAGCAATGGGTAATATGCAAGCAAGGCTGGACCGTTTACACTGGAAAAGATGGTTTTTTCCAGTAACTGGGTTTGCAGTTGCAGGTGGTAAGTATGCAGCATGCATTATGGGAAATACCGGTGTTTTCGTAGAGCTATCAAAAGCAGATTTTGACAAAGCTTTTGAAATTTTATCAGAAAACATTTAAAGGAGGTGCAAACCATGGCAGATTTACAAAAATTTTTATCCATAAAGGGTGTGTTTGCTGCGGGTGAGTTCTCCAACGATGGGAAACTTTTAGCTTTCAAAGGAGAAATATCTGAAGAAGAAGCAGCGATGGCATCAAAAATGTGTGCCGCTAACAAGGCTATGGCCGAAATACAGACAGAAGGTTTTACCGCGATGTCTGGTCAAGAATGGGCTCCATTAAAAGGATTTGCTCTTAGTGGCCCTAAGTATTCTGTGTGCGTTGCTGGAAATGTAGGAGTTTTTGTTAAAAACGATGAAGTATCTTTTAACGAGGTATTTAAAGCTCTTTTAAGCTAACAAACTCTTTTCTTAGATGGGGGAGGGAGAAAGTAAAAAATCAGAGGTGGTTTATGTATAAATTTCTAACTTTAGATTGGATGAAAGCTTACAAAGATCTATGGAATCAAAAGCAAGATCTCATAAGAGAGCTAAATAATTTCAGCGCTCTCATAAAATACAAAGTAGAAGGCCGTGAGCCAGGTGTTGTGCTTTTAGTAGAAAACGGGATGGCTAAAGATGTAGAAGAGGCTAAAGAGAAGGATTACGATTTTGAGATGTGGAGCAACATAGATATATGGAAACGCCTTGCTACAAACGATTTAGGACCAAAAGCCGCTCTTCTTACTAAAAAGCTAAAATTTAAAGGCTCCATGATAACAGCGATGAAGTATATAAGCTCTTTTGAAAAAAGTATTTCAATGATGAGTGAAATACCTTCTATCTTTGAATTATAATATGTATTATGCTCCTTAACTTCAATGTATTTGAAAACATCTCAGACGGCGTTATAATAATCTCCAAAGATAAGAAAGTTGTTTATTTTAACAAAAGCACAAAAAACTTTTTCCCAGAACTTTCTATCAATAAAAGTTGCTCCGGACTTTACAACATATGTGAAAATTGCCCGTTAGAAATAGCCAAAGAGGAGAATAGAAACATAAACATCTACGATGTTAAGGCCTCTAACAGAAGAGTCTGCTTTTCCATGAACCCTATTTTTATAGAAATTTTTATAGAAGATGAGTTTTACGGAGTCATAGAGATATTTAGAGATGTGAGTAGAGTTATACACTACATGGAAGATGTTCACAGACAAAAAGAGTTTACCGAGAAAATATTCAATTCAATTGTAGAAGGCATAATAGTAGTAGACAAAGAAGGAAAAGTTATAAACCTAAACGAAAGCGCAAAGAGGTTGCTGCGCAATCTAGATACAAAAGATGCCATAGGGCATAACGTCAAAGAGATTCTTGGTGTTAGTTTAGAACAAATGCCTAGCATAGACAAAAGAAACGATATATATATTCAAACTTACTGCGGTAAGCTAAAGGCCTCTTTGATGCTATCGTCTTTCAGAGATGAAGGTTATATAATATCTTTTTACATACTCCCAGAGCAAAACATTTTTCAAGGCTTTTCAGAAAATGAATTTTACACTAAAAACCCTAAACTTTCAAAAGCCATCGATATAGCAAAATATGTTGCAGAGCATAACGTAAACATATTGATAGAAGGTGAAACCGGGACTGGTAAAACGCTTTTAGCAAAATATATTCACTTTATCTCTCCTAGGAGAAACAAGCCGCTTGTAAAAATAAACTGCGCTGCAATACCAGAGAGCCTCTTAGAATCTGAGTTGTTTGGTTATGTAAAAGGTGCTTTTACCGGTGCTGTGAAAGATAAAATAGGAAAGGTAGAACTTGCCAACGAAGGAACGCTCTTCTTAGATGAAATAGGAGATATGCCCTTATCAATACAAGCAAAAATATTAAATCTCATCCAAGAAAAAGAGATAGAAAGATTAGGAGACAACACCCCTATAAAAGTGGATGTCAGGATAATAGCCGCCACTAACAAAGATATAAAACAGCTTATAAAAAACAAGCTTTTCAGAGAAGACCTTTACTATAGGTTAAATGTGGTAAAAATAATACTACCACCTTTACGAGAAAGAAAAGAAGATATTCCTATATTGGTAAAGGGCTTTTTAGAAAAATTTTCAGAGATTCACAATAAAAATGTAAAATCTGTAAAACCTGAAGCTATGAAACTCCTACTGAAATACAATTATCCTGGCAACGTAAGAGAGCTTGAAAACATTGTAGAACATGCTGTTATAATGGCTAAAAACACCTATATAGGCACTTACGATCTGCCGGATTTCTTATCTTCTGATTTTGACGTATTTTTAGAAAACCTCACCGAGAAGGACCTTATAATAAAAACCCTAAAACAAACCAACGGCAACAAAGCCAAAGCCGCAGAGCTTCTAAATATGCATAGAACAACCCTTTGGCGGAAAATAAAAGATTACGGTATAGAGACATAAGAGCTCTAAAGCCCGGCGCTTATAAAATCTATATACTCTTTAAGATAAGACACAACGTTATCTCTAAAATAAGATAACAAGCTTAAAGAAGAGTCTTTATACTCCTTTATCAAATCCAACAAAGAGTTTTTACCAAGGACTTCAAAAGCACCGTCTTTATCTTTAAAATCGTCCACAAGCTGAAATAGTATACCTATGTTGTATCCGAGCTTTTCGTATAAAGAATAATCAACACCTTTTAATATGGCTGGTATGCAAAAAGAGGTTTTTATAAGGGCGGCAGTTTTTAAAGAGGCTACTTTTAGGAAATCTCCTTCACCTTTTATATCGTAAACTTGACCTGATACCATACCCTCTATGCCTGCATTTTTAGACACATAGTTTACCACTTTCACAAGATTTTGAGGATTTTCGTACAAAGATTCGTTTGATAATATATCAAAAGCCAAGCTCAAAAGGCCGTCGCCTGCCAAAAGAGCTATGTCTTGACCAAAAACTTTATGGCACGTGGGCTTACCTCTTCTTTCATCGTCGTTGTCTAACTCTGGCATATCATCGTGAATAAGAGAGTAATTGTGAATAAACTCAACAGCACATCCAAGGGTTATAGCATCCTCTTCAGCTAAATCACAAGCATACCCTCCTATTGCAGATAAAACAGGTCTTATGCGCTTTCCCTCTTGAAACACATAATAACTCATCGCCTCGTACAAAACCTTTGGCTCAAAAGGCGTTAAAAGCTCCCTTAGTCTTTTTTCTATTTTTGGTTTTAAAAGCTCAAATATCATTTTATATCCAATCTATGGGCTCTTCCTATTAGTTCTTTGAAATGTTTTAGGTTTTTAGTATCCAGATGATTTTTTATACCCTCTATCACGTCCAGAGGGCTTAATGGCTTATAGAAGTTTGCAGTACCAACTTGAACAGCGCTAGCTCCTGCTAGTATATGTTCTAAGGCATCTATATGTGTGGTAATCCCACCAACGCCTATAATAGGTATAGCTTTGCCGTATTTTTCGTATGTCTGCCATATCATTCTAACGGCTATTGGAAGTATAGCAGGACCAGATAGCCCGCCCGTTTTTGTGGCAAGGAAAGGTCTTTCGTTATATATATCTATCTTCATACCAACAAGGGTGTTTATAAGGACGATACCATCAGCTTTTGCTTCTATGCATATTTTTGCAAACTCTGTAATGTCTGTGACGTTTGGAGAAAGCTTTACAAGAAGGGGTTTTTTCGCAAAAGCCTTTATCTTTTCTATCAAAGACCTAAGCACCACCGGGTCTTGACCAAAAACTACACCGCCCTTTTTCACGTTTGGACAAGACACATTTAACTCATAAGCCACAATCTTTGGCACATCCTCTAAAATTCTTATTACTTCCATATACTCTTCTTCGGTTTCTCCAAATACATTTGCTATAAAATGCGTATCTATGTCTTTTATAATTGGATATATTTTTTTAATAAAAGCCTCAACACCGGGATTTTGAAGCCCTATAGAATTTAGCATACCACATGGAGTCTCAGCAATACGCGGCATAGGATTTCCTTCTCTTGGTCTTAGAGAAAGCCCTTTTGTTACTACAGCCCCAAGCTTTGATATATCGTATATCTTGGCTCCTTCAACACCGTATCCAAATGTCCCAGAAGCCACCCATACAGGGTTTTTAAACTTTATACCAAAAAGCTCTATCTCCAACTTATCCATTCTTATTTATTTTAGCATAAATATTCACAAGCCCCTTATGTGGTCTCATAAATATGGTCTTATCTTCTCTTTCATTAAATCGTAAATCTTAATTAGATTTTCTGCTGATCTAATAGCTTCATTTAGCTCTTTTATCAATATTTCTTTCTCCCATGGGTATGTGTGCATCAAGAGATTTCTTATTTTCCTTAATTCTTTCCACTGGTTTGAAGAAGATAAAAACCCGAGTTGTTCTAATCTATTTAATATGTCAATAAAAGGCTTACTCCTTGCTTCTTCACCAAGATATTCAAGAATCAAAGGAAACAACTTTTCTCCCATGGTATCTTGCATTTTTGAAAATCTAAATAAAAATGCATCTATTGTTTCAACCTTTTCTGGGTCTTCTAACATGTCTAAATTAAAATCTCCAAACCTTTTTATTTTTTCCAAAACATACATAAGCCTTTCTTTATGTTTGTCTATCTCTTCAAAAACTATGTTTATATCTTTCATAAAATCCTAATACCAGTGTTTTTAGCTTCTTGACAGTGCCTTTCTTGACATCTATAAGGACTCACTACAACATCTACTTTTTGCTCTCCAATTTTATCTTCTAATCTAATCAAAAATTCTATTTTCTTTTTAGCAACCTTTTCAATATCAAAATCTTTTATCTCAATATAAATATCTATGTCCCCACCTTTTTTGTTTAAATCAGTCCGGCTGCCAAATATCCAAATCATTATATCACTTCCAAACACTTCCAAAGCTACCTCTTTGATAGCTTCTATTTCCTCTTTTTCTAACCTTACTTTATGAGTTTTCATGTTATATAGCCTTTATTTGCTGCATACTGTTTTAAATTATGGGAAATTTCTAAGAGAACGTGCATTTGCTCTAGAGCTTTTTTGAAAGTTTCTTTTAGTTCCAAATTTCTTTCCCATATGTATTCGTGGGCGATTTTGTTTCTTAGGTCTCTTAAATTGACTATTGTCCTATAATCTTCTACTATTCCTCTTTTTTCTGCTCCTATTATTATATCTAAAGTGGTTTTCATGTTTTTGTCTTCAAGCTCTAACACATCTAAACTGCGCAAAACTCTATTTATAAACATATCAACGCTTCTAGAAAACCTAGCAAGAAAAAGATCTATCACCTCTAACTCTCTTTTTGTAAAGCTGGTTTTGTTTAAATTTATTTGCTTTGCTTTTTTAAAAGTGTCTTGACACCATTCTATGGTTTTATCAAAAGCCTCTAACTCTCTTTTAAAGTTTTCAAGACTCCTTGTTTCTTTCATATTTCTATTGCTTCTTCATAAATCATACTTACAAAAGGTGAGCTTTCTGGATTTTTTGCTCTTACTATGTCTATTTTCCTATCACCTAGCTTTATTAAAAGTTCTGCTCTGATGTTTAACTCAGCATCAAGGTCTATTTTATCAGATAAAATAAGAATGTCTATATCGCCACCTCTTTTAGCAAGGTCTGTTCTACTTCCAAATATAAATATCTTTGCATCTTTGTCGTAAGCTTTTATACTCTCTTTTATCGCTTTTATCTCTTCATAGTCTAATCTTACTTTCTTCATAAGATTATTTTATATGTCTCCAAGCATCTTTTTCACGCTTTCTTTTATGGATTTTGATATGCCAAGTTTTTTAAGCTTTTCATCGTCAGATTTGATAAAATCGTAAAGGCTGTCAAAGTGTCTATATATGATTTCTCGTTTTATCTTGCCAACGCCCTTTACCTTTGATAGCGTATCTTTTATAAACTCTTTTGAGCGAAGGTTTCTATTGTAAGTGATGGCAAAACGATGCGCCTCATCTCTTAAAAGCCCAAAGACCCTATAAAGAGTTTGGTTGTTTTTTATGGGTATTTCAAGCCCGTCTTCTGTATAGATGATTTCTTCTTTTTTTGCCAAAGAGCATACGTATATGTTTAATAAAAACTTTTCTTTTACCTCAATACCCATTGAAAGCTGCCCTTTACCACCGTCTATAAGCCACATATCTGGGGTTTTATCCTCTTTTGATACTAACCTTTTTGCCCTTCTTGATAATACTTCTTTTAACGATGCAAAATCATCTATGTAATCCACGGTTTTTATCTTGTATCTTCTGTATTTTGATTTGTTTAAACTTCCATCTTCCCAAACCACCATAGAACCTACAGTATATTGCCCTTGAAAATGACTTATATCAAAACACTCTATCAGTTTTGGGGCTTTTCTTCCAAAAAGCTTATAAAATTCGTTTTCAAACTCTGAAATGTCTGGTTTTAAGACTACATTCTTTTCTATTATCTTCAAAAGCGGTTTTGGTATGTTTGAAGAAAAACTCACATCCTTTCGTTTTGATTTTATGAAAAGCCTAAAGTTTTCTGTAACCTCAAAATTTGTTATGATTTTTTTAGGTATGATATTTGATATATAATAAGTGCCAAGCATCTCCTCATGGTCTATAATCTGGTCTTTGTTTATAGAAAATTCTTTGTAAGCCACTAGACGCTTGTTTCTTATTATAAAAAGCCATAAACTATAACCTTCCAAGTAAAAGACATCTGCTTCTTCTATATCGTACAAAAACACCCCTTGACCTTCTACGATGTTTTGAAGAGCTAACACTTGGTCTCTTAAAAATGCCGCTTTTTCAAAAGCCAAATTTGAAGCATACTGCTCTATTTTTTCGTGCAAAATAGGAAGCACATCTTTTACGTTGCCAGATAAAAAGGCTTTGGCAGATTTTACACTTATGGCGTAGTCTTCTTTGGATATTAAATTAGCACAAGGGCCAGAGCAAAGGCCAAGATGATAATCCATGCATGGGGTTGGTCTTTTTGGCATCTCTTCACAAGTTCTTAGCTTGAAGGTGCTATGTATTAGCTTTTTAATCTTTATCGCCTTGTTCACATTTAGAAAAGGTCCAAAAGCCTCTCCTTTTTCTTTTGTGTCTCTGGTGATTTTAACAGTAGGATAATCTTCGTCTGTTATAAGTATCACTGGATAACCGCTACCGTGTTTTAAAAGCACGTTGTATTTTGGCTTGTGAGTTCTTATAAGGTCCATCTCCAGCAAGAGCGCTTCGTATTCATTGTTGGTCACTATCCACTGAAGCTCCGTAGAATGCCTAAATATGTTTTCTTCCTTTTGAGAATTTGCTCTTTCTTTTAGATGTTGCTGTAGTCTTTTTTTAAGGTTTACAGCTTTTCCTATATAGATGTAGTGTCTTTGGTTTTTAAAAATATAAACGCCTGGTTCTTCAGGGGCTTTTTCTATAAGTTCTACAAAATCCATAACCTCTTAAATATAATTCAATAACATTACCATTCAAGTACTATCCTAAAAACGCCGTTTTCGTATTTGGCTTTTACCGAGATACCATTTCGCTGGCAAAGAGCTTTAACTATATAAAGACCAAGACCTAAACCTTCTTTTGACTCGTCTTCTCGGTAAAAAAGCTCAAAAATTTTTGAGGCATCTGATATGGGCTCGCTTGGGTTTTCCACTATTAGCTTGGAGGAAGAGATTTTAACGTTTATAAAACCGTTTTCTTTGTTGTATTTTATGGCATTGTCAAAGATATTCTCTATTATCATAGACATATCCATAGGGTCTGCATAAACCTTAAGCGTTGTGTCCTCTTCAATATTTACGGCGATATTTTTTGACTCTAGGGCATCTTCTAAAGAATCTACGGCGTCTTTGACAAATTCATTTATATTTATTAGAGTTTCTTCGTTTGGTTTTGATATAAAAATAGATTTTACACGGTTTACCGTATCCTCGATACGGGCTATAGCTTCTTTAGCGCGTTTATCTTTTATGTCTATAAGCTTTAAAATGCCGACCGGTGTGTTTATAGCATGCATACTGCCCTTTAGGACTATATCAAGCTTTTGGGTGTAATCTTCAATGGGCTTTAAAAATATGCCAGCAAACAAATAAGATATGCCAAAAACAGATAACGTCAGCACAAAAAATAGTAAGCTTGCATAAAAGATAATCTCTTTTTCTGATTCTATGATATCTTCCATAGAGGCTTTTAAGAGCACTGTATATATATTACCGTTGTATTCAAATCTGTCTTTTATCCTTATGATATTCCTATCGTCTTTGTCTATTTTGTTTACATCGTAATAAACCTTGCCGTTTGATTTTATAGTGATACCAAAACCGGGCGGAAGCGTAAAGGCTTTGTGGTTTGCCACTTTTAGGATGGCTATTTTTGCAAGTTCTTCTGAACGGTTTTTTATTATCTCTTGGGCATATCCGACGTAAAGATTGTATACAATATAATAAAAAAAGCCCATAACAAGTACAAATATGATTGAATTTAGAATAGCAAATTTTAGTTTTGCATTTGTAAAAAGGTTTTTAAACAAGTCTGTAGCCAAGACCTGGGACGTTTCTTATGAGGTCTTTGTTCTCTTCTTTTAAAAGTTTTCTTAAAAGCTTAAGATGGGTCCTTATGGAATCTTGGCTTGGGGTTTCTGCCATATCCCAGCAGTTTTGCATAAGAGTTTCGTAAGATACAAGTTTTCCAGCTTTAAATATGAGAGTTTCCAATATACAGGCCAATTTTCTGGTAAGCTCTTTCTCTTCACCGTCTACTATAAGAATCTTCCTATCCATGTCGTAAAGCACGTTTTCTCTTAGCTTTACAACGCTTCCTTTTATGTTGTGCTTTCTTCTTATGACAGCTTTTATACGAAGGATAAGCTCTTCTACACTAAAGGGTTTTGTTATATAATCATCCGCCAAACAATCCTCAAAACCCTTAGTCTTGGTACTAAGGTCAGCTATTGCGCTTATAAATATAATAGAAGCCTCTTTGTTTAACTCCCTTATATCTTTACAAAGGTTTATACCACTCTCTTTGCCAAGCATTATATCAAGACATATCACGTCAAACTCTTCCGCTTTAAGATACAAAAGAGCATCTTGAGCATTTTCAGCCCCTTCACACAAAAAGCCGTTTTCTTTTAACTTTTTGCATAAAAGCTCTAAAAGTGTTTTATCGTCTTCTACAACAAGCACTTTCATAGATACGTAGCTTCCGAAAGTTTTTTAACCTCTTCTTTCAACCCCTTTAAACCTCTTTGTTTTAGGCTTTTAACAAAATGGCTTCCTACTACTACACCATCTATATAGTGCTTTAGAGCGTTTATATGCTCTTTTGTAGATATGCCAAAACCAAGGACTATGGGCTTATGGCAATGTTCTTTATAAGCCTTTGTATATTCTTTTATGCTTTCTATCGGTAGTTTATCCCTAGCCCCTGTTATACCTGTTATGGATACCATATAAACAAAGTCGGTAGACATCTTGCATACGTTAGATACTCTGCCGTTTTTAAAAGACGTAGGAGCCAAAAGCATCACAAGGCTAAGACCTTTTTTCTCAAGAGATTTTTTGACATCTTCTGCTTCTTCAGCAGGCAAATCTGGTATGATAAAACCATCTATCCCAGATTCTTTGGCCTCTTCAAAAAACCTATCTAGTCCTATCTTAAAAATAGGGTTAAAATACGTCATAAGTAAAAAGGGTTTATCTTTGTGCTTTGCTTTTAGGCTTTTAGAAAGATTAAATATATCTTTATGAGTGATGCCGTTTTGAAGGGCTACCGTATGAGCTTCTTGTATCGTAGGACCATCTGCCACCGGGTCTGAAAAAGGAAACCCAATCTCTATCATATCAGAGCCGTTTTCTAAAAGTATATCAAAAGCTTTGTAAGACGTATCCAAGTCTGGATATCCAGCCACCATGTAAGAGAGCAACGATATCTTGTTTTTTTCTTTTAAAAGCCTAAAAGCTTCTGATATATTCATTTTAGCTCCGTAATCTCTTTTTCTTTAGAAGCTGATAGGTTTGATATTTCATCTATATATTTGTCTGTAATCTTTTGGAGCTTATCTAGGGCTCTTTTTATCTCATCTTCAGATATACCTTCTAAAGATTCTATCATTTCCTTTGCATCCCTTCTTATATTTCTTATAGCCACCTTAGCCTCTTCGGTGGTTTTGTGAAGAAGCTTTACAAGCTCTTTACGCCTTTCTTGGGTAAGGGGCGGCAGTGTAATGCGCAGAGTGTTTCCTTGTCTTGCCGGGTTTAAAGATAATTGCTCCATAATAGCTTTTTCTATGGGTGATATAGCATTTTGGTCCCACACTTGAATTAGTATCTGGCTTGGCTCTGGCACACTCACATTGCCCACTTGTTTAATAGGCACCCTAGACCCGTAATACTCTATCTTTATATCCTCCACCAGCGAACTAGAAGCCCTACCAGTCCTAAACCCTGCCAGCTCGCTCTTAAAGTGGCTTATACTCTTTTTCATGCTATCTTCAGCTTCTTTCAAGATATCCTCTATCATATTATCTATTATAAATCAAAAGCCTGTAATTTTTATGAAAATTTGATATAATAATAAATTATTAAATTTGAGAGGTAAAGCTATGGGCAGTAAAA
>ERZ1669247.545-NODE-545-length-11916-cov-2.524829_pt1 | contig 11916 bp, 15 predicted proteins | sample MGYA00579297_ERZ1669247 | MGnify/ENA primary metagenome ERZ1669247 (study PRJEB41166, sample SAMN08046056) | hot springs metagenome | biome: hot spring; feature: acid hot spring; material: thermophilic sediment; isolation source: thermophilic sediment from acid...
TATCCTCACTTTCTATGGTATTTGTGTCTCCATCTGGCATAGTTATTCTGGCAATAAACAGATCTCCATCCTTAATAATTTCAACATCAAATAACTTCTTCATACATGTCACCAAATAAATTTAAAAAGGGGATTTCCCCTTTATCTCTTAAGGGTTATCTCAATTGATGAAACGTTGCTTTCCTTGCCGTCATCGGTTTTAATTTTCTCTGTAGATAAGGCCACTATATAGTTTATGTTTAAATTGTTCAGGAACCTGTTTCTTACGACTTCCTCGACATCGACGGCCTTCTTTATTGCTTTTCCTCTTGCCTTCAGGACAACGCTCTTTGCTCCGTTGTTAAACTGTGTTACAACTGCAATCACATAGTTCATTGTTGGTTTTTTCCCTATAAATACCACGTTTTCTTCTGTTTTATTCTCTGCCATAATTAGACCTCCTTTGTGATATGCTCAATAAATTTTTATTATATATACTTTTCAGTGAGGTGATTAATGAATATAAATTAAAGAATAAAAATAACAAAGCTTTAAATTTATGTTAGGAATTACAGAACACTATGTTCGAAATAAGGTTTCATGGAAGGGGAGGTCAGGGTGCAGTGACTGCTGCAAATATTCTTGCCACAGCCGCATTTTACGAGGGCAATGATGTACAGTCATTTCCATTTTTTGGTGTTGAAAGGAGAGGTGCTCCGGTCGAAGCGTATACAAGGATAGATAATAAAAAAATAGACATTAAGATGTACATATACAATCCCGATGCCGTTGTGGTTCTGGACACATCACTGATGAAGGATCTCGATGTGACCAGGGGATTGAAAAAGGGAGGCTATCTGATTCTCAACACGCAGAAAAAACCTTCCGATTTCAATTATAAAGATTTTAAGGTTGCCGTAGTTGATGCAACAGAAGTGGCCGTGGAATTTGGACTTGGTTCCAAATCTTCACCCATTGTGAATACGGCGATCTTAGGTGCATATTCAAAGGCTGTTGGGAATGTAAAGATCGATTCCATATCCAAGGCCATAAGGGATTCAGCCCCGGCCAAGGCCGAGGAAAATGCTAACGCTGCTTATGAATCATATAAAAGAACTGTTTTGGGGTGGTAAAAAATGAAAATTACAAGAGGTGTAGTTATTACTGAACCGGGAAGCACTGCACTTGAGGAGACAGGATCATGGAGAACATTTAAACCTGTGATAAAATATGAAAAATGCATAAGGTGCATGATATGCTGGAACTACTGTCCGGAGCCAGCAATCGAGAAACAGCCAGGAGAAAATTATCCGGTAGCGAATCCAAAACTTGTTAAGATGGAGATTCCTGTAATAAATTACAGGTATTGCAAGGGTTGCGGGATATGCGTCAATGAATGCCCGACAAAGGCAATTGATTTTGTAAGGGAGGAGAAATAAGATGGTCATGATGATGTTAAAGGGAAATGAGGCAACTGCATATGCGGCCAAGGTTGCAAAGGTACAGGTAATTCCAGCATATCCCATAACTCCATCAACGCTGTTTCCTGAAAAGGTGTCAGAACTTATTTCAAATGGGGAAATGAAGGCTGAATTCATACCAGTAGAGAGTGAGCATTCTGCACTTTCTGCAGCTATAGGGGCTGCAGCTACAGATGGCTACAGTTCTATGCTGAAAATAATCAGGAAGCCCTTGACCTATCTTTAATAGCATTCAGGGTTGCAGAGGATAAAAGGGTTCTTCTACCGGCCATGATGGGTATGGATGCATTCGTTTTAACGCACACGATGGAACCTGTGGATGTTCCGGATGAATCTCTGGTTGAAAAATATCTTGGGCCTCCAGAACAGAAATATCCGACGTTGAATCCTTCCCAGCCATCAACGTTTGGTGCATTTGTATTTCCAGAGCATTACATGGAATTCAGGTATTCACAGTTTGTAGCAATGGAACATTCTAAAAAGGTCATAGATGAAGCATTTGAAGAATTCAAAAATATATTTGGAAGGGAATACAGGAAAGTTTCTGGGTTCATGAATGAAGATGCCGATATACTTTTAATTTCTATGGGATCAATGACAGGTACCGCAAGGGAAGCGATAAGAAAACTCAGAGAAAAGGGGGAAAAGGTAGGTCTAATAAAGTTATCTGTATTCAGGCCATTTCCGAAAGAGGAGCTAGTGGAAATAACAAAAAATGCCAGAATTGTTGCGGTTGTTGACAGAAATATATCAATAGGTTTTGCAGGAGCAATTTTCACGGAACTTGTTGCATCTTACAATAACATTGAGAAAAAACCAAAGATACTGAACTTCATTCTTGGCCTTGGAGGCAGAGACATCAGGGTGGAGGATTATATAGAAATTTATAACAGGGCAAAGGAAGCTGAAAATAGGGGTGTAAAGGAAATACAGTGGATAAATGTGGATGAAGATGCAGTTTATGAAGTGGAGGGACCATTATGAATTACGAAAATCAGGAATTTTTTGCACCCGGTCACAGAGCATGTGCAGGATGTGCTGCACCGATAATAGTAAAGTGGGTTCTTAAAATAGCAGGACCCAATACTATAATTGTCAATGCAACGGGATGTCTTGAAGTGTTTTCAACACCTTATCCCCACTCATCATGGAGGTTGCCATGGATTCATGTTGCATTTGAAAATGCCAGTGCTGTTGCAAGTGGAATAGATGCGGCATTGAAGGCCCAGGGAAAAAGGGAAGGAACGAATATAATAATATTTGGAGGAGATGGAGGGACATCTGACATTGGTTTACAGAGCCTCAGTGGCATGGCAGAGAGAGGTCATGATATTCTTTATGTGATGTATGATAATGAGGCATATATGAACACAGGAATTCAGAGATCCTCATCGACACCCTTTGGTGCATGGACAACAACATCACAGGTAGGTCCATACAATATAATAGGAAAGAACGAATTTAAAAAGCCAATTGCGGAGATAATGGCAGCACACAAAATACCTTATGTTGCAACCGTAAACCCTGCATTCCTGCCAGACATGAAGATGAAAATAGAAAAGGCCCTTAAAATAAAGGGTCCCAAGTTCATACATGCCATATCCAGCTGTACAACGGGCTGGAGACATGATCCATCCAAAACAGTGGAAATAATGAGACTTGCAACGGAGACGGGTATTTTTCCCCTGTGGGAAATTGAAAATGGTGACTTTTTAAAAATGAAATTAACATACGTGCCAAAGCAGAGAAAGCCTGTTGAGGAATACTTCAAGCCCCAGGGAAGGTTCAGACATCTTTTCCAGAATCCCGAAAAAATAAAGGAAATACAGAAAATGGTGGATGAATGGTGGGCAAAATTTGAAAATAAAAATTAAAATTTTTTAAAAATTTTTATTATTTTAGAAATCAAACTGGTACTGGTAGAGTGGCTGTCCGTTGTAAATTATCTGTACTTCCCACTGATCAAGTATGTTTGTATGTAACGATGGTGCTGCTCCTTTCACAGATACTGCATAGAACCCGATATCAAATGCATCGCCCGTATCAAGTTTTCCATTCTGGTTGTTGTCATATATATTTATGTATGCTGTGGCATATGGTGTTACGCCTGTAACCTTGAATGGAATTTCATATCCTGGCTTACCTTTTGGTGGTCCTTTCTTCTGTATAGTATTTTCATGTTTTAAATTATCTTAATAATTATTTATAAATTTTTCTGAACATTATATTTTATTGAATGATACAGAATGGTCAGGGCAGAAAATTCAGGAAAATACCTTGATCATGTTCACCAGAAGAACTGTAAATGTTAATAGAATACAAGGCAGAGGATACAGGTAAGATTGTAGTATATATAAATACGAAACATACATCACAGAGATGCTCAAGGTGTAAATATATAGATAAAAATAACAGGCACGGTTCAGTATTCAGATGCAAAAACTGTGGTTTTGAATTTAAAGCAAATCGAAAGCCAGCCAAATGTTGCTGTTTAATGAACCTCCACTCAGGGTGATGAAAAGACCAGCAACAAACTCCGAAGCTTTAGCAAGAAATATCTAAGAAATGGGCATGAAAAATAATTTTTAACCCGATTCTATTCTGAATAAAAATGAAAATATCAAGGGAATATGGTGGGTGGATTACAACTTCCTTAAGCTTTTTACTCGTGATTATCTATTCATTAAACATTAAATTAAATCTTTCTTTAATAATATTCTGGATTCCTGTTTTTGCAGGTCTTGCTTTGTTTGACTTAAATTTAAAAGAAATGGATAAAACATCAGATATTTTAATTTTTGTGGGTATCATATTTTCAGTGTTTTCCATTATACTTTATTGTTATATAATCATTCCATATCTCCTATTTTTTATATCCTATTTATTTAAACATAAGAGATACAGCAATTATCTGGTAACATTGACAGGATTATCGGGTCAGGTTTTTATGGTATTTTTATCTCTTCATTTCTCAGGAATCAACTTTACTGAAAATTCCATATTATTGTTTCTATATCTTTATGGTGCAGAATTTGCTGTGAAATCTTTCATTAAAAAGAAATTTTCTTATTCATTATACAATCTCATACCATTTGCTCTTTCAATAATTTTTACTCACATTTTCATCATATCAATTTTTCGTCTTTCATATTTCAAATTCAGAAAAATAAAGAGCATTGGAATAATGGAAACAATCCTTTATTCAGTAATTGTAATTTATTTCATATTCATATCATTTCTTCAAAGATAAAATTATAAATATTTATATTAATAATGTAAAATCATGATGCCCTGGCGAGGTAGAAGAAGGGGTAGGAGATGGATAAACATTTCTCCCTATTCACAGATATTCATACCTGCAAATTCACCACCAAAAGGAAAGGTTCTCCTTTTCTATTCGGAACTGCAGGCCCTGAAGCTCGTTGATATGGATAACCTCACGCAGGAAGAGGCTGCAGAAAAACTTGGAATATCAAGAAAAACTTTGTGGTCCGATGTTATGAGGGCCAGGGCCAAAGTTGTTGATGCACTTATCAATGGTTATGTGATTGAGATTGTGGATGATTCAAAAATAGAATAGAAATTAAACTTCTGGAAGGTGTATGATCCTTCCCTTACCGGATGTCCTTCTTACCAATGTTAATACAAATCCGATGATTGATATGACAAACATTGCCATCATAACATTGTGGTATCCAATAAATATAAGAGACTTCTGGACCGTTTTACCTATAACAGATTCATGTGCATAAAGTTCGAATATGAATGTGGCAATTGCAATGCCGAATATATTTCCAAGGCTTCTCATCATGTTCAGGAAACCACCCACGAGGCTAAGCTTTCCCGGAGGTGAAATGCTCATAACTGAGCTGTTATTGGGTGCTGTGAAAAGACCCATACCGAAACCAAGAATTGAAAGGGATATTAAAATGTAAAGAATGCTGCTTCCCTGGGAACTGAAGGATAACAAGACGGTTCCTATTATTATCAGGAAAAATCCGGTAACGCTGGGTTTGTAGTACCCTATCTTGTCAGCAATAAACCCGCTCAGAGGAGTGCCTATCCCCATAAATACAGGAACAGTAATTATAATGGTACCTGCAAACATCTCCTTAAAATTTAAAACGTATTCAAGATAGTAGGGCAGCATGAAAAGTGATGCACCGATGATCAGGTACGAAAGCAATCCTGTAATATTTCCTGTAACATATTCAAGATTCCTGAAAAGAGAGAAATCAATTATGCAGTATTCATTTCTCAAACCATGTATAATGAATACAATTAACAGTATTATAAAAACAGCATAAAGAAGGTATAGTTGTATTGGCGAATATCCAGACTGTGAACTCATTGAAAAATTATACAGAAATATTATCAGAAATCCCGTAAATAATGATGCACCAATGTAATCGATTTTTTCTTTTTTACCCTCCGTTCTGGATTCCGGAAGTATAAGAAGTGCAAGGATTGTCCCAATAATACCAACAGGTACATTTATGTAGAATGCAAAATTCCAGCCTACATTTTGAACAATAAAACCTCCGAATGATGGTCCTATCGACATACCTATAGCCTGTACAGCCCCCTGTATGCCTATCGCCCTGCCCCTTTCATTACCAGGAAAATTTGCCGAGATTATTGCAATGCTGTTGCTCTGCAAAAAAGCTGCTCCTATAGATTGTATAACCCTCCATCCTATAACCCATGTCATTGAAAGCCCAACACCGACCATACCTGAGCCTATTATGAATATAACAAAACCCGTGTTGTAGAATTTTTTTCTCCCTTTTATATCGGAGATTCTACCTATAACCGGTAGAAGTGCAGTAAGGGTTAACTGATATGCCAGGGAAGCCCATTCAACAATGTAAAGGGGCTGATGAAAAACTTTTTGAAGCGTTGGATTTATTATATACATCAAATTAAGATCCAGGGCCGACATGAATGCCCCTATTAATACCACACTTAAAATATACCATCTGTAATTTTTCTTTTTAGCAAATTTTTCCAGAGGGAAGGTATATGCCATTTAATACCTATAATCCATACACATATTAATATTTTGAAATCAGAATTTCCTTGATATGTGTTTCAATATACCTTCAAATATATATCTACCCGGGGTCTCACTGTTCCCTCTCCAGAATTCAAGATTTTGGAAATCAAAGAATGCCCTTTCAGGATGAGGCATCATACCAATTACGTTTCCAGTCATGTTGCATAATCCCGCAATGTTATAAAGTGATCCGTTTGGATTCCATGGATATCCCTCAAAATTTCCTTCCCTATCCACATATCTGAATGCAATCTGGCCATTATCTATCATTTTTTCCAGCAGATATTTTTCCCTGTTTTCAGGGAGCATGAACCTTCCCTCTGCATGAGCTATTGGCATGCTGAAAACCTTATCAGGAAGCGTTTCATTGAACGGGCAAACACTCCTTTCTTTTTTAAGATATATCCACCTGCATTCAAATTTATTTGATATATTGGGTGCGAGGACTGCACCTGGATGTTCTTCCCAGAGATTTTCTATTCCGGGGAGTATACCGAGTTCCGTGAGAACCTGAAAACCGTTGCATACTCCAAGAACTATCTTTTCATCTTCAATGAATTTTAAAAGATCATTTTTTATTGTTGCCTTTATTCTTGCAGCAAATATTATACCCGCCCTTATATAATCTCCAGCAGAAAAACCGCCCGGAATGAATAGCATCTGGTAATCTTCCAGATTCCTTTTTTTCCTTATCAGTTCATTCAGATGAACGTGTTCCGGCCTTGCGCCCATGGATTTCAGGGCCTTTAAAGATTCATCTTCACAGTTTGTGCCCTCTATTCTCAGCAATGCAATCCTGATATCTTCAGTTTTCATATTCAATCACCTTGGAACCGTGTTCCAGATATTCCTTATATCTTCCAGATCCATGCTTAATATCTTTCTATCCCCATCCTTTACTGTCAGTTCTCTACCACCTGTGTACCCCAGTCTGATCACATAAGTTCCTTCCATGATTTTCAGGAATTCCTTTTCTTTTTTCTGATCAATTTCAACAACCCACCTTGAATTTGATTCTGAAAATAATTTAAAGTCTGTCCTTATATTCTGGATATCGGCCAGATTGATATCCATACCAATATCTGCACCAATGGCCATTTCAGAAAGACTTATGGCCAGCCCCCCATCCGAAATGTCATGACAGGAGAGAATCAAACCCTTTTCCATTGCACTGAGCAAATTTTCCATGGCCTTTTTCAACATATCGGCATTTACATCAGGAACCACTGAACTTTCATATTCATACATATCATAATACAATGAACCACCCATTTCTGAAAATGTCGGATTTATCTGATATAATACTGAATTCTCCTTTTTAATGTCAACTGTTACAACACTTTTTATGTCCTTAACAACCCCTATACCCATCAGTGTCGGCGTTGGTGGAATTGATTTTCTATTTGTCTGGTTATACAGGCTTACATTTCCAGAAACATAGGGTAAATCAAAATATCTCGCTATTTCACCCAGTCCTCTTGCAGCCTCATACAATTGGCCCATAACTGATGGATCCTCTGGATTCCCAAAGTTTAGATTATCTGCAAGCGAATGAGGAACAGCATTTGATGATACAAGGTTCCTGATGGCTTCATCCACAATACCCTTTGAACCCCTGTATGGATCTATTTTCATGGTTCTTGGATTTGATGTTGATGTTATCGCCAGACCAACATTCTTATTTTCAAATGGTTTTATTACAGATGAATTGGAATGGGTTTCCAGACCGAGTTTTCCGGTTAACGGTTTTAATACTGTACTCCCTTTAACCTCATGATCATACTGCCTTATTATGTAGGATTTATTTGTTACATTTGGACTGGATAAAATATTTCTGAAGAGTTTTTTGTAATCTGGCTCAGGCGGGATTGTCTGGTATGATTTCATTCCTGGATATTCAATTCTATATGGTCTGCAATAAACCGGTCCTGAAGTTATGAAATGCGTGTCCAGATCCATAACCTTCAGATCCCTGTAATAAAGAATCAATTTCTCATCTTCAATGGTCTTTCCTATGACCGTAGCATCCACATCCCAGATATCGAATATTTCAAGAAGTTCCTTCAATTTATCATCTTCAACCGCCAGCATCATCCTTTCCTGGGATTCACTTATCCATATTTCCCATGGGGCCATGTCCCTTTCTTTGAGGGGTATCATTTCCAGGTGAACCTCAGCCCCAACATTTCCTGCCAGAACCATCTCACCTACTACACTCGAGAGCCCTCCACCTCCGAGGTCTTTCATTCCATGTATAAGTTTTTTATCAACACTTTCAAGAACTGCATGTATGAGAGGTTCTTTTATGATAGGATTTCCAAGCTGAACCGCAGTCTTCTCTACTTTTTCCCCACTCCTGAATGACCTGCTTGCAAAATTGACACCGTGAATGCCATCTCTGCCGGTCTTTCCACCGACCAGTACAAGGTTCACACCCGGTTTATTTACCATACTCCTTATCACATTTTCCTTTCTACAGACTCCCACACATCCAACATTTACAAGGACATTCGTTGCATATCCTGGATCAAAATATGTAATTCCGGAAACTGTAGGAATACCCACTCTATTTCCATAATCCCTGATGCCGGAAATGACACCGTTGAATATGAATCTTGGATTTTTCATACCTTTTGGTAGCCTTTTTTCAGGATAGTCAAAATTTCCAAAGAAGAGGGAATCAACCAGTGCAATTGGTTTTGCTCCCATGCAAAGCACATCCCTTATTATACCCCCCACTCCCGTGGCTGCACCACCATAAGGTTCTACTGCGCTTGGGTGGTTGTGACTTTCCATTTTGAATACGTAAACATGATCATTATCAAGTTCGACAACACCAGCATCTTCACCCGTAAGAAATACTTTTGGGGAATCAATTCCTATTATATATTTTTTCAATACATGTTTCGAACTTTTATAGCAACAATGTTCACTCCATGCTTGGGCAATGGCCTGTATCTCGACATCAGTTGGGTCTCTGTCTAAGGATCTGAAATATGATCTGATCCTAATCATCTCATCCCTGTTCAATGAAAGCCCGAGATCCCGGCTGAGCTTTTGAAGTTCTTTAATATTCATATCTCTAATTTTTATCAAAAATACAGGAAATCTTTTATCAACCCTTTCATAAAAATCTGTCAATCCACATTCACCTCATATCTGTGAATTACAGGATTTGCAAGGAGTTTTTCACATATTTCCACTGCCTTTTTCCTTGCACTATTCTTATTTCCCTCAATTTCCATTTCATATACCTTTGAAATTTTTACACTGTTGATACCTTCAAATCCAAGAAGGGATAGGGATTTTTTTACAGTGAGCGCCTCTGGATCCTCAACGCCTTCCTTATATTCAATGTAAATCTTTACCTTAACCATGAAGACAAGATAAACCCTAACTATTTAAAATTTTAAATATCGATGATAAATGAAATATAATAAATATAATATCACAATAAAGGAAACAATGAAGGGTCCAAGATTCTCTGATTCCGAGGATTTCAATGAAATACACGATTCTATCAATATAAGCCTTATTTCAAACTACAATAAATTTGTAAGCATGGTAAATGAAAAATTGAAAAATTCCAATCTCGTTGCAAATTTCAGGATACTGGATTCGGAGATTAAGGGGGAAGTATCACTATGCAAAAGATATTATCCCGACGATGTTATCAATATCCATTATTTTTATGAATTCCCAAAACAGAGAATAAGCGGTGAATTCAATCTTAAGTTTGTAATAGAGATAAAAAGCAAAATAAAGAGCTTCGGGGAAACCCTCAGACAGCTGCAGATATATAAGGAATGCATAGAATATTATAACAGCAGGGAAATAAGAAGAAAAATAGGCAGGTATGTTGAATTGAAAAATATAAATTATGTATATCTTCTTACACCCGACCACCGATTTGATGAAGCATTCATGAACCAGGGGTTTGAGGTCCTTGATCCCTCAATGTTCAACAATTTCAGGGATAGGGGTATCGAAGGTTTTTGATATACATTTCATAGAAAATTTCAAGCATGTATTCGGAAATATCGACAAGATTAATCACATCGGCCCTGTTATATCTTATCAGTTTAATCATAGAATCTTTGTTTCCATTCAGATAGTCTTTCCATAAAAGTACTGCATCATACCCGTACATGCCATCAATTTCCTTTTCCCTCAATATGCCTACCTGTTTTTCAATTCTTTTGAGTCCACCCTTGAATCCAACCATTTTACTTAAATAATACAGATCAATGTTTATGAGCGAATCTATTATATCTGCAAGTCCGGGGAAATTTTTCCTGATAAATGGAATATCAAAATTCTTTCCGAAAAACGTTACAACAATGGGATATCTTTTCAGTATTTCCCCAATATTATTTTCATTGAGATTGATATCCTTTAGAAATACTCTGTACCTCTTATGATTATCGGATATTCCAATCATTGTTATCTCATTATTCTCGCGTATTCCTGTTGTTTCAATGTCAAGAAATATCGCATAATCAGAGAAATCATCAAGCAGAAGAAAATGATACTTCTCATCCAGGAACGTTTTAAAAAAATTCAGATTTTTGTTTTTATAATTTTCAATGCATATTTTTACCTCTCTTTCTATTCCTTCCCATCTTTTATCTGAAAAATGGTTTTTTCCATTGATGTACAGATCATCCCAGTTTACAATGCCCCTTCTTTTCAGTGATCTCTGCTTTGCAAATGAAATGCTGTCAAAAATAAAAAATGATTCTCTGAGAATATTCATAGATTTTTCAGAAAATCTGTCTTGTTTACAATTGCCCGTTCGTGCGTTCCACTTGCTATTTTCTTTCCATTTGAAAATGCTTCGAAATAAAACGTGAACCTTCCATTTTCTGAATTCAGAAGTATTATGTGAACGTCGATGCCCTGACCTATTTTACTTGCTCTGATATGTTTAATGTTGATCATGGTACCTACGCTTGTGAACTCCTCAGTAAGATTTTCTTCTGCAATTTCCCTTGAAGCATTCTCCACAAAACCAATAAGTGAAGGTGTCGATAAAACCGTCATATTTCCAGAACTGACATGCTTTGCAGAGTGTTCCTCTCCTGGAATGAATGTTTTCATATGTTTTCTACATCTAACATCCATGAACCCTTGAATGTTAATAAAAAAATTAATCTTTTCGTTTTTCTCTGAAAAAAGTTAATTTCATAATGATCTATATATTTTTGAAATATTGATTTCATTATATATAAATATAAAAATTATAAATTGCTGAATAATATAAAAGTAAGGAAAAAAGATTTTATATATTGTTTTTAGATTATTAAAAAAGTGATGGTAATGAACATTAAAATCGATGTAAAGGACCTGAAAGAAATTATTGATATCCTATTAACAATGGTTTCTGAAGCTAAATTTGAA
>ERZ1669247.547-NODE-547-length-11889-cov-3.535491_pt1 | contig 11889 bp, 8 predicted proteins | sample MGYA00579297_ERZ1669247 | MGnify/ENA primary metagenome ERZ1669247 (study PRJEB41166, sample SAMN08046056) | hot springs metagenome | biome: hot spring; feature: acid hot spring; material: thermophilic sediment; isolation source: thermophilic sediment from acid hot...
ACTCCAGTAATTTGTACTAGTAAACCATGCAGACCATTGATTAATGGTTACGTCATAATATCTAATTCTAAAATAATAAATTAAAGATAAATCTATCTCTGGTAAAATACAGGAATTTTTATATAAATCTCCATATTTTTTACCGTATTTAAAAAATCTATATACATTATCTGTAAATGTATTATCAGTAGATATTTCTATTTCTAATGTATTTACATAGTAGATAGGAGACAATGGTGATGTGTTTATTGGTGGACCATATAACAATTGTGGTATAATTATATTAAATCCAGTATTTTCAGAATTTAAATCAATATTAGCATTAGTCAAAAATGATATTTCTGATTGAGGCAATTCTTCTACAGTAAAATAATTATATCCAGACCATGTATTTCCATCACAACTAATTCTTATAAAATAAGTACCTTGTGATGGTACATTTATAAAAGTCTCATTATTAATAGACTGTGTAATATAACCTTCTAAATTAATAAATAAAATATCTGTAGATACTTGTACTTGATATTCTGATAAAGGAGTATTACTATCTACTAGTAATTGAATACCATATGGAAAAGAAGCTGTTTTATATGTGTATCCATTTATTGGAGAACTGATAAGACCTAACTGACAAGACATACCTTAACCTCTAAAAAATAATTAAAAAGCATATATTGTGTCTATATTCGGAGACTAAAAATGTCTAAAGAGATTTTTAAAAATTGGTATTTTTGTATTAATGAAAATACCTTAAATAGGCACCATCATGATTGGAAAAACATGATTCGTGTAGCAGTATATAGTGCTAAAAAGAATACTCATTTAATACCTAATTTAATATATGATGGAAATCCCAGTGAATTTACTGAAGAATTAGAAAGTATTGGAGTAAATATAATTTATCATAAATCAGTCTTATATAATAATCTATATAAAAGATATAAAAATGACCCTATGTCTTTAAGTATAGGTAGTGGAGCATTTTTACGATTTGATATACCTTTATTTTGTAATGATCCATTTGCTATATATACTGATTGTGATGTAGTGTTTTTAAATGAAATTGATGATAATACTGAATTATTAAAAAATATAGTATTTTTTATGGCCGCTCCTCAATTTCAAAAAGATGATTATTTAAATGACTTAAATAGTGGAGTATTAGTTTTTAATATACACAATATGAAACAATGTTATACAAATCTAATTGACTATTGTAGGAGTCATATAGACTCTAGTTGTGAAGATTGGGATCAAAGAGTATATAGAACATTCTTCTATGGAAAGTATCAATACTTAAATTTGACTTATAATTGGAAGCCTTATTGGGGCATTAATGAAGAAGCTACAATAGTCCATTGGCACGGACCAAAACCATCAGCTATTGAAGAGAGAATAAATGAAGATACTCCTTTTGCTAATAGTGATTGGGAAAAATTATATCAATTAGGTAAAGACTCATATAGTCATTACTTAGAGATATATAAATCATTTTTACCATGAAGATAGAATATTTAAGATTAGTAAAATATAAGAGGTTTGCTTTAAATAATATTCAAAACTTTGTATATAGACCTAATTTAAAGACGCAATTGATATTAGGTACTAATGGGTCTGGTAAGTCTTCATTATTATCAGAACTGTCTCCATTACCTAGTAAAGCTAAAGACTTTTATGAAGGTGGATTTAAAGAAATACATATATCACATAATCAACATAATTATATTTTAACTAGTCACTATAATAACAAACATAGTTTTATAAAAGATAATGTTGAACTTAATCCTGGAAATACATTAACTGTACAGAAGAATTTAGTATATCAAGAATTTAGATTAAATGATAAGATACATGAAATATTATCTGGTAAAATTAACTTTTGTGATATGAATATTGCTGATAGACGTAAATGGTTTACTGAGTTATCTAATACTGACTATCAGTATGTGTTGTCTATATATGATAAAGTAAAAGAAAAGTATAATCAAGCAAATACTGAACTTAAAATTACTAGACAATTAATAGTACAAGAAGAACAAAAGATAATTACAGATGAAGAAATCAATAATGTAAAGTTAAGACTCAATGAACTAAATGAAATAATAGAAAAATTAAATAACTTAAAAAGTCATGTAGATTATAATGAACAAACTTTAATTAATGAATTACATAATCTAGAAAAAGACTTGTCTTTAAGTACTGATAGACTATTATCTTTAAGGAGAAATATTAACTACAATTATTTTCAGTATAATAAAGATACTGATAAATATCCTGATAAGAAAATAGAGTTATCTAATCAGTTATATCATATTGACCAAGAACTAAAGTCAAAAATAGAGTCACATCAAAAACTAGAAAATCAGTTAAAAGAAGTAGAGTCTCAGAAAAGTTATGATGAGATACTAAATGAAATAAAGGATATAGTAAATAAACAATCTTTATTGAATAATGAATTTAGTAATAAAGAAAATATAGATAATATCTATAGACAATTTATGTCTATAAAAGATACCTTAATAAATATACTAATAGATCTAGAAGAAAATTCTGATCTAAAATACAGTAAAGAAAAGTATAGTCAAATACAAGAAAAGTTAGACTCTTTTAATGTAATATTAAATGAAAAAATTCTATTAGAGACTAAGTATAGACGATTCATTAATGATCAGGAAAATGCATTAAAGAATCATAGTGTAGAATGTCCTAATTGTCATCATGAATGGATACCTGGATATAATAAAGACTTATATGAAAAGACTAAAGTAGAACTAGAAAATATATTAAAGGATATTAGTAATTATGAAAAGGAAAAAGAAAAGTATATAGAATATAAAAATAAACTAGTAGATTATTTTAATAGATATAAAATGATCATGGATATATTTAAGTCTTATGATAACTTAGTATTTATCTATGAGTTATTAAAAGAACATATACAAAATAATCCATCATATGCTATCAATAAAATACATTCATTAGAGACAGAATTAAGAAATGCGTATGACTATTTTAGACTAGATCAGTCTAAAAAAGAACTAGAAGACTTAATTAAGAATAAAAAGTCTGATATAGACACTTTTAAAACAAATATCAATAATGAATTAAGTAACTTAGAAAATGAAATCAATATACTAAATATAAAGCAAAGTAGATATAAGAATGAATTAGATATTCTAAATCAGCAAATACAAAATTATACTAGTATTAATAAAGGAATTGAATATATTAGTAAAAAGTATGAAGACTATAATAAAATATCTAAAGAGTATTTGACTCTAAAGATAAATGAAGCTATAAACTATATTATAAATCCATTACTATCAGAGACTATTCAATTACAAAATACATTATCGTCTATACATAGTCAAAAAAACTATGTAGAGTCTTTAAAGTCTAAATCTTTAAGTTTAGAAAAAGACACTAATGCATATAAACTATTATTAGATATATTATCACCTAAAACAGGTATTATAGCTGAATCATTGATTACTTTTATTAATGATATTGTAGAATACATTACTAACTTAATAAATGAAGTATGGACGTATAAAATCGAAATATTACCTATTGAGATTGAAAATGAGAATGATTCTTTAGATTATAAATTTAGTCTTAAAGTAGAAGATAATGATCCTATTGATGATATATCTAAAGGGTCTAATGGAATAAAAGAAATTATAAATCTAGCATTTAAAATATGTGTATTATTCTATTTAGATTTTAAAGGTTATCCTTTATATCTAGATGAATTTGGTGCTAGTTTTGATAGTCAGCATAGACTAAATGCTAATAAAATTATTAACAAATTAATAGATGATGATCATTTTAGTAATATATTTATGATTTCTCATTATGAAGAATCATACGGATCTTTAAATAATACAGATATTGTAGTATTAGACTCTAGTAATATTACATTACCTAAAAATGGCTTTAGTTCAGTAGTGGATATTGAATAATAGACTACTAGGACATTTGAGTCCTAGTAGTCTAATTTTTAACATGGACTTATTGTATTAGTTAATGGAATACCTACATCTATTAAGGATTGTAATTCAGGTGGTGTAGTAGATAGACTACTCAATATATATTGCTCTAGAGCATATATTTTTTGTTGAGCTATTTCTATTTGATCTAAGTAATATGACGTAGTATTAAAACCAGATACATTAGCTAGTCTAGTATTTTCCATTTGCTCTGCTGTATCTGTAGGTATTAATTTTACTTTAGATAATTCTACTACATTAAATGATGGTGGAATACCTACTATATCATATACTATACCAGATAGTGTATCTACTAATGTGGATGTATTAAAAGTAGTAGGTAAAGGACCTAATACTACGTTTAATCCTAATACGCGATATGGTACGCCATTAGGATCTGGTAATGATTGAATAAAAGTACTAGGTATAGTGTACATTTGACCTGAAGAGTCTTTTAATGTAACTATTACACCATTACTCGTTAAAAAATCATTATATTGAGTTTGAGTCAGACCATATGGCGCAAAATAGACATTAAATATGTCTTTATTATTAGCTATTAGTTGACCTATAGACTCTATAGATTCTACATATAAAATATCTAAGTCTAGATTGTAAGCAGTATTAAATGGAGCATAAAACTGAAATACACCAGCTTGACCTATGTATAATAAATTAGTATTGATTGACATAATTACCTCATCTATTTTCTAAAGGATTCTCTTTAAAAATTTTAATTGTAAGAAATGTTTTAGGATTTTACAAAAAAGGATTTTTATGAGTACTATAGGTGTTTTTTTATCTGTAAATGATAGTAATAGATATGCTTTAAAAACTAATCTACAAAACTTAAGTAAATTCGATACAGTTTACTTATTTTTAAATAATATAAAACAACCATTAGACTTTTCAGTAAATGAATTTAGAAATGTCTTTATGGTAAAGTCTAATGAGACAGTCAGTCTAGATGAGTCATATAAAATATTATTAGATAAATGTGATTCTGATTATTTTGGTATGTTAGATCCAACGACATTTACTCATGGTGATATTGTTTTATACTTAAAAAATGAATTAAGTAAAGAGAATTATCTATGTGTATATACAGATGAAGGTTATATTATAAATGAAAATACTGAAAAACAACATATATATTACTATTATAAAGGAGACTTTGATTCTGAATTATTGTATTGTCAAAACTATATAAATAGATTCGCTATTTATAATACTAAACACGCAAAAACATTAAATGTATTTAATAATAAATTAAATAAAAATTCTGATTGGGCTTTTGCTTTAGAGTTTTGTAAAAACATAAATCCAAAACACATAAAGCATATTGAAGAGTCTTTAGTAGCTACTAAAGACTTAGAAAATACTAATAGTCTACCTTATCTAATTGATGATGAAAAAGACATTCTAGAAAAAGTAATAAAAAATGTAATTAAAGATACTAATAGGGAAGCTGAATTATCGATAGTAGATAATAAATACTTTTTACCTAGCTTTAAAGTCAAAGAAGAACCTAAAGTCTCTATTGTAATATTGACTAAAGATAAATTAGACTATCTAAAGCCATGTATTGATTCTATATTAGAATTGACTACATATAAGAATTACAATATAGTAGTAGTAGACAATAATAGTGAATTAGAAGAAACTAAAGAATATATAAATCAGATTGCAGAATTACCTAATTTTAAAGTATTTAGATATGAAGATGAATTTGACTTTGCTAAAATACATAATCTAGTAATAAATAGACTAGATAGTGATTATGTATGTTTATTAAATAATGATACTAAAGTAATTAATCCTAATTGGTTAACAGAAATGGTAGGTATTGCACTAGATCCTGCAGTAGCTACAGTAGGAGCTAAATTATTGTATGAAGATAATACCATACAACACGCTGGTGTATTAGTAAATGTTTGTGGATTAGCAAATCATGCCTATAGTAAACTAAATGATGATGATAATGGATATTGGCATAAATTAAAATTAGTACAAAACTATTATGCTAATACTGCAGCATGTCTATTAGTAAATACTAAGTATTATAAACAATTAAAAGGTATGGATTTAAATTTACCAGTCACATATAACGATGTAGATTTAGGTATGGTATTTAAGACTATTGGTTTAAGAAATGTCTGGTCTCCATTAGTTAAATTACATCATTATGAATCAAAGAGTAGACCTAATGACCTTCAAGAACCTTTTATAAGAAAGTTTGCTGATGCCCATATCTATATGAGATATAAGCATGGTAAAAATATGATTAAAGATCCATTTTATAATAGACATTTTGATAATATGTCTACTGATTATAAATTAAAATCTGACACACCAGTACTTAGAATAGCTAATAAAGAAAAGTACTTATTAGATATTCCATATGGTATAGATTTTTATAATAAACAATGGTATCCATTTAGTACTAATAGTGAGATAACTTTTTCTGCAAAAGTACCTAAAAATACTACAGAAAACAATAAAGATAATTTAATTGGATTTATATTACCTATTCATCAACATTCACATCCTACTATTAAAACATATTCTAAATTTAAGATAGACTTTACTTTAAATGATGATAAATTAATACATTCTACTGAAGGTGTATCTACTAATGCAAAAGAAGTAACTTTTATTATACATGAAAAAATAGATTTGACTGGAGTAGAAAAAATAAATGTTAAACTAAAACTATTAAGTTCTAATACTAATATTCACTTATTTACTTTTTATGGTGATGATAAGTATAGTATGTATATGCATAATTCATATAGAAATAGACAATTTAGATTTATGCTTTTAGTTGAAGAGAGTTAAAAACATCTAGACATTAGGGCTTTTATTTGCCCTAATGTCTTTTTTATTTTTTGACATAATGACTTGACTTTTCATATAGGTGAGTTATGGCTAAAAAAGATAAAGTTAGTCTAGATCAAGTAGTAAATGAATCACATTTAGTCATATACTGCGATGGTAGTGCGTCACCAAATCCAGGATCTATCGGTAGTGCTAGCCACGGATATGTATATAAAGACGTGTCAAAAAATAAATATATTCTATATGATAACTTAATTACTAAGGACGGATATTGTCCTATTGAAGATAATATAGAATGTGTAGAACCTTTATACTTTATAGAAAAGAATTATTCTTTTGATTTCATAGGCAGTAATAATTATGCTGAAATATTTGCATTAAAACAAATACTAGGATGGATGGTAAAAAATGAATTATACTTTAAATCTGTATTAATATATAGTGATTCGTCATATGTAGTAAATACAGTAAATGAATGGATGGCTAATTGGAAAAATAATAATTGGATTAAAAATGACGGACGAGAAGTCAGTGAAAAAGATCTATGGATAGAAATAGATAATTATCTTATTCTATTAAAAGATAAGTCTGATATTACTGTAAATTGGATTAAAGGTCATAATGGTAACTTAGGGAATATGCTAGCTGACTTTAGTGCTAATGTAGCTAGATATAATAGTACTAGAGGCATATATACTCAATATGAAAAAATAATAGATGCTAAAGATTACTTTAACTCTAAAACTGATATACATCCATTATTATGTTTTAAGAATATATTACTACCTCCTAAAAACACTAAAGAATATTACTTATATAACAGTAAATTACCTGATCATTTAATAGGTAAGCATAGTAATGAAACTAGTTACTCTATTGTATATTTAAAAGAATCAGACGAAGTAATAGAAGAAGTAAAAACTTTTTATTATGACAGAAAATATAACAATAGTGTAAGTTTATTGAAGTTAAAAACATTAAAGGAAAAAAAGTACTTAGATAGGATTAAAAATTGTGCTTTCAATAGTCTATTGAATAAAGACAAAACAAATTCATTAATGACTATTGACGGCACTGTAATAGTACAGGAAATAAATCCTCCAGGACTGTTACTACGAGCATTAGACTATTATGAACATTTAAACCATATCATAGATGACATTCATAACAATAAAGACAAATTAAAGTTATTAGATATTACTAGTTATTTTTATGATATAGAAACTAAACTAGTCAATAAAAAAGAAGTAACTAAATATACCTTAAATAAAGAAATACATACTGGGTTTAAAAATATGGATTTAAATATTGATTATGAAAATACTAAAATTAAGTTACCTACTATTTTAGGTTATGATATGCCTGGTAGAAATGACTTAAAGAAATTAGAGTCACAAAATCCTAAAATTATACTAGTTATCATGCCTGTGACGCCAGAATCATTTGACTATTGTATTTATATAGAAACTAATGATACGTATTCTATATGGTCAAATGCGTCCACTGCGAGGATATTTATTAAAAGGTGAATTATGTCTATATCTACTATATATGAATGGAGATTAGGTGGCGACTTTATGTCAATATCTAAAGGTCCAAATGCTGTCATTAAAATAAATAACTATGTATATTTATTTACTGATTATGAAGTCAAAAATAATATAGCATATAAAGCAGAAATTAAAAATGACGATACCTTAAGTGAATTTAAAATGATAAATTTAAATATATCTACTAATAATCAAAGATCATCATATGTATATACAGGTAAAAGAGTATATGAAATAGGTGGAGAAAAAGATAATACTATTACTAATTCTATTAATTACTTTAATGTTTTACTAGATGGAAATTTAGGTAAACAAAAAAAGAGTAGGAATTTTATTATTCCTATATCAAGAGCTGCATTATGCTATTTAAATAATAAAATATACGTCATTGGCGGACAGACTAGTAATAATCAATTACTAGATACTATATATAGTGTAGAATTAAATGATAATCACACTATAAAGAAAATGACAAAAGAAGATGTAACTTTATTTGAACATTTATGTGATACAACTGCTTTAGTATATAAGAAAAACATCTATTGTTTTGGTGGTAAAAATGGAGACTATTCTACTAATAAATGTTTTCGTGTAAATTTTGATGAAGACGATAAGATAAAAATATTAGAACAAAAACCTTTACCTGAAAGATTAACTAAACCTGCATGTGTAATACTAGGTGAAAAAGTATATGTAATAGGATACAGAAAAGATGACACTTTTATAAGAGTTACGTATGCTGCATATTTTGATCCTTATGGTAATATAGATACCTGGGTAGAAGATCTTAAAATGCCATATAACGTAGATGACTTAGTGGCTGTAAATAATAATACGTCTTTTCTATTAATAGGTGGCGTATATGGAAATACTTCTGAAAGATTAGTTTTATATCCTAATTTTAATAAGAGATCTATTAATAAAGATGATTTAGATTATAAGAAAAGAGAAAGTATTAAAAGACAAATTAGTTTATTAAATGTACTCATACTTTTATTAATTCTTTTGATAATTTTATTTTTCATCTACCTGGAGACCATTTGATGGGCAAGATTGCGTTGTGTGTAAAGACAAAAGACTACTTAGAGACTAAGAGTCTTTCAAATCAGACTTTTGAATTAGTAGATAGAGACATATGTGAAACTGATGATAGTTATCTACAACTTATACCATATGTAGTAATAGTCAATAGTAGTAATGGTGATATATTTATTTATAAAAGAGGCACTTCAGGTAATGAAGATAGATTACATGATCTATACTCCATTGGCGTAGGTGGTCATGTAGAAACAACTGGTGATGATATATACACTGTACTTAAAGAATGTGCTGTACGTGAAATAGAAGAAGAAATAGGATATGTCTGTGATGAAGCTGAAGAAGAACAAATTTATAATCAATTGACTAATTTTTCTTTAAATATATATGATGATTCTAATGATGTCGGAAAACATCATCTAGGTATTTGTTTTCCATTTTATGCATCAGATGACAAGCTAAAATCCCTTTCTATGGAAGATAATGTAATTACTAATACTCAATGGAAAAGTAGTAAAGATTTAGAACTTGATATTATGGATAATATTATTATTTTAGAGACTTGGTCAATTCATGCATTTAATAACTTTTTTAAACAATCTAAACAAATACTAGTCAATCTATAACTCTTTATTTAAGGAGTATAGTATGTTAGAAGAATTCTTGAATGTTCTATATTCTAATTTAAGTTCAGTATCTACATTAAAAGAATTAAGAAATAATCAATTAATTCTTTCAGACTATATCTCCATTGAAGGTAGAGACAAAGTAGATGATGGATTTAAAGGAGTATATATTAAATTAAAAGACGACCATATAACAAAAGAAGTAGCTGATTATATAGTCGTAGATAAAGCTAAAACAAGATGGCTATATAAACATAATTTAGAAGATGATGATGAATTACTAAATAGATTAATAGTAAATGAAAAATATAATTTTATTTTATTTCCAGAAACATTTGGTAAAATAGAAAAAAATAAAGATGCTTCTTTAGCATTAAATAAGACTTTTGAATATGCGGCATTCGTAGATAATTGTATAGTATATTTATCAGATAGTTATGTAGTAGAATCAGATCTATATATTCCTAAGTGTAATATAAAAATAGTAGGTAAATTTAAAGATATGGAACATGTAGCTAATATAGCAGATGATCTATATAATACTAGAAATATAAGTGCTTATCAGTATTTTGAATCTCATAGATATCTACACGATGCTAAAGAAACTTTTAGTATTCGTAATGATGCTAAAATATATATTGAAAGTGAAGAAGAAAATCTACTATTGTTTTATGGTATTTATTTTAAGAATTATGATCTATTAAAAGATAATAATTTAGAGTTAAAATCAAAAGAACCTATTGAGTTATTCAAAGGTAACTTTGAAGTATTTCAAATCTTAAATAGTATTGCAGTTGGATATGGTTGATAAATTTCAGACTCTGTCGACATTGACAGAGTCTGAAATCTTTTGATTGTCTATAAGGAATACTTATGTCATTACTAATAGAGACTAAAAGTGTAATACCTAATATATACACAATTTTTACTATTAAAACTGCAGGTAATTATTTTTTTAACATTATTAATGAAGATAATATAGATGCTAATATCTCTATAAATACATTAAATAATATTGAAAATTATACTATAAGTCCTAATGGTACATTTAATAGTAGTAATTACAGTTTTAATTCTAATCAATCTATATCTATATTTAGTAATACTAAACTGACTGTAAATCTAAACTTTGTTCAGGATAATAGATTAGTTACAGACTACTATTATGACTTTGAGTATAAATTACCTGCTCAATCACAACAAAATAACAATAATGGTACTGGTAATACTGGCAATAATAATGGTGGTGGTGACGATAATATTAATTTAGCATATTTACTGACTCTAATACAGAGTTTAAGTAACCAAGTAAATAGCATGAATACATTATTAAATAACTTAGAAAATCAAGCTAGTAATTTAGATAATGAAATAGTCGCTTTAGAGACAGAATATAATAGTCTTCAAAGCTTTCAAATAAATGCTAATAATAATTTCCAAACATTATATAATCTATTAAATCAAATAGCAGTGACTCAAAACTTAGCTGTAATTACTAGCACTAACATTACCTTTAATGCGGTATTAAGTAACGCATATAGTAATGAAATGGTAATTAGTGACCCTGTGACATTACAAGGTCCTAATGGTGGTACTATAGAGTATATAGTACTGAGTGAAAATAATTATCAAAAGTTAATAATTACTTTAAATAATTATATTAATAATAGTCAGACAAATATGTCTATAAATTTCCCTAATCCATATTTAATAGATCCCTATATAAATAGTGAAGTACCACTAGCTATACAAAGTAGTCAAAACTCTTTAACTATATTAGGACAGAATAACGACAATCCTTATTCAGGTATTATTATAGTTGAAGGACTGACTAATTATCACTCTACT
>ERZ1669247.548-NODE-548-length-11883-cov-5.907930_pt1 | contig 11883 bp, 12 predicted proteins | sample MGYA00579297_ERZ1669247 | MGnify/ENA primary metagenome ERZ1669247 (study PRJEB41166, sample SAMN08046056) | hot springs metagenome | biome: hot spring; feature: acid hot spring; material: thermophilic sediment; isolation source: thermophilic sediment from acid...
TGTCTGTCAATCCTCGTTCCACTTGCTCAGGAGTGGGAGTATAATCCATTCTTTCCGACCATGCCTTTCTTACTTCCTCATGTTCATCTGTTAAACCTCTTGCCACCTGCTTTGAAGTAGCTAAGTAGTCTGTTCTTTTAGCCCATATCTCCCTAATAACGTAAATTTCATCTGTCAATCCTCTCTCCACTTGCTCAGGTGTTGGGGTAAAGTCCATTCTTTCCGACCAAGCAGCTCTTATTGTCGTATCTTTGTCAATCAGACCTCTCTCTATTTGCTCAGGGGTAGGAGTCCAGTCCATTCTCCGCGCCCACTCCTTTATCATCCACCAATGCTCACTCCTCAAGACTACCTCTATGTGCTTGGGTGTGGGAGTGAAGTCTGTTCTCTTGGTCCAGACTTTCAGAACATCTTCGTCTGTATCAGTTAATCCCATGTACACCTGATCAGGCGTAGGTGTGAAGTCCGTTCTCTCCGACCAAGCTTTTCTCACACTACTATAACTGTCTTTCAATCCTTTTTCCACTTGCTCTGAACTCGGAGTCCAGTCCATTCTTTTCGCCCAAGCCAATCTGACTCTCTTATATGGGTCTGTCAGTCCTCTTTCTATTTGCTCTGGAGTGGGAGTCCAGTCCATTCTTTGTGCCCATGTTCTGCGCACTTTCTCACTAGTATCCGTCAGACCTCTTTCTATCTGTTCTGGCGTAGGAGTCCAGTCCTTTCTTTCTGCCCAAGCCAATCTGACACTTTTATAAGGATCATTCAGACCTTTTTCTACTTGCTCTGGAGTAGGAGTGAAGTCTATCGTTCTCGACCAATCTAGCCTGACTTCAGGGTCATTATGATTTAACCCATTTTCTACTTCTTGATCAGATGTTTTAGTCACCTCTGACTCCTTTTATATAAATGCTTCTAGTGAGTGTATAGACTCATAAACCTCTGCATTACCTGCATTCTGTCGCTGTGCTACCTGTGCCCATGCTTCTCGCACTGTACTGTCGTGATGTTGCAGACCTTTCTGTATAAGATTATCAGGCCACACTATATCGTCTCGACTCAACCATCCTACGACTACGTCAGGTGCATTATCCGATACACCTATCATCATCTGTGATGGTGTAGGAGTGAAGTCTGATCTTTGTGCCCAAGCTTTTTTCACTCTGGGGTCTCTATCTGATAATCCTCTCTCTATCTGCAGAAGAGTAGGAGTCCAGTCCATTCTTTCTGCCCAAGCCACTTTTACGCTACCTTCTTCGTCTGTCAAGCCTCTTTCTATTTGTTCTGGAGTGGGGGTATAGCCTGTTTTTCTAGCCCAAAACTCTCTGACACTATTATAGTGGTCCGTTAGTCCTCTTTCTATGACCTCTGTAGTGAAGGTGACATCCTCTCTTGAGGCCCACTCTATTCTTATCCACCAACATTCATCCACTAAGCCCCTTTCTACCTGCTCGGGTGTAGGTGTGTAATCCTTCCTTTTTGCCCAAGCCAGTCTGACCCTCTCATAAGTATCCGTCAGACCTCTTTCTACTTGATCTGGTGTAGGAGTAAAATCCGTTCTTTCTGCCCAAGCCAGTCTGACCCACTCATAAGTATCCCTCAGACCTCTTTCTACTTGTTCTGGTGCAGGAGTGAAATCCGTTCTTTCTGCCCAAGTTTTCCTGACACTCCATACTTCATCCTTTAGCCCTCTTTCTACTTGTTCAGGAGTAGGGGGTAAGTCCATGCGTTCAGCCCATAGACATCTGACTTCATAGTCCTCATGAGTAAGTCCGGCTTCTACTGCTTCCATGGTTATTGGCATATCGATGACCTTCCTGCATATGTCTTTTTCACCCAAGTCCGTGTGTCTTCACAGGACAAAATGCATGTGTGCATCATTCTGTTCTTCTGTCTCCATGCTTGATGTCATCATACGCACTTTTTCCTCCCACGCCGTTCTGACTTTTATGTCTTTACTCTTGAGCCCTCTTTTTATGCGAGCTGGAGTAGGATTGTGCTCTTTGCGCAGTATCCATGCTACTCTAACATCTACATCTTTGTCACGCAGACCCTTTTCTATCTGCTCTGTAGTGGCTATATAATCATTTCTTTCTGCGAAGTTTTTTCGCACCAGCACATTTCTATCATGTACTCCTCTGTCTACCTGTTCAGGTGTGGGAGTAAAATCCATGCGTTGTGACCATGCCACTCTAACTTTCCCATTACTGTCTGTCAATCCTCGTTCCACTTGCTCAGGAGTGGGAGTATAATCCATTCTTTCAGCCCAAGCCTTTCTTACACCTTCATACTCATCTGTCAAGCCTCTTTCTACCTGCTTCGAAGTAGCTGTGTAATCTGTTCTTTTGGCCCACATCTCCCTAGCTATGTTAATCTTATCTGTCAGTCCTCTTTCTATCTGCAAAGCAGTAGGAGTGAAGTCCATTCTCAGAGCCCAAGCAACTCTTACTTCCAAATCTTTGTCGGTCAACCCTCTTTCTATCTGTTCTGGAGTAGGATTCCAGTCTTTCCGTTCTGCCCAAGCCCTTTTTATCCACCATAGCTTACTGGACAAGACTACATCTGTGTGTTGGGGTGTGGGAGTGAAGTCTGTTCTCTTGATCCAAACTTTTATTACATCTTCATCTGCATCAGTTAATCCCAGGTGCACTTGCTCTGGTGTAGGAGTGAAATCCTGTCTTTCCGACCAAGCCTTTCTCACTCTCCAATCACTGTCTTTTAGTCCTCTCTCTACCTGCTCAGGTGTAGGAGTCCAGTCCATTCTTTCCACCCAAGTCTTTCTCACTCTCCAATCACTGTCCTTTAGTCCTCTCTCCACCTGTTCAGGCGTAGGAGTCCAGTCCATCCTTTCCGCCCAAGCCAGTCTGACCCTCTTATAAGTGTCCGTCAGACCTCTTTCTACTTGCTCAGAGGTAGGTATGAAGTCCGTCCTATCCGCCCAAGCCAGCCTGACCTCCTCATAAGTATCCGTCAGACCTCTTTCTACTTGCTCAGGCGTAGGCGTAAAGTCTATCCTTCTCGTCCAATCTAGCCTGACTTCAGGGTCATTATGATTCAATCCATTTTCTACTTCCTGATCAGATACTTTGGTCACTTGTGTCTCCTTTTATATAAATGTTTCCAGTACGTGTATAGACTCATAATCCTCTACATTGCCTGCGTTCTGTCTCCGAGATACCTGTGCCCATGCTTCTCGCACTGTACTGTCCTGATGTTGCAGACCTCTCTGTATGAGATTATTAGGCCACACTATATCGTCTCGACCCAACCATCCTATGATTACATCAGTGGAGTACTCATGCACAATGGCTTCTATTTGTGCTGAAGATGGCGTCCAATCCATTCTCTCCACCCAATCTCGTCTCACCCACTCATTGTCATCATTGAGTCCTCTTTTTATCTGTTCTGGTGTGGGTGTATAATCCATCCGTTTTGCCCACACTTGCCTCACCCATTCACTTCGATCCAAAAGCCCTCTTTCTATCTGTTTAGGCGTAGGAGTGAAGTCCTCTCTCGCAGCCCAAGTTGACCTTATATGTTCATCGTTGTCTTGTAAACCTCTCTCTATCTGTGCATGCGTAGGCGTCCAGTCTGTTCTTTCAGACCAAGCTTTTCTTACACCCTCACAAGCATCAGTCAATCCTCTTTCTATCTGTTCAGGTGTGGGGGTGAAATCCATCCTCCCAGACCATATCATTCTTACCCAAGCACTTTCATCTGTTAGTCCTCTCTCTACTTGCTCAGGCGTAGGAGTATAGTCCATTCTCTCTATCCACAATACTTTTTCATAAATATGAATATCTGTCAGACCTCTCTCTATCTGCAGAGGGGTGGGAGTAAAGTCCAGTCTTTTAATCCAAGCTTCTCTAACATGCTCATCAGAATCTGTTAGTCCTCTTTCTGCCTGCTCAGAAGTGGGAGTGAAGTCGGTTCTTTGAGCCCATTCATATCGAACATGCCAAGAATTGTCAGTTAGTTTTCTCTCTACCTCTTCTGCATCAATTCTCATGCCGTGCCCTTGATATCAGTGTTATAGTATCACATGTGCATATAATTTCCTAGTGAGTACGTATAAAGTGAGTTGGATCTCCAACAGTAACGGGAGTATACATATGGGTGGACATGGATATGGCCTTTATGCTAAACTTTCCCATGACACATAATATATAAGGAGACTCATTGCCACACACCATTCTCAATACTCAGACTGATAACTGCCACGGTGCATTCCACATAGCTCGTCCATCTCCTCTAGGAAACCCTTACATCATAGGACACGACGGAGATGGTGAAGAAGTGATGGAACGATACCGGGAGTGGATACTATCACGTATTGAAGAACGAGACCCGGTAGTATGCACAGCACTGTTAGGAATCCGTCCAGGACAGCCTCTGGCATGCTCCTGCGCTTCCTCTCATTGCCATGGGAATGTCATATCAGAGCTTATGGAAGGTGGTATACAGCAACAGCTACGTACTCGTTCAGAAAAGACCATGCGATACGCTGGCATCGGGTCTAGAAGTACTCCTGAACATGTATTGAGAGCCATGCACAACATAGCACATAGACTGTCTGAGTTGGGTTACACTTTATTATCAGGTGGTGCATCAGGAGCAGACTCAGCATTCGAAGAGGGTGCTGGATGGGCTAAAAAGATTTACTTGCCATGGCCCGATTTCCGAAACCTCCAAGGACCACAGTACATTACACAGCCTAGCAGTGAGGCCTCGCGTGTAGCTGAAGTGGTGCATCCAGCAGGCAGTAGGCTGAATCATACAGCACGAGCTCTCATGGCTCGGAACTCACATCAAGTACTGGGCACTGACCTTAAGTCACCAGTAGACTTCGTAGTGTGCTGGACTCCAGACGGCTGTGCTACAGAATCTGGCAGGACTAGAGTTACAGGTGGCACTGGACAGGCTATAGCTTTGGCAGATCGCTGGGGAGTTCCAGTTATAAATTTAGCAAAAGGGAAAGCTGCTATGCTGGCACTGGCTAAGCTAGTGAGTGAGTAAAGACGCTATATACAGCTCACTTTTTTCATAGTGACGGCGTCTCATGCTTCAGTATCTAGCTGTTTCTGATGCTACACACTACCAGAAGTCTATAAAAAAGCATCCATGGAACAATGCTCATCAGTCTCGTCTGTTACACCCAGATGCATATCCGCTGCTTTTTTCTCCCAAGCGGCTCTAATTCCCTCATTACTGGATTGCAGACCTTCTTGCAACTGAGTGGAAGTGGGTTCCCAATCTTTTCTTAGTATCCAAGCTATGCGAACTGCGTCTTCCGTGTCCCTCAAGCCCTTCTGAATCTGCTCCGCGCTTGCGGTATAATGGGGGTTTTCTGCCCATACTTTGCGTACCTCCCAGTTATCATCGCTTAGACCTCTTTTTACCTGAATAGGAGTAGGTATGAAGTCCATTCTTTCTGCCCAAGCTTTACGCACTCTCCATGTATTATCCGTCAGACCTCTTTCTATTTGCCATGGAGTATATCGGACATCCTTTCTTCGTACCCAAGTGATTATTATTTCACTCCAGTGTTTGTCTGTAATCCCACGTTCTGCTTGTTTAGGAGTGGGAGTATAATCCGTTCTTTCGGCCCAAGCCAGTCTCACCCATCCTTCACGGTCTCTCAAACCTCTTTCCACCTGTTCAGGAGTGGGAATGTAATCTTTTCTTTTAGCCCAAGTTAATCTTATGTCATCATTCCAGTCTTTCAATCCACGCTCTATTTGCTCTGGTGTAGGAGTGAAGTCCATGCGCTCCGCCCAAGCTTTTTTTACTGAATACTCTTTATCTTTTAGTCCTCGTTCTATCTGTTCTGGAGTAGGTGAAAAGTCTATTCTTCTAGACCACGATGCTCTCACATGCGCTACTGGGTCAGTCAATCCTTTCTCTATTTGCTCAGGAGTGGGAGTCCAGTTATCTCTTTGTGCCCACGCTCTTCTTATGCTGGCATTTTGTGCAGTCAAACCCCTCTCTACCTGTTCTGGAGTGGGGACCACTCCCTTTCTGTTTATCCAAGCTATTTTTATGCCATCATGTTCGTCTGTTAAGCCACGTTCTACCTGTTCTGGAGTGGGAACGTAATCCTCCCTTAGCGCCCACTTTTCTCTTATACTCCACTCTTCGTCTGTCAAACCTCTTTCTATTTGTTCAGGGGTGGGCTGAAAGTTCAAGTCCATCGCCCACTTCATGCGAATCTTCCATTCTGAATGAGTTAGCCCTGCTTCTATGGCTTCTGCCGTATACATGCCCATCTCCTAATCTTTAAAGACATGTTACCATAAAAAGTTCCGATGTCTATTCTAGCATCGCAGGAGTATAAACACAGACGATTTTTATCGTTTTCATCGGTATGGTGTAAGCATCACACCATACCTTGCTTTATGAGTACTTTTCAGGCTTTTTTGTGACTCAGTGCACCACCTTGGGAAGCATGGTCTGACTTAGGGTACAGGTATGCGCAGTATGCCGCGCCTTCTTCTTTGGCACACTTCTGCCACTGCTCGAAATTCTCATCATACTTTTTATAGAATTCCAATACTGACTCAGTGCCTAGAGAGTGTGGTACCTTAGGTCGTTGAGAGTTTAACCATTGTTCGATAGACATCAATGTATGCACACTGGGCAGGTCTTTGGTGAAGTATGTTCCACTGTGCAAAGACTCTATATCCGAGTACATGGACGAGAAGTGAGAGTGGTGTGCATAAAAATTCCAGTCAGGATGCTGGAAGAATGTATAGTATTCCTGTACTTTTGAAACCTCTTTCAAGGACTGGGACACAGGAGTGGCGGTCCAAGGGGTTGTGCTTTTAAGCAGTCCGTGAGATTGCAGATTATTCACGTATTGCCCAAGCTGTAGCAAATTATCCCAAACCACCATAGGCATGTGGTAGCCTGCAGCGCGATAGGCATGTGCTACCACCAAAGCACCATCACCACCCAAGTTGTGTAGACCCTCATGAACATCAGAGATATACACATCATTCCAGTTCAAGACGAAAGCATTGGACTTGGGGAAACTTGCCGCCGTATGATACTCCTGGTTCAAGTAATACTCAGCTTCATGACCCATGGATGTGGTGAAATATGCATAGGAGATCATCATGGTAAGACCAACTACTTTGAGATAGTATGCTCTGGTTTCTTGCGTTTCTTCACCACCGTATATCATATCAAACGTAACATCCATAAAGAATCCGTATCCTATAAAGTACTTTAGGTCCAAGAGACTTACATGACCGTGTGTTATCTGGCTATACCAAAAACTAGCTACCCAGAATGGAAGCAGCACTCCAGAAAATAATACAGTCCATGTGAAGATTCCAGGATCATACTTCAAATGAAAGTACTTTGTAGAAAACCACAAGTAAAACCCAGATAAGAGCAGGAGAAATCCGTCGCACAATATAATGTTGTGATATATGTTTTGAATATGTTGCTCCAAGAATGACAAAGGAGCTTGAAAGTGCGGCGCATGTGTGGCAAAGAAGATTAAGACCAAGATCCCTGAAATAAAAGTTCCCAAGGCCATAATACGTGATGCTTTTACAATAAAGCTACGCCAAAGTAGCAGCATATTATCAGGTACTACACTTTTATTTTCCATGAAGTCTCCTAACGAGGTGCACTCTGAAACTAATTCACACCTTTGTGTAGTATACACATATATTTATGTAAATGTCATCTGCACTATACATTATTACATATAGTGACATAGGGAAGTGAGACATGATGTATCTTTAAAAGCATAGCCAAGATACCATCTTAAGAGCACAGCAATAGGTTATACACTTTTATAGTATCTGTGACATATCTAGTGCACTTGGTTGGGTCATCCATTCATTCTGACGAATAGCTACTTGCTCCCAAGCTTCTCTTATGGCAGCATACTTGTGCTGCAGTCCTTCTTGTATGTGACCTTTGGACCACACTATATCAGTGCGCTGTAACCACGCTACAGTAACTCCTATGCTGGACTCTGACATTCCTCTTTCTATTTGCTCAGGAGTGGGAGTCCAGTCCATTCGTCGCAACCAAGCTTCTCTCACACTAGAATCTTTGTCCAGTATTCCTCTCTCTGCCTGTTCAGGAGTAGGAGTCCAGTCCATCCTCTTTGCCCAAGCTCTTCTTACCCATCCCTCCTCGTCTGTCATTCCTCTTTCTATCTGCAGAGGTGTGGGAGTGAAATCCATGCGATATGCCCACTCCCATCGCACACTTACTTCCACATCCGTCAGTCCTCTTTCTATCTGCTCTGGAGTGGGAGTCCAGTCTATTCTTAGCACCCAAGACAATCTTACGCCTGCAGCTTCATCAGTCAACCCCTGCTCAATTTGTTCGGGAGTGGGCTTAATATTCATGTTCGATGCTTTATGCTCCTCATTATCTTTTAAAGTCTGTCATACACATTAGTCTTTAATACATGAGTGAGTATTACATAAAATCACAATGTAGAGCATAGTGAATCACATACACTTGGGAGTTCTTTATCCATGACGGATGCCTGCATAATAGCTAATTTTTCCTCCCAAGCCTCTCTAATCATAAGCTCTCGGGATTGTAATCCATTATCTATCATAGAATGACTCGGTAAAAAGTCATTTCTCATTATCCAAGCTATCTGAACTTCCCTAACATCGTCCTCCAGTCCTCGCTGTACTTGGACTGAAGTCGCAGTATAATCGTCTCTCATGGCCCAAGCTTCTCGCACTTTCCAGTCATGGTCCAGAAGTCCTTTTTCTATCTGTTCAGGAGTGGGCGTAAAATCCATGCGTAACGCCAGAAACCTTCTAACTAGACTATCTATATCTGAAGAGCATGCATGGATTTGTGCAGGAGTAAGACTGATATCGCTTCTACGTAACCATGCACATCGAACATCACCATTCTCATCTTTCAAGCCCCTCTCTGCCTGCTCTGGAGTGGGAGTAAAGTCTTCTCTACAAGCCCATGCACCTCTAACTTCGGATTGCCTATCCTGTAATCCTCTTTCTACCTGTTCAGGAGTAGGAGTCCAGTCCTGCCTTAGCGCCCAAGCACATCTCACTAAGTAGTTTTCGTCTGTTACTCCTCTTTCTGCTTGTTCAAGTGTAGGAGTAAAATCCAGACGCTGTGCCCACGCTACCCGCACGTTACTATCGTCATCTGTGAGTCCTCTCTCCACTTGTTGCGAGGTAGGAGTGAAGTCTGTCCTCTGCGCAAAAGCTATTCTTACTAAGAAATAAGGGTCGCTGAGACCTCTTTCTATCTGCTCCAAAGTTGGGACAAAGTCGGTTCTCTCTGACCATGCCTGCCGCACTTCGTCATACATGTCTGTCAATCCTCTTTCTATTTGCGCTGGTGTAGGGACGAAGTCTTCACGCACGGCCATATCCAGACGTACACTCCGCTTTCTACTGGTGAGTCTGGCTTCTATATTTTCTGGTGTTAAGATCATGTATCCTGAGCTTGCAGTCATTCACTGGATAATACTATACCATCGACTTTTTTATGCACTGACTAGACATTAGGCCATCAAGAAGGTTAATGGAGTCATCCATATAACCCACCAGAATAATCCTACTTCAGGTGGAGTTGTTCCATACATGAGTAAGCACAAAGATATGACTTGCAGTATACCGGCAGTATATAATACTCCAATGTGCATCTTGCTTTGAGGCGACTCATATACTCTTGGCCCAAACGGTGGAAGAGGGTTAGACTTATATATCACTACTACTATAAGTACTAACAGCATGCATCCAATAAAGCATAGCAAGGCCCAAGCTGGCCCAGAATACCCGAGTAGGAGTTTAATCGGATCCATATTTTTACTCCTTGCTCTTATTATTCTGAGTAGATTTGGGAATTATGCGTTTCATGTCCTTAGGCCAGCTTGTAAGCTGTAATCCTTTGGATGACTGTGGAAAGTACTTTTCTTTAATTCTTTGTATCCTCATTTTCTCTAACTCCTCTTCCAGAATGGACATGGCACATTCTCCTCATAATCTTGTATTATACAACTATATTGGCGGAAAGTGCAGGACTCGAACCTGCAAGCCGCGTTTCCGCGACGACGGTTTAGCAAACCGCTGCTGTACCATTGAGCCAACTTTCCTATAAACTCGTATTTTCTGTCAGTTCACTTCCTGAATACACCTTTTATGTTACCAAACTCAGACACGAAAATCTTCTCTTCTTTATATTTTGAAGACAGTGCCAGATGCCTAAGATCATTTGCACTATACAAACACACTTTCCCGCGTATATTGTGCTTTTCTGATGCTGCATCGCTTAAATGAAAGTATCTATCTTCTACAGGCACATGAAGTCCTCTATAGTTCACACCTAGTTCAGAGTTCAAGCCAGAAGCTGAAATGCATAAGTATGCACCATGACAAGAGCACGCATATATGCATGATAACAGTTTCTGTGCTTCTTCGAATGTAAGATAGTGGATGAACCTTTGAGAATAAGCAATATCTATGTCTTTTATGTGTTCACATGTTATGTGTCTGGCATCCATGTGCATGAACTCAACATTTGCATCCACTACAGAAAGAAATCTATCGATCTTTTCTGATATGTTCACTATATCTATTAGTATGGTTTTATAAGCCATCATGGATGCTGTCAGTCCGACTCTAGCCTCTCCGCATCCTATATCCAAAAAAGTTTTTTTATTTTCTACCAAGAGACAAGACAAAGCAAACCTGTCCAGTTCGTCTAATCTTTGAGAGGATATATCATGACCGTATATAGACTTTTTTACTATGTCCTTATCTCCGTACATGTTTAGTGTTTTGTGTGTCATACTGTAAGACCTCATCGATTTCTAGAATATGTTTTCATAAGTACGAAACTCATATGTATGAGTTTCTTTTGGATTCCTAAGTTATATGTGGTATACACCTAGCGATTCGTCCATGGCCATAGTCGAAAGCTCTTCATGCATGGCCATTAACTTTTTCTCCCAAGCATCTCTAAGAAACTTCTTTTCCGACTTCAGCCCTTCTTGTATCTGCTTATATGTAGGATAAAACTCTTTTCTCGATACCCACTCCTTAACTACACTGGGGTTTTCATCTCGTACACCCCTTTGTACTTGTAAAGAGCTAGCAATATAATCTCTTCTTTGTGCCCAAGCCAACCTTACCCATGAGTCTGTATCCGTCAAACCTCTCTCCACCTGCTCAGAAGTAGGAGTATACGCCGTGCTTTTTGCCCATACTTTTCTTATATCCGGGTTTTTATCTGTTAGTCCTCTCTCTATTTGCTCCGGGGTAGGAATTACATCATGTCTGTTTAAAAAAGCCTTTACTATCACAGCATCCTCATCCATGAGTCCTCTTTCTACCTGCTCAGGAGTAGGAGTGTAGTCTGTTCTTTCAGCCCAGAACCCTCTTATTCTCGGATCTTCTTCAGTTAATCCAGCTTCTATGTGCTCAGGCTTCAGAGTACATGCTGACTTCTCTATCTTTATTTTCTTCATTTTAGTTATCTCATGGTTCGTGCTTGTCGTGTAAAACGTTTTTATGAAGTTTATAGTGCGTGCTCTTGGACACATACATCTTCTTGAAAGTTGGCAATGTTTATTTTTTGACGTAATAGTGCTTGCTCCAAAGCCTCTCTTACATTCTCATCAGGGTGTTGTAGCCCTATTTGGAATTGTTTATGTGTCCAAGATATATCATCACGTTGTATCCATGCTAGACATACTTGCACACTGTCATCTAAAAGACCTCTTTCTACCTGCTCTGGAGTAGGAGTAAAGTCTTTCCTACTCACCCAAGCCAAACGTACTATTTCTTTTTTATCTGTTAGTCCTTTTTCTACTTGTTCTGGAGTAGGAGTAAAATCCATACGCTCAGCCCAAGTCGATCTGACTGACTCGAA
>ERZ1669247.550-NODE-550-length-11845-cov-11.186005_pt1 | contig 11845 bp, 13 predicted proteins | sample MGYA00579297_ERZ1669247 | MGnify/ENA primary metagenome ERZ1669247 (study PRJEB41166, sample SAMN08046056) | hot springs metagenome | biome: hot spring; feature: acid hot spring; material: thermophilic sediment; isolation source: thermophilic sediment from acid...
TAAATTCCTGGTCTCATTTGATCGTTCATAATCAACATGCCTTATGCAACCTTAAAAACTAATTTTGCCTTTCTTCTTAGTTATTTAGTTTAGTTAATTATGAATAATTGAATTAGTAGAAATAAACCATAACAAAATCTCGCATAACCATGTCCTGCATATGGCTAATAACTGAGGGATTCAAGGTTGAATTTTAGAAAATCTCACACTTTAATTTTATAATTTTATTGAAAGTCATGCCCTATTTATTGCTGTTTGTACTAGTTTATAGCCGTAATCTACCGCTCTTTTCCATGTGCTTTCTCTAATGAATACTAGGTAGCCTGCTAGGAATAGTACCATAAAGAATACGGCGCTTGTGAAGCCTACGAATGGTCCGTATTTAATGAAGAGGTATCCTATTATTATTGAGTTGAATGCGCCCATTAAATTCAGTATTCCGTTATATATACCATACACCGTAGCCGTGACACCGGGTGGTGCTATATCAAAGCCATTAACGGCATAAGAGCCCACGGTTAAGTTCATTAATCCCGCTGCCGTCGCAAGCAATAACGCCGTTGGCAATAATTCATGGGCAGTCCCCGTAAAGTATGATAATGCAACCGCTGCTATCATTAACGACATGGGCACTATCGAACCGAGCCTCCTACCCATTACTTTACCATAACGAGAAACCAACCAATCATTAAATGGACCAGATGCTATGAAACCAATAAAGAGCGCCATATCTATCGCCGCTGAGTAATAACCTGATGCGGTCACTGAGTGAGCGAATTCACCATACATTAACGGGGGTAACCAATATAGGAATGTATAAAGTATATATCCAAATGATATAAATGTTAATAGGACACCAATGCCTGCCTGCGTCGTAAATACTATACGGAGTGCTATTTTCCATGTATCACTGGATCTAAGCGTTGGTTCTGTAGCCATGGCCTTACCCTCCCTAATGTAATCAAGCTCAGCTTTATTGACCCAAGGATGCTCCTCAGGCTTATCCCTAGAAAGTGCATACCAAGCAATTGCTAATAATATACCTAGTATACCGAAGAATAGAAACACGCCTCTCCAACCCCATAATGCATATAACGCTGCACCACCCGCTAAGCCGATTATAGGCCCTAATGCCTGCCCTGACCCAGCCCATGTAAAGGCCTTTGATGGGTCTCTTATACTGGCCCAGTTTTTACTAACCTTGGAATTTATTGGCCATACAGGCCCCTCCGATGCACCCATTAAGCCTCTCACCACCGCCATTGAAATGAAGTTGAAGGTTGATGCTGTGAGGGCGGTAAATGCTGACCATAGGCCGAAGAAAGTTGCCATGGCCTTCCTTATGCCTAACTTATCTGTAATCCAACCACCAGGGAAATTGAAGATTGCGTATGCCAAGGACCATATAAATAGTATCAAGCTTATATTCATCAATGCATAATGAGATAACGGAGCGCCTGACTTTGACCAACCGAAGGATACCGAGAAAGCAGGCTCGGTTAAAACCCATATCTCTCTATCGGCATAATTAAACGTTATTGCAATAAACATCAAAGCCACGAGAAGCCATCTAACATTGCTCCTCTTAATCGCTTGCTTCTGTTCCTTAGATTCCGTCATAAGAATACGTCTTCAATTTCTTTATTTTTAACTTTTATCATCATTTCTATATTCAATTTAATTAATACATCGCACATAAACTTTGATCTATGTTTATTACGGTGATTACAGGATTCATAGACCTTATAACCCTCATAACCTTGTTCATATTATATTCATTAAGAGCACTGCAATTCTTTAAATAAATATATACCCTTGATGTATTATTAATTTGAGAAGTCTTGATTTTATTAACCGTAGCTATACAGCATGGTATTACTATCTCCTCATCAATAATTATTACGTTATCATTCTCTGCAATACCAGGGTTTGAACTTAATGCTAATGGATGCTCACTTAAACAATTGCATGGCCTTGAGCAATCCCTGACGAAAACTAACCAGCAATCCATAATATTAATATGGCAGAAATAAAAGAAAAGACGTTAATTTTAAATTTTTAAGAGCCGTAGCATGCAAAACTGTATGCTTAGGTTATTATGTTTCCTTGTTCGTCTACCTTGGCTATGACTTTTCTTACTGTCTTGCCATCGGGCGTCTTGAACAGTGCCATTACGAAGCCCTTCCTACCCTTAGGCTGCACCTTCCAAACCTTACTAGGCTTCAACCTCCTACCCTCAACCTCATACTCCTTCCTCGCCAGATCCTCTAGAGATACCATATTGGTCAATGAGTTCACTGATTCGGGAGTATTTAAAAACATCGCTTGGAAATGCAACGGACGAATATATCGGCCTCAATACGCTAAATCTAACATAGTTTCTTTACTAATATCAAATATTATGATAATTATGACAAGTCGAAATTAAACAATATCAAGCTAGAGGCGTATTAATAATACGTGAAGAAATACGATTATTCTTATATATTCAATTGCATAATAAATCACTCACTTCACATTAACCTTAATAATCATTTCCTTAGGTCTCGTTGATAATCCCACGTTTCTTAGCCTCATTAATTATTTCATCACCACTTACGAGCACTGTATTGAACGCATTTGCTATCTTAAGAGCCGTGTCCTTACTTAATGCACCACCATCATCACTAAGCATCTCAACAATCACTAATGCCGGTAGTGTATTAGCCATTTTTGATAACATTAAAGATAATTCCGTATGTCCAAATCTACGTCCAACTCTACCGAGTAGTATTGGTACATGCCCCGGCGCATAAAACTCCCCATAAAATACCTTACGAGCATCAGCAACTCTACCTTCTTCAATCATTTTAATGACATCAGCAAGTCTCGCAATTGTTAATGCCCTGTCCCTATCCCTAATACCCGTCACCGTCTCCACATGGTTCACATATATTGAGAAGGCTGGGTCATCACCATAACCAGGCCTTTTTACTAAACCATCAAAGCCTATTTTGCGAAGAACATCACTCATGAAATCAAGGCCTAATTGCTTACCTACCGAGTCTTCAGTTACAAAGCATATTAAACCACCTGCATTCTTTCTCATCCAGGTAATTACTGATGGCGTAATATAATCAGCCCTTATTACTGCATCGACCTCATTCTCCCTATTGTCCGAATCATGTATGAATATTATTTTACCTTGCCTAAACAATTCCAAGGCTTTCTCGATCATACGCTCCATAAACCTAGAGTTTAAGTTAATAAATTTAACTTTAATTCCGGGTTTATGGCACTTAATGCATTAATAGGGTTACCTGGCAATTCAATTGATGGTTAGGGCATTAATCTTGGCCGGAGGCTTTGGTAAAAGGCTTCAACCTCTAACGTTGGATAGACCTAAACCCTTAATTGAGATTGGTGGTAAGCCAATACTTCAATGGCAGATTGAGTGGCTTAGTAGACAGGGAATTAAGGATGTAGTCCTTGCCGTTGGCTACCTGAGAACTAAGGTCTTTGAGGTAATGGGTGATGGATCAAAGTATAGTGTCAGACTCTTTTATAGTGTTGAGGAGGAACCATTAGGCACGGGTGGCGCCATTAAGAATGCAATGAAGTTCCTTGAAGATGAGACATTTATAGTGCTTAATGGTGACATAATAACGAATCTCTCAATCAGGCCCTTAATAGAGCAGTTAAATGGTAATATTATTTCAACAATAGCCCTAGTACCAATGAGAAGCCCCTACGGCATTGTCCACGTTGATCATGAGGGATTCATAACAGAGTTTAGAGAGAAGCCACTACTTGATTATTTAATCAATGCTGGTGTTTATGCCTTCACTAAGGACATATTTAAGTACTTGCCTGATAAGGGCGATATTGAGGTAACGGCATTCCCAAAATTAGCGGGCGAAAAGAGGATTAGGGGAGTTATTTATAGGGATGTTTATTGGAAGTCCGTTGATACTGTTAAGGACGTGGAGGAGGTTGAGAAGATAATAACGGAGGTTTATGCCTAAACAGCAGGTGTCTTTAGTGCCTTTAGTACCTTAATCTCCTTAATCATTGTGTATGGGTATTGACCATTTTCATCCTTCTCATATTTCTTAATCATATCCCAGATAGTCAATAAGCCCACGCCAACGGCGAATACGGCCTCCATGGCAGAGCCTGTGTTTGATACATTACGTGTATCGACGGAAACCTCAGCACCATCCTCAACAACCTTAACATCAGCATTAACATAAGTTATGTAATTAAGGTGCACGAGGGGTAGTATCTCCCAGGCCTTTTTAGTGGCCATTATTGACGCTGCCTTGGCAACAGTTATTACATCACCCTTCTCCACCCTACCCTGCCTGATAAGCTCCACAGTGCTATCTCTAAGTCTTATGAAGCCCTTGGCCGATGCTTCACCGTAATAGGTCGGTTCAGTAGTTACATCGAACATGGTAACTACTGGTTCGCCACCTGTATTATCTTCGAAGTCGCTTAGTGATAGATTTACACCCTCTTCAGACTTTACCTTACTAACAACTCTAATGTCGAACATACCATCAACACGACTAGAACCACAAGTCTGTACTTGCTTACCCATGAAATTCGTGACCCACTCAGGTGTGCAGGTCCTGCTGCATCCCTTAATGGTATTCCACGCGGCGAGTAAGCCCGTGAATAAGCCAAACAATGCATCCATCTCAACGCCTGTTTGTGCCCTAGTCCTGGCTAGTACAGCCATTCTAATGCCGTTCTTCTCATAATGCACCCTGGTCTCTATATAGGTAATAGGAACTGGGTGAAGAAGGGGTATGTACTTCCAAGCGGTCTTCGTAGCATTAATAGCCGTTACCTTAGCTATAGCTGCTGCGTTACCAAGGCCGCTAATCCCAACCTTCATCAAATCGCTCATGGTATCCTCATCAACCCTTAGAAAACCCGTGGCAATGGCCTCCCTATAAACAGGTTCCTTACTTGTGATGTCAATCATCCTAACAGTCATAACAAGGCTTTACTGCATTTACGCCTATTTAAATAACCCTCCTCAATGCATCAATTATTAATTCATAAATATCATTAACAATGGACTCCAGGTCTCTATCAGCGTTAATGACTGGGTAATTATTTGTAGACGCTCGCCTTAGGAGGAATTCCCTAACCTTACTGAGGAATTCCTTATTAACCTCAAAAACCTCAAGCTCACGCCTATTACTCAACCTACCTATTACGGTCTCAATGGGCGCGTCGAGGATTATTGTTAAGTCGGGCCTAGGTACGAACCTGTGAAGCTCCATCAACCACTCCTGCGGTAGCCCCATTGCACCTTGGTAGGCTAGTGTGGATTCCATGTAGCGCTCAGTAATGACTAAATAACCACTATCAAGCTTTGGCTTCACCTCACCATAGTAATGCTGAACCCTATCAGCCGTGAAGAGTAGGGCGAAGATTGATGGATGAGCCGCATTTGAACTTGGCTTAAGGAGCCAATCCCTTATTAACCTGCCAATGGGTGATTGACTGGGCTCAGCCGTAGTATATACCCTATACCCATTGCTTTCCAGTTTTTTCCTTAGCATGGAGATCACTGTTGATTTTCCAACGCCGTCTATCCCCTCAACAGCTACGAACATTACTAACGCCAAGAACCATTAGAGTGAGAATTACTTAAATAATTCATCTAAGTTGTGAAGTTAATGAGGAAGGGATTATTAATAACGGGTGCCGTAATCATCATACTTGGGGTAGTGATATTCTTCATAGGCATTTACCTAAGTTCGGGCATAACAAGTGGTATTGCGTCCCTGGTTACTGGGATTCATAATGAAACCATGATTTCACCTGGTTCATCAATAGTAGTGAATACTAATGAGACTGGCGCTGCAGTAACGGTTGTTTATAATGATACTTTAGGAAAGCCATTACAGGTAATTACCTCAGGGCCCGGACAACTGGAGGTTGAGAGTGTTGAGGGTCAGTACGTGGTTATTTATGTGCCGGAGGCAAGCCCTAGTACATTATCATTAGTGAATAATTATAGTGAGAATGCCATGGTTTATTACACGTATGGTGCCATTAACATCAATACACTGATGCCCCTTGCCCTATCCACAATTATTAGTATAGGCCTTATCATTGTTGGTATAATTCTCTTGATATTGGGTGCAGTATTAAAGAGTAAGTAATTGATCGGGAGAAACCTTTATTAATAGCTGTTAATATTACGTGAGCAATGAAATCTAATATCAACGTCGCAATAGCCGGTGTGGGCAATACGGCCTCAGCCTTCGTTCAAGGACTTAAGTATTGCGAGGTGGAGGTAGAACCCGTGGGGCTTGCGTTTTCACGCATTGGGCCATATGAACCAAGAGACATAAAGGTTGTTGCGGCCTTTGACGTCGACTCACGTAAAGTCGGTAAGGACCTCGGTGAGGCCATATTCGCGGAGCCAAATAATGCACTTAAGGTCATTGAGGTTGGTAAGTTAGGTGTGATTGTTAGAGCTGGTCCATTACTTGATGGCATTGCTGAGCAATTAAGGAATTCCTTCATACCGATTACGGAGGGTTCCATTGAAGATATTATTAGAGAGTTAGAAAGTACCAATGCCCATGTTCTCATTAACTACTTACCCACTGGTGCCCAAAGAGCCAGTGAGGCCTATGCGGAGGCGGCCCTAAGGAGTAGAACCGCATTTGTGAATGCAATGCCCTCCGTAATAGCAACGTCTAGAGATTGGCAGGAAAAATTCGAAAAGGCTAAACTACCACTTGCTGGTGATGATGTTCAGAATCAGGTAGGTGCTACGGTGCTTCATAAGACCATAATTAGACTACTTGCATTGAGAGGTGTTAGGATTGAGGGTACGTATCAATTGAACGTTGGTGGTACACCAGACTTCCTGAATTTAATGTATAGGAAAGGCCAGAAGGAGAAGACTAAGACGGAGGCTGTAAAGAGAATGGCTGAGGGTGAAGACTTCGATGCGTATATATCGCCAGTGGCCTACATAAAGTTCCTTGGTAGTAGGAAAATAGCGCATATGTTCATTGAAGCCCGTGGGTTTGCCAATGTACCAATCAGGATAAGAATTGACCTGGAAGTTTATGACCCATTCAACAATGCAGGTGTCATGATTGATATTGTTAGGACCGTGAAGGTAGCAATGGATAGAGAAGTAGGTGGGCCATTAATTAGCCTATCAGCCTGGGCCTTCAAGAACCCGCCAGTTCATGCGCCACCAGACGTTGCTTATCAATGGCTCGTGGAGTTTCTCGAAGGTAAGCGTAATAGATAAAAATCAAATACCGACTAAAACCCCTATTAAATCATTAATGCGTAAAATGGTATATGAACATCCTTGAGTGGGCCCTTGACGATAACACCCACCTTTGGTTGTATATCAACTTCGAGTATTGTTGGTTGCACTGCCTGCCACCTCATCTTCCTAATGAATAGGTACCTCTTGAAATCACCCTCTGTTGTTTGAGCCAATCCCATTACAAACACACCAGCCGCCAGGAATTCCTCAACTCCATACCTAGAAATAACCCTAGCTCCCGTGGGTATTTCCGTGGTTATTATCGTCGTAACGCCAACCTCTCTCTCAATACCCATAACCAAGGCCCTAATGTACTCCCTAAGTACCTGGACATCCTTCTCAAGGGTAACCAATGGAGCTATTGGGTCAATAACAAGTCTCTGGGCATCAAGGGATTTTGCATAATCAGCTATTGTGTAGACAAGGGACTTAGCAATCGTTATTGGGTCCTTCTCCCTAATCTTCTCAATGATGTCCATCTCGGGTATCAAGACCTCTAGGTAACCCTGTTCCCTAAGTGCCTCAAGATCCCAACCGAACCTCTTAACGCCGTTCATTAACTGATCGTAAGTCTCATCAACGGAGACATAAATACCAGGTTCACCATACTTATAAATGCCATCGATTAGGAAGGACAGTGACAATAGAGTCTTGCCAGTACCCGTCTCACCACTTATTAAGTACGTCCTACCTCTAATCAATCCACCGCCAAGTGCTTCATCAAGCCCTGGAATTCCTGTTGGAATTAAATCATAATATAATGACATTGGGTCAATAACATTGTCCAGAGTTATAAAGATTGCGGACACTATTTTAAATTCACATTAAAATTGACACCTCCATTATTTAAGCTCTATTACGTACTTCCTAAACAACTCCTTAAACTTCTCGGTAGTTATTACGGGCTTGCCATCAGCCTCAATGGACTCTCTGGAAGGCGGTATCTTTAGGTAATTGGGCAACCTCTGTGAATATCTCTCCTCGAATGTTGGTACATTAGGGTTTATTAGGAATATGCCGATGGGTATCCTACCATCACCCTCATATGACTTAACCAAGGCCTGGGCAGCCTTCTGCGGTAACTCCTCTGGAGTCTTCACCACTGGGTCCCAACCCTCCTCCTGCAGGTCATAAACCCTCTTGTTATAGTAATCGTACGTGTGTATGTTGTCATAAGTCACACAGGGTTGTAAAACATCAATGAACGCAGAACCCTTATGGAGTATTGCCTTCTTGATAATCTCCTTAAGGTGTTGAACCCTAGCTGCATAACTCCTGGCTATGAACGTATAACCAGAGGCGATGGCAAGGCCTATTGGATTAACAGCATCCTGAATATTAGGCTTGGGTAGTGCCTTTGGTTGTAAATTCCTCGTCAATGTTGGACTCGCTTGCCCCTTTGTTAGGCCATAAACCGTATTATCATGCATTATAACAACTAAATCCGCATTCCTCCTACCCAGCGCCACAAAGTGTGCTGCACCAATACCCAGTAAATCACCATCACCCACATTAACCACCACAGTCAAGTCAGGATTAGCCAGTTTAATGCCCTCGGCATAGGGTAATGCCCTGCCATGTAGTGTATGGACACCCGTCACATTTATGAAATGCGGCGTCTTCCCTGAACAACCTATTCCGGAGACAACCACGGTCTTCTCAGGTTCAAGCTGTAGGTCGGTAAAGGCTTGATACATGGCTGAGAGTATTCCGAAGTTGCCGCATCCAGGGCACCAATCAACCCAAACGTTGGTCTTGTAATCATTCATTGTTAGCTTTATCTTACGCTCCATAACTCACCACCTCCCTTGTACTACCCTTTAATACGTTCCTCACTGCATTAATTAATTCATGGACATACATGGGTCTCCCCGTGTACTTAACAATTGACTTGTTGATTATTATTCCCGTATTCATAGTGACTAGCTTTGATGCTTGCGCCATGTAATTATGCTCCACAGCAATTAGATTATTTGTACCGATTTCATTGGCGAACTTAATAAGTGAATTCCTTGGGAATGGTATGAACGTCCTAATATGGTAGTAACCAGCCTTTATTCCCTCCTCATTTAATTCATAAACAGCCTTAGTAGCCACGCCCTTAACAAAGCCCCAACCAATCAATAGTAGGTCAGGTTTTTCAGGCCCGAAGTACGCATACCTCCTTTCCTCAGATATATCCCTCTCTATAATGTCGAGCTTCTTCATTCTTTTATCAAACATCCTAATCCTATTAATTGGATCTTCATCAATGTGTCCATACTCATCATGCTCATCACCCGCATACCACATTACATAATCACCTAGGAATGCCCTTGGTGATACCGCGTTAGATAAGTCAAACCTCTTATATTCCTTGAGCCCTCTTGGTGCCAATACGCCCCTTGTTATTCTCACATTGTCCAGGTTGGGCATTGGTATTGTTGCTATTGTGTTGGCTAGGAACTTATCGACCAGGTGTATAACAGGTACTTGGTAAGTCTCGGCATAATTAAATGCATCTATTGCATCATAAAAGGCCTCCTCATGATCACCAGATGCAAGTACAATCCTTGGATACTCACCATGTGATGCAAATACTGATGATAATAGATCACTTTGGCCACCCCTCGTAGGTTGACCAGTTGATGGTCCACCCCTTTGATAGTAAGTGACTACCACAGGAACCTCATTTTGCCCGGCCCAACCAAGTCCTTCAACCATTAAATCGAAACCAGGGCCACTCGTAGCTACTGAACTCCTTGTACCAGTCAGGGCAGCGCCTATTGCGGCGTTTATTGCGGCTAACTCATCCTCCGTCTGAAATACTACTACGGAACCCTCACCACCTAATGTTTCGTATTCCTCAAGTGTGAAGCTCTCATCGGCTGCAGGCGTGATTGGGTAATATGCCTGAAACCTGACCCCAGTCACTATCTTAGCCATGGCTATTGCATCATTACCACTGGCAATTAGGATCTCCTTAATGCCCATTCTTGGTTGTTCAAGCCTTAACTCAGAACCGAATTGACCCTTGACTAGGTCTATTACTATCCGTGCCATCGCCCTATTATGCCTATAGACATCCTCCCTAGTGAATCTTCTCCTGAGACTGTAGTCAAGGCTCTCCTCACTGATATCCGTTATTGCGGCAACGGCACCAACAAGTATCGTACTTATGTACCTAGAGGCTTGTGATGGTACTATGCCCTCGCGTTTCTGTATCTCCATGAGGAGCTCCTTAAAACTGAGGGCGACGATACGAACCTTCCTACTATTCTGTAGGTACTTAACAATGGATTTCACGGTACCATCAAGACCAAGCTCCTTAAATTGAACACTCAATCTATCCCTCAAATCCCTTTCCATACTTGGTATGTTGGTGTAGTTTATGGAGTCATCATCACTATTATAGATCAAGTAACCGCCATCCCTAAGATCACTAAGATGCGTGAACACGGTCTCCGCATCCATGGCAGCTACAATATCAACGGGATAACTAAGGTGTTTAGGTAATTCAATGGCTGATACCGTAGCATGAACATAACTATGCCTACCCTTAATATTCGAGAAGTACTCCCTGTCAGAAATAATGCCATAACCAGACCTCGCAAAGGCCCACGAAAGTATCTCAGATGTGGTCTCCAGTCCACCTCCTTGAGGACCCCCGATAACGTACTTTAACTCATTCATATTGTATCACCCACTATGCACGCCATACTTATCAAGAGCTCGTCAATACCTAGTATAAAAAGAATCCTTTAATTATCAGTTAGAATAGATTTGTTAATTATTAATTATTTTAAATTGACATAGATAATTTAAAAATAATTAATAAAAATATCCGCTATTTAATGAATAATATTCTTTTAAATTAGGTAATAATACTAAATATCTTATGGAGAAATTCTGTAAATATTGAAAAATTTCTTAATAAAAGCTTAAACACTTCTTTACTTTGTAAATAATTAATGGGCGAGAGCGAGGAGTTCATACCCCACGCTATTCACACGTGGTTTGGTTACTTTAAGGATCACATAGTCACGAAGGATGATGGGGCTAAGTATAGTCATTTCTCAAAGGATGCCGAGCATCGGCTAAAGGAGACACTATCAACATTTGGCTGGGTTTACTGCATAGACTGTAAACACCCAATCTTTGACCTAAATGAGGCGCTTGAACATTTAAGAAAGGGTCACGTATTAACTAATAGATTCATGCCTGACGAAGTCGCACCCGAGGAAACGCCAATGGTTAGTTAGGAAGGATTCTGTATTAAAATTCAATTAAAAATCAATCCTGAGAAACCTTACACACGTTACTTAACTCCTGTCTCAGTATCAACCAAGGCCCTAACCTCAACAACCCTACTCAAATCAACACTGTCAATCCTGGCATTAATCCATACGTGATTTATCAATAAGGTAATACATCATGAGATTAATAACCCTTAAGGCCTTAAAAACAGGGGCCAAGCCACGGAACCTTATCACCATACCCCTTCTCAGCATAGTTTCTCACCCATTCATCCTCAAACTCCCTCGGAACTTTTGGTTTTTTAACGAT
>ERZ1669247.551-NODE-551-length-11841-cov-12.002376_pt1 | contig 11841 bp, 15 predicted proteins | sample MGYA00579297_ERZ1669247 | MGnify/ENA primary metagenome ERZ1669247 (study PRJEB41166, sample SAMN08046056) | hot springs metagenome | biome: hot spring; feature: acid hot spring; material: thermophilic sediment; isolation source: thermophilic sediment from acid...
AGGATTTAAAGCATAGAAGAATCGGCAAAGTTAGCAGGTGATACAAGTGTTAGAATAGAACCTTAATAGGATTTAAAGCAAATCTGAAAGGATAAACACCAGAAAAACCTCTAAGTTAGAATAGAACCTTAATAGGATTGAAAGTTTCTTACTAGAGTTTCTGATGGAATTCTTAAATTCCTTTGATCTCTAGTATTAACAGTAGGTCTAAAAAATCATAAATTCGAGTTTTCCATATTGAAAAGCCCATGCGAAAACTTAATTTCGACGATCCAAATCATAATATGTTCTTATAAAGTGGGGTAAGGATCACTCCATTAGAGTGGAGATCCGGCTGTCCTATTATCGTTGTACCTCTGATGATAAAATGACTATTCCGTTATCATCCTTCACCGGCAGCAGTATTCAAAGCCTTATGAGCCTTATTATATTCGGAACGGTCATGGCATAGGGGACCATTGACTATATCATCAGCAACAGAATGTATGCGATCAGTGCGGAGAATATCTGTACGAGGACGCCTTTGATCGTCTTGGATATGAGGCGATCAATCTTCAGGTATGTTTTCATCGTCCTGAGAAATATCTCTATATTCCATCTCTGTAAATATATCCAGTGGATGTAGAGATCAGGAAGGTTCATGATGTCCTTGAGATAATCCTTCCGCTCTCCGTCGATTACCATACTCACGAGCCTGAGCGTGAGACCGTTGCGGAACTCAACAATCTTCTAATAGGCATAAGCCTTGTTCACCCCATACTTCGCGTTCCTCTTTATCCTCGTCACGAATTTTATCCCTTTATCCTTGAGCTTCATGAACCTTTTGAGATCATAATAGCCCAGTTCGAATGTCAAAACCGATTGATTCAGAGTATTCTGATCTATGCCTTCTATTATCTCTTCAAATTCTGGATAATTATTCAGGTTCGCGGGAGTCATGAGTGCTTCGATTTTTGTGTGAATCTTTTATATTTCTGGTATCTTATAAATCCTCCTCTTCCTGGTTATCTCCTTCTCAGGCGATTCTATTATCCTGATTCTCTTGAGATCCTGGACATATGGATCCTCAATATTCCTGCGCTTCCTTCCACCGCTGTTGAATCATGCTCTCTTGGAGGAATTGTTCTGGGTTTTTATCGTGTCATATTCTCTCCATGAAAATTTTCCTGTGAATTTTTATATTCTTTGTTGATCGTTCCTGCTTTTACTCTGATTGCATTGGAATTTCAATTTCAATAGGATTGTTGAAATAATAACCTGATCATTACGGTACAACAGATTCATTCCATTCTATACGGATATTCGTATTATCATATGAATTGATTATAACACGCCGGGGGGGAGATTTGAACTCCCGATCCCTTGCGGGAACAGGCTTTCTGTACCTGAAGAACTCCAGGCCTGCGCCTTACCGGACTGGGCCACCCCGGCAAATTCAAACCGCATAACATTTAATATTATATTTGTTTTTCTAAGTACATATGGAATTACCTGAAGGTACTATAGAGGTTATTGATACATTCATCAAGGAATTCGTGAATAGCAAAGATGTGGTATTGGGGATCTCAGGCGGGATTGATTCATTAATGGTGGGTTATTTCCTAAAAAGAAATATTCCAAAGGAGAAGATACACCTTTATTCTCTGCCTTATAGAAAGGAAGACCAAGATGTTATTAAAGTTGAACAATTTTTGGGAATTGAAATAGAGAGAATATACATAGATGAATTTATGCAACCATTCCAAAACCTAGTAAATGACAAGAAGGCCTTTGGTAATGCAATGGCAAGGATAAGAATGACCATACTTTATTCTATGGCAAATAAGTACAACGGCTTGGTTGCAGGAACTTCAAATAAGAGCGAGATTTTAACTGGATATTTCACAAAATTTGGAGACGGCGGTTCTGATTTTCAGCCATTGGGTGATCTCTATAAGACTCAGATATACGAATTGGCCAGAAAATTAGATTTTCCTGATTGGGTATTAAATAAGAAACCAAGCGCCAATCTCTGGGAAGGGCAAACCGATGAAGATGAGCTTGGCATAAGGTATGCTGATCTGGATAAAATATTGCAATGCATTGAATTTTTCAAAAATAGGGAAGAATGTCAAATAAAAACAGGACTCGATATGAAATTGATAAATAGAGTCTATGAGATGGTAGAAAATTCAAAACATAAAAGAATAATATTATATATTCCAAAAATAAATTTTAGGTCAGTAGGTACGGATTGGCTTGAATGATTATTGCACTGGTGGATTTGGCGGGGATTGAGTGAATGCCATCTGCTGTTCCTTAGTTATTAGGGAATCGAATTTAGTATATGCAAGTATCATCAGGATTCCGGTAATGAGGAAGGAAAACAGAAGCGCTATTATACCCCATAAAAGTGTTGAAGATTTTGCCTGAGTATATTGCTTTTCCTCTACCATCTTCTTTATCTTATTGATCCTGGTATAAACGAATAGCGTAATCACTCCGAGAATTATGTATATTACCCCTACGAAGATAATTAATGTTACTAATCCTACCACAACCTCCAAAATACCTATTATCAATTGGAGTATTCCTGACCACTTCAGGAGGGTCATGATTGATTGATATTCCGGAGGTTTTATTTCTGTTGGATTATATATTGGTTGACTACCTGGGTATGTTCCGGATGTCATATTAAAGTAATTTATTCCCAATATTTAATCTTGTTTAGAACATTTAATTAGTTTAATATAAACATTTTAGTGTTAAAATGATTCAATGATTCCTCTTAAATTAGCTTAAGATGTCCTGTGATTTTATCAACAACATCCTCCTCCGAAGGTCCAAAACCAACACAAGTTAATGTGTCAGGAGGCAATTGAGTTAGACCAGCATCTCTTACCTCATAGAACGGGACTCCCAACTCCCTAGCTTTGAGTTCTAACTGAATAATTTCAGCTTCATCTTTTGCCCACAGTGCCACCTTCTTCTGACCGTCCTCCAACCATTTCCTTAACGTCTTTTTATCTGAGTTTAATGCCATTATAACGGCTGCATGGGCCACCTGCACAGCTATCTTTCCCTTACCCATATCCAGATCCTTTCTAACAGCAAAGGTTGCTTTCATTCATATGAAAAATAGTTATGGATAATAAGCATTTAGCATAGGATGAATTTTTATCAGTCAGCATTGATATCACTGGCAGTTTTCACCGCAATTTTCTATTATCATTGGAATAGATTTGACCAGTCAATTGACGAATCCAAGTTTGCCAGATTTTTGGCCTTTGGGATACTTACTGGCATTGTTTATGGTTTTCTGTTTTCATACCTTTACATCTTCGATTTTTATTCTGCTTTTGTAATAGTTTTCTCAACTCTTCTTCTTTTCCCTGTAATTGAATCTGGTGCAATTCTATCAATTATATCGGGGAAACACAGAAAGGAGAAAAATCTACCCATCCTCTCAACAGCCATTGGTGGTGGAATGGCCCTACCACAGATATTCTTCTACTCTATACTACTTTCGACTTCCTTCCTTGATGTTTTATTCTCGATTTCACTAAGTGTAACTGCAATATTTTCTAACATGATCTCGTCATATTTAATTGGAAATGGAATTTCACATGGAAGGATGATTATATACTATAATGCATCTATAATAACTCAGTTTCTAGTGGGATTCACTTTGGTCTCTGATTACCTTTTTGGAAGATACTCAATTTTCATCTCAATCTCCCTTTCTGCATTCTCCGCAATAATATATATGCTTATTTTCAATAGGTATAATAATGAAATGGAGTAGTGTGATACTGGCCATAATCTTTCTTGTGATATTGGTACTTTCTTCTTTCATTGTCAATGACCTTAAGGGGAACGTCAATTTCCTAAATGGCTTTGGAACATCCGGTTATTATTATGTGCCAGATTCCATGGATATAATTTTGAGCGAAAACTACAGCATGAGCGCTTCAGTTGAAGGAAATTCGGATTATTACATTATTATGAGTGTACCACAAAATAACAGTTATCAGGCTGGTACCACCTCCCTTGTCTATGGAGCAAATGTTACAGAACAACTTTACAATCAATTCAATCTTACCTATTTCAAGTTCAGAATAGGAGGCGGAAATAATTTTATAAATGCAACCTACAACTTTACAACTTACGGGTATAGCTGGCATGACCTGATGAATGACAACTCAACTGTTTCCATGATACCACAATACCTGAAGGCAGAATATGATCATCCTGAATATTTCAATTATACAGATGGTTTGAAGAAATACAGCTATGAGGTCATCAATCCAAATTTTTTCAGAAATATGACATTGAATTTAACCAGGAATTACTCTACCGTAGTCGGTAAGCTTGAAGCTATTTATGACTATATTGAGGAAAATTACAAATACAATATATCGTACAATTTTGGGAATGTACCATTAACTGCACAGCAGGTATATCAGAAAGGTGAGGGTGATTGTGAAGAGCTTTCCTACCTATTTGAAAGTATGGCCAGAAGCATTGGTATACCCGCCTGGACCCAATACGGCATACTCATTAACAAAAATGGAGATTCATATAGTGTTGCTGAACATGCCTGGGTTCAAACTTACATACCCATTAACAATACCTCTGGAAGTTTTGTCACTATTGATACCACCGTTGAAGCCGGAAAATCTCCGAGTCAAATTTTGAACCTTGGTTTTCTGGTTAAATATCCCAATGAATTAATGCTTTGGACTGATGATGGCAATTCAACTCATATGGCTTTTTTCCACATTTTCCTAGAGTATCCTGAGTTTGGTGTAGTCATCAGAAGTATTAATCAGGTCTTCTATGTAAAGGAGTTTAATCAGTTCGGTCAAATTCCAATTTCAGGCCCGCAGCAGGTGATGTTTTATGGAGTTAATACCGTATATAACAATAAGCAGAAAGAGGATTAAAGAGAAGGTTGATTGGGATTCTCTAAGTTCCTCTAAACTGTGGATAATTGATCTTGACGCAAAAATGGGGAAAGAGATGAATTTCAAGTTATATAGCAAACTGGATTACCTGGATTTGATATTGGATATTTCCGCTAAACACCCTGATGATGTATTCGATGCGCTTACTTCAGGAGCCATAAGGGTGACAGTATCAGGAATTATAGAGAATAAGAAAATCTCCAGCATAATTGAAGCTACGGATAATGCCATATTTACCGTGGAATCCTTGGAGCAATACCAGAAGATCAGGGGGCTTGGAGGTTCTAAGTTTTTCTCCAATATTATTTCTCCTCCGTTTTACGATGAATTTTATTCACAGAATATTGAATGTGATAATTGTTATAAACTAGTTACCATTGAAGAGTACAATGGGGGAAGAAACAAGGAAACTGATTAGCTATATCAAGAAATTGACGGGAAAATATGAACTGAAAGAATCCGAAATCATCAACCTCCTAAGCATAAAAAATGATTATCTCACCCCAGATGAAGTTAAAGAATTTCTAAGGATAGCTCTCTCCAAGGGATATTTAAAATTTGAAAACGGATTTTACAGGATAATGATTTCCACAGATGATTTCGAGCCTGATCTGAATTTTTTTCCAGATATGGATAAGATTAGGATGGAAAATGAAGATGTGGATATATTCACAGAAGCTATGAAGAGGATAATCAGCAAAACTGGTATGCAGAAGAATGCCATTGTCAAGGAAATAAACATGATGAAGGAATCGAATCCTTTTCTTTACCCGGAAGTGGCCATTTTATATATTGCAAAGCGAAATGGAGTAAATGTGGACGATTTAATTGAAAAAAGCAGAAAAATTATAATCTCGTAAATTCTATTTTGTCTTCTCTAACGGATCCCTATTTAGATATGAGGCATATTTCGTGGCAAGATCGTATTGCTCCAGATCCATGGCTATATCAGATGCAGCACTGAATATTTCCTCATAATTATTGACAAAATCGATTCTCTCCTTTTTCTTTTTTATTTTAGAAGCTTCCTTTAACATTTTATCAATGAAATTGTCAATAACCTTTAGAGCCTCTTCTCCGCTGACGTTTTCTGCCAATAGATAAGCGTAGTTTATGGTGGCCTGAGCCTCCATATCCAGATTTCCTTCTTGTGCCGATAATTCTATGGCCTTCTTGAACAATTGACTGGCTTCCTTGAAATCTTCCAATATGGTTGCCAGGGATATCAGAGAGTAGATATAATTTTCCTTATCGCCGGACTTTTCAAAAAGTTCAACTGCCTTTTTTGCATATTCTATTCCCTTCGGATCTTCAAGCTGGCTCAATATTTGTGAAAACAGGAGATAAGATTCTGCCATCCTGTGTTCATCGTTCAATTCCTGTGAAATATCAACGGATCTCTCAGCGAATTCCTTGGCCTTTTCAATGTCAGGGTTCTCTTGGTAAAGAAAACATTCAGAGAGAATTCTGTAGGCGTCCGATCTGATATGGGGTGAACCTATGTTGCTTATGTTTTCATTCAAGAACTTAATGCACTCTTGAAATTCTCCTGCATCCTCTAGTTCGAGCGCTTTGTTAACTATTTCCTGGTCCATTTACACTCACACTCATAGCATTTCTTAGGAAATTAATGTTTTCCTTTATTTTACCATTAAATATTGCTGAGGCTGATACAATTATATCTGGACCATGGGACACTACTTCTTTAATATTCTCTCTGTTTATGCCCCCGTCCACACCGATTTCAAAGTTAAAACCATTCTTCTCCCTAATCCCCCTGAGTAGGTCAATTTTCCCCAATGATTCCTTTATCATCTTTTGCCCTGAGAATCCTGGCTCTACCGTCATTACTAGGACATAATCCACCCTATCCAGAACGTCCTCAATAGAGTAAACTTCAGTTCCCGGGTTTATAGCAATACCCGCACTTACCCCCTTTTCCTTGATCTTTTGTATAACTCTTGTTACCTGTACAGGAGATTCCCAATGTATTGTGACGTACTTTGAGAATGATGTGTATTCATCTATGTACCTGTCAGGATTAGATATCATGAGGTGTGATTCTATGGGTATAGGGATTTTATCTTTCAACCTCTGCCCCAATGGAATACCGAAAGTCAGATTTGGTACAAAATGCCCATCCATAACGTCCAGATGTATCAGATCGATTCCTCCCTCAACTGCTTCCTTTATGTCCCTCTCAAGATTCAATAGATCTGCCGAAAGTATTGAAGCTGAAATTTTCATTTGCTTTTCATGTATATTTGAATTATAACCTTTGCGTGCTGTCTCACTTCAAAAATAATTTATATAATTTCAAATTGTATCGCGGTGAAAAAGAGTTTTGATGCCCTGGATGTTAGGATCATAAATGCCCTTAGAGACGATGCAACCATCGGATATGGGGAGCTCTCAAGAAAAGTCAGGGCACCGCCAACCACGGTATATCAGAGAATTAAAAAAATGAGGGAAAATGAGGCAATAAGAAAGATCGTTCCATTGATTAACCATGAATTTTTCAATTACAATTTAACTGTGTTTCTACTTATAGGAGTCTCAGACATTAAGGAAATAGAAAGGATTGGCAAGGAATTGTCGAAATTCGATGAAGTAATGGAATCCCATCACATCACGGGCACTTCCAATATTCTTGTAAAGATAAAGATAAGGGACAATACTGAATACAGGCAATTCCTATCAGAAAAGATTGGAGCCATCAAGGGTATAAGGGATGTTCATGACTTCGTAACATTGAATACATTCAAGGAAGAACCAACTGTAAGGCTGAAGGTATGATTAGCGTTAATGATCTTAAGAAGAGGTATGGAAATATCCATGCCCTTAAAGGCGTAACATTGGATATTGATGATAAGGTAACTTCCATTATAGGAAGGAATGGAGCTGGCAAAACCACATTTATTAGAATCCTCTCAACACAGCTTAAGCCAACATCTGGCTCTGTTAAAATAAATGATCTTGACATTAACAAGGATGTCCAGAAGATAAGAAAAATAATACTCAGCATTCCTCAAGAAGCACAGCCCGTAGGTATAATGACCCCCCTGGAGCATCTTGAGCTCTACCTTCTTGCCAGAGGGTACTCGCTTTCTGATGCAAGAAAGGAAGGCAGATATGCACTCGAAGAACTTGAAATGAGGGACTTTGAAAATGTGCCCTGTGATGAACTTTCTGGGGGAATGAAGAGGAAAGTATTTGTTGCCATGGCTCTTGCTTCAAGAGTGGAAATCGTATTCCTAGATGAACCCACGACAGGCCTTGATCCACTTTCCAGAATGGAAGTTTGGAACTCCATAAGGAAGCTTGATTCCAACATTATTCTAACCACTCATTACATGGAGGAGGCTTCAGAGCTTTCGGACAAGGTGGTGGTTTTTAGCGAAGGAAAGGTCGTGTCCAGGGGCACTGTGGATGAGTTGCTTGAACCATTCAAAGATAAGGTTAGAGTTGAAAAAACAGATGGAGAGGAATACGATGTGAAAATAGGAAAGCTTTCCATAAAGTATGTTCCGAAGCACATGGCACAGGAATATTTGTCAAGAGGCTATGATGTTAAAAACATAACTTTGGATGACCTTTTCATATCTAGGGGGATTACGCTTGAATCTTAGGTTTATTCTTGTTTTTGCTTATAATTATGGATTAAAGTTCATTAAGAGAGGGCCTTCCTACCTAATAGCATCATTAGCCCTCCCATTATCGCTTCTCTTCCTTATATTCATTATTTCTGGGGGAAAATTGTTACCTTATGCAATTATTGGAGGAGTTCTTTCAATCGTCACATCCAATGCCATCAATGGTGCAGCTGATGCAGCATTTTTCAGACTGCAGATAAGATTCCAGGATCTCTTCGTGGCAAGCCCACTCACAAAGATGGATTACATGGCGGCATTAACAGCATCCTATTTTGTTTTCTCCTTGCCGGGAATAGTTTTGTATGTGGCACTTGGCTTCATATTCCACATTCTCAACCTTCTGAAGCTTATTGTTCTTATAATTGTAATAATACTCATAACCCTATCCTTTACGAACCTAGCTTTTATAATAGCTGGTCTTCTTAGGCACATAAGGAATGTGTGGGGCATAACAGCCATTTTATCAATAATTGCAACTGTTCTTACCCCGACTTTCTACCCCTATTTCATCATACCTAGAGATTTTCTCTTGATTTTGCTCATTTCTCCCATAACCCCCGCCTCCATCTTCCTACAGGGATATTTTGGATTGGCTCCCTATGAACCTATTTCTATACCCATCCTCATAATTGAAACCATTGCCCTTATGATTCTAGGGAACATTTTCATAAGATGGAGGGAATAGGTAGCATAAAATATATCTCTTAATATCTGTTTTCTATTCCGCCGGGCTTGGCCGGGAGGTTAGGCGTCTCCTACTACCCGAAATCGTCTATACGCGGGGGCGACAGCCGGCCCAGAAGGCAACTCTTCATGGTTCCCTCTCATGGATCCTATGAGGCTCTGTCCCTCTGGATCCTGGTACCGCATACCTCTCTTGGAGGAGAGGGGTGTGCGGATGATCACGGAAACCCCGCCAGGACCGGAAGGGAGCAACGGTAACGTGGACCATGGATGCTGGAGGGGGAGCGGGGCCGAGGAGAAGTGAGCCAAAGGAGCCATGATAGAGACCTTCGAAGCCGGTGGCCCGGCATAAATAAAATAGCATAGTTTTATTTATTGAAAATTCATATTCCATCATTGACTGATGAGAAAATCATTAATGATTCCATTTTCGGTTCAGTAAGGTTATCAAAACTCGCATCTTCCATTATAGAAACCAGAGAGTTCCAGAGGTTGAATGGAATAAAGCAGCTGGGACTAACCTATCTTGTTTTTCCGGGTGCGAATCACACAAGGTTTGAGCACTCCATTGGAACCTATTACCTTGCACAGCAGCTTGGAAGTAAAATAGGACTAAGTGATGAAGAAGTTGAAAGAGTTTCCATAGCAGGCTTACTGCATGATGTGGGCCATCCCCCTTATTCTCATTCAGGCGAGGAGGCAATGCAAGATAAGTACGGAGTAGATCATCTTGGAGTTACGTTAAAGATAATCGAGGGTGAACTTGGTCATGAAATTTCAAATGCCATGAATGATGATTTTAGAGAGTCCATAATCAATATTCTTAAAGGTAAAGCTGGCGTATTGAGCAAGATAGTTTCGGGGCACGGCGATATGGATCAGCTGGATTATCTTTCCAGAGATTCGAAATACACCGGTGTTGCACTTGGAGTTGTTGATATAACTAGGATAATAAACACAATGGATGTTGAAGACAATCAGCTTTGCGTTGATGAGAAGGGTTTACCTGCTATTGAGGGGTTAATGATTGCCAGGATGCTCATGTATAGGAGCGTTTATAGGCACAGGATAGCTTTGATAGGATCTGCCCTGATAAATAAGGCACTGGAAAGGATGAACATGGACCTGGAAGAATTGATGGAAATGAATGACTGCGATTTTTTAGCCAGGATGAAGGTAGAAACGCCAGAAATATACGAATCAATTAAATATAGAAAAATTCCAAGGGGGTATATTTTAAGAATATCTGAAAAACAATATAGGGAAATTGTTCATGACATGGGAGACCTAATCATAGCTTCAAGATTTTACGCATCACCATATAAGCCTCAGGGTTTGAAGATAATTACGAAGAAGGGGCTGGTTGATATTAACCAGGTGTCCGCTGTGCTTTCGTTTTTAGAGAAAGAACTTCACGATGAAGCTCTCATTGCTTTTTACAGCGAAAATGAGCCTGAAATCAGAAAATACCTTGAAGGTAGAAATATTGAACCCATGTAAGTGAGACTCAATGCTAAAAGCCATTGGTGAAAGATCTAGGGAAATAATAGTTTCGGATAATTTCAATTATTTAAAGGGAGAGGACAAGGTGGTTTATGTTTGCTTCCTCCCTGAAATCACCGGAGAGGAGGAGAACTTCCTCATAAAAAATAAGAATAATTTCATTATTTTTATATTCCCCATGGGGGATCCTTCGCTTTCAAAGGTTAGGGAAAGTCAGGAGATATTAAATAGGATATCCAGAAGGGATTCCTACCTGGTCCTTCGTGAGGATGTAATAAACAGATTTCCATACTTCAGCCTGAAGAAAATAGTTGAAACCAGGAATCATCTCATATACCTATTCCATGAAGCCTTCCTGGCTGATTATGATCATCTCATTGGCAAGGTTTTGAAAGGAATAGGCTATGGCAGCATCAGGTATTCGCCCGATCAAGCTTTGGAGGATGCAAGGAGAACTCCGTGGTACGTCCCTGGGAATGAGATTGTATATTCCTTTTCGAAATACAACATCGGTCTCAACATTGGAATAGATTTGAATGAAATAATGGTTGTAACTTACTGAAATTTTGAAATTGTTCCTGTGAATTTTTATTTCTCTCCCTTGAATATTCGAAACTTGAATTCATCTTGAAATAACCATCGGAAAAAGTTTAGAAAACAATGGGTCAATCAGCTACGCCTCACTAAAGCTTCGGAGCTTGTTGCTGGTCTCCCCTCACCCTTGAGTGGAGATTCATGCAACCGCAACGATTGGTTGGCTGACGTTCCCTTGCTGGGGAAGGAGGTTGTCCATTGCCCCTTTCTGGCATGGCTCCACAGCCTATTTCCAGCAGAGGGCTTGAGGCAGTATATCCCTTCTCCTTGCGGAAGACATGTAACTGGAACCGATGTCCATAATGCCCATCTTCAACCGTTTTTTCTTCGCCAAGCATAAGTGCGTTACCATCTCACGTGTGGTCATCAATACTAAATCAGAAAAGATGGCATTCTAAAAAGATCTTCCATTGAGGAAATGCGTGTATCTCTTCTCTGAAAGTCGGAGTCTTAATGCTTCC
>ERZ1669247.554-NODE-554-length-11783-cov-4.440911_pt1 | contig 11783 bp, 14 predicted proteins | sample MGYA00579297_ERZ1669247 | MGnify/ENA primary metagenome ERZ1669247 (study PRJEB41166, sample SAMN08046056) | hot springs metagenome | biome: hot spring; feature: acid hot spring; material: thermophilic sediment; isolation source: thermophilic sediment from acid...
CAACCACAACAACAGCCACAACCACAGCAGCCAAAACACCCCTAGACACACCAACCCACCCACCAGACCCCATACCCGTGTTAACAGATCCAGATCCCATACTAGCATAAGAACGGAATTGTTTTTAAGCTTTACTATCTTAATAGTTGCTTCTACTTCTAGGTTTAATTCTTGACTCTACTAATGTTAAGTAGCCTACTATAATTAGTGCAATTGATAATATAAATGATATGAACATGATGAACCAAAGTGGGATATAGTAAATAGGTCTCTTAAGTAAGTAAACACTAATGTACAGACTAGTTGAGGTGCAGTTAATAATCATACCCATTACTTGGCCATACGTGAGAATGGTTGCATTAAATGGAGCTAAACTTACGTAATATTCCTGAGGTATGGTTATATTAGTTTGAGGTATATGCTGATAAATTAGAACACTTACATTAGTATTGGCATTACTTGTATTATTAATCACTAATAGTACATTACCCTTAGCATTAATGCTGTAGTTACCCTTACATGCCTTGTTATTAACCAATGAACTTAATGAGTACTGGTTAAAAATTAGTATAACTGCTATTGAAACTGCAAGCAATCCCAATGTGAATCCAATACCAATATACCTATTAAACTCTAGCATTGATTCTAGTTGTTCACTAAAGGTATTTAACGGTATAGGTAGTCTCCCTTGTCCATAATGATTTTAGTTCAGAAATACCTAAGGTATAGTTGAGTTTAATTTATTAAAGCTACTATTAGGTTTAAAGTAACGCAGCATGATGATAATGATAGTTACTGCTCAATGGGATATTCACCTAGGATTACTTAGGTACTACTGTAATATGTTAATAAGTAAGGGAATTAATTGTAGGTTAATAATCAGTAATGGTGAAGTTGAGCAGCTTTTAATCAGATATGGTACCAGAGATGGTATAGTCAGAATACCGCTAATATTATTAATTAACGATAATGCGAAGGTGATAAGTATAAATGAGTTACAGGACTTGATTAAGGGAAAAATGACTTAATTAACCTTAAGAAACATTGCAGTAAAGCATAAAAGGGTAAATGCATTAAGGTTTTAGTATCTAAGTCCCCCTAGAGACCTGCTTGGGCAGGCCTGTGAAGGGGGTGGGGTTACCCGGCCGTCACGTTGGAATAATACTTAAGTTAATGTAGTTTATTTTAGGCGAAAGGTTTATAAATGAGTAAAGTTTTAATTAGGTGGAAAGGAGGTAACATGAGCACCACACAGGGGGATTCTAACCAGCAGGATGAAACCAGGAGGGAATTAATAATTCAGAAGTTTAAACTATTTAGGAGGGAGGGTAATAACCTGGAGTTTGTTGATCAAAGTGGACAGAAGTTAAAGTGCCCAATATGCGGTAATACCGTGTTTATTGAGGATGCTGAGCGAGGGCAGATAGTATGCGCCTCCTGCGGCTACGTACTCATGGAGCATATTCTCGATACTGGACCTGAGTGGAGGGCTTTCACACCTGAGGAGAAGGAGGATAGGGCTAGGACTGGTGGACCATTGGAGAGGGTTACCAGTGAGGAGCTTGTTACTAGGATTGAAACCACATTAAAGTCCCCTGACTTAAAGAAGAAGCTTGAGATCCTTAAGTACAAGAAGTGGCAGCAGAGGATTAGGGTTCAAACAAGCTATGAGAGGAACCTTGTTCAGGCAACCCATGAGTTAAATAGGATTGCTCACCAGCTTGGTGTACCTAAGTCCTGTATGGATGAGGCCCTAGCCGTGTATAAGCAGGTTCTTAAGAGCGGTTTAGTTAAGGGTAGAAGTGTTGAAGCGATTATAGCGGCTTGCCTCCACATGGCCTGTAGGATGCAGGGCATGCCTAGGAGCCTTGATGAAATTTCGCAGTACACTAGGGCGCCTAGGAAGGAGATTGCGAGGTGCTTTAGGTTGATTGCTAGGGAGCTTAGGATTAGGTTACCGTTAAGTGACCCAAGGCAATACGTGCCTAAGATAGTTGAGCAGCTTAAACTCCCTGGTGATATCGCTAAGGAGGCTATTAGGGTTCTTGAGGAGGCTAAGGATAAGGGCTTAACCGCAGGTAAGGATCCAGCAGGCTTAGCGGCTGCTGCCGTCTACATAGCGTCACTGCTTAAGGGTGAGGTTAGGACCCAGAAGGAGATTGCTCAAGCTGCTCAAGTAACTGAGGTTACTGTTAGGAATAGGTATAAGGAGCTTGCTAAGGAGTTAAACATAAAGATACCCATTAAGTAACTTACCCATGAAGATACCTGGCGTTGAGTATAGGATCCTATGCAGGTACTGTAATCTGGGCACTGAGTTACTAATAGCTGAGGAACATGGCTTCGCTATTTACGCTTATGATGAACCCTTCAATAATGGGCACATTGTCATAGTGCCTAGGAGGCATGTACCCTTAAGTGAATTAAGTGTTAATGAATTATACAGGGCTCTTAGGCTTGTTAGGAAAGCTGAGGCTGTCTTGAGGAATACTTATCACCCACATGGCCTTAACATTGGGTTAGTCGCTTACCCACATGTTGCCTTTCACGTTGTGCCCAGGTGGGGTGGTGATGTTAGCTTCATTAAGGTTTTCTTCAACGCTAAGCCAATCCCGGAAACGCCCATTCAGTATGCTGAACGCCTTAGGAAGGCTTGGGGAAGCTAACCCACCGGGTACTCTGGTACTAGTTCGTAAATAACCATAACCCTTTCATAATCGCCTGCTAGGTTATTAAGGTTACTTAACTGCCTAATCTCAACTAGTTCATTAATCCTCCTTATTTCAAAAACCTTAAGTAATAGGCCCTTATTCACATTCCTTACCTCACCACCTGGGTTAACTCTAATTAACCTAATGCTAATGTTGCCTCTCCTGAAGGTTAAAGTCTCATTGGATCCACTCATCAGTAGTTGAATGCCTAATGTTAATGGGGAAACAGAGGATAAGGGCCTAACGGGCCCAATCCTAGACTCCTTAATCAACTTAATGTATTGATCCAGTAACTCCCAGTCCAGTAACTGGTCGTATACTACTGTGATGCTTCCACCGGAGGATAATACCTTGCCTGCTAGGAACACTAACTGCTCGGGTTTAGTACCCTCTAGTGGTAGTGAGGCGCAGGTGCACTTAGTGTACTCTAGGAATGACTGTGGGACGTGGGAAGTGTAATAGACTACTGCTGATGCCCTAATTGTCCTATAAACCCTGAAGCTCATCATTGATGGTAAACCTATACCCACATCAACTAGATACAGGCCACTTTCAACCTGCTCCTCCACTATAGTTATGTTACTTGGAATTAACCTATACAGGTACCTTCTTCCCCTTGAAATGTCAAGTATTACCTCAATTATACCTTTAGCCTTCAATTCACTTAATGCCCCCCTCACAGCCCTTTGACTTAGACCAGTGTTCTCAACAATGTCATTGAACGTTACGTACTCTCTACCGTTAATAATACTCTCAAATTGAAGGTAGCTAACTATTATCCTTGCCGATGGTGATAACTCCATGAATCTATGAGGCAAGTCAATCCTCCTACCTTCACTAGACACACTTAAGCTTAAGGTAGGATTCCTAATAAGCGTTTTACTGAAGTTTAACAATAGCTAACAGTAATGCGCAGGGGAATTCTTTAAAGAAAGCTAGGGATAGGTATGATGAATGAGGATAAGTTACGTAGGTAATGATGTTGGTTGGGTAAATTACGATAAGGTTATTGAGGTAGCGGATCTAGTCAGTGGTATAAGGCCTGTTCAAGATAACTACGTTAACCCGGATTACTATCCCTCAGTTGAATTAGACTTGGAGATTCAAGCCACGTACTTCATGGCCATGGTTGCCATTGACCATAGGCTTAACTTACCTGGACACCCCTATGAAGCCTTAATTAACGGTAAGAGCTACGTTGGCTCTGACTTACTTTGGAAACTTGGAGCTGAAAAACTCAAGAATGATGAATCATTCTTCACCCCCAGTAGGCTAGCTAATTTAAAACCCAGTGATGTTAAGGATTGGTTAGGTGACGTATGGGATTATGGAGTTAGGGCATTCTTACTGTCGGATTTAGGCGTTAAGATCGCTTCATTATTCAACAGCTCTACGTTAAGCGCCTTAAGATCCACTGGTGGGAGATTACTTGGTGCAGGTGGCTTAGTTGAATTAATGAGGAACTTCACCGCATACACGGACCCAGTGGAGAAGAAGACATACCTATTGGCTAAGTTCATTCATGGTAGAGGCATAATTAGGTTTACTGATATTAATAATGCCCAGGTAGCTGTCGATAATCATTTAACGAGAATCGCCATTAGGCTTGGCTTAGTTGAATTAAATCAAAGATTCATGAACATGGTTACTAGTGGTATACCCTTCACTCCTAAGGATGATGTTAACCTAAGGAGTTTAGTTAGGGACTCATGGAAAATAGTATCCATGTATTCTCATACTGACGCCTTCTCACTCGATGATTACCTATGGAACCTTGGTAGGTCAGTATGCATCCGTGATAAGCCTAACTGTGGTAAATGCCAGTTAAGGAAGGCGTGTAATGCGTATAAGAGCGGGAGCTTCATTAATGAGCACGTCTTTTACTCAACTTTCTGGTACTAAGCATTAATTACCTTAACCATAATTTAACTCAGGGCAATACATGTTTAACTGACCTCCTCCTCGTCTTGATGGGTGTGGTTTTTCTTTGGGTGGTTTACTGCCTTCATTCTAATTGCTCCGCTCGTTCAGTGGTGGGCTATGGACTTGGCCTTAAGCCCATTACCCTTATCCCTCACCGCGGAGAACCCTCATCAAACACCCCCATGCAGGGACACGTTTAATTCAAAAACCTAACCCCACATTAAAAGGCAAGACTTGCCGTTCATATTGTCATCATGGATTTCACTAGGCATGGATCAAGGCTGGTTAGCCGTCAGTTTCTTAAGCAGTGTAGCTACTTTCCTTAAGTCGTCTAAAGTTACGTCACCCATAACCCCTATTCTTATACTCCTCTCCCTTATACGCCACATGCCGCCACTTATGACGTAACCATTCTGTCTAAGGTAATCAATGACCTTAGCTGGGTTAACTGGACTATAGAATGCGGTTACTGTCCTACTTCTATCATTAGGGTTCACGGGAACAGGCTTAAAGCCTACATCATTGAGTTCATCATAAAGTAGCCTTATCTTCTCATCATGAATTGCCACGTACTTCTCAAGACCAACCTCATCAAGTATGTACCTTAATGACTCCCTAAGTGCGTAGAGGACATTAATTGGAGGCGTGTAGGGTGTTTCCAATCTTGCACTGTACTTGAGGTAGTTACCCAGGTCCATTGATGGTGGCTTAGGGTAACTTACTATTAATCCAGGGTCCTTAAAGGCTATTATTGAACCCCCCGGTGGGGCTAGTAGCGCCTTATGGGTAGCTGTTGCTATTACATCAGCATCATTATTGAGTGGCTCAGCTGGGACACCTGAAACACTGTCAATTAGCAGTATTCCACCATTATCGTGAATTACCTTAGCTACTTCACTAATGCACCGGTTAGCAACCCCCATGCTTGTCTCATTGTGAATCATGGCTATTGCCTTAGCCTTAACATTCAATTCCTTAACATGATCACATATTGACTCGCCTGGTTCAGTGTAAATCCTCTTAACCACCGCACCCCTTGACTCCACTGATTGGGCAAGCCTCTCCCCAAACTCACCGTTAATGGGGACTATGACCTCATCACCTGGCTTAATGAAGTTGTAGACCATTACATCAACAGCAAAGGTACCGGTACCAGGTAGTACGCTTACTGTGTAGCCCCTGAATATTCTACCCAACTGGTTAATGACATCACTGTAAAGTTCACTGAATTCCTTACCCCTATGGAACATGGGCTGCTTAGCGTAAGCCTCTATAATCCTTGGTGGTAATTGAACAGGACCAGGGGTTAAGTACTTAACCATGGTTCCCCACCCTTTCTAAGGCGTCCTGAATATTTGAGACTAGTTCGTCAACCATCCTCCTTTGAGCATCAATAGTTTCCGCACCTATATGCGGTGTAATGACCACCTTTGGGTGTTGAATAAGTTTGAATTCCCAATCCTCCCTGGGCGGCTCGTGTTCAAGGACATCAAGGCCAACACCCCATAGCCTATCTAGGTGATTAAGGAGAACCTTAGTGTCTATAACCTCACCTCTACTCGTATTAACTATAATAGCATTATCCTTAATTAATTTTAACCTATCCTCATTAAGCATGTGGTACGTTTCCTTATTTAAGGCAACGTGAAATGTTACAACATCACTACTTGAGAGTAGGTCAGTAAGGTTGACTACACTTGCCCCGAGTTCTTCCGCATACCTTGATATATCCACCACGTCAGTGGCGAGTATTCTCATGCCTAATGCCTTAGCATAATTGGCAACTGCCCTCCCTATTCTACCGAATCCAACTACACCAAGTGTTTTACCCTTAAGTTCAATCCCGTGGTAAAGCCCCTTACTCCACTTACCATTCTTAGTATCCATTATATGGAGGTGAATATTCCTTGATATGACTAGCATCAGGGTTAACGTTAACTCCGCAGCCGAGTACGTGGCGGCGTTAGGTGAATTAACTATTATTAACCCCTTCTTAAGCGCATAATCAACATCAATGTTGTCTAAACCAACACCAGCCCTGGCAATTATCTTTAATGAAGTACCCCTATCTATGACCTCCCTCGTTACCTTAGTCCTACTCCTAACTATCAGCAGGTTATAATTCTCAACAATCTTTAGAAGTTCCTCATACTGTATGCCGGGCTTATAGTCAACCACTACACCTATTTCACTTAACTTACCTACTAGACGATCATCAACCTTATCTGTTATTAGTGCCTTATATTGGATTCCGGATTCCCAACCCATTCCCGCTTATTCATAGAGGGGTTGCCTAACTATATTTTTAAGCGTTACCCAACCTTAAACCAACCCTATTAGTAAGTAATCTACATAGAGTCTATTTTTACTTACCTAGCCTCATTATACTATTAATCATGTAATTAATTTAGGAATAATATTATACATTATATGATAAGGAAGTTAATGGTAATAAGTGCATAAATACAGCATTGTAGACTACACGAGTGCATTAAGGGGGTGGAGGGGTTAGGGAGTTTACGAAGCTGAGGTACTCCTTATTACGTGTTATTGCCACATAGGCTTCCGTTAGGTTTCTTGATGATGGTACTATATCACTTAAATATCTTATAACCCACTTAACAATGTCCCTAAACTTCTCATCATAGTTACCTCTATATATGTAGAATAATTCAGTTGGGGTTGGTTTAAGTTCACTAACAACAATAACATCATCAGTCACATTCCTTACTTTAAGGTGGTTAACGTACCCTATTGACACTACTATTGAGTCCTGTGGGTAAGTCCTAGGCTTATCAAGGGTTTCAACGGCTTGCCTATGTAATTTAACCCAATCATCAATTTTAATCCCAGTTAACGCTGACTTAGCCGTTAAAGTAACCATATCTACGGCAATCTTACTTATCCTTCTTTGGTCGCTTAAACTTGGGCTACTTGAAATCAAGTTAACCCATGGATATTCCCTGTAGAGCATCATTATTAGGTCTATTAATGGTGAATGGGTGACTAACCAGGCATTACCTAAACTCCCCCTTAGGAACTCGATTGCGGCTCCCTTACCTGATGATAAGGTTAGTTTAATTACAATAGTCAATAACTCCTTAGGTATTGGGATGGCTACATTCTCAAACCTACCCTTAGCAAGTAATGCTGAGACAACCCTACCTACTGAGGCTACATGCGCCTCTGTTGAAGGTGAGGAAACCGCTAAAAGCATTAGTTAACTGTAACCAGGGCCCTTAATTAACCTATGTTCATGACTTTAAGTTAACACCGTAGGCTATTCACTAATGTTTATAAAGCCTAATTCAATAAAGTTAGGTATGGGTGGTAAAAAGAAGCCTACCATCTCGCAATTAGCCAAGAAAGAGGGGAAGGAGAAGGAGCAGACTGAGAAGAAGGGGAAGGGAAAGGGGAAGGCTGCTGAGGAGACTGTTAAGAAGATTGTAGCTACAGTGCCGGCGGAATTGTATGATCAGATAGCCAAGGATGTGCAGAAGATGGATTACGTAACGACTTATGTAATATCCTCAAAGTATGGGCTTAAAATGGGGGCTGCATCAAGGGTACTTAATGATTTAGTGAAGAGAGGTGAATTAGTGCTGGTAACAAGGAGCCATAGGATGAATGTTTACGCTCCTATGGATAGGGCTAAGAAACTAGGTTTAGCTTAGTATTGAAATACGTAAAAATAAAGTTTAATTAAATAATACTGACTTCAGTGTTTTACGAAACCTTATACTTACCTTCAGCCACCTTCTGGACCCTGCCCTCCTTAGCTAACCTAGTTAACTGCGCCTTGACAACGTTAAGTCTCTGTTCACCAACAGCCTTAGCCACATCCTCAACTGTTAACTCCTTACCCTTATTTTGAACCAAGTAGTCTAATATCTTCTTCTTTATTCCATCCGACATACTGTATTTAAACTTAGGTTAGTTACTTTTATAGATTTCTGCAATACACATAGTGTGTATTCAGCAATACTGGTTTAATTCACATGGTATATGAATGCTATAATCATTAATGTATGTGTTTATTTCCCTAATAATTAATCTCTTTTTATAATACAGAACTACTGAAATTAATGTGAGATCATGGTATTCCCATGATGTTAAAAATTATTACTATACTAAAAGAGAATTATATTTATATATTATTTACCTAATACTGAGCTTAAACCCCATATCACATGAGGATAAGAACTACCTAGGTGCCTATGAAACCTTAGCTAGCACCTGAGCTTAATGAGTAATGTGGGGGTGAGGAGACAGGAGACCCCCATCCCTTTAGGATGAGTAAACCATGGAAGCTTGCTATGCCTTAAATCCATAACCGGGAAAAGTAATTAAACTAGCCTAACATTAACTAACTAGGATGATTAGTGTCATTAGAAGGTTTGGTGGAATTGAAGTTTCATGCTGTGGCCATAGCATACTCGTAGATCCTACACGTAGATTCATAGATAATTATGATGCAGTATTGATAACTCATGGGCATAGCGATCATTATACAAGCCATGTATCTAAAGCCAGGAGAGTAATAATGAGTGGTGAGACTTTAAGAATACTTAGGGAATTCAGGGGGTTAAGGCTTGGGGCTGGTGTAACCGTGGCATATCCAAATAAGCCAATAATCTTTGATGACTTCAGTGTAATACCATTAAACGCAGGTCATGTGATGGGTAGTTTAATGTACTTGATTGAATTCAAGCATGGTTCAGTATTATTGACGGGTGACATGAATGTTGAAGATAGTATCATACTTAAGGGGGCTGAGCCCTATCCTGACGTAGATATACTAGTCATTGAGAGCACATATGGGGATCCAAGTTTCCACTTTGAACCACGTGATAACGTATACAACGATATACTTGACTTAGCGGAGAGAACAATAATGAAGGGGCTTAAACTAGTGCTCTCAGGCTTTGCCCTTGGTAAGGGACAGGAACTATATAAGTTGCTCATTAATAATGGATTTAACGTTGCAATGGATAAGAATGTGCATTCACTTAACAGTATACTGCTGAACATAAGCACCCTACACAATGACAGTGACATTATAGTTGCTGATATACCTCCAAGAATCAAATCGGTTAATGACTCAGTAATAGCATTAGTAACAGGTGGTGCCCCTGGAGGATGGATTAGGAAGCATGTTCACATTCAGTTAAGCAGCCATAGCGACTTTAACGGGTTAGTAGATTTCGCAGTGAACTCAAGGGCAAAGAGAATCTACACAATTTATGGCCACAGCGAGAAATTAGCTAGACACTTAAGGCTTGAGCATGGCTTAAACTCATACCCTATACCTAATAATACCCTAATTTAACTAAGAACAAAGTAAAGCTTGTTTTAACTCACGTACCATAACGTAATCAAGCGTACTTCTTAGCCTAAGTACTAAATTCTACTGCGTATTCAAAATATAGAGTTAATACTAAGTATTATTAATTTAGGAACTAATGGTTTTCAGGAACTACAAAGAATGGAATGAAAATCACACAAGTTAATGTATTCTACATTAATCAAAGTCCTCCCCCATTTCCAGTAAATTATCTAGGAGTTGTTTACGGTAGTCTTCATCAACCTCCTCTCCTGAACTACTCTTATTCTCAACTATAGGTACCTTAACGCGCTTATCCTCCTCAACAACGCTCCTCTCGACGAAAGACTTCCTATCCTTCTTGTTAACCTTCTCTTCATACCCACATTTAGGGCACTTCAAGTATGTTGCATTTCCCTTCTTAACTGGAACCATGGCGGTTCCACACTTAGGGCAAAACTTCATAATGGAGAAGCTGACTTCTAGTTAATAAATGCTTCGCCAATAGTAGACAATATGGCTTTAATCTAAGCTAGGGTTTATTACCTACTCTGTATAAGGTCTAGTTAATATTTTATGTAATATTATCGAATATTGATCTACCCTAATATCCATATACATGTATGTAAATATCAAAGCATGGTCTTTATTATACAGTAATTTTTATAAATTGAACTACTAGATATTGAGCAACAGATATGGCTAATAATGTTCAGCGTGTGCCAAATCATATTGGGATAATACCAGATGGCAATAGAAGGTGGGCGATGGCTCATGGCATGGATATATACACAGCATACTTAATTGGTTCAGATAAGGTTGAGGAGGTTTTAGAATGGGCACTTGATAATAATGTGCAAACAGTCACAGTTTATATACTATCCTACGAGAATTTCGTGAATAGGAGTGAGATGGAGAAGAGAATTCTCTACGAATTACTCATTAGGAAGCTTAAGAAGGCTAGGGAAGATCCCAGAATTCACGATAATAAGGTTAAGGTTACTTTAATAGGCAGGTGGAGGAACCTACCACCGTATGTTGTTGATGAGGCTATTAAGACCATGACCACTACGGAAATGTATAATTCCCACTTCCTTAACCTGGCAGTAGTCTATGGGGGTTATCAATCCATCGTGGACTTAATCAATACAGCAATAACTAAGGTTGGTAGGTACATTAAGGATGATGAATTGGTTAAACTACTACCAACCAGTTTCCTACCTAACCCATTCATAGACCTCGTAATCAGGACTGGAGGCGAGAGGAGACTGAGCAATTTCTTTCCATTGGAGTCAATCTACGCTGAGTTGTACTTCCTTGATAAATACTGGCCTGACTTCAGCAGAGAGGATTTCCAAGAGGCCTTAAGGTACTATGCGAGTGTTGAGAGGAAGTTCGGTAAGTGAAATTAATGACCTTCATGAGGATTAGTTTAGGATGAGCTTGTTAATTAAATGAAGCTTAATAGGCGAGTTACGTTTAATGACTTTCAATATTTAGTAGATTATTTAAGGAGAATTATATTACCCTTCTCTTCTCAAGTATCTTGTCGATTAATGTTAAGGATTCACCATTATAATCAATAATTTGCTTGGCTGGTGGTAGTTCAAGGTAATTGCTTATTCTTGATGCTAATCTATCAGTATATGTTGGCTCAAGTTCATTTTGGTAAAATATCCCTATAGGTATCTTCTCATCCATAGGTTCCCTAGCCTTTTCAATAGCCTTAACGAGTTTCTCCTCAACCTCCTTAGGATCCTTAACCTTGGGATCCCATTTTTCGTTTTCTAGTTTGTATATTCTTTTGTCGTACCATTCTTTTGTGT
>ERZ1669247.559-NODE-559-length-11703-cov-3.936727_pt1 | contig 11703 bp, 9 predicted proteins | sample MGYA00579297_ERZ1669247 | MGnify/ENA primary metagenome ERZ1669247 (study PRJEB41166, sample SAMN08046056) | hot springs metagenome | biome: hot spring; feature: acid hot spring; material: thermophilic sediment; isolation source: thermophilic sediment from acid hot...
AGGGTAGTGAAGTGTTAAAAGATATGGTTCCTGCTGACGGCTCCCCGTCGTGGATGGTGGGGTTCTGCGCCCACTGGGGTGTCCCTCATCTTCAGGCACCCCTCACGGGCGCTGCATCATGTTTCAGTCCCCACCGTCAGCCCCCGGGGAGGCTGAGGCTCATCCTCTGCTAGAGTCGCCCCAACCCAACACTCAAAACACCTCAAAAATACCAATATTTAAACCCAACCCCACCCTAAAGAACGAGACTTCCAATCTTTTTGTGACTTGCCCCACAGCGTACTTGACGCGTTTCCGGAATGTGGGTGTCTTTATCATGATGAAGTGGTAACCTAGAATGTTATAGTCATAGTCGTTTTTCAAATCACCATCCACCACTATTGGGCCAGTCACAATGAAGCATGAAGCCTTGTCCTTCAGGGTGGGGTTTTTTAAGTTCTAAAGCGTCGAAGTATCGTGGGTTGGTGGGTGGTGAGTCTAGCAGAGGATGAGCTACCCACCGCCATCAGCTGACGGGTGGTACTGAGTAGGTGATGCCTCCTCAGTGAGGGGTGCCTGAGGATAAGGGACACCCAGGGGAAGAACCCACACCCATCAAGACGAGGAGTCGTCAGCAGGCTTAACACCCTTATTGAAGACATACCCCAGAAGATCACATCAACGTAGACCTACGCGGATACTAAATCCCCACGCCATTATGGTTAAATAATTCAAGGTATACATTTATGGTGCCTTTAGTGCTTTCACAGAAGCTTAGCCGCTTCCTCGTATATTGGGTCTAGGAATTTGTAGTCCTTAACTATGCTTAAATCCTCCAGTGACTTCACTATGTTGTGGAGTACGCTTGATGATATTACGCCTCCTTCCCTTTCCTCAATGTATGCTTTAAGCCTTCCCCAAGTGTTTGCCCCCTCTGCCACACCCCTGAGTGCTATTACATATCTCCTCCCTCTCTCACTTACTATGCTTCTTAACTCCTCAAGGGCTATCCTTATCGCCTCCTCCTTAATCCTGCCAATATCCTTATTACCCCTGACGTATTCGTTTCCGAATAGCGTTAACCATCCTGGTATCCCGTCGAAAACATCCACAGCATCCTCTATAATATCCATGGGTACGTTAACGCCAGCTTCCTTGAATCCCCGTTTAAGGAACTCCATGGCTAAGTCCCTCGGGAACCTATCTAGTGTTAACCTGAAGGTGTATCTACCGTATAGGGGTGATTTAGGGTTATCTAGGCCTAGGAAGCTGTAGAGTAGCCCTACTTCAGAGCCCATGAATATGAATGTTATGTTTTTATCATAGTCATATGCATGGGCTATTGCATCGAGGATCTCCAAGGATCTAGGACCCCTCAACCTCTGGGCCTCATCAAAGGCCACAATAACCCTCCTCCTATTCAGGTAGTCGAAAAGTGTTGGTACGCTAATTGCATCCCTACCTCTCCATTTAAGCTCAACCTCAACCCCCACTATCCTTATTGACGAAATGCCCCTCAATACGTCAATGAGCTTATTAAGGCTATTGGAAAGGCCCTTTGCAAGAATGCTGTAAAAGTCCCTGAAACCATAATTACTCTTCAGCCCCCTTAAATCAAGCACAACACTTGGGATACCTACCTCATTTAAGAATACATTTAGGAGTGATGTTTTACCTATGCGCCTAATACCCGCAATTATAATTATGGGGGAGTCTACGTTTTCATGAAGTAGGTTCAACTCCCTATCCCTCCCAAATAAATCAGCCCTACTGGTCTTCGGCCTCGGGTTAAATAGCATTAGTTCTGCCCCAGAAGTATAGTTCTACCCCAGAACCCTTAAAAACCTTACTGAAGCCAAGCATTACACTACATGGTTAAGGACTATGTGAATCCCAGTGACCTTATAGCCATGCTCCACTTCATGAAGATACTGACTTATCGGCATCGGGAAGGTTTGGGAACAATTAATAATTATTAGAGTAGTGATTGGCGAGGTTCTTACTGGTAGGGAGTCCTTCATTAAATACATTACGTGTTTAGTAATGATGGTTTAGGTTAGTACTCACGATTGCACGTATTAATATTGTTTAATCATTCAATTCTAAGAATACTGATGTGCTTATTTTTAAATAATTGGCGTTGATTTTAAACTTCAGAAACGGTGGTTTAATGATCCTCCATAAGTATATTAGGTGCAACCATCCAGATTCCTGGTGAGGTACAGTTAAATAGTTCATACTGCTCCATGCAATGGAGGCTTGGTTCTATTAAGTATAGGGACACTGTAGTGAAGGTTGAGTTAGTTTGGGTTGTTAAAGAGTAGGCCCAGCCTTTAGTATAATTAATAGTGTAGAGGTATATTGAGGCAAGGGGACCAGTCATAATGTAGCTTGGAAGTTTTGTACTTGCTGGTAATTCCACATTCATATGAATTATGCCTGAACTTAAATACGTATATACTTGAATTATCCCAACCCTTATACCATTGGAGGATACTATGAGGAAGTAGTAATAGTAGTAAACCCTGCTCGATACTGAGTAATTCCTTAATCTAATCCACGTTACTGCAGCACCAAAGGATATTGGCACCACCCATTTACCATTTACATACCCTTTAACGGCTGGTATGCTTAAAATTAAGTACCTCACGGTACATAGACTATTGTTTATGTAACGCCATAAGTCAGTCGCTGCTGTTAAGTCCTGAACCACATGCTCGTTAGTGGCATTCATGGTAACTATTGATGGTACGCATAAGGCACCGTTATCTGAAGTAATATTAGCAACATATGGTTTGAAGCAATACAACGGCCCTATCGTGACATTCACAGAATACTTATAATACGGCTTTAGTAAAGATGACGCGAAACTAATTCCATTTAATTCACCCACCATAGATAGGTTCTGAATATATGAATATGTTGCATTGTTATACATTACCGTGATGTTAATCATTGAGAGTTTATAGCTTGTGCTTAAGGTTCTACCTCCTACCCTATGACGTACATTTAATATATGAATGTACGTAATCGCTAGTGCCAAGGTAATAATTAATGCAATGATAGTCACTAATGCACCACGCTTACTAATAGTGAGAAACCCCATAGCCTTATTTTGTTTACTCCCTCTTATAATTTTTATGCCCAATTAATAGTGAGTGGTTAATTACCCGGGCTACTAGCATAGCTGGACCATCAATACTCCACCCTGTGGGTTACAGGTACTTGAACGTATCCATAAATGTGGATTATCAAGGCCATAAACCATTCAATTCAAGAATCATCCCCTAGCGGGCCCGGTGGGATTCGAACCCACGACCTACGGCTCTCTCCATTACGGTTCCGAAGGCCGCCGCTCTAACCTGGCTGAGCTACGGGCCCCTCTACCGGTTAGGCTTAACTTAGCCCTTTAAATTAAATTTTACCTGGTGTTTTAAGGCAATTCAACGCTTAGTGCTGTGAGCATGTACCTTAGCGGCATGTATAGTTTCCCCGAGCCCTCGTAGAACTTAGAGTATACTTCGTAGAAGGTTAACCTGCTTGTTTGTATGAAGGTTAGGAACCCCTCCCCAGCTATAATAAGAGTGTTGAGCATTATCATTATTAGTAGGCCTACTGGAGTTAGTAATCCATAGGTTAACGCTAAGTGGTAGGTCATGTAGGTGAATATGCTGTGAACTAGAGCTATTATTCCAAGCCTCATGAAGGATAACGTGTTGGCTATTGCATCTAGGATGCCCTCTATGGTTAATCCAACCATTAATTCAGCAGCATCAACCTCAGCATTAGGCATTGACTTAAGGTACATGAATGAGCCGAAGAATCCGCCGAACCCTATCACCATTAATGCTGCGCCAAGCAACCTAACCTGGGGGGTTAATAGTATTGAGAATGATGAGTTTAATAGGGCTATTGGTACAATTCCAACATTCATCATGAGTAGGCCAAAGCCAATGAAAACGAGTGGAACCCAAGCCAGCGTCATGGCATCCAACCTATACCCAAGCCTAGCCCTATTCAGTGGCTTAAGCACTAGTGAAATAATTAGCAGTGTGAAGCCGAACAGCATTGCTAATGGTAACACCCAGTTTATCCAGTACTCGTTTATTGTGCCATTTACGAAAACCCGACCCCACGGTAGTAGTGGTTTAATTAAATCCATTCCGAAAACCTCACCACTATTCAGTATTGAGAATACAATGGCCCAAGCACCCATCATTATGAATAATTGCCCCCATAGATTAGCCTTCCCTGAAAACATTGCCCTAAGGATGCTGTTCCTGCCATTATACTTAAGCACATTCATGAGCACACCAAAAAGCAGCAGTATTGCACCCTGCCCAGCGTCGGGGAACATCCAGCCGAAGAAGATTGGGAATAACACTGCGGTTAAGGTTACTGGACTTAATTCACCATACCTAGGTATACCGTACATGTACGTGATCTCCTTGAAGGCGCTAATGGGTACTGGGTACTCCTCACTAGTGGGGGCTTCATGAGGGTTAATTGAATTAACCTGAATAACCCTGGTGAATTTCCTAACCCTAGCATCAACGGCTAGGTCAGTTAAGGTCCTGTACAGGAAGTCCTCGAAACGGTTAACGTTCTTCTCAAGAACAAAACCCCTAATGGTAACTAGGTCACTTACCTGCCTAGCCTCCTCAATACTGTAGTTGCAAGCCTCATCCCTCTCACGAATCATTTCACTAAGCTCACCCTTTAATTCACCCAGCCTCCTCTCCACCTCCCTAGCCTCCCTACTAAGTAACCCCACTGATGCCTCCAGGTCGGTTAAGTGCTCCCTGGGTGCCTTAACAATATTTTTGGATTCGGGGTAGTCCACATTACTCATGATTAAGTATGCGGTTAAGTCATTCCCTATGTTTATCACGTAGCCCGAGTACTTACCTAAATCAGGGGGTATTTGACCCCTTACTATGAATAGTGAGTACTCAAGTGACTTAAGCCCCATTTCCTTAATGCCGCTCTTAATTAAGCCGTTGTAGGCCTCCATGAGCAGCCTAAGCTTACTTAACCTACCCTCTAATTCACTTATCTGGCCCTTAATCGTGTCAATCCTGGCAATAACCTCACCCCCCTCCTCAACGGCGCTGTTAACGTACGTTTGAATAACATTCTCAGCAACACTCGCCGCCTCTAAAATACCCCTTATCACGGGCTTATTACTGTTGATTAATGACTCCAGTTGACTCCTTAAACTGCTTATTGTTGACTCAGTCTCCTTAATCCTAACCTCCACGTTGCTTAAATCCCCCTCAGGTAGTTCAATTACCTTAACGTTGTGTAGCCTAATGGTATCGTTGATTCTCCTTAATTCCCAGGTTGGTGCAATAACAAGTACGTGAACCTTATCGCCAGTTTCACTAAGCCTAATTAAGGCAGCATCCTCAATCTGCCTAATGGAGTTTTCGAAGTCGCTTAACATCCTATAGGGGGCCTCAATTACAATGTACTTAATGTTCCTAAGGCTTAATGTGCCCATTAGGGAGTTAACGTTCACCAGGAGCTTAAGCTTCGTTAAATCCTCCTCAGCACTATTGAGTGAGTCCTCAATCTGCCTAATCCTACCTATCAACTCCTCCCCGTTCTTGTAAACTGAGTCCACGAAGTCCCTAAAGGTCGTTGCCTTAACCCTAAACCTACCTATGGTTGAATCCAATTGGCCCTGACCATACCTTGATATTGTCCTCGCCGCCTCAGTGAGTCTCCTAACGCTATTGTAGGTCTCCTGGTCAATGGATGGGGCAGGTAACTTAGGGGGCCTGTCAATAGGCATGAATTCACCAAGTAACCCTACCCTGAATATTATGTCCAAGGCCGCATGCTTAGGTACGGTTATCTTATACTCCACAATCCTCTCTATGGGCACGTAAGCCCCACTACGCTTGATTTTTTAAGTTATAATTAATCAGGTTAAATAAGCCCACTAACGGTGGTGATGAGTGTAGTTGTATTTTAAAATACTGAGGCATACGCGTTGAGTATGAAGAGTGGTATTGAGGTTAAGCCATGTGGGTTAGATATAATTGATTCAATTGAGGATTTAGAGAAGAGGATTTTTAGACCCAGTGAGGTCTACACTAGGGGTTTTCTTGAGTGGCTTTGCGAGAATTGCTCAAGCTCATCATACGTGGCTGTTAAGGATGGGGTATACATTGGCTACATAATAACATGCATTGATAGGCCTGGTCAAGGCCACGTGGTTTCCATAGGTGTGTTAAACGAGTATAGGAGGATGGGGGTGGGTAGGCTCCTCATGTGTTCATCAATATGTAGGCTTAAGGGTATTGTGAACTCAATAGTGCTTGAGGTAAGGGTATCGAATGATGCTGCAATTAACCTATACAGGAGCTTAGGGTTCAGGATACACCACACTATACCGGGCTACTACAGTGATGGTGAGTCGGCGTACTTCATGATTCTTGATAACGAATACTTAAACCAAGCTTACTCAACATGCCAATGTGCTCCTTAACCAGGTCCACTGCATTACCCCTAAGCCTACTAAGTTCAGCCTCAGCCTCATTAATAAGCCTCCTACTCGGTATACTGCTTAACTTATCCTCATCAATAACCTTCACGTTTAACTCCTTATCCACGGTTAAATCCACCTCAAGGTCCACGTAAATCACACCATCCCAAGTAGCTTCAATAGGTGTGTTAATGTTTATGTAGGCTCCTTTAAATGAACCATCCTGCGAGGCGTAAATGTGCATTAAGTGCCTCTCACCAAGGTTAATGACGCTGTAGGCTACATCACCATACTCCTTAACCACATTGAGGCCATCCAATACGCCACCCGGCTTCAACTCCCTCCTAATGACGAGTAACCCATTGCTGTAGTGAACCCTTTCCCCAGGCCCCAGGTTAATGTGTTCACCGTTAACCTTAACGTGATGCAGATTAATCATGGGTAAGTTACCTAACGCGTAGTTGGTTAAAGCCCTACTTAACTCATCCCTCATCTTCAGCTCATTAATTAAGTACTCAGTGTAGTCTAGGATTTCAGTGTTCTTCATGGTTATCTTCAATGCGTGATGACCCCTCACAGTGGGTACAATAGTGTTCCTAACATCATCCAGCACCCACCTTGCCTCAGCGTCAAGTATCACTGAGACTATGCACTCACCCTCGAATAACATGTCGTAATCCCTTGCCTCAGCAATCTTAACCCTAATGGCGTTAACGAGGCTTATGGCCTCATCTAAAGCCTTCTCGGCTTCCTCCTCACTTAAGTATTGGGCTGAACTCCTCCACCTTATGCCTAAGCCGCTGAGTTGATTTATTTTACTTAACCCAACCCTAACAAGCATCATTTTAGCCTCAGGATCCTTAATATGCCTACTAAGCCTAACAGTTGGACTATCTATGACCCTGAGGTAACTAGTGGTTGGCATTATGTATGGGCTCGCCCTCAGCTGCCCAGTTACGTTAACCATAGTGACTGGAAGCTTATCACCAGGCCTAAAGTAATTAGAACCCTCAAGCAAAGCCACCACACCTGGGGCGACTTCAATATGGCCACTATCAGTGACAACACCCATTATTACGCTATACAATGGGACAGGGGGCTTGTTGAATGCAACATCCCCAACCCTGCGTAGTATGGATTCAAGAACCCTATTAACCTCACTGCACTTGCCTATTACGAATAATGCCCCTGGCACATTTTCATCATCCTTAATGGTTACGTCAGGGGGTTCAGTGGAGTGGAGTATGTTGAATCTGCTTAATATGGTGTCAGTAGCTTGAACAATATCATACCCATCTTCCAGCATAATCTTAGTTAGGGCCGTGGCGTAAACCCCCCTAACCCTTACCTTAGTCATCAGGATTATTAACACTGGGGCTATTTAAACACTGGGTTACAATGAAACTAACGCTTAATCATAAGTCGTAATGGGGTGTTAAATGGGTTAGGTTTATGAATTAACCATTAGTCAAGGGGTTAGTGAGGCTTAATGGGTTTGAAGGTGGTGGATTTGTTTTCAGGGGCTGGTGGATTCTCAGCTGGTTTTAGGGATGCTGGCTTTGAAGTAGTGTTGGGTTTAGACATTGACCTTGACTCAGTGAGGTCATTCAGCCTTAACTTCCCTAGGGCAGTCGCCATACGTGAGGACGCTAGGTTAATTAGGGGTAGTGATATTGTTAAGTACGTTGGGGACGTGGACGTAGTTATAGGTGGGCCACCCTGTGAAGCCTACACTGGGGCTAATCCAAGGAGGATGAGTGAACCCTTGGATAGGCTGTACTCGGATGAACTTGGCCAATTAACCCTAGAGTTCATTAGGCTGGTTGGTGAACTTAAGCCAAGGGTGTTCGTGATGGAGAATGTAGCAGCAATAATGGAGGGTGGGCTTAGGGAGGCCTTAATCAGTGAGTTCAGGAGGGTGGGTTACAGGGATGTTTACTTTAATGTGCTTCATGCAGAGGACTACTCAGTGCCTAGCGTTAGGAGGAGGGTCTTCATATCCAATATCGTGATTAAGCCGCCTAAGGTAGGTAGGTTAACCACGGTTGCGGAGGCCTTGAAAGGCTTACCTGAACCAACACCACTAATACCTAATCATGAACCGGTCACTGTGTCTGGGAGGAAGATTAAGGGTATTAGTAGGGTTAATTGGGGGCAAGCCTTATTCACATACAGGGGTTCCGGGGGAACCTATAGGAACTTCATTAGGCTTCATCCCAATAAACCAGCACCAACAGTAATGGGTAGTGTAAGGTTCATTCACCCCTTTGAGGATAGGTTACTCACCGTTAGGGAGCAGGCAAGGTTAATGGGTTTCCCCGACACCCACATCTTCATGGGGAGTAGGGACTCCCAGTTTAACCAAGTGGGTGAGGCCGTACCACCCCCCTTAGCTAAGGCGATAGCTGAGGTGGTTAAAGGGAAGTTAACGTGATTAGTCACAGGTGATTAATGAGTTATCCCTAGGGGTCATTGCAGGGAACCTTAATGAAATTAAAGGGAACTACCTAAGGCTGCTACTCCATCCTAATTACCTCAGCGGGCCTTATCCTAGTCACACTGATTAAGGGTGGTATTGAGGCTAATACCCCAGTGGCTAATGCGGTGGCTAACCCTAGTGCAAAGAATTCAGGTACGGGAACTATAATTATCCTTATACTGTACCCTAGGTAGTTGATTAACCTAACCATTGCGATTGAGCCATAGTAACCCCCGATTAAACCCAGTAAACCACCTATTAGGGATACCACTATTACTTGCACTATGAATATTAACATTACCTGCCCATTAGATGCCCCTATCGCCTTCATTATCCCTATCTCCCTCCTCCTCTCCCTAACGTTTATCAGCACCATTATGGCCACTATGAGTCCAGCTATGACGACGCTTAGCACTATGACTACTATGAAGAATACGTTAATTAAATTGACCACATCATTAACGCTCCCTATTATTGACTGCTGTTCATAAACCTGGGCCTCAGGTATCATCTGCTTCATTGCGGTGTTAAGTCTATTTATTATGACTGGATTATCGTGAACAACCTTAATGAATATAACGTTAACGAAGTCGCCTGTGTTTAATTGACTCTGCAGGTAACTTAACTGGGTTACAATCATGTAGACTTGGAAACCCAGTAAACCACCGAATATGCTTGTGAAAACCCCTGAAACCCTAAGCTTAAGCACGTTGAATGTTCCTGAAATACCCTGAGGCACGTAGACGTATATGTAATCACCTACGCTCACGTTTAATGCCTGAGCCAACTGCTGAGATACTATGCACTCATCCCCACCTATCGGTAATGAGCCCTGAATTAACTGCGGGTAGAAGTAACTGAAGGAACTTGTTGATAAACCTATGAGTGTTGCATCATGCCCACCGGCAATTGCACCAGTTAATATTGCTGGTGCAGCGTACTCAACGGCCTTCAGGCCATTAATCATGTTAACTAACTCCTCCGGTATTATTGCGGTTGAAGTGTATACCATTAGGTCAGCGGGCAGTATTGACTTAACCTCAAGGCCCACAGTGTACTTAACACCATACGTCACTGTTTCAAGGGCAATTAGTAGAGTCACCGCGGTGGCTACGGCAATTATAGTCATCAGAGTCAACGCCCTCCTAGCCACTAACCCCCTTAACCCAATCTTAATAGCCATAACTGTGGCGCGCATGTTCACGCGTTAGTGAAGAGGGTTAATGCTTATAATCTTTTTTAAGCGGGGAATCATCTAGGGGCAGTGTTGAGCACTTCCCTTTACTGAATGTTGATGAATACGCCAACGCCTGAAGATGCTTCACTTTCCCTGGGCTTAAGGTTAAGTATCCTATGAGTTATTTATAAAATATTCTATTGAAGAGCAATATTGTACTTTACCTATAGGTAAAGTTTAAGAACGCTAATAATTAATAAAAATATGGCTAATTTAAGTGGTAAGGTAGCTATAGTTACAGGTGCAGGACAGGGAATAGGTAGGGGAATAGCCCTAAGGCTTGCTAAGGATGGGGCAATAGTGGTTATCACCGATATTACGGGTAAGGAGAATGAGGTTGCTGAGGAGGTTAGGAGACTGGGTGGGGAGGGTTTGGCCTTAAGGCTTGATGTTACTAACAGGGAGATGGCTGAGGAGGTTGCTAGGACTGTTTTCAGTAAGTATGGGCGCATTGATGTGCTTGTTAATAATGCTGGTATTTACCCGTTTAAACCATTTCTTGAAATGACCTTCGAGGATTGGTACAGGGTAATTAATGTTAACTTAAACGGCATCTTTAATGTTACTAAGGCTGTGGTACCATACATGGTTAAGCAGAGGAATGGTAGAATAATTAACATTGCCTCAATAGCCGGCGCGGTGGTGGGTTTCATGGGGCTCACCCACTATAGTGCATCAAAGGCAGGTATAGTTGGTTTCACTAGGGCATTGGCGTTGGAGCTGGCTCGTTACGGTATAACAGTTAATGCAATAGCGCCAGGAGCCATAAGAACACCAGGTTTTGAGGCTGGTGCTGAGGAGCAGGTTAAGATGCTGACTAACGTTATACCAATGGGTAGGTTAGGTACACCTGAGGATATTGCCTCAGCGGTGGCATACCTTGCATCAGATGAGTCAAGTTACGTAACTGGGGCATTAATAATTATTGATGGTGGTTGGACAATAACGTAACCTAACCCCCTTTTAAATACAATTATTGTTTCCCATTTATTTTAAAATTACCATATAATGCCGCTACTTCAGTTTACTGAATAATTCAGCCACAGTCCTCGTGGCTAGTTTAGGCCTTCTATCCCTTGTGTATAGGCCCTTAGTGTTCAATATTACTCTTCTTGGGTTTTGGGGTGTCCTGAAGTCTGCGTAGTTCCATATGTGTAGTCCCCTTACGTATGGTTTCTTCGCTAATTCCTCAATGTACCTTCTTAGGAATAATTCCTGGTACTCCTCACTCCACGCTACTGGTGGTTCATGGTGTAGTCCAGGATACCCCTCTGCCCCGAATTCCGTTATTATTATTGGCTTATCCGGTATCATTGAGTGAACCTTCTCAATAAGCTCAATAAGCCTACCCACGCCAGCCTCAACATCACCAGTCTCACTATACCAGCCAAAGTAGGTGTTTAGGGCTAGTGCATCACCTAGGCCTAGCGCCTTATCCTCAAGGTGCCTATGTGAAGTGTATATGACTGGCCTAGTTGGGTCTAGGCCCTTAATATGCTTAATTAACTCACCTAG
>ERZ1669247.561-NODE-561-length-11657-cov-4.497500_pt1 | contig 11657 bp, 10 predicted proteins | sample MGYA00579297_ERZ1669247 | MGnify/ENA primary metagenome ERZ1669247 (study PRJEB41166, sample SAMN08046056) | hot springs metagenome | biome: hot spring; feature: acid hot spring; material: thermophilic sediment; isolation source: thermophilic sediment from acid...
GCCGGGCGCTCCACCAGCTAAGCTACGGCGGCTTTCCTTCAAGATTAAAACAAAAATGTATTAAAACTTTTACTTTTGTGACTTTCCTATCTTAGAAAATTTTGCCAGCAGAGCATCCAGACCAATTTTCTCATTTGCGCCTTCAATAATCCTGAATTCTATGTCAGCCATTGTTTCCAAAAGTTCAACCATTTCCTCTTCGGGTATAGAAATTTTATATAATTCACTGTGAATCTGTTTAATAACATCCTCAGCAGCTATGCCATATTCAACGATCATTTTGTCAAGTAGTTCTCTAGCACCCAAAAAATCACCATTAAGAGATTTTTCAAGCAATTTTCTTACTACATCCCTGCTTGCTAATCCAGAAGCCTTATATATTATGTCCGAATCAATCTTTTGATCCATGCTAGCTGCTGCCTGAAGAATATTTATTGATTTTCTCATATCACCATTAGCCACAATGTAAATTGCGTCGAAGGCATCATCTTCAAGTTTAATATTCTCTTTTTCGGCAATATATTTTAACCTTTTTTCAATGTCCTCCTTTGCCAATGGTTTAAATCTGAAAATACTAGCCCTAGATTGAATGGGTTCTATTATTCTTGAAGAATAATTGCAAGAAAGTATGAACCTGCACGTTTTAGAAAATTTTTCCATTGTTCTTCTTAGAGCCGCCTGTGCATCTGGAGTTAAATGATCAGCTTCATCGAGGAATATTATCTTAAATCCTATATCATTTGATGGTGCTGTTCTAGCATAATCTTTGATCTGTATTCTTACTGTATCTATTCCTCTTTCATCACTAGCATTAAGTTCGTTAAAACTCGATTTCCAGTCCTCGCCAAAAAGACCGATTGCTAGCGCGATGGCACTTGTTGTTTTACCTGTTCCAGGTGGGCCTGCAAAAATTAAATGTGGCATGTTTTTTTCTTTTACATACGATTTTAATCTTTCCACGATGTAATCTTGACCTACAATATCATCCAGTTTATTTGGTCTGTATTTTTCGACCCAAACGTCCTCCATATTATATAGACACCAAATTTGTTTCTTACTTTACATTATATTATTCTTTTCATTTTTTTAATATTGTAAATTTTTAATAAAAATTTATTTAAAATAAGAATGCGTACCAAAAAGTATTTAATAACGAATAGTTTCCCTTTCTTAATCCCTAAGTTTGGAGGGATGATATTTGAGATCATTTAATGCAAAAAGTGCAATGGCTTTAGTGATTATTTCGGTGTTCTTAGTGAGCTCTATGTTTGTTCCAGTGATTTCCAGTGCCCAAAATTTAAAAACAGGAAATGTGAATATTGGAGTGATGTATTATGATACAGTTACCCATGAAAAGGATTATCTTACAGGAATAACTGTGAATCTATTGGATTATTCTGGGCATGTTATATCATCCCAGGTTTCTAACCCAATTGTAACATTTAACAACGTTCAGATTGGAAATTACATATTGCAGGTTTCACCACAAAAGATTGGTAATTATGTATATAGTTTTGATTATACGCAGATTACCGTAACAACCTCTGGAGCAAATATCACAAATATAGTTGTTCAGAGAACTCCATTAAATGAATTTGTAAATGTAACAATACTTAACAGTGGTACACCTCTGGTGGGCGCTCAGGTAAGTGCATTCACACTTTACAATCTCCAGTTTTTCTCAGGTTTGACAGGATCCAAGGGTAACATAACATTTAATGCTACACCTGGTTCTTTTATACTTGTAATTACAAATAATAACGGTGGATCTATTAAAAATTATTACATGAATGTTAATGCCCCATACTCAGGATCCATTGACTTAGTAAATTTTTATCATATATTTGGTATGGTGGAGGATAGCTCTACAGGTGCATTGGTTGCAAGTACCGTTCATATAAGTCTTTTTAATCAAGGGATTTTTTGGGATACACTTAATTTTAACAATGGAATATTTGATTTTTACATAACGGGAGGACCTTACACAATAATATTAACTGCAGATGGATATTCAATTACCAGTATTCCATATGCCTCAGGATATTATGTAGTTACATTAAATAAAACTTATAATTATTATAATTACAATTATGGAATTTCTTCTGATTTCAAGCACATATATTTAAATGAAACATTTTATTTAAATAATAAAACAACAATACAATCATTGCCATATTCGTCCATGACCATTCTTTATTACCAGTTACTTTACAATAACATGGGTCAGCAATCATTCGCTCAGTTCCTTCTTCATTCATTACCCTATTATTCAAGCAATTTACTTACAGTTTCCAATTATACTTATTCATTAGAAAGTTCATCAGTTGGAAGCTTTTCCATAAATTATAATGGTTTTTATGTAACAATATCCTCTACTTATTATAATAGTTCTGTAAATGCTTCAAAGATACTCTCTTCTAACGGATACATACCAATATATATGAATGTAATGCAGAATAATGTTTTCGGTGCTTCAAATGTATATAACTACAGCGTATCTATACCGAGCAGTTATGAACTATCTAATAATGTTATGGGGGCAAAAGAAAGTGGATATATAAATAACCTGAAGATTACAAATGCCACATCCACATCTATTGAACTTGATCTTAAACTGAGAAAGGCACCTGAAATCATTCTTGGATCTAGCACATTCTTAATGTATTGGGCTGGTATGTCTCCGGGAAATTATATTCTTAATAACAGTGCAAGCAATTTCACTGTTGTTGTTCCAGCGAATAAAGCTGTATCATACAATGCTAGCCTAGCTGTAAAGGACATGGTAAGGGATCAGTATTCCTGGACACAGATGATGTTTAACTGGTCTTTTGATGGTTCAATGGTATCAAGTGGTGTAGGTGATGCTAACATATCTTATTCATTAGCACCTGGTATACACACGCTTAATCTTGCTGTTACAGATGTTGGAAATAACGTAAATTCAACAACAATTAAAATATATGCCGACGGTGCTTATCCTTCGAGTAGTTCATTCATCAGTTATTTAAAAAATCCAAATAAATATATAATATCCTGGAATGTATATACAAACAATTCTATTTACTATATATATAATGGAACAGGAACCTCTGCAAGTGTTGTAAATAACCATATAATACTTGGGCAAATAGTAATAAATGAAAACATGGAAATTTTACTCAGGGTAAAATCCATTCAGGATACAATAAATGGTGTAATACCTTCTCATGAAATAACTACGGTTGTCTGGCATATAAACAATATAAAATTTGTTGGAATGAGTATTAATTATACATTCACATACCCAACAAGGGATACAAGAGATTGGATCAATGTGAGCTATTCAGATCAGGTCGGGAATAATGTCACCGTTTCAATACCTGTGTTTGTAAAGGATACGGTTAAACCAGTTCCAATAATTATATTCCAGAACTCCACAAATGCAACAGTTTCACAAATATCCCAGAACCAAACAGTTATATTTAACGGAACTCAGTCCTATGATCCACAGAATGGAACGGTTGTATCTTATAACTGGACAATAAAAAATGCATCCGGTAAGGTCTTGTCCGAAAATTCTACAAATTTCACAATTGTTTCTGGTTCCCTTTTATCAAGCAAATTAACAGTTAAATTCAATATGTATGGTACATATTCAATTATCCTAAACGTATCCGATAGGTCTGGTAATTTTAATACCACTATAAGATCATTAAATGTAGCGCCAGTTGCACCGGATCTATTGATGAACAATGTTACATGGCAGGGAAATTTAACAGCTGGTTCTGCTGCAACATTCTTTGTAAATGTAACCAATACGGGTAATGCCCCAGCAACAAAATATTATCTTGCACTATACGTAAATGGCAAAGAAGTTTCAAACATTACATATTACAATCTTGGAGTTAACAAAACAGCAAAACTTAACATATCCTGGACACCTTCATCATCTGGAAATTATACCTTGAAATTCGTTGCTTATTCACCTCAGGAACCGCCTATGTATCTTGGAGACAATGTTCAAACAAAGGTTGTACCAGTTCAGGAAGCAGCCTGGGTACTCCCAGCAACAATTATAGGCATTATTGCAGTTATTCTTATACTTGCGTTCATAGGTTGGAGAATTAAGAAAGGTGGATCAGCAAAATTTGCAAAGAAATCTAAGCCTCAGGAAAAAGAACAGAAGAAACCAGGATTATTGCACAAAAAAGAATAAAAATAAATAATTTTTTTAATTTTTATTTTCTATTTTTTCAACATTTTCTTTTTCAGCATTTTCCTGTTTTTGTTCTTCCTTCTTTTCCTCTTTCTTTGGTTCATAAATTTCAATGAACCTTAGTTCTTTATTCGTATAATCCCTTAAAGTACCTACAAGAAAATATTTTGCAGTTATCCATTCGTTCCTATACTTGCAGCTTTCTGCAAGTATTATTTCAATATGATCTTCAAAATCCTTAACCTTGAATTCATTCATGTCTCTTCCATAACTTGATTCTATCAACGCAAGTGTTTTATTCTCTATACCCTCAACTATTTCTCTTACAACGAATTTATAATGTAATTTTTTACCTGCCAGTGGATTATTATAATCAACTAAAATTCTTCCAGGTGAAATGGAAAGAACCTTACCAGTCATTCCATTTATTGTTACAAATTTTCCTACCTCAGGCGTTATCTTATTTTTTTCGAAGTCCTTATAAGAATGTATTTTAAGTAATGAAGGGTTTCTTGCACCATAAGCTTGTGAGGGTTCGAGCAAAACATCATATTCCTTTCCTACATCCGACTTCATTATTTCATTTTCAAGTGCTTCCAGAACCATTTTTTTACCAAGGATTATTACCTCTGGTGCATATCTCCTATTTGGGTCATGAATACCATTATCTTTAGCCACCTGTTCTATAGTAGTGTCGTAAATCTCTTCCTTATCCTGCTCTACAGTCCAAAGCGTATAATCCAATCTTATAATATCACCATTATTCATGATTCCTCACATCCATTCTCGATTTAAAACCAATATATAAAAATGATATTTAATCCTTTCATTTTAAAAAATAAAAAAAAATTATTGTTTATCTGGGAGTTCTCTTAAGTTTTTAATCGGAACATAGATCATAAGAATCATTGCAAGTGTTATAATTGCAAGACCTATAGCCTCCACATACCATGACAAAGTAATTAAATAGATCAGCACACCTTCTGCACCAAGACCTGTTCCAAGAAGGAATAGGTATGCATTAAAGTTTGAATATTTAGAATCATTGTTTATGAAAAGCAAAAGAGCAAGAAGCATTCCTGCAAGAACTGGCATGAAGAAAAATGCAAACATCAAATGGCCGTTGGTATAAGCCATATCATAAAGATATCCAGGTCCTCCATTAGGTGGTGGCACTCCACCACCATAGTAAGCTTCGTTGAATTCAATAATATATCCAACACCTATCATAACGAACATTGTTGCAATCCAGGTAATTAATTCGGTAATTTGCAATAATCTTTCACTCCTCTTATTAGATAGTATGAAATAAATGCCAAAAATTGAAATTAAAGCTCCTATGCCAATCAAGCCTGTTTGTGAATCATCAAGGGCAAGGCCGTTGACACCGGAAGGGCCAGATGTAAATATTGCAGGTATTGAATATGTTCCAAATGAAGATATAGCATACAGATATGTCATACTGATTGTTCCAAAAATAGATACTATCATGCCAAGATTAACAATATTCCTCTTCCAACCGGATAGGTTTTCATAACCAAACGAAAGGGCAGCCAGTGCAACAATACCACCCATGACAGCAGGAAGCATTTCGTGTGAATGAGAAGTAACAAGATTGCTTAAAAATGTTTGGAGACCACCCCAGGAATTCACAAGAGAATTGAACCAGGAAATTGATGTGAAACCATAAAGATTACCATATTCATATATCATGCCCATTATAGCCGCTAATCCGGCTGAAATTGTAGCCAGAAGCAAAAGTATATGCGCTCCCCAAATTTTCTTAAATTTCTCCTTTGATTTGAAAGGGAAAATAAGAAGTCCTATAAAGAAAAATAATGTTAATAGAAGCATCCAGATATCCCTTAACCCTTGAATGACATAATCCGCCAACTGGGTAGAAGATGGATAGAAGAAAACAAGGCCAAGTATATTTAAAACAAGCAAAGGTATAGTGCTGATGTTTATTGAAATTATAATTTTTTCATTTAATTTTAGTATATATGCTGCATATAAAATCAGTAATAATGCAAGTGGAATCATAATTGTATGATAATAATTTACAACATCAAGTGTGAAATCACCGAGCTGGAACCATGTTACCCCTGGTATTAATGGACTTATTGCTAACATCACTGCAATGTATATTATTAAGGTTATTATGTTGAATTTTGTGTCTTTGAACATCTTACCTTTATTCATGGTTATCACCAATACTTTAATGAAATTAAGATATATAAAATTTTTTTTACGAGATTCGTTTTTATAGTAACAATGATAAAAGTAATAAAAATGGTATAGGTATATCAAATTTAAATAAATCGTCAATATTTAATTTATTTAAAAAGGGTAATCTAATAAATAACAGTAATATTATTAAAATAGCAAAAATTATTTTTATTAAGGATCCCTTGGAGAAAGTTAAAAGAAATATTGATGATAGGATGTAAAAAACGGTCGTTGGAAAAATAATATTTCCTTTAAGTAATACGGGTATGGATTTTATACCTACCTTATCATCAAAATCTCTATCCTGATTTTGATAAATGATATCAAAGCCAGCAATCCATAGTGATACAAATATCATCAGATAATATACATCCATAGAAACAGGAAAAGATCCTTTTGCCCCTATATATCCCCCTAAAACAATAATTCCAATTGAAAATCCAAGAAAAATATGTGATATTGCATAATATTTTTTTGTTTTGGGATATATGTAAAAAAATAAAAGAATGATTGGAGCAAATAAACCAGCTAAAAGATTCAACATTAAAGATGATAATTCGAAAATAATAGAAGAAATAATGAAAATCAGATATGCTTCTTTGATAGAAATTTTACCTGTTACAAGTTCTCTACCCTTCGTTCTTGGGTTTATCCTATCCAGTGGTAGATCCTCAATCCTATTTATAACCATTCCAGCAATTCTTGCGGCAATTGCTGCAATTGTTATTAATATGAAAATTTTTAAAGTAAATATATTAGCTAAAAGCATACCTGCATAGCCGAATGGCAGATCAAATAAAGTATGTTCTATTTTAATAAATTTCAAGAAATCTTTTAAATTCTTTTTGGATGATTTCATAACAAACCATATTTCTTAAGTTTTTTATTTATTTCATCATCATTGTAATCGTATATTCTTTCTGGCCATGTTTTTAAAAATCCCTCATTTTGATCTTTATTTGTTGCATCTATGATCATTTTACCTCCCGCATTCTGAAACGATGATGCGTGGTCAAGTGAATCTGCCACAGAAAGCTTTATTATTTCAACATCCCTAGCAGGATCAGTTCTAGTTGCAACTGCCCACATTACTTCTTTTCTATTCCTTATGTTGATATCCTTATCCACAACAATTACATATTTTGTAAACATCATCTGGCCCGTAGACAGTATAGACATTGCAACTTTTCTCCCTTGACCAGGATATTTTTTGTCTATTGAAATAATCGCAACATCATTGAACAATCCTTCTTCTGGTAAAAATAGATCAACAATCTCTGGATTTTGGAATTTTATTATTGGCAGGAATATCCTCTGTATTGCATCACCAATTACAACATCTTCGTTCCACAATTTTCCAACGACCGTTGCATGATAAATCAAATTTTTTCTATGAAATATTCTTTTTATATGAAAAACGGGGTATTTTTCAACGGGAGTATAATACCCTGTGTGATCTCCAAATGGACCCTCATCCTTTTCTTCATCCGGATCCACATATCCCTCAAGAACTATTTCTGCATTAGCAGGGTAATAAAGATCAACAGTTTCACCTTTGACAACTTCAACATTCTCACCCATTAAAAGTCCAGCGAATGAAAGTTCATTCATACCTTCTGGAAGTGGAGCAATAGAACTGAAGAGTATGGATGGATGAACACCTATTGCAACAGCAACATCAAGAGTCTTTCCAAGTTTTTTTGCCTTCATTAAATGCATATTTCCAGTTTTCTGCTTTTGCCAATGCATACCTGTTGTTTTTCCATCGTAGACCTGCATTCTGTAAACACCTGCATTGTATTGTCCGTTTTCAGGATCCTTTGTTATTACAACAGGCCATGTAATGTATTTACCCCCATCCTTCGGCCATGTTTTTAAAATTGGTAGATCTTGAAGATCTAAATCATCTTTCATATCTTTTACCGGACCACTTCCCTTTAAATTCGGTGATAAGTTTTTTAGATCCTTAAAGATGTCATATCCCTTTAATAGTGAAGGTTTCGATGTAAAGAGATCAACAATATTATAAAAAATAGAAATGATATCATCAATATTTCTCTCTAAAAGTAATTCAAGTCTTGACATATTTCCAAATGTATTCGTTATTACAGGAATTTTACCATCATCCACGTTTTTAAAAAGTAATGCTGGTCCGTTTCTTTTCTGAACTTCATTCGTAAATGATGAAACTTCAAGATCTGATGAAAAATTGTCATCTATTTCCAGAAGCTGATTATTTTTTTTAAGTATTTCTATTGCATTTCTTAAATCTTTCATCCATATAGAAAAAGATTTTTAGTTCATAATTTTTTTCATTGATTGAAAACTTTAATTAACTTTAATTTTAATGCTATTTTATGATTACGGTTTTAGGTGCTGGAAATATAGGATTTGCAATAATTGATGATTTACATAAGGATTTTGATTTATCCGCCATAGATATTTCAAAAAAGGCTCTGCAGGCTTTACCTATAGAAAAAAAATTTTCAGGGGATATTATAAAAAATAAGAAGATCATTGAAAATTCTGAATTAATAATATCGGCGCTCCCAGGGTCTGTATCGTTCAAAATTATTAAAAAATTAGCAAAAATGAAAAAGAATATAATTGATGTTTCTTACATGCCTGAAGATCCATTTTTGCTTGAAAAAATAGCAAATGAAAATAATATTTTTATAATACCTGATGCGGGATTTGCACCTGGTTTAAGCAATATAGTATCCGGATACCTTTATAAAACAATGAAAAAAATAGAGAAAATAGAGATTTATGTAGCAGGTTTACCATCTAAGAAAATACAACCGCTTGATTATACAGTTACTTGGAATGTTGAAGGACTAATGGATGAATATACAAGACCGGCAAGGCTAATTAAAAATCGTAAAATAATATCTGTTGATCCGCTGGATAGTATAGAACCATTTTGCATATCTAGCATAGGTAGTTTTGAATCTTTTTATTCAGATGGTTTGAGAACAATGCTTAAAACAATAAGAATTCAAAATATGTTCGAGAAGACATTGAGATATCCTTCACATCTTGAAAAGATTAAACTTTTAAGGGATATGGGTTATTTTTCTAAAGAGAAAATAGATAATTGCATACCTTGGGATCTTTCAGTAAAACTTTTCAAAAAATTAGAAATAGAAGTGGAGGATATATCAATATTGCTTGTAAGGGGTTATGCAAAAAATACTAAGGATATATTTGTTTATGATAAATACGATAAAGAAAAACATATGACTTCAATGGCTAGGATGACAGGATATACTTCAGCTATAATTACAAGAATTGCACTTGAAAATGATTTTAAAGGAATAGTTCCTCCAGAATATTTAGGTTTTGATTTGAAAATATATCAGAAAATAAAATCAGAAATGAAGAAAAGGGATATATTGATAAACGAAACAATTTAAGGAAAAGTTAGACCATTGGTGAAAGCTGTAAATTTCAGATGCTTAATGAAGAGAAACTACCATTTCCAAAATAGAAGAGTTATAATGGAATACGTTCTACCTCAGTCCTATCCCAGGTAGGATATTCTTCAACAATAAAACACTTATCTCTGAAATTATCCTTAATCTTTTCAAGAATCCAGGGTGCAATTTCAATCCTTTTTCTGTATTCATCAAAATAAATCAGATTTACAGGTATCTCATATTCATCTTTTAGCAAATTGTAAATATTTTTTAAATCACCATTCTCAATTATACCCTTTAAAATTGTTCCGTCTTTTGTTATTATTTCATAGTCCTTTACAACATTTTTTGCCCTTCTCATCAACCTTCTTCTTAACTGAATTGCGTCTTTAAAACTAGCCGAACAATAATGTACCGTGGTTGTGAATTCATTTTCAATTATTATTGATCTTGCAAGTTTTTCACTTCCACTTACGGCACTGCTTATATATGATTTTGTTCTATAACCCTTTACCCTAAGAGACATCCAATTTGTTTCTGAAAATTCAAGTTCATTCAAGTTTATAAAATCCACTTCAAGTGATTCTGCATCCCTTATCATTTTCAGCAATTCTTTTCCTTTGTCAGGAAGAACGGGTACTTCAATACCTACCTTAAGACCATAATCTTTTGAAATTAATATTTTATTCTTATAATCTGAAGAGTTCATGACCTGCCATAATCTAACCGGTACATGGAACCTTATTTCATCAAGACCTGCTTTTGCAAGATTTTTTATATCCTCCCTCTTTCCTGAGGCAGTATAAAGGTGAATATGGTGCCTTTCTCCAAATTCTTTCTTTAACATTTTAATGAATTCTATTGTTCTATCAATTTTTTTAATTGGGTCCCCACCAGTTATACCTGTGCCCTTTGCATCTATTAATTTTGCTTCTTCAATTATGTTACCATACCTTAGTACGGGCATTTCATCTGCATAAATAACATCGTTGTTTTTCTTTTCCTTGCTCAATGGGCAGTAAAAGCATTTAAAGTTACAAAGACCTGTAACAAATAGAACGAGTTTGGCACCTTGTCTGCAAAGTTGACATCCCTCAGGCAAAGGACCACTGCTAAGTGAATTTTTTTCCAGTTTTAACATTAATAAAGCTTAAATGATTAGAAATTTAAAATTTTTCATATTATTCAATTAACATGTTAACATAAATGTAAAAATAGTATTTTAATATAGCAGCACGCATGAATGCCAGGGAAATTTTATTGCCATTGTCTGGATTTGTTACTGCTACAGTTTTATTATCTTCCTTATCATCATTTATGATGTTCATACCATATTTTTCATCTAGGATGAATGTTAGTCCTGATACAATAATATATTTGGGCACTCTTTTTTATTTTGCAGGAATGCCTTTTGGCAAAATATTGGGAAGATTTTTTAAATTCCATAAAAATACAGTTTTTTCAACTTTTGGTATTATTTTGTTAATATCGTTTACATTGTTCCTTATGCCCTTTATTGGTTCTCTTGTATTGTTGATTTTTTTCAGGTTTTTACAGGGCATGGCAACAATACTTAATGACATATTCTCAATATCATATTCATACATCTTTGATGAAAGGTCTAGGGTGCTTGCTAATACAATATCCATCTCAGGTGTACCAAGTGGTGTGGCCCTTGGTTCTTCTTTATCTTTCCTGGCAAATATGAACATATTAATTGTTTATTTCTTTCTTGGAACAATATCTTTATTGATATCTATACCTTTTATATATTTGCTTCATACAAACAGAACAAGCTTATATCCATTGAAAAT
>ERZ1669247.563-NODE-563-length-11645-cov-2.816566_pt1 | contig 11645 bp, 11 predicted proteins | sample MGYA00579297_ERZ1669247 | MGnify/ENA primary metagenome ERZ1669247 (study PRJEB41166, sample SAMN08046056) | hot springs metagenome | biome: hot spring; feature: acid hot spring; material: thermophilic sediment; isolation source: thermophilic sediment from acid...
TTCTTTAATTTTTCTGTAATATATTTAAACTTAACTCCGTAATAATACAAAAAATATGAGAATAACTTAATAATTGTTAAGAGGTTTTAAAATTAAATTTTAGGCAAGAAAATAATAGATTGCTATAGCAATTACTAATAAATTAAAATACCTATCAGTGTTTTATAATCCTATTATTTTTTTCTAAACAATTCTGTTCTTTGACTTTTTACATTTTTTATATTAATTTTTAATTTAGGTAGAACTCTAACTTAAATAAATTTTTAATTTAATGATTTCCTAGTAATCCAGGTAACTGAGATGGAAGAGAATAAGGCTAAAATTAATGAAACAAAGTGGGATCCGTCTTTAGAACTATTAATATTAAATGAGTGGGAGAAAAAGAAAAAAGATAATAAAATTGATGAAGCATCAAACAAAATAATAGTTATAGATACACCTCCTCCATATGCAAGTGGAAAATGGCATGTTGGAGGAGCTGCTCATTACTCTCAAATAGACATGATTTCAAGATATTATAGGTTAAAAGGATTTCAAGTAATTTCTCCTTTTTATGCTGATAGAAATGGTTTACCTGTTGAAGTTCAAGTGGAAAAAATTTATAACATAAGAGCAAGAGATATGGCATCTACTCCTGAAGGGAGGAAAAAATTTTTGGATTTATGTAAAGGCTATTTAGATAATGCAGAAAAAGACATAGTTAACGTTTGGAAGAGGCTTGGATGTAGTTTCGACTATTGGAAAGATGGAACTGATAGCGAAAAATACAGAAAGATGACCCAAAAGACCTTTATAGAATTGTTTAAAAAAGGTTTAATTTATGAAGATGAAAGACCTGTAAGATGGTGCCCTAGATGTGGGACTACATTAGCTGAGGCTGAAATTGAATATCAGGAAGAAGAAGGTTACCTTTATTATATAAACTTTAAAATAAAGGGAGAAGAAAAATATGTTACAGTTGCAACAACAAGGCCCGAACTTTTAGCATCTTGCGCTGCATTAATTTATAACCCAAAGGATGAAAGGTATAAAGAGTTAAGAGGAAAGAAAGCCATATCACCATTATATGATGTAGAAATGGAAATAATTGAGCATCCAAGCGTTGATATGGATTTTGGAACTGGATTAATGATGGTCTGTTCTTATGGTGATGAAAATGATATAAGGCTTTTCAAAGAGCTTAACTTAAAGCCTAAGGTATTAATAAGCCCTATAGGAACTATGCTAGAAAATTCAGCTTTCTTATCAGGTCTGACCGTTATGGATGCAAGAAAGAAAATAGTAGAAGAACTTGAAAAGAAAAAAGTTTTAGTTAAAAAGGAAAAAATTAAACATACTATACCAGTTTGTTGGAGATGTAAAACGCCATTGCAGATAATAAACAGAAAAGAATTCTTCTTAAAACAACTTCCATTTAAAGGAGAACTTAAAGAAATTATAAACAAAATTGATATAAGACCTGAAATGCATAAGAAAAAGCTTTTTGATTGGATAGACAGCATATCTATGGACTGGCCTATATCAAGGGATAGATACTATGGAACAGAAATACCTGCTTGGAGATGCACGAATTGTAACTCAATTCTAACACCTGAGTCAGGTAAATACTATAGGCCATGGTTAGATGATGTTCCATTTGATAGATGCCCAGTTTGTAATGCTCCTAAAGAAAAAATAGTTGGAGAAAAAAGAGTTTTTGATACTTGGTTTGACTCAAGCATATCAGTATTATATGTAACAAAATGGGATGAAAACAAAGAATTTTTTGAAAAGGCCATAGAAAACACACTAAGACCACAAGGAGAAGATATAATAAGATCTTGGTTATACTATTCATTATTAAGAGTTTATCAACTAACTAAGAAACCTGCCTTCAAGTACATAAGGATAACTGGAATGGGATTAGATCCTAAAGGAAGACCGATGCATAAATCATTAGGCAATGTCATTGATCCCGATCCCATAGTAAGCAAATATGGAGCTGATGCTTTTAGGTATTGGGCTGCAATATCTGCAAGACTTGGCTATGACTATAGATTTGATGAGAAAAAAGTTATAACTGGGAGAAATTTTGCAACGAAAATATGGAATTTATCTAGATTTATTTCTTCATTCCCATATGAAGATTCTAATTATACTAATTATACAGAAACTGAAAGAGCTTTCTTAGCTCTAACCCAAGATTATATAGAAAGAATTGATAAAGGTTACCAATCCTTAGACATGTTTGAACCTATTAGTCTATTGTATGAATTAATTTGGGATGTGTTTGCATCAAATTATGTTGAATTAGTTAAGAACAGAGCATATAATAGAGAGAAAGAATTTAATGAAGAAGAGCAGAAATCATCTTGGAAAGGCTTACATGAAATCTTTAGATCGTCATTAATTATGCTATCTCCTATAATGCCATTTGTTACATATTACTCTTACAAAATGCTTTATAATAAAGATATAATGGAAGAAAGAGTTCCTGAACCTATGTTTAATAAAGAAGAAAAAGAGAAATTTATGAAAAAAGCTTTAGATATAATAGAAATAAACAAGGAAGTTTGGACCTATAAGAAATCCCATAATATAAGCCTTAACAAACCAATTGAAGGTAAATTAATTATTGCCGATGAAAGCCTATCAGATTTCATAAACGATTTAAAGGCATTACACAAAACAGATTTTATTATAAATAAAAATCCAGAAGGAGAAAAAATTGGAGAAAAGCTATATTTGTTAACAAGATAAATTCATTGCTAAAGATAGCTCAAATTCATTAGACAATATAAAATACTAACAAGCTATTTTTACATGGATAAGAATTAATAGGTGAAGTAAATGGAGCTCTACGATTTAATAGTTATTGGGGGAGGCCCTGGAGGTTATCCTGCAGCTATAAGGGCTTCACAACTAGGTTTAAGGGTAGCCTTAATAGAAAAGAACAAGCTTGGAGGGGAATGCACAAATTATGGATGTATACCTACAAAGGCATTAATAAAATCATCTCTTGAAGGTAAGAGCTTTTCATCAGCTATTGAAGAAGCTATAAATGCCTCTGATAAGGTAAGAGAAGGCATTTCATATCTTTTAAAAAACAATAAAATAGATGTTTTTTATTCAAATGCAAACATTAAAGAAAGTGATGATAACTTTATTGAGGAAAACAACGGATTAAGGTCGAAAAAATTAATAATAGCAATGGGCTCAGAGCCTTCAGATCTACCTAATATAAAAGCTGATGGCCAAATAATTCATAATAATAGAACAATTCTTAGCCTAAAAGAATTACCTTCCCGCATTTTAATAGTTGGAGCAGGCTATGTTGGAGTAGAGTATGCAAATGCTTTTTCTTCACTAGGCTCTCAAGTAACTCTAATAGAAGTTATGCCTAAAATACTTCCTAATATAGATGCTGATATATCAAGACTTGCTGAAAGGGCTTTAAAGAGTAAAGGGGTTAAGATATTAAAAAACACAACAATAAAAGAAATTAAAGAAAAAAGAGAAAAATATGTTATAGTAAACATAAATAATGAAAACATGGAATTCGATTCTGTTTTCATATCAGTAGGAAGGAAAACTTTACTACCAAACATAAAAGTTGAAACTGATGAAAAGGGTTTTGTAAAAGTTGATAAATATTTGAGAACTTCCAATCCAAATATTTTCTCTTCAGGAGATGTAACTGGGAATCCAATGCTTGCCCACAAAGCATTTGCTCAAGGAGTTGCTGCCGCGGAGGGCGTTTCAGGAAACCTTAAAGAAATAGACTATAGCATTATACCTAGCGTTATTTTCTCAAAGCCTGAAATATTTTCAGTTGGTTATACATTAACTCAGGCTAATTCTTTGGGGATTCAAGCCAAAGAAACTAAATTACCATTAGGTGGGCTTGCAAGGTCTGTTATAGAAAAAGAAGAGATAGGCTTAATAAAAATAGTCTATGATTCTTCTAATAGAATAATAGGTGTTCATGCAATATCAACATTTGCATCTGAGCTAGCTCTTTCAGCAACTCTTGCAGTTAAGTTAAAAGCAACTCTTGAGGATCTGTCATTTAGCATGCCTCCTCACCCTACTATGTCTGAAGCATTAAAAGAAGTTGCAGAACTTGCATTGAATAGACAAATACACTACGTTAAAGTTTAAAAAGGGATTTAGTAAAAATTCAATACGTCTCATTTATATAAACCTAATTACAGGTTCTAACAATTATAAAATTAGTAGAGGTTGGGAGAATTGATTACAGTAGTAGGTGGAGCAGGAAAGGTTGGGGCAACAACTGGTGCTTTTCTTTTAATGAGAGATGTTGATGATGTAGTATTAATTGATATTTTAAAGGATAAGCCTCAAGGCGAAGCATTGGATTTAGGCCACATGGCTGCAGCCATAGGGTCTAGCAGGAAAGTTATAGGATCAAATGATTATAAAGACATGGCAGGTTCAGATATTGTTATAATTACAGCAGGCTTCCCAAGAAAAGCTGGACAGACGAGAGAAGAGCTGTTAGCAATAAATGCAAAAGTAATGGCAGAAGTATCTGATGCTATTAAAGAATATTCGCCGAAAGCAAAGGTTTTAGTTTTAACAAACCCAAGCGATGCAATGACATACGTAGTTTATAAGAGGCTAAAAGCCCCAAGAAACCAAGTTATTGGTTTTAGTGGATTATTAGATGCTCCAAGATTATCTTATTATGCATCCCAAAAATTAGGTATTAGTCCAGCTTCAATTTTGCCAATTGTTTTAGGTATGCATGGAGAAAACATGTTCCCAGTACCAAGACTATCTATGGTTGGAGGAGTTCCATTAAGCGAACTAATGACAAAGGATCAAATTGATGAAATAGTTAAGAAGACAGTTGGAGCAGGTGCTGAAGTAATTAAATTAAGAGGCTATAGTAGCAACTGGGCTCCAGCAGCTGGGTTAACACTAATGGCAGAAGCAATTAAAAACGATCAGAAGAGAGCAATAATTGCAAGCGTTATATTACAAGGAGAATATGGAGTTAACGATGTTGTTGCAGAAGTCCCAGTTATATTAGGGAAGAACGGAGTTGAGAAAGTATTAGAAGTCCCACTCAATAACGAAGAACGCCAAGGATTTATGAAGAGTATTGAAGCCGTTAAAAACTTGTTAAGCGCTTTGCCTCCTGAATATAAATAAAACACAATAATAACTAATATTTTTTATTATAAAGAAACTATTTTTTATAAGAAAAAGTTAAAAACTTTCTATGCATAATACTTATGGATGATTAAAATGAAAGAACAAGATATAGACGACCGAATGAAAGACGTGCTAGAAAAACTTAGCGAAAAAGAACTTAGAATGACACCTCAAAGAATACTTATATCAAAAACTATATTAGCTATGGTTAAAAACCATTCATCATTAAAGGAAATATATGATGAAACACAAAAAGTTTTACCTAGGGTGGGTATGTCAACAGTTTATAATACAATAAAGATGTTAGAGTCTTTAAAAATAATAGATACATTTGATATAGACGGGAAAATGAGGATAGACCAAACATTCCCTCATATAAATATTTATTGCAGGAATGAAGATAGCATTATAGATGTTGATGGTCAAGCTATTGAAGAAATTAAACAGGTTTTGTCTAAATATGGAATTAATGTTGATGTAAAAAAGATATTAATAGATGGTAAATGCAACAATTATTAGCAATAAATATATTTAATTTTTATTGCAACTATTCCTATGGGGAAAGTAATGCCATGTAAAAGAAAACTAAGCCCATTTGAAACTAAGTTAACTACATTATTTCAAGTAATGCCTATGCATGCAAACCCATTAGGCATGTTATTTGGAGGAGTTATAGAAGATTGGATGATACAAGTATCAAACATGGAAGCAACTAGGATAGCTAAGAGACCAACCTTATTAGCTGGTATGGATAGCATATTTTTCATATCTCCCGTATTAGTTGGGGAAAATGCAAACATAACTGCTTGGGTTGATTATATAGGAAATACAATACTTAATGAAAAGAGGCTAACTACTTTAGCCCACATGACGTATGTAGCTGTAGGTAAAGATTTAAGGCCTGTAATGCTAGATGCTTGCATTGAAGCAAAAACAAAGGAAGAGGAAGAAATATATCAAGATGCTTTAAAGAGGAGAAAAAACAGGGAAAACAGGATAAAGGATAGAAAAGAAAGGGCTTTAGACTCTTCTCCTCCAAGAGGTCTAGATGATAGGTTTACTATAACGAACTATAAAGTTGTTATGCCAGAAGACGCTATGGCATTAAACACTTTATTTGCTGGCAAGCTTATGAGATTATTGGATGAATCAACTGCTTTAGTTGGAACAAGGTACGCTAGAGGCCCTGTTGTTACAGCATCTGTAGACACAACAGATTTTTATTCTCCAGTAATGGTTGGAGAGACTTTAATCATTTACAGCACATTAACAAACATAGGGAAGAGCAGCATGGAAGTTATTGCAAAAGTGGTTAAAAGAGATGAAATTACTGGAGAAGAAAAACACACAACAACAAGCTATTTCACATTAGTTCATGTAGGACCAACGGGTAGGAGCGAACCAATACCAGAATTTAAAGTTACAGAGGATTGGCAGAAAGAAATTATTGCTGAGTCTGAAAAAAGAAGAAATGAAAGGCTTGAAATGCTATCATCATTCAAATCTAATGCAGAAAAGTTCGGACAGCTCATGCAAAAAATCTAACTCCATAAAACCTCTACACCTAATTTTTCAGCTTCAATTCCTACACTATAACTAAATAAAATATTCTTATCTGCAAATACCTTTATTATTTTATTTTGCCTATTCTTTATAATAAACGCTCTAATAGTATTAACTAGTTCATTTTCAACTTCTTTTGGAATTGGATTAACGTAATGAAATTGAGCCGTTGGATATAGACCACAAATTTCATAAGGTATTAAACCTAAGTAAGGAGCGTAATATATTAAATTCATATTTTTTATATCTTCTTTTTTGCAACCTCTATAAGGTTTCATTATAATTCCGTCTTTTCCTTTTATTTCATATTTTGTTAAAACCCATGATTTATAGTTAATAATTCTTGGATTCCAAGTGTTTTCTATTCCATAAAACTTAAGCCCTCTAGGATTTCCCTTATACTTAGGATTAAATCTATCCATATACTTTATATGTTTGCTTAATGATCTTAAGGCGCTTTGCGCTTCTGGTCTATACCTAGAGATCTCAACTAAAAATTCCCAAAGCCTTCCTTCTCTTATTGCTTGTTTAGTTCTATTTATTGATTTTTTAATTGCATATAAGTTATGTATTGATAAAAGCTTCCTTCTCTCTTTTACATCCATTTCCATTAAATCCTTAGGGGTATATTTAGAACAAACTGGACAATTGCAAGGAAAATACTCTAAATCCTCTAACTTTTCAGTTCCATAATCCGTTATATATCTATCATCTTTTGCATATAATTCATACGAAGCAGAATCAAATGTATCTACACCCATTGCTATGGCAAATGGAAAAATTAATGGATGACCTCCTCCAAAAAGGTGTAAAGGTTTTTCTGGAGGTAAGTATTTCTTTGCAGTCGCTATCATATCTATTATAAGATTATAACCATACTTTTCAAGAAAAACTGTTGGGCTACCAATAGCAAACATCTCAAATGGGAGATTTGATGATTCTCTGGCACTTTTTTCAACTAAATTTAAATATTTTCCTCCTTGTATAGGAAGGACCCAAATAGTTTTATCATCTTTTAATTTAACTGCATCGTAAGCATTTTTTAATGTTTCTTCAACACTCTCTTCAGCTTCCTTTAAATCAGTGTCTCCTGTTGGCTTATCTAAAATAACAGCAATATCACTTCCAATAGCTTTTTCAAAGTTCATAACTGTTTCCTGGTTGACATCAATACTCCCATATTTTAATACCTGATATGCCCCCGAATCAGTCATTATTACTTTATCAAATCCTAATACCTTATGAATTCCTTCACTAATTACTTTTTCCCCAAATCTCTTATATGATAAATAAGCATTTGTTATAATTTGATTAAATCCCATCTCTTCGATTTCCTTTATTCCAACATCTTGCTTCAAAGGATCTATAACTGGGAAAAATGCAGGAGTTTCTATAATCCCCCTATTTGTTTTTAAAATTCCTATTCTACCAGCTAATTCAAAATCCTTTATAATAAACATTAATTAAAACACCGTTGTTATTGATTAATTCCTTTCGTCCTCAAATATTCTCTAAATATGCTGTATATCTTTTGGGCCAAAGGACCTGAACCTTCAACACCATCTTTAGAAACCTTTATGTTTTTACCAATTTCAACCACATTTATATCATCATAAACTTTTATTAAATGCTTTTCAATATTACCAAACCTAGTTAAAAACTCTGAAAACTCCTTTGCATTAAAAATCTCACTTTCCCCAATTAAAATCTCACTTATACTTCCCCCATAAATTATAGAAACAGGCCATAAATTTCCTTCATTATCTTTAGCTGATTCTAGCATAACGCTGTAAGTTGCAGGATCATAACCTGTTAACTTTCCTACATAATATCTACCATTGGTTAGCTTTATTGTAACGCTCCTGTCTAGCAATGAATTTAAACGTGAAACGAATCTCCTTGCTGGCTCTGGCGACGCTGACATTTCTTGCACCTATCTTTTTCTATATTTCTCTAAATATTAGGTTTTTCTATCTAATAGAAAACTTTTAATTCCCTTAATTTTTTTCAAAATTGGTGATAAATGTGAAGCCTATATTTTCAGCGAAATACAGAGTTTATTGGAGTGAAACGGATGCAGCTATAATGATGCACTTTTCTAATTTCTTTAGAGTATGTGAAAGAACTGAAGAAGACTTCTTTGCATCATTAAATATTTCACAAAAAGGAGAAGTTGGTAAAAGATTACTAATGCCGAGAGTTCATGCTGAGTGTGATTACAAAAACCCATTAAGGCCAGGAGACTTATATAGCGTTAATATAACTGAAATTTTGTTGGGAAAAAGTAGTATAAGGTATACATACGAGATACATAATGAAAGCAGCAATCAATTATCGGCAATATGTAAAATTGTTGCAGTAGTATATGATGAAATAAATAACAAATCAATGGAAATACCTCAAGAATTGAGGAAAAAACTTATTGAGATGGGAGCCAAGGAATAGATAACAATTCGTCTTAATTATGATGTTTGATAACAATTATATGTTATGCTTATGTTAGTGTTTTGATTAACAAATATTATACCATTAGATGGATTAGCGTAACATGTAAAATTATAATATTTGTGTTTATTAATAGTGATCCAAAAATATAGGTTAGATACATTATAATAATAATAGTATCCTGAGGGAATCTTAATAAACGTAACATTATTTCCATTAGAAAAACTTATAATGGTATAGAATATAGCAGTTTGATGAGTTACTGTCGCAGGTACTGATGTACCTGTACCAGTAATACCTGAGTTTGCTTTTGTATTTAAATCAAAAGATACACTCCATGTATAGTTATAGGGGGAATTTGCAGGAGTAAATACTGTTTTATTAAGTATATTGACTTCTGTTATTAAGAAACTAACATTAAAGTATTTATTGGTTATTATTTTACTTACTGGCGGAACAACATATATAACACCAGTTCCTCTTAATGCTGAAAGAATTTGCTGTACATTCTCAACAGGTATCGAAGCTATGGCTTTCCCATTAACAACGCTTACAGAAATACCTATAGGATCACTTTTAACATTGCTTATAATTATTAAAGCCGATGAATTTGGAGCAAGAGAAACTGGTAACGAATTATACGTTGTTATCTTATTATTACTTCCTTTAACTATTATTTGTAAAGAATTGCTACCTCCAGAATATGAATCAAAAGTTATATAACTACCATTTTTTAATATAACTGAAATACCTGATATGTAATAGCTATAAGGATATACCATACCTGAAACATTTATATAAATATTGTTATTTGTATAATTATAATAAGCAAATATATCCTTTTCCATTAAGCTTGCCATTTGTTGTACCTGTATAGAATTCTTTTGAGTAGTTAAAACATTTTGATTGTAATTTATAAGACTAAACATAACTCCTGCTATAATAAATGCTGCTATAATAAATATTATAGTTCCAACTATTGCAGACTGAGATTTTTTACGATGGATTTGCCATTGCATATACCTCTCCTCCGCTATATGATACTGTAACTAATGAAGTCACTGATTTAACGTTTGTACATTTGATAACAGCAACTGCGTCTGGAGGTATGTAATGAGATAAACTATATGAAGTTTTATTAAATAAAATGGAACAGGTATTGATCAATGTGCTATTAATATAAACGCTATTAATCTGTGCCCCCATAGGACCACTATTAAATATAAAGTATAAGTTTCCATTACTTATATAGGAACCCATGGGGACAATGTATTGCTGTAATGCAAGCTGGGCTTGATTATTATTGCTATTGGTTAAGCTAACGAATCCTCCAGCAGCAGATGATAAATAAACTATCAATGTAAATCCAACAGCCAAAGTTATTAGTATCATCATTATTTCTGCAACTATATTGCTAACAGACCTTTTATTTCTCAATGTCTGACCCGATATTTTTTATTTTTATTTAAAGTTTATTAACGTATAACCCAATTTAAATCACAACATGTGATGCTAAACTTAAAGCAACTATCATAGTGAATGTGCCTATTAATATTAAATAAATGAAGTATTCGCTTGTTCTTGGTGCAAAGTCTGATATAACCTTCGCTATAATATAACCTGATGTAGCAGAAACTATTAAAAGTGAATAGAAAAATATTCCTAAAATACCTGGTATATTTATGGTTGCTGTCATAACTCCTGTTAATCCAAATGTTGCATTTTTCTTCAATACCTCAAGCATAACTATGGTCATACCTACTGCGAAGCCATAAACAGCTATGCCTAAAATTATTACTGAAGAATACGATTGCAATCTGTTTTTCAAATAAAATTCCATCCTTTGAAGCTCTGCAGCATACCTGCTTGTGACATTTAAAATATCACTAGCTCTACCTCCACTTCTCGCAGTTGTTAATATAGACGTTAGCAATAACCTTACATCTCTTGGTGAAGAAGAAAAGATTTTCAAAAAAGATCCTTCAAGATCACCTGTCATTTTATACAGAGAGCCAAAAGCAGCTAAATAATCTTTTAAAGGTGGCTCAACCAGCTCTACAGAAGCTAGTATAGCTTGGGAAACTGAAGGTAATGAAGCAGCTACGCTTGGATAAATTTCTAAAAATGATCTTGCCTGCCTTTTTAACTCTAGCATATAATTGCTATACTTCCTTGAATATATTGCATATGGTAACAATAAAAAAACAAAAAATAAATCCACATATATTATTGTTATCATGGTAGATGGAACAGGTATATTAGAAAAACTTGTAAATACAGGGAATTGAGTTGGAAATAATTTTTTAAATATATAATAGAAAATAAACAAAGATAAAATTCCAGACACGGGAATAAAAATTAAATATTTTAAAGGTCTTGGGGGGCCAACAGTTCTCATCTTCCTCACCTAAAGCTTTAATTTTGATGTTTGATTATCAGCTAGAACAGCTGTTATCAGAGACACTATAGGTATTAGT
>ERZ1669247.566-NODE-566-length-11638-cov-5.279375_pt1 | contig 11638 bp, 10 predicted proteins | sample MGYA00579297_ERZ1669247 | MGnify/ENA primary metagenome ERZ1669247 (study PRJEB41166, sample SAMN08046056) | hot springs metagenome | biome: hot spring; feature: acid hot spring; material: thermophilic sediment; isolation source: thermophilic sediment from acid...
TGTCAAGATATCAGGCAAAGCTTATGAAATTTGGCATAGAAAATATACTGAAAGAAAAGATTAAAAAGGAAGGCAGCGATGTGCACGTGGAAGAAATAAGCAAGGAAGAGATGGAAAATTCTTTAGGTGCGTGATCTTATGGAAAACCAAAACGGAAAAGGCGAAAGTCAAGACGATATAGAAAAGATGATCAAGGACTACCAGATCCTGGAAGAGCAGATAAGGGGGTATTCCATTCAGCTTCAGGATCTTCAACTCCAAAAATCAGAAGCGGAGACAGCCAAGGCCGAGGTAGAGAAGGCAGCAGGCAAGATCTACTTGACAATAGGTGGGGTGATAGTAGAAACGGACAAAGAGAAAGCGCTTGCAAATCTCAAGGAAAAGAGCGAGAACCTGGATATGAAGATACAGATGGTGAATAAGCAGCTCTCAAGCCTTAAGTCAAAGGAGAAAGCGATAAAAGACAAGCTTTCAAGCTTGCAGCAGCAGTGATTTATTGAGGATAATAAGCTTTGATGAGCTTTTGCAGTTTTTCCGGAACAATTCTGAAAAGAGGTTCCTGTTTACTTTCCACTCCATAGGGGATAGGGATGCCGTAGGCTCAGCAATCGCTTTTTCAAAGCACTTTAAGCATGTAAGAGTAGGCACCCCGGATTTCATAACGACGAATGCAAGGAGAATGCTAAAAGAAGTCGGCTACGGCGAAGAACTGGAAGTAGCATCATTGGAAGGTATAGATATAGTTGTTGTTTTCGATGCAAATACGCTGGATTCGCTTGGCCAGCTAAAGGAAGGACTTCTCGCATTTAAGGGCTATGTTGTATTTATAGATCACCATCTGCTTGGTGAGGAAAAGCTTGGCAGCAACTTCCTCTTTTACTCTGACGAATCGTACAACTCCACATCAAGCATAATATATGACTTGGTTCTAAAGATGGGTCAAAAAGTAGATAGAGAAGAAGCCATTCTTTTGCTTAATGGAATAATCTCCGATTCTGCAGATTTTAAAAATGCGACATACTATACCTTCATGCAGATAGGCGAGCTTCTCAAGATATCTGAGATGACATATGCAGGCATAATGGAATATTTTCATGAAAGCATCCCTCTTGAGAATAGGTTTTCAACGATGAAAGACCTCTACTCTTCCAATATCGAGATAATAGGCAAGAAGTACATACTCGTCTATGGGCGTTCTGAGATGCATGCAAACATTGCAGCGGATATGGCAATGAAAGTGGGGGCAGACGCATCTCTTTTCTGGATGGTCTCCGAGAAAGAGGCCACTATTTCGGCAAGGCTTAGACCCCCTCTTGATAAAAAGCTTTCTTTGCACCTTGGAAGAGTGATGCAGCATGTCTCTGGGCTGCTGCAGGGCAACGGCGGAGGGCATCCATGCGCCGCAGGCGCTTACGGGCCAGCAAAAGAAAATGTGGAAAGAGCGGCAAAGCAGGCGCTCGAAGAGATAAGGGCCGCGCTTTTGAGAAATTAGTTTATATTTTTATTGCCAAGTTGATAGCATGAGAATTGCCATACTCTCTGATTTCCACCTTGGGTACGAGAGATTTTATGATGACGCTTATATACAGGCGCAGGAAGCGCTTTCCAAGGCAAGCGAACTTGCTGATGCGCTCATAATACCTGGAGACATATTTGACAACAGGTCTCCAAAGCCGGAGGTGCTAGCGCAGGGTATAAACCTTTTCAGGAGCCTTCTAACTAAGGAGTGGAAAGCAAAGGTAGTTAGTTTTGAAGGACCAAGGAAGATATTCACAGACTTGCCTATTTTGGCAATACCAGGCACCCATGAAAGGCGTGCCGAAAACGCAGAAAACGCAGTCGGGCTTCTGAGTCTTGCTGGCTTGCTTGTTGACATAAGCGAGGCAAGGGCGATAATAGAAAAGGATGGAGAAAAAGTAGCAATATACGGCATAGGTGGAATTTCTGAGGAGAGATTCAGGGACTTCCTAAAAGAAAAGGAGATAAAGCCTGCGGAATCGATGTTCAACATACTGATATTCCACCAATCAGTATATGACCTCATGCCCTTTGACAAGAACTTCATATATTTAGAAGAGCTTCCGAAAGGGTTCGACCTTTACATAGATGGGCACATTCACTCAAAATACGAGGGCACAGTGCATTCAAAGCCGTTCCTCATACCCGGAAGCACAGTTCTTACCCAGCTAAAGGAAGAGGAGACAGCAAAGAAGGGATTTTTCATATTCGACACAAAAAGTATGGAACACGAGTTTGTAGAAATAAATTCGAGGAATTTCTTTGTTGTGAAAGTTGACATAACAGGAAAGCCTCCTTCTTCTGTTCTAGCCGACGCAGAGAGGGCGATCGCCAAGCTGGCAGAATCATATAGCAAGCCAGTGATAAGGGTTATACTCACCGGAGAGGCAAGCAGCGGGTTCAAGCAAGCAGATTTTGAGCTCTTTGCACTAGCCAAAAAATTCGAAGATAAGGCGATAATCGAGGTAAGCAAGAACATAAAGGACAAAGAGGTGGATGCTGAGATAGACGAGGTGAGGAGCAGAGCCATAGAGAATCTTTCTATAAAGGACTACGGCACAGGGATTTTCATTCAGAAGCTCAGCGAGAATGGCTACAAGCTGGAGGTAAATCCCTCTGTCCTCTTCGAAATACTGAGTTCTGAGAAGAACAAGGAAAAGGCAACAAGCAAGGCTCTCTCAAGCATCTTCAAAGAATAATTATACAATCTTGTTTTTATACTTCCAATATTTGTACAGCTCTGCAAGTGCAGAAGCCGCGGCCATTGGCGAGTCGTAGACGGGCAAGCCGGAGCTTTCCATCATTATCTTGTGCGTTTGCGTGTAATCCGAGCCGACAGTTATCGCAATCATGGGCTTATCTATATTTTTCTTGAAGTAAATGAGCTTCGAAGCAACAGTCGAATCCGCGCCTGGGGTTTGGAACAAGACAATGACAATGAGCATGTCTACATTCGGGTCTTTTGATACCAATGAGAGCGCATCGCTATATCTTTTTTCATCGGCGTCCCCTGCAAGGTCGAGCGGATTCCTTATGTTCACAATGCTCGGCATGACCTTTCTGAGCTCCTTTTTTGTTTCGTCGCTGAATTCAGCTAGTTTGAGGCCGTTAACATAGACAGCGTCAGTAGTAAGAACACCTGTGCCGCCGCCATTTGTTATTATTGCAACCCTGTTTCCTTTTGGCAGTTCTTCGCTTGAGAATATTTTTGCAAAATAAAGCAAGTCATCAAGGTCCTTTGCCCGTACGAGGCCAAATTGCTTGAATACGGCTTCATACGCCTCGTTGTTTCCAGCAAGCGCAGCGGTATGGGAGTGCGCAGCCTGCATGCCCTCTTCTGTTATTCCGCCTTTTATTACAATGATGGGTTTTACCTTGCTTACCTTCTTCACAATTTCTATGAACTCCTTGCCCCTCTTTATACCTTCTATATACATGACAATGACCTTTGTCTTCTTGTCATGCAGAAGATATTCGAGCAAATCCACCTCATCAACATACGCAGCATTTCCATATGATATGAATTTTGCAAGCCCAAAGCCTTCTTTTGCTATGAGATCAAGAATGGTGCTCCCCACTGCCCCGCTTTGCGAGACAAAACTTACTCCTCCTACATGCGGCCTGCTTAGCTTGTATGTAGGCAAAAAGAGCGTGTCTATCCTTGATTCAGGATCCATTATGCCAAGGCAGTTCGGCCCAAGCATCGCTATATTGTACTTTTTAGCTATCTCTACAATCCTGTTCTGCAATTCTACTTCGCCTACCTCAGCGAATCCCCCGCTTATCACGACAGCGCTTTTAACTTTCGCTTTGCCGCATTCTTCTAAGACTGTCGGCACCACCGGAGCAGGCACCGCTATCACTGCGAGGTCTATGGGCTTCTTTACCTCAAGCACGCTTCTATATGCCTTTAGCCCTATTATATTTTCCCCAGGTTTTATGCTGTTGTTTATAGGATAAAGCTTCCCCAAAAAGCCAGCATCAACATAATTTTGGAGTATTATATGGCCAACCTTATCAGGATCCCTGGAAGCGCCTATCACAGCAACGCTTTTTGGATTCATCATTGGTCTTAAATCTACTCTCAAGCAATCACTCTATTACCCTGAGGTCAACAGCGTCATAGCTGTTTTGCCTTATTATTATTGGATTGAGGTCAAGCTCCTTTATCTCGTTTTCCTGGAGCATCTTTGAAACCTTCATGAGCAGTTCAACAACCATTTTCTCAGCCTTTCCGTTGTAGGTTATGACATCTCTTGACCTCAGTTCGCTGATCATTTTTTCGGCATCGTATCTTTCTATGGGGCAAACACGGAGCGAAAAATCTTTGAAAGCCTCAACAAAAATTCCTCCCAGGCCAAGAAGTATGAGCTTGCCGAACTGGTCATCTTCCCTCCCGCCTATTACCATCTCAACGCCTGGCTCTGCCATCTTTTGGGCAAGTACCTTGAACGGCGCATAAGGTTTTGCCTTCTTAATGAGCGAATTGAATGAGCTTGCAGCATTTTCTTCGCTTATGTTCAGCATTACAAGCCCAGCCTTGGATTTGTGGAGCGCCTTTTCGGAGATGGCCTTTATTACTACATTTGAGCCTACCTTTTCTATAAAATTGATAAGTTCCTTTTCGCTCTTCACATAAGTGCTCTCGATGCTCCTTATGCCATATTTTTCTAGCAGGCTCTTTGCCTGCATATATTCTAATAGCATAGAATCATATCATGTGCTTGAGATAAAGTCCGGCAACAATAACTATAATCAGTATTACTATCAATACAACATACAGTATGGCTTTTCCTGATTTCTTTGGCTGATTTTGCAAGAGCTGCTTTTCAAGCTCATGGTCTTTTGGCGCATTTGCTTGCTGTGCCTCAGCTTGGCCTGCCTGTGGCGTGCCTTGCGCGCCTGTTTGCTGTGCTTTAGGAACTTTCAAAAAGCCCTTTTCGGTAAGCATAATCTCTACATTTCCGTTTTTGAGCTCGTAGATTACATACTCCTGTTTTGAGAGTTTGTAGAGCCTAAGTGCCAGGTCTTTGGGCCTAAGATTTAAGCTTGCGCCAAGCTCAGCAGGATTCCTTTTGCCTCCGGAGAGCTGTGCAAGTATGCTGTCGTCAAGGCTGTCCAAGGGCTCGGTGCTTTTTGCATTCGCCTCGTTAATTAGGTTCTTGCCAGCATCAGTGAGCACAATACCATTGGGCCCAGGATAATTAGCGCTGAAATCTATAAGACCTTTTTGTTTGAGCGTGCCAGCGATGTTGGAGGCATCGAAAAAGCTCGCATTTATCTGGCTCCCGAATTTTTCCAATACCGTGTCTGGCGTTATTTTAAGTATGCATGCGAGGTCCATAAAGTTTATTTCATCGTTAGCCATAAAATCATGCTTATATAAATCTTAAAATCTATAAAACTATATATTCCAATATATCTTTATATTCGGAAAGGAGTGTTATTTTGGAGATACAATTTTTAGGCGGAGCGAGCGAGGTAGGAAGGTCTGCAATCTTCATAAAGGATGACAAGCGGATTCTTCTTGACTATGGGATAAAGATAAACGAAAAAACCGAATTTCCAATGCAAGCTGCTGGCGTAGATATTGCTGTGCTCAGCCACGCGCACCTGGACCACAGCGGGTTCATACCGTCATTATTCTTCGCGAACTATCCTGTAACTATAACAACAGAGCCTACGGCGCAGCTCAGCGAATTGCTGATAAAGGATTCCATGAAGATAAACAGGAAGCAGCACATGAAGCAGAGCTATTTCAACAAGCAGCTCGAGATATTCATGAACCGCTACCTAAAGTATGAGTATGGCGTGCCCGTAGAGAACAACGGCTACTATATAAGCCTGTATGATGCTGGGCACATAACAGGCAGCGCAGTCACTCTCATAGAGAAAATGAAGAATGACAAAAGGATTGTCTATACTGGCGATTTCAAGATAGATCCACAGATTCTTCAAGGGAGCGCCGACATAGTGGAAAGCGATGTGCTGATAATAGAATCCACCTATGCGAACAGGGAGCACCCAAACAGAAGCGAGCTCATAAAGAAGTTCGTAGAAGGGATAAAGGAGGTTTTGGACAACAACGGCACAGCCCTTGTGCCGAGCTTTGCCGTAGGCAGGGCGCAGGAGATCCTCGCAATACTATACATGAACAAGCTTATCGACTATACATATATAGACGGCATGGCAAAGGCAGCTTCTGAGATAGTGATAAACTATCCCGAATTCACGAGAAACAAAGACATACTTATGGGCGCGCTGAAAAATGTAAATTGGATAGGTATGCATGCCGACAGGTCAGAGCCCCTAAGGAAGCCCAGCATAATTGTTACTACAGCAGGCATGCTCAATGGGGGTCCCGCGCTAAACTATATTACCAGGCTCAACGAGAATTCCAAGATATTCCTTACCGGCTACCAGGTAGAGGGAACAAACGGGAGAAGGATGATGGAAGGCAAGCCGATAAAGATAAATTCAAGAAAATTCAAGGTAAACACTCCTTGGGAATTTTTCGACTTCTCTGCCCATGCTGGCAAATCTGACCTTTTCGAATATGTGAGAAGAAGCAACCCGGAAAAGGTCATATGCGTACATGGCGACGCAGAGAACACAAAACTCTTTGCTGATACTCTGAAAATTGAAGGCTTTGAGGCCTATGCACCAAAGGTTGGAGAAAAGATAAAAATAGACCTATAATCACTCTTCCTCTTCGCTTCCTCCAAAATCTCCATTCTCTTCGTTTTCGTCTTCGTCAGCCTTGTCAAGTTCTTCGCTTGTTTTCAGCTCCTCCTCTTTTCCACTTCCTTTCTCTATTACCTCTATCTTTCCATACTTCCCAGCAGACAGCTGTGGCGTACCTCTAAACTCGCTAACATAGCCGTTTGTGATCCTTATTTTGTCGCCAACCTCTATGGTATCGATGTCCTTTCCCCATACAGAGAGAAGTATGCTTCCTGTATCATCCCTAAGTGTTACATTAGCTACGTTTAGCCTCTTGCCATACTTGGTTACTACTTCCCGTGGTTCCTGTTTTTCAGCAACTGTTGCCTCTACGGTGACGTTAGTTGCACCTGCCTTTAGCTCATTTATTTTCATCAGCTCACCAATTAGAATTCAAGTTTATATGAAGGGATTAATTATAATAATCTTTGTTTATTCTCGTAATACTCTTTGAGCTCATATATGCTCTGAGTTGCTCCAAACGCTCTAGCCAATTCGCCACCAAGCCTGCCATTAAGTATTACTGGCATATTAATGTCTACAGCGAGCCTCCTAATTGCATAATCCATATCCGGAATGTTTCCGTCTGTTATAATCAAGTCAATCTTGCCTTTATTAATAAGGTCGATTGCTTGGTCTACGCTTAATACTTTACCATCTACTATAGCATTATCTAGGGTGTAAACATCAATATACCTTTTTAGGTACTTTGATGCTTTAAAGAGGTGTTCCTTATTCGATTGACCGTATATCAATGCACCTTCTTTTGGAAGCCTGTTTGGTGATACGCTTAGCCAGCTCTTTATAAGAGCATCGTCCAAGTACTCGCCCAGCGATGCAACTTCCCCCGTGCTTCTCATCTCAGGCCCAAGGTGTGGGTATGCTCCTTTCATCTGGCCCCACGAAAACTGCGCGGATTTGACAGCAAAGCTTTTGTGCCTTGGCTCGAAGAACTCTTCATGGTCAAGACCATCAAATATGCCTTTCAAAGACTCCGCAATCAAGTTTGTTCCAACAGATTTGCTGCTGAAAGGCATAGACCTGCTAGCCCTCAGATTCAGCTCTATGACATAAGTCTCACCATTGTTTGAAACAAACTGCAAGTTGAAAGGCCCTTTTATACTTAGTTCATTTGCCAAAACGAGCGTTATTTCTTTCATCTTTGCCTTTATCCTCTGGTCAAGCATCGGCGTATATATTGTAGCATCTCCGCTGTGCACGCCAGCTTCTTCTATGTGGGATAGGCTTATTCCCAAAACATTTTTGCCGTCCGAAGCGCAGTCCATCTCGCTTTCATGGCCATTTGCGATATACTTCGATATTACTATAGGATGCTCCCTTGATACTTTTGTTGCCTGCTTTATGTATGCAAGAAGCTCTTCCCAATTGCTTGCTATTTTCATTGCTGAGCCGCTCAATACATAGCTTGGCCTTACTATTACTGGAAAGCCAGCGCTTTCTACAAATTTTTTGATGTCTCTTTCAGATGATGCGCTTGTCCACTCAGGCTCTTTTATGTTTAATTTTTCAAGGAGTCTGCTGAATTTGCTCCTTTCTTCTGCGATATCTATGCTTTTGCCCTGCGTGCCTATTACTTTTATCTTTTTTTTCGCAAGGGTGTATGCAAGATTGTTTCCAATCTGGCCTGCGCTGAACAGCGCAATTGCAGAATAGCCAAATTTCCTGTACAATTTCTCTATATTCTCTGCAGTAAGCTCGTCAAAATAAAGCTTCTCTACATTGTACCAGTCTGTTGATACTGTCTCTGGATTGTAATTTATCATCGAGACTTCGTCAAAGTATTTTTTAGCGAGCCTGGCTAGCGAAACAGCGCTCCAATCAAATTCAACGCTTACTCCTATCCTGAAGACGCCCGCGCCCACTACAAGAAGCTTTTTGCCTCTTCCAGCCTTGACATCGTCTTCGCTTGCTGCATATGTAGAATAAAGGTAGTTTGCATTTGCCGGCCATTCCCCAGCAAGCGTGTCAATCTGCTTTACAAAAGGCTCTTTGGTTTTGCATCCCAGCTGCTCGTCTATAAAGCCGTAAGCCTTCATCGTCTTGCAGAGGCTTCTTTTCTCTGCTTTTTTTGAACTTGAATATTTTTCATAGAGATTGACAAGGTTTTGAATTTTATAGAGAAAGAATCTGTCCACAAGGGAAGCATTGTAAACTTCTTCCAAGCTCGCGCCTTCTTTGAATGCCTTCGCCGCATAGAAAAACCAGTAAGGCTTTCTTTCTCTTATCTCTCTCAGGGCCTCTTCTTTGCTCATTGCTGAACTGTATATGGTGCCGATTAGCCCAGGCTCGCCGATATCAAGCATGCGTATTGCCTTCTGGAAGGCTTCTTCAAATGTTCTTCCTATACCCATTACTTCCCCTATGCTTTTCATCTCTGTTGAGATATTCTGCTCGACCCTTTCGAATTTTTCCAGGTCCCATCTGGGTATTTTTATTGTTATATAATCAAGGCTTGGCTCAAAATTTGCACTTGTAACCTTAGAAACGCTATTTTTTATCTCATAAAGTTTGTAGCCGAGCGCAAGCTTTGCGCTAACATATGCAAGCGGATAACCTGTAGCCTTGCTGGCAAGTGCGCTTGACCTCGACATCCTTGGGTTTGTCTCTATTACATAGAACTTGTTGCTGCTTGGATCCAAAGCAAACTGAACGTTGCATTCTCCAACTAGCCCTATGCTCTCAGCTACCCTTATCGCTACGCTTCTCATCTCCTGGTATTCTATGTTGTCAAGGGTCTGTGCCGGCGTAACGACAACAGATTCGCCAGTATGTATGCCCATAGGGTCTAGATTCTCTATGCATGCAGTCACTGCTGTATTCCCATAGGCATCTCTTACAACTTCGTATTCTATTTCTTTCCAACCCTCAAGATATTTTTCGAGAAGAATCTCACCTATCCTGCTCTGCGAAAACGCTCTTTTCACCTCTTTCTCTAGATCTTCCATGTCTCTCAAAATTGCAGAGCCTCTACCGCCAAGATTAAAGCTTACCCGCATCATCAATGGAAAGCCAAGAGACTTTGCCACGCTTACTGCCTCTTCTATGCTCTTTGCAGAGCCACTTTTTGGTATCGGAATATTTGCCTTACTCATCGTTTCTCTAAACCTTTCTCTGCTCAATGCCTTTTCTATTCCTTCTATACCTGTGCCAAGAATTCTAACGCCATATCTTTTCAATACACCCTTTCTATAAAGGTCAATGCCTGCATTAAGCGCCGTTTGCCCGCCAAAGCCGATCATTATTCCATCGGGCCTTTCTTTTTCAATTACTTTCTCAACATAATCAGAGTTTACAGGCAATAGATATACCTTGTCCGCAAGTTCATAGCTAGTTTGCACGGTGGCGATATTCGGATTCACTAAAATTCTTTCTATCCCTTCCTCCTTTAAGGCAATAAGGGCTTGGCTCCCACTATAATCAAATTCTGCAGCTTCCCCTATCTTTATTCCGCCGGAGCCTAGCACAAGCACTTTTCTTGGCTTATTTTCCATAAATTCGCCTTGCAAACTCGTCAAATACAAAGAGCGTGTCATTCGTTCCAGGTCTAGCTTCAGGGTGAAATTGAACAGTCATTATGTTGTATTTTTCAATTTTCATCCCCTCGACTACGCCATCATCATTGCTCAAAAACCAAATCTTGGCCCCTTTGGGAACATCATCTTTGTAAAGGGCGTATCCATGATTGTGTGTGGTTATGTAAGATCTACCGCTAAAGAGGTCAATAACGGATTTGTTTATAGCCCTATGTCCATATTTCATCTTCTTTACTTTGCCTCCAAGTGCAAGTGCTATAAGTTGGTGGCCAAGGCATATGCCAAGAGTTGGGATCTTGTATTCCACAATTTCTCTTATTGTGTTTATTGGCTGTTCAAGGAGCGCTGGGTTTCCAGGCCCATTGCCAAATACAATCCCTTTTGGATTATAACTCATTATTTCATCAGGGTCTGCATTCCACGGCAATAGCACTATCTCAAGCCCGCGCTTCGCAAGATTGTCAAGTATACCGTGCTTTACTCCAAAGTCTACAACAACCACTCTTTTGCCTGATCCCAGCTTTACTGGCTTCTTTATCGAAACTTGCTCTACAAAATTCGTCCTATCATATTTTTTAAAATTCAATTTTTCTTTCCTTTCTGTACTGATCACTGCAGGAAGCACGCCATGTTCTCTTATGTTCTTTATGAGCATTCTTGTATCCACGCCGTATATTCCTGGAATCCCTTCGCTTTCGAGCCACTGAGCAAGGTCACTTGCACTGTTTTGTTTGAATCCCTTAGTGAGTTCGCTTATCACGAGCCCCTCGATCATTATATGTTCAGATTCGAAGTTTTCAAGAATATTCCCACGATAAGATTTCTTTGGCACGCCATAATTTCCCACAAGGGGATGGGATATTATAAGAATCTGGCCTTTGTAAGAAGGGTCGGTAAGGCTTTCTGGGTAGCCGTTCATCGAAGTCGTAAAGACTATCTCACCATTGGCGTCTTTTTCTCCGCCAAAGGAAAATCCCTCAAATATTGTGCCATCGCCAAGGTATAAATACGCCTTTTTTGGATCATCGGAAAGGGAAGGGGGCATTATAGGAAGAGAATGGAATTCCTTGCGTTTTTCAAGCTCAGATTTCATCAAATCTGAATATTAATTTAATAGTATAAACTTATTAAAGGCTTTTGCTAAATAGGGAAGGTAGCGGAAGAAACAAATATAAATAAAATGAGAGATAAAAGATAGTGCCAGGGTGGCAGAATCCGGTAATGCGCCGGTCTTGAGCTTGCAAAGCTTCAAGAGCTGATTAGTGATGCAACGGGCAAACCGGTGCCCTTCGCGGGCTTTAGGGTTCAAATCCCTACCCTGGCGCATATCTTTAAGTTAAAAG
>ERZ1669247.567-NODE-567-length-11631-cov-4.199464_pt1 | contig 11631 bp, 15 predicted proteins | sample MGYA00579297_ERZ1669247 | MGnify/ENA primary metagenome ERZ1669247 (study PRJEB41166, sample SAMN08046056) | hot springs metagenome | biome: hot spring; feature: acid hot spring; material: thermophilic sediment; isolation source: thermophilic sediment from acid...
AGGATGCATGATGAGAGGACTGTGGTTAGGGGCATTATACCTCAGCAATATCAGCACTAATGGTGTCTGCATTAGACACCTACGTGAATTGCCTAGGCTCCAGATTCATCAACATGTACGGCAACATGCATGAGGATCCCCATGGTTCAAAATATTGTTAATGATATTTGGCTTAAAATGGGGTGCCCCAGCGAGCCCTCCTCTAAGGTGTATGTTTCAGACCACGTACTTGGCATGAGGTACGATGCCATGGCTGTGTCAAGTAATAGAATATATGCGGCTAGGCAGTTAATAAACATATTAACGCCTGGGGAATTATACTCACTGCTGGCTCATGAAGTTAACCATATTAGGCATAGGCACGTTAGCGTGGGCTTAGTAGCCGGTACCATATTAATGGCATTACTGGGCTTATGGATAACGTACGCGTTTACACACCTCAACTCGCTACTATCCCTATTACTCTACTAGTAATTCCACCAGTGGGGCTATTATCGATTGTTGGTGCATTTATCCAAAGGAGGCTTGAGGCTGATTAGATGCGGCTAAGGCTGGCTTCGATCCAGGGGACTTCATAAGGGCTCTGGGTAAGATCACTAGGGCTAACATGATGCCGCCTGAATTAGGGCGTTTGGAAAGCACATATCTCGCACACCCAACCCCCGTGAAGATGATATTGAAGATCGCTGAGAAGTACAGTATACCTAAGGACGAGACACTTAAATTATTCAACAGAGCATAAGTGCCCTACAGTATAAGCCTATACTCAGCCTTAACATGCCTAGAAGCTTACCTACATCATGCCCTGCTAATTGATATTTAACATGGAGTCTTCGCCGCTTTTCGGATAGGTGATTATCAGCATTAAGCACACCCTATCTTAACCCAGTACCTCTCTATGTCAATCATAAAAGCCCTGGATTTCATGGTCTCAAACTCCTCAAGGGTATATGCAAATACGTCTATTGCAATGTTAGGTGGAGCCAATCTCCTAAGCATAGGGTAGCGCTCGTACCATGAAATGCCTTTGAGTCTTCCTGAAACGACTATTAAATCCACGTCGCTGTCCATGAGCCAATCCCCTCTGGCAAAACTACCGAATAAATAGACCTCAGAATCATTACCCAGGCTACTACATAGGTTTCTGAGGAATTCCCCAAGGGTCTCCCTAATATTCTTAGGTAAGTAGCTTGGAAGCATAACTAATAATCACCTCAGCCACATTTAAGGCCTCCTCCGCCTGGGTTCTAGAGATGCCTTCAGATGGTACTTCAAGCCCAGCGTTAGGGTATCTTGAAGTTACGTAGTATTGCGATAATGTGGGGAGCCTCTGACCTCCTCCCCGCCTTTGAGGGGCGAGGGTTCTCTGGGGTATCATGCAAAGCTGCGTCTGGGTAAATTTTAAGGCTATTATTGGTGCCCCGGCCGGGATTTGAACCCGGGTCACGGGCTCGAGAGGCCCGCATACTTGTCCGGGCTATACGACCGGGGCTTATGACTCGCCTACGCTTTGGCCTTTTTAGCTTTTTCCCACGCATTTAGCGTATTTAATGGGTTAGTCATCACGATTAATTAACGGTAATATTTTATTAATTAAACCTAATGCCTACGAATGTATTTAAACCCTGAATCAACATTCTCACTCATGGGATTCCTTGATGATGTTAAGAGACTTACTGAGCTTAGGGTTAGATTAATGAATGAGGCAGTGAATAGGGCTCCTAGCTTAATTAAGGCCATTGAGGGTAGGAATAGTGAGGGTTATGTTGGGTTAATTGCCGAGTATAAGAGGGTTAGTCCAAGTGGTGTTATTAGGCTTGATTTAGATGCATATGGTTACTTCAGTCAAGTATCACCCTATGCCACGGGTTTCAGCGTGTTAACAGAACCATTCTTCTTCACTGGGCATCCATTATTCATTAGGATTGCGTCAATATTCAATAAGCCAATACTCTACAAGGATTTCGTAATCCATGAGTCCCAAGTGGAGGAGGCGTATAGTAATGGCGCGAGTGCAATACTCATAATATATAGGCTACTTAACGGTAACATTGGGTGGCTTGTTGATGCTGCTAGGCGTAGGGGGCTTGAACCACTAATAGAGGTTGATAATGTGAAGGATGCCGCTGATGTTGCCAAGGATTACCCAGAATTAATGATTGGGGTTAACTCAAGGGATCTAGGGGACTTATCAATATCTCTTGAAAGGAGTATTGACATAATTAGGGCTATTAGGGGGAAGGGAGTCTTGGTTATTGCTGAAAGTGGTGTTAGAGGTAGGAGTGACGCTGAGGTGTTGGCTAAGGAGGGGGTTAACGCTATCCTGGTTGGTACAGCCCTAATGAGAAACCCAACATTAGCTAAGGAGCTCCATGAAGTGAGGGTTGGTTGAAATACTTAAAAGCTCAGTTGATTAAAATCACGTAGTGGTTAAGGCGAAGACTCTTACCTTATCCAGGTACTTAATGAACCTTAATAATGGTGTTGATGCCCATAGGCTTAAGGAACTGATCGGCAGCTTGCTTAACTTAACCTACGCTGTTGCTGATGATGAGTCTGAGCTTAATAATGAGGAGGTTTACAACTTCCAGTACGTGCTTCACTTAGCGTTAGCTATACTTCAACTGGCTGAGGAGAATTGCCTAACGTCTAACTGCCTTGATAGGGTCATTAGTGTTCTGAGGAGGACTGGTGAGGTGGCTTATGGTTGCATTAATGACTGCAGCGAACTTAAGGCGCTTGCTGAGGAACTTAGAAGCCTATATAACCATGAATTATCCTATTCATCCTATTGGAGGTTTTAATGCCGGGATTATGTTAACCCTGTGTGAATAATGTTTATTAATTCCTAGTCTACCGTTCGCCTAATGTCCAGGAAGAGTAGGGGAAGTAAGAAGAAGAGGAGGCTATTCATAGTTGCAATAATAGCGATCGCAATAGCTGAGGTAGGCTTCATAGTTGCTTACATTGGGCCAACCCTCCTCTATAAGCAACCTAACGCTAAGCCTAACTTATTCTCACTAATAGGCGTGTCTCTTGTTAACATATCATCATACGCCACCACCCCCTCATTAATGAACCCCCTTGTTTTCAACGGCACTAAACCAGTAACCATATTTGTAACCATAGCACCAGCATCTCAATGCACCATACCCTACAGCCTACTGAGCAACTTAACAGACTCATCAAACGTAATACTGGTCCTTCTGAACGCACCAACAACAGGTCTACAATTCATAACTCCACCCCAGTGGACTAACGTTTACTACAGTATGCAGGTATTGAACTGCACTGCCCCACCCAACGTCTACTTGGCTACGGCGTCATGGATCAGCACCGGTTCCCAAATACCGGTGGGGTTGTTTAACGCAACACAGGCTCTCAACATAATTAATGCATCCCTAGTGCTTAATGCCCTAAGAAGTAATTCAATAGGTGCAGTGTTACCGATCGTCATAGTGGCTTACGGTAATGGCACAATAGCAGGCTACTTAACAGGCTTCAACGCGTTAAACTATAGTAAAATAATAATGCTAGTTAATAAGGCCTTAGGCAGTTGACACTCAGTTCCCCTTATAATCTAGAACTCTCCTGGAAGGGCGTGATTTCAAGCAATTCCTTACACAATACAGATTACGCCTTAAATTATTAAATTAATGATGCTGCGCATTGAATTCTATTGAGCTGCCTCAGCCTTCTCCTCAGCTTTGCTTTCCCCCTTACTCTCCTCACTAACCTGTATTACAGGTTCCTTATCCCAATTCTCTGGGTAAATGAGAACTGCGTTAACTTGAACAACCTGGTCACTTATAGTATTACCCCTAATGAGCTTCCTCCTCCTTAACCCCTTCTTCCCTGGTCTTAGGCCTGGCCTACCAGAGAGGAGAATGTACTTCTTCACAGGCCCCTCTATGCCTGGGTGCATTGGTGCTCCATCGTAACCAGTGCCTCCCGTTATCTTAACCTTGAAGCCCTGTGGTAGGTCAATAACCTCCTTAATTAGTTGAGCATCAAACACCTCCCCTATCCTTAACCCTATTAGTCTCTGAGCCACTTCATCTTTAACCTCAAGTTGCCTAGACTTACCGCTCCTTGGGTCACTTAACACTAGCTTAAAGGTCGGCATTACGCAACGTTACATGCTTATTTTTTAAACTTTACTCAATAAGATTAATAATCCTAGTTCCTCCTTAATTAACGCATGAAGCGCTTAAATGCGAAGGGAATTAACGGTTAAGTTGTGTTTTCCTGGCCAAGCACACTCCTCAATTTGATTAAATTATACAGCCAGTTGCCTAATAATTCGCAGGTTTCAGGGGAATTCTCATGGCCGACCCCGCATGACGATATGTAGGGACAGTAGAAGCAGGGTATTGTGGCGATGAGGTTTAAGTCAACTTCAGGTATTATACTTGCCTTAGCCTCCAGTTTCCTAGCCTCCCTAAGCCCCTTCCTTGTTAGCTTAATTTCATAAACCTTCTCATTAACCTTCCTCCTAGTCACAAGCCCCATTCTAATTAATTTATTTAACGCGGGTATACCAACCTTACTGTTCGTTCCAGCCATCTTCCATAAATCCTTCTGAAGGCACTTACCATTAAGCCTAATCAATGTTAATAGTATATTAACCTCAACAGGTCCTATCTCATCATCATTCTGCTGATTAGACACAACCATTGGGCTACCCCTAGGTTATAAATATTTACCGCAGAAGCCTATTAGCCTTATAGCCATGGTTCATAAATGAGGGTTTTCCTCCTTAAGATTTACTGCGAGTTATTGGTTAATCACCTTCTTAATGTGGCTACTTGATCTACTGCCTAAGGTTAGGGTTTATGCCCCGCTAGGGGGTTGGTAGGTAGGCTTGCTCCCATGGGTACTTACCCTTATCCTTGATGTCCCTTATTTCATCAAGCTTCTTAAGCATTACATTCAACTCCTCCCTACTTATCTTTCTGAATAATGGCTTTGGTTCACTTAACTGTAATCCCTGTTCAATAGGCTTCCCAGCATCCCTCCATCTTAAGCCATTACTGTAACCCATCATTCTCCATAATTCACTAACACTGAAGGGTATTACTGGTGCAAGTGCTACTGATAATGTCTTAACAATACTCATGAGCATGTACAGTGCGCTGTCGAACTCAAAGCCACTTAACCTCCATGGTTGCTTCTCATTCAGGTACCTATTACCTATCCTTGCCATTTCAATTGACTGGGATACAGCATCCTTCAGCATTATTTTCTCATAATTCTCCTCAACAGTGTTGAGGATTTCAAGAACCTTGCCGTAAACCTCCTGGTCCTGCTCAGTCATCTTAACGTCACTGGGCACAGTACCCCATCTCCTTTTCGCCAGTGTTAATACCCTGTGTATGAAGTTACCCACCGTGTCATTCATAACTGAGTTAACTACGTCTAGGAATGAATCCCACGTGAAGTTACTATCCCTCTGCTCAGGCCTATTGTAAATGAGGTAGAACCTCCAGTAGTCTGCTGGGAGTAGGGCTATAGCCTCATCAGCCCAGATTCCGACCCTCTGGCTCTTTGAGAATTTCCTACCCTCGAAAATCAAGTACTCCGTGGATGAGGTTGTCCATGGCATTACATAATCTTCCCCAGTTGCCATGAGTAGTGCCGGGAATATTATTGTATGGAACGGTATGTTATCCTTACCTATGAAGAACACGACCCTAGTCCCCTTATTGAACCAGAACCTCCTCCACTCATCCTCCCTACCAAGCCTTCTAAAGTACTCTATGGTTGCTGAGACATAGCCTAAAACTGCCTCAAACCAAACGTAAATAGTCTTACCCTCAGAGCCTGGGAATGGGGCTGGGATACCCCACTTATTATCCCTAGTTATTGCCCTGGGCCTTAAACCCTCCTTAAGCATCCCTAGGCTCATTTGCCTTGCATTATCCGGAAGCGCATTATTCCCCTCAATGTAGCTCCTAATCCTATCCTCAAGCCTCCTTAAGTCAAGGTACCAGTGCCTAGTTAACCTCCACTCGGGGGTTGAACCACATATTGCGCACTTGGGGTTAATTAACATCCTTGGTTCAAGTAACTTACCGCAGTTCTCGCACTGGTCACCCCTGGCGTAGGGGTAGCCGCAGTAGGGGCATGTACCTATCACGAACCTGTCCGGTAGGAATATATTATCCTTTGGGCAGTAGGGTAATTCATCATCTTTGGTGAATATGTAGCCATTATTGTAGATTTTAGTGAATGTATCCCTAACATACCACTTATGAACATCCGACTCAGTCCTAGTGTAGTTATCGGTTTCAATGCCCCAGAGTTTAAGTATTCTAACAATGACCTCATGCATTCTATCAGTTAATTGCCTTGGTTCAACACCCAGCTTAATAGCCTCAACCTCTATTGGTGTACCATGCTCATCACTACCGGTGACGAAGACAACATCGTAACCCTTCAACTTAAGGTATCTGGTGAATACGTCGGCGGATAACAGTGAACCTATCAGGTTACCTAAGTGTGGGACGGCGTAAATGTACGGCCATGCGGAGCCCACAACCCACCTTACTCCATTTCCATTGGGGTCACTGGAGATTCGCTTGTCAAGTACCCTTAATAAGCTTTTCCATTACAATAATCAAAAATAAAGTTAAACATAATTTAATTGACGTGAACCTAAAGAAATAGTGAGTCTGGCTTTTAAATCGAAGCCTCCAACACTGTTCATGAATAGATATCAGTTAACGATAACGGTTGTTTCAATAGCGTTAGCAGTATCATTGGCTATCTTAATAATTAACATTACTTCAATCTCATCTAAAAACAGCATTACTGTTACAAGTGTTATTACTAAGACCATAACATATACTCCACGGTATGTTAATACTTCAAGCAGTAACAGTAGTCAATTTGAGTACCAACTCATGCTACCTTACGTGATTCAATCAATACCTGAGGAGTCTAATGGGTACTGGCGTAGTACAGTAATGTTTGAGGAGAATCCACAACACAATTACGTTATACCTACTAGAACAGGGTTCTTCATGGTTAACGTGACTTGGGGTGTGGTTGTACCACCTGCTATTTACGGTGACCTACTGCTCGTAACTACTTCAGGTCCGTTCAATTCATCAAGCTCAAGCTTCCCACTCAACATAGGTAGTGTTTACGCCATAAACTTAACCAATGGCGCTATCGTTTGGTTCAGGGTCTTCCCTAATCAAATAATGACCCAACCAATAGTGTTCAACGGTATAATGATTGTTGGCCTAGGCAATAGTGTGCTAACACCAACATATAGGGGTACTGGGACTAATTACCTAGCCGCAGTCAATGTTACTAACGGTGAAGTATTATGGAACTACACTACGCTTGGTGAAGACATGCCTACACCCGTATTCTATAGGGGTCTCGTAATAGAGGCTGATGGTAGTGGTGAAGCCTTTGCATTAAACGCAACCACGGGTAAGCCTCTTTGGGTTGATGAGTTAGGTACTTATGATAGCATGTCATCGTTACTCCTAGTTAATAACATAGTTTACTTCGGTACATCAACAACCTTCTGGGCTATTAACGCCACTACAGGTAGTGTTATTTGGAGTGATTACCTGTATGGTAATTACCAAAACATTGGTGGTTTGGATGATTCCTCACCAGCCTACTACAATGGAATCGTGGTTACGTCATTTACTCTACATAACCCTAACGACACCATGAGCGTCATGTTGGTAGCGTTCAATGCTAGTAATGGGCGAGTCCTATGGATTCTTAATGAGGGCTTATCTAAAATTACACCTAATCTAGAGGCGCCTCCTGTCGTTATTTATGACGGCTTAGTGATTCACGATTCCCCAGTGGGTGTGCTTTATGTTGTTAATTTTACTAATGGTAAGGTCTTATGGACCTTTAAGACTGGGTTAACATTAAGTAATGCGGTTATTGTACTTAAGAAGTTCATAGTTATACAGAATAGGAGCGGTGAACTTTTCATTCTTACATTAAACGGTAACCTAGTTAAGGAGGCTTACACCCCTGTGGTGCCTGGTCCTGGGAATCTCTTAGCTACTGGTGATTCATTAATTCTAGTTGGGGTGAATGGTATTGTTGAGTCATTACCGTTATTTACGCTGCTTCATTCTTAATGCGGTAACTTAGGTAGTGTTTAAAAGCCGTAATAAATTGTAATATTTCAAGTGGGTGAAATGTCCCTAATTGATGTAAGCAGGTTGAATGAGTTTGATGAGGACATGGTGATAAGGTTTCCCATAAGGCCTCATACGTTTAAGAAGGGGAAAGTTAGGTTAATGAGCATTGATGCCTTTGAGAAGGCTATTGATCCAAGTAGGTTAAGCATACTTAAGTTGATAGCGTTCGGCGTATCGAAGCCTTCTGTAATTGGCGTGAAGCTTAAGATGCCTAAGTCTACGTTATATAGGCACCTATCAGTGTTAATGAGGTATGGTTGGATTGAAAGAAGCAGTTACGGGTTAGTGTTCTCGGCCCCCATATACCTAGCCTACGAGGTTGAAAGCGGGAAGCCTGGTTCATTAAGCATAAGGCTTCTTAATGGGAAGGGGGCCTTCATAGATGAGAAGACGGGCTTCATAATAATTAACGGTGTTAGGCCTATTCAAAACTGCCTAAAGTGCCCAATGCTTAGGCAGTGTACCGAGCACGTTAAGTTACTGGCTCATGAATTTAACGTAACCTTAAGAAGTAAAACTCCCGCCGAAGCCTACATAGAGGTTTTAACCTGGGTAACGTCTAAGAACTTGGCTAAGATACTTAACTCAATATACTTGGATTTAAGCATTAGGTGACTTAACTCTATTGTGGAAAAGTAATAAAAACGCACGCATGATAGTGATAGTAGTTAGCATGGGTAAGGAAGCGTTACTGGTTTACGTGGATCCAAACCCCATGGATAGTAAGATTAATGAGTTTAGGATGCTTGCTGAAGTAGCTGGTTACGAAGTTAAAGGACTCGTAGTGCAGAGGAGGGTTCCGGACTCCAGGTACTATATGGGTAGTGGTAAGCTTGGGGATGTTAAGAAACTTATTGAAGATGGCGTTAACTACCTAATAACCTATCATCAGCTTAAGCCTAACCAATCCTTCAACTTATCCAGGGAGTTAAGGATAAACGTGATGGATAGGGTTAAGTTAATCCTAGAAATATTCGATAAGAGGGCTGGTGATGCTGAGGCTAAACTACAGATAAGATTAGCTGAGTTGAAGTACTCATTACCGTTAATCAGGGAGTACATTAGGTTAAGTAAGAAGGGAGAGCAGATTGGCTTTCACGGCTTAGGTGAGTATGGTGCTGAGACCTACTATAAGCATGCATTAAGGCAGATAGCCTCAGTGAAGAGGAGGTTAAGTACAATAAAATCCATGAGGGATACTCACATAATTAAGAGGAAGGATAAGGGTATACCTGAGGTTGCATTGACAGGCTACACTATGGCTGGTAAGACAACGCTCTTTAATAGATTAACGGGTGAGGGCAAGTACATTGATGGTAAGGCGTTCGCAACCTTATCAACGTACTCCAGGTTAGTTAACTTCAATGGTAAGTACGCTGTTATCACAGACACTGTGGGGTTCATTGATGATTTACCGCCAATACTTGTGGAGTCCTTCTACTCAACAATAAGGGAGATCACGTACGCTGACCTTATACTCCTCATAATTGATTCAAGTGACCCAATAGAGGAGGTGCGTAGGAAGGTTAATAGTTCAATAAGCATACTGAACGATATAGCAGTACCAATGGGTAAGGTTATTCCGGTCTTCAACAAGATTGACCAGGTTAAGGACACTAGCCCATTAATGAAAATGGCTCTTGAGTTTAAGCTAAGTAATCCACTATTCATATCAGCTAAGGCTGGTATTGGCCTAGAGTCATTGAAAGGTAGGATAGCCTCAGAGTTGAAGGATTATGCCACTGTAAGATTAGCGGTGGAGGATCTTGATGAGGTTAATCACCTGCTTAAACATAGGGCTTCAATAATGGTTATTAATGATGACTCAGCGTTAGTTAATGTCAGGAGAGAGGATCTTACAATCCTTGACGAGAGGGGGATTAGTTACTGGATTGAAGGCTGAGGACTAGGTAAATGTGCTTAAGAACACCATTAACTAGGCTCCTTGCACTATTAACGTCACTTGCATTAATAGTTATTACAACATCACCATTGCTTAAACGCGTGGTCACCATGCCCCTCTTAAACTTGAACTCAGGCTCCATAGCCTTAAAAACCCTATAAACTACCTCACTGTCCACGCTTAACCTAAGCCTAACCTCAACCTCTACGTATTCAGGCTTACCTACGCTACTGCTGGTCATCAGTGTCCTCCAGTCCTATTAACTCATCAAGGCTAACCCTTTCACCCTTCTCAAGCTTCTGAAGGGCCTCCATCGCCTTCTTCCTCAACTCATCCTTAACCAACTCCTCACTCTTCCTTCTCTCAGCAGTGGCTGCGGATTTCCTAGCGGCTACTAGGAGTAGCCTATTCTTATTAATCTCATCAATAACCTGCCTCTTAACTTCCTTAAGCTCCTTGATTCTTGCGTAAAGGCTCAGCATCTGTTTCTTAATTTCATCCCTCTCCGACTTTAATTCATCCCTCCTCTTCTTAAGTTCACCTATGCTATTCCTAACCTCATTCACCTTATTCCTAAGCCCCATTAACTCATCCTTAAGGGGCTTATAACTACCCTCGTAGGTTGACTTCAGATTATTAACTAATTCCTCACGCCTCTTACTTAACTCATTAATCTCCTTAATCGTGTTGGCTATGTGGTTCCTAAGCTCATCCAGGGTTTCAGCCTTCTCAAGGTTCTTCCCAAGCTCAGTAATCGTCTTGTAGAACTCCATCTCCCTCTTTAAATCTGAAGGGGATGTATCATGCTCGAACTCCAGTCTCTCAATTAAAACCCTTAACTTATCCTTATCCTGAACCCTACCACCCGATGCCTCAAGTTCCTTTAAAAGCTCCCTAAGGTTCTTCACCCTATCCCTCAATTGGGTGATCCTCTTGCTTACCTCATCCTTCTCAGCCTTATTCTTCTTAAGGTATTCAACAAGGCTGTTTCTCTTACTAATGATTTCATTTATCCTATTCTTTAATTCACTTAACTCACTCCTCTTACTGTTTAACTGGTTTATTATTGAGGTTAACTGACTCCTCTTCTCATTTAACTTGCCCTTAAGTTCATTCAACTCTTTATACGCCTTATCTAACTCACCGTTGATATCATTCAGCTTAGCGCTTAACTCTTCTATCTTCTTCTCAAGCTCCTCAACATTAAGCAATGACACAAGCAACCCTTACCAACCCAATATATAAGCTTTATCCAAGGAATTAATTAAAAATTTAAATCCAAGTAACCTAACCTAATACTTGATGGAGTATAGGGAATTTAGGGGAGGGTTAAAAATGCCAGTCATTGGCCTAGGCTCATACTTATCAGTGTCGGAATGCATGAGGAGGGATCATTACATTGCCGTATTCAAGAAGGCGCTTGAGGTAGGATATAGAATGTTTGACACCGCTGAGGCGTATAACTGTTCAGAGGAAGTTATCGGTAATGCTATTTCTGGTTTTTCTCGTGGTGATTTGTTTATTGTTAGTAAGGTTTGGCCT
>ERZ1669247.571-NODE-571-length-11587-cov-5.631460_pt1 | contig 11587 bp, 16 predicted proteins | sample MGYA00579297_ERZ1669247 | MGnify/ENA primary metagenome ERZ1669247 (study PRJEB41166, sample SAMN08046056) | hot springs metagenome | biome: hot spring; feature: acid hot spring; material: thermophilic sediment; isolation source: thermophilic sediment from acid...
CCTAAGGACAGCCGCAATCTGCCTCCCAGCGCAGGATATGATCCGCCGGCACCAATTCCTGCAACCGGGGCAGGACGGTATCTACCGTTTCGGGTGTGTCGAAGAATTCGAGTACCAGGGGCAGATGCACATTGAGGCGTAGGATATCGTCCGCACGGACGATGCCTTTGCTGCCGAAACCGGCGATGCCGCGGAAGGCCGTTACTCCGCGCACCTTGTACTGGTCGTGTAGCATGCGGAAGATCTCCTCCATGAGGTTGTGACCGCCGTGCTTTTCGCCTTCCTGAATATATATACGAACTACAGAAACCGTTGTCATGAGTCACCTCTTACAGGCTACGCGATACCCAGGCACCGGCAAAAGCCGCTGCCACACAGAGGAATAACGACGAGAACATGTAGGTCAGGGCTTTTACGGCTTCTCCATTTTCGAACAATACCAGGGTCTCGAGAGAGAAGGTAGAAAAGGTGGTGTAGGCTCCGAGGCCACCGGTGAGTATGCCGGTACGCAGTTCCGGCGAAAGCGAGCTTCGTTCCAAGGTCTCAAAAAATAGAAAGCCCATGAGAAAGCAGCCGAGCACATTGATGCTCAGTGTGGCCCAAGGGAAACTGCGACCGAACAACATCTGCACCAAGATCGATTGGCCGTAGCGCGCCCAGGCACCAAGTACGGCGAAGATTGCTATGAGCCCTAAGGTCCAGAACATCCATCATTCTCCTTTTTGTAGTGAGCAAGGTACTCGCGAAAATGCGTGATAGCAACAAACCCGCACAGGGCACATGGATGCGCACGGCATCCTCGCACCGGTGGCCATCACCACAATTTGTCGGAAGGATTGTACGAGATATGCCTGACTGAGAGATTCCGTGTGCCCAAACGGACGTTCTCGCAGCCTGATAGGGCAGGGCGCGGGTGTGCCAAGCGCACTATCGAGGAACATGGCACAGGCGAGGTCGATGGATAGATCAAGCCGAGCATCATCCGCAGTCTTTGGAAAACCCCAAAGTGATAGGCACAGTGCGAGTGGATTTTGCGCAAGAATGCGGATCGCGTTAGCCCACACCCCGACCTTTTGGATCATGCCACCCCTTTCATATGGCCTGAAAAAACCTACCTCCCGCTCATGCGGGATTGGTAGAAGTCATCAGCCACAGGGGCGGTTTCGGGCGGACTTCATCGCCGGTCAGCCAAGGCTAGGTAAGCGCGAGCGCTTTGTCAACGCGCATTCGCATGACGAGGGATAACTGCCAAACCCAGGCGGCCATGTGCAGACCGGCGGAACTGGGTCCCGTAGTGTTCAATGCCCACATGTTCGGAGAGCCGTGGCGAAATCCTCAAAGAATCCTCAAGGGAGGTATCCGTGGAGGAACTCCCAGGGGACGCAACGGTCTGTTTCGTCGAGCAGCAAGGAGGGCAGGACGCCATGAGCAATAGACACCAGCGATCCCAAGAAGAGTACGCCCAGGCGCGCAGGATTCTCGGCGTAGCCCTTGTCAGCGGCCTCGTTACTGTCGGCAGTGCACTGCTTTTGTGGTTGCTTTGGTGGGTGCGCTGAACCACGCGACGAGCGTCCGGCCTTAGCATCCGAACCACCTTCTTTTCCGTAGTAACCCATAGCTCCCGTTCAAGATCCAAAGGGATTCCGATACCTACCCAGAATCGAATCGAGTTCACGGGCGGTATCGGAAGAGAACGCTCAGGAGGTGTCTGTGGCCATGGGATTCAGCGGCAGTCGGCATGCGTCGCGGCGTGGGTGGATGGGATGGCTGGTTTCCGTTGTGCTCACGCTGTGTCCCGTGCCGGTCCTGGCTGCCGAAGATCCGGGTCTACAGATCGAGGTGCAGCACACCGAGGGGAGCTTTGCAGTGCACGCGGTCTTCCCTGTGCCGGTGAGTCCCGCACGGGCCTTTGCGGTTATGACGGATTACGAGCACATGGCGCAGTTCATACCACAGATGCGCAAGAGCCAGGTGCTGTGGCGCAATGGTGAACGGGAGTCTGTGCTCCAGGAAGGCTCTGTAGATCTGCTTTGGTTGCATATCCCCACCTACGTCGTGATGTCGGTGCATCTGCTACCGGATCGGGCGGTGCACTTTCATAGTAGTGGAGGGAGTATGGCGGTGAGCGGACAGGCAGAGATTCGGCCGCTTGCGGGTGGTAGTCTGGTGGACTATCGGGCCACCCTGAAGCCCGAGACTGTGCTGCCCCTTGCTTTCGCCCAGGGCCTCGTAACCCGGTATATCCGCAAGCAGATGGAGGCCTTGCGCACGGAAATGCTGCGCGCTCCCTGAGTGGTCCCGGATTTTCTCATCCTGCCCGGGGCGCAACATCCGGATGGTGCCTGCCTGCGTAGGGTGAGTGGGCGATCTTTTCTGGCCCGTATTCTTTTCAGACCATGGAGTGCAACATGTTGAACCAGACTCTCTATCGCGGTGTTCAAAAGTGGCTTCTGCTCGGCGTAGCCGGTGCACTTACCCTGAATGTCGGTGTGGCTGCCGCTGCCGATAGCCACGCTACCCCCGAATCCATTCAGAAGGCGGATATCAAATTGCCCATCCACAATTACATCGCGGAGTTCGGCGGGGTGGAGGGGGTGAAGGCGCTCATCGATACCTTCGTCAGCAAGGTGGCTGCCGATCCCCACATCAACATCTATTTTGCCAAGACCAATATTCCGCACCTCAAGTACGAGCTGACCCAGCAGGTCTGTGAGATCGTCGGTGGTCCCTGCACCTACACGGGACAGAACATGACCCAGGCGCACCAGGGGCTGCAGGTGACCACAGCCGCCTTCAACTACCTGGCCCAAGACATGATCGATGCCATGGACGAGCGTGGTATCCCCATCCGGGCGCAGAACTACCTGCTGCGGCAGTTGGCCGCCATGGAGCCCGAAGTCGTGACCGCCAAAGGGCCTTTGGGCTGAGGCAGCGCCTTACAGGAAGGAGCGGCGCGGATGACAGGGGATTCGGCTGCCCCTATCCTAGGGCGGCCCCTGTCCGAATGCGAGGATTCCATGAGCGATGTCTTGACTTTGCTGCAGTCCCACCGATCCATTCGCCGCTTTCGGCCCGATCCCCTTCCCGATGGTTTGCTGGAGACCATCGTTCGCTGTGGCCAGCAGGCTGCCAGCTCCAGCAATATCCAGGCGTACCGCATCATCCATGTCACCGATGCCGGTCTGCGCGCACAATTGGCGGAGCTCGCCGGACAACAGGAATATGTGCGGCTGGCGCCGGTTTTTCTGGTGTTCTGCGCCGACCTGCACCGCGCCCAGAAGGTCTGCGACCGCGTGGGCCCGCCCTTCGTGCCGGGGATGACGGAACACTTCATCATCGCCACCGTCGATACCGCGCTTTGTGGACAGAACTGCGTCGTCGCCGCGGAGTCCCAGGGCCTGGGCTGCTGCTACATCGGCGCGGTGCGTAATCATCCGGCAGAGATCTCGGCGTTGTTGGCGTTACCGGAACAGGTGTATCCCTTGTTTGGGCTCTGCATCGGGTACCCGGACCAGGAGGTGGAGGTCAAGCCGCGTCTGCCCCTCGCTGCCGTTCTTCAAGAAAACCGGTATAGCGAGGAGCACGACGAGGAGCGCATCGCTGAGTACGACGCGGCGATGCAGGCCTACTACCAGTCGCGCTCCGATCATCGCAAGGACAGCACTTGGAGCCGTGAGATCGCCGCCCTTGCGGGTCGTGAGGCGCGTCCGCACATGGCCGCCTTTCTGCGGGAGCGCGGGTTCCTCAAGCGATGAGACCTGAGGGTGGCTAAGGCGAGAACATTCCTGCGGGGGCGGCGCTGGTGGCGGCCGCTCTTCTCCGTCTATGCGCTCTTCCTTGCGGCCTGCTCGCCCGTGGGCGCTCTCAATGCGCTGACGCCACAGCGAGACTACCTGCTGAATGCGGCCGTGGCCTATGGCCCGGGCGAGCGTGGGCGACTCGATATCTATCGACCACGCGGACCAGCCATGGCCGGGCAGCCCGTGGTGGTCTTTCTGTACGGTGGTTCCTGGAACAGCGGCCGGCGGGAGGACTACCGTTTCCTCGGGGAGGCGTTGGCGGCCGCGGGTATAATTACGGTGATCCCCGACTATCGCCTCTATCCGGAGGTGACCTACCCGGGTTTTCTGGAGGACAATGCGCGCGCCGTGGCCTGGGTGTTTGCACACATCGGCCATTATGGCGGCAATCCCCAGAATGTCTTTCTCATGGGGCACAGTGCCGGCGCCTACAATGCCGCCATGTTGGCTCTGGATCCCCGCTGGCTTGCTGCACAGGGGCTCTCACCATCCCGTCTGAGGGCTTGGATCGGTCTTGCCGGTCCCTACGATATCTATCCCATCGGCTATCGGAACATCCGCCCCATTTTTCACTATCCAGACTATCCCGCCCGGAGCCAGCCCATCGACTTCGCTGCCGAAGGCTCCCACATCCCGGTCTTTCTGGGCGCTGCCCGGCACGATCACCTAGTGGACCCCAAGCGCAATACCGATGGCCTTGCCCGCGCCCTGCAAAGAGCGGGGACTCCGGTGGTGCTCCGTCATTATACCGGGGTGGGGCACGAAACCCTGATAGGAGCCTTTGCCCGCCCCTTGCGCTGGATGGCTCCGGTGCGCCGGGACGTGCTCCAATTCATCGCCGAAACGTCCCAGGTGACGCCGGAGGAAGCGTCGACAGCAGCCGTGCCAGCGGCTGCCAAGTCCCGAGATTCCGGTTCAGGGCACTGAAGCAGATGCGGTAGATATCCATATCGAAGTCCCCCTCCCGCTTTTCCCAGAGGTCTGGAAGATCCTGGAGGTCGGCGCTGCACCCCAGGTGAATCCACTGCCAGATCAGGTGGTGGAGGCGTTGCCCCCCGCCTTCTTCCGTAAGCACCATGGGACCATCCCAGGGCCAATGTTCTATCCGCAGGTGGCGCAGGGCTGCCGCCAGACGCAGATCGTGAAGAAGCCGCGATTCCATGCCGCAGCAGGCGCCCTGGCATTGTTTGAGCTGGCGTGCGAAGCAGGGTCCCTCCGCGGCTTTCTCCAGACCCAGTGCCTTCAGACAGAGGCCGTGGCACCGCGCCAGGCGGCGCAAGCTCTGACGCGCCCGGTAGGCGCTGGCAAAGCTGCCGTAGAGCTCGCCACGGCCGCAATCGCGTAGCGGAACGATCCGCGGCGACTCGCTCTCGACACCGCCCCAGGCAATGGCAAAGCGACCCTCCCGGCGTCGCAGGCGGCGATTGAGTATGGGTTGTCGTTCCTTGATGAGGCGCGCCTCCATCAGTAGGGCGGATAGCTCCGTGGGCGTCTCGATCCACTCCAGGCGCCGGATCTGCTGTGCCAGGCGCATTTCCCGCTGCTGGCTACTGGCGGCATAGAAGTGGTCCCAGACCCGCTCGCGCAGACGGACGCTCTTGCCCACATAGAGCAGACAGTCGCCCTCGCCGTAGCAGAGGTAGACGCCGGGGCGATCGGGCAGGGCATCCAATGTCTGGGGATCGAGGCCACTGGGTGTGGCGGGTCGTTGCCGTTGCTGGTGGCAGGCGATCAGGACCTGTTCGGCTCGACTGGCGTAGAGATGGGCGAGAAAAACGGCAACGGTGCGGGCGTCGGCCAGTGCTCGGTGGCGTCCCACGGCGTCCAGCTGCAGGCGCGCGATGATGGCATCGAGACCGTGGCGTTTTTCCTCGGGAAAGCAACTGCGCGAGAGCCGCAAGGTGCACAGGGCCTCGGCCGGGAATGCCTGTCCCAGACGCCGCCATTCTTGACGCAGAAAAGCCAGATCCGTGCGTGCGTCGTGGGCCACCAGTAGTCGTCCAGTGAGCCGCTCCCGCAGGGCCTCGGCCACCTGCGCGAAGGTCGGTGCCTGGGCGAGCTCGGTGGGGTCGATACCTGTCAGCCCCTGCACGACGGGATTCAGACGCATGCCGGGATGGATCAGGCTCGACCAGACCTCTTGCTCACCCGCAGGTGACACGAGAATCGCCGCGATCTCGATGATGCGATCCCGCTCCAGATGGCCACCGGTATTCTCGAGATCGATGAAGGCAAGGGGCGCATCCAGCTGGCCCGCCAAGTCGGCCAGCAGCTTGACCGTCGCGGCAGACAGGGGCAAGGACGATGTGTCGCCTGCGCGCGGGAGCTTACTGAGGCGCTGCCCAGGCATGGGCGAGTAGGTCGTCGCGCTTCAGCACCTTCAGGCAGATGGCATCCGTTGCCTCGAGGACGACGGGCGGGGCGCAGCCTGCCGCCAGCGCCTCTTTCCAGCGCAGGGCACACAGACACCAGCGATCGCCCGGACGCAAGCCGGGGAAATCCCACTGCGGTCGTGGGGTTATGAGGTCGTTGCCGCGGTCTCGGGAAAAGATCAGGAAGTCTTCGGTGACCACAGCACAGACGCCGTGCATACCTCCATCCTCCCGACCGGCGCGGCAGAAGCCGTCGCGGTAGAAACCGGTCTTGGGGTCAAAACCACAGGCCATTAGCGTGGTGCCCAGTACATTCTCGCTCATGGACGGGGCCGCCACAGACTACGCAGGATGAGCACCGCGGCCCCCAGGGCAAGGATCAATGCGCCGCGGATTTCCCAGATGGTTTTGTTGATCATGAAGCTGCTGCGCGGGTAAGGGAACACTCCCGTGCCCTGCAAGAAGAACAGCAGACCGGAGAGTATCAAAAAGATACCGAGGATCAGCAGGAAGGCACGCAGAACTTTTCTCATGAACTCAAGCACTCCCGGCAGAAAGGGATAGTCTCAGACTAACCCTAAGCCGTAGCGGGCTCAAGCGGCCTGAGTGTGTGGCGCCGGCGCGACCAGTCCTGCCGATGGATACGGTTTGTCAATGTCCGCGCAGATCCTCCGGACCGACCCATTCGTAGCGTTCCTCACGCACCGCGGTATTCTGCCCCTGCGGCAGTAGCTTCAGCAGCTCGGCACCGCCCGCGCCGATGATGCCGGCATTTTCCCGCAGGTCCGCGGCAATGGCCTCTGCTTCTTGCACGCTGAGTTCAAGAACCACCGAAGATTTTTTCTCTTCCAGGATTTTCATCGCGATGCTCCTCAATTGAAGATATTCTTGGGTTGACGAAAATGGTCGTCCATTCGGTAATCCTGCTCCGCGAGGAGATACGCCATGTCCAGAGTCGCGGCACCAAAGTGATCCGCTTTCTGAACGATGGGTTCCACGATCTTGGCCAGATCCTTCTTATCAAGTTCCAGGCGGACGACGTATTGATTGCTGAATATCTTGTTCATGTCCATCCTCCATCTTTCCAAGAGACAATAGTGAGACCATAAAATACGCCGTGGGTTCCGCGACCCATGCAATATTCCCTTGGGAATGCTTCTGGAGATATATGAGAATATTTTATTGACGTCGGGATACTAGATAATAAGCGATCCCTACCACCAGAACGGCGGCAATGATCATCCAGTAGAATTCCAAGCCGGGCCAGCTGCCGGCATGCCCGCTATCTCCCTCGACAGGAATCAGGATGAGCTGACGCAGGAGTGTGATGAGCGCTACCTCCACGAATACTGTCAGAGGAATCGCACCATCGCGCAGATAGGTCGTTTCTGCGCCGATGAGGGAAGACAGGACCCACAGGATGAAGAGGGTCCCCAAAGCGTGGAGGAAGGCCAGGGTGAGGTTATGGGTGTGCAGGCCGTGCCAGACGTCCTTGGCGAACTGGCCGATGACCAGAACGCTTGCCCCCGCCAGCGCGAGGGCGATGAACAGATGGATGAGATCGTTCAGTTTCTGCAGCAGACGACTGAACCAGGGACGGTACATCGGTCCTGTCCCGTTATTATTCCGCGATGACTTCCAGGGCTCCGGCGTCCAGAAATGCCGCCTCGGCCATGGCCGCTTTGGCATCGTCCAGACCGCGAACGGTGCAGGCTACCACATCCCTTTCGGCGTAGACGGCGTGCTCCAGCTGACAGCCCTCGGCGAGGATCTGCTCCAGGACCTGGTAATACTCTGCCGGTCCGGACCTCGGCTGCTCCAGGGTGCTGCGCAGGCGCGCCATGGCGTCCTGTGCAGCCGCAGGGTCACGGAAAAGTACTTTGAGCGCAAACATGGGCGGTCCTTTGGTTTTTAAAGGGGCTTGGACGGGGGCAGGGCGTGGCGCAACATGAGCAGCACGATGCCGTCGAATATGAGATTCACGCCGACGAAGATGCCCACCAGAATCAGGGAGCCCTGCGGCCAGGTGAGGATGAAGAGCAGGGCAATGGCGATATCCACCAGCCCGCTGAAGTAGAACCAGCCGCGCCCGAGGCCGTCCAGGGACCTGGGCCGGTTGAAGTTACGATAGGCATCGATGAGGAAATAGAGGGTGAACAGCAGCCCGATACTGGCGATACCGGCGTGCGGCAGTGCCACCATGATGGCGCCCGTGCCCAGCAGCAGCAGGGGGCGCAGCCAGTCGCCCAGATTCTGGGAGTGTAGTTCGAAACTGTGTGCGAGCCAGGCAGCACCCCCAAGAATGAGGACCGAGGCAATGAGCCCGTCCGTGAGCGCCGATAGAAAAAGGGGGCTGATGATGCCCAAAAAACCGAGGAGAATGAGAAAGACGGCTACGGGCGTCAAAAACCGGCCCAGCATTTTCCGTTCCGTCTCCACGACGGTCTTGAAGTCCGGTGGCGTTTTCCAGTCCATGGCGGGATCCTTCTGCAGTGGCCCTTGACGACAGTCTAGCACAGGCGCCCCAGGCGTCTGCCATGGTTTTGGAACTCAGGTGGCTGCGGCGGGATCCCGGCTTTGCCGCAGGACGCGCTGCTGACCCATTTCCAGAGCCTCCCAGTAACGCTCCTCCGGCTGAATCTTCTGGATCTGTTCGCGCAGTATGGCCGCGCCGACGGAATGGGGTCGGGACTGATCGCGACGGATCAGTTCCACCAAGGGTTCTGGTGCAAAATACTGAATGGCCATCTCACGCACGCCCAGACTCGCGAGCCAGGCGGACTCTTCTTCGAGTTTTCGAGGGTCGAGGTGGGTATCGGCAAGAATCAGCACATCTTGGTCCAGCGCCTCGCGCAGAGCCGCTTCCCAAAGCCACTGTACTCGTTCTTCTTTGGCCGGATCCCACTGACTCCAGGAAAAATCCTGAGCATTTTCGGCGGCAAAGACCTCCTGCCGCAGACGATCTCTTTCGATGATGCGAATCTTGAGTTCGGGATAACGCGTGCACTGGGTCTGCGCCCAGGAGGATTTTCCGGCGGCACTGGTGCCGACAGTGAAAATAGCCAATACATCCGCGTTCATAGCCTGCATCTACCCGTTTCGCGGACTTGCCGCAAGATCATGGAATGGGGATGGCACCTCATCGTGGAGCATGTTTCCAGCAGTGTCGCCGCCAACGAGCAGTGCCGCCGGCCATGGACAAAAACCGCCGCATCCCGCAAGATAGCGCCAGTCGAAGCGAGGGAAGAGACCCTGATGCTGCTGCAAGAACTGTCCCACAAGGGAGTGTGGTACCGAGGACTGGATTCGAACCAGCACAGGCTTTCGCCCACTAGGACCTGAACCTAGCGCGTCTACCAATTCCGCCACCTCGGCGTGGACGGAATCATCTTTTATCGAGGAGCCTTTGTCAATGCCGGAGTCTGAAACCGACCTTCCGCTCGCCGCACGCGATCCTATGTACGAGCGAGAAAAAGAAAAATACGAACGTCCCATCGTCAGTCGGGAATTCATTCTGAGCTACCTCGAGCAACTCGGACAGCCAGCGCGCCTCGAGGATCTCATGGACGAGCTGGAGATCTCGGAAGAGGACCAGGAGGCCTTCCGAAGGCGTCTGCGGGCCATGGAGCGGGACGGTCAACTGGTGCGCAACCGTCGCGGAGCCTATGGCATCGTCGAGTCCATGGAGCTCATCCGCGGTACCGTCAGCGCCCATCCCGATGGTTTCGGCTTTCTGGTCCCGGACAATGGCGGCAAGGATCTCTTCCTGTCGCCGCGGGAGATGCGCAAGGTTTTCCACGGCGACGTGGTCCTGGGGCGGGTTGTGGGCGAGGATCGGCGGGGACGTCTGGAAGGGGCGGTGGTGCGTATCCTGGAACGTGCCCTGACCCAGGTGGTGGGCCGGTACTTCGCCGATGCCTCGGTGCACTATGTCGTTCCCGAGGATCGCCGCATTCCTCAGGAGTTCGCCGTAGTGCCCAATGAGGCCTTGCAGCCTGTGCACGGCCAGATCGTCATTCTCGAGATAACCAAATACCCCGACGGCCGCAACCTGCCCGAAGGGCGAGTCGTGGAGATACTCGGGGAGCACATGGCGCCCGGCATGGAAGTGGAGATCGCCGTCCGCAGCTACGGCCTGCCCTTCCAATGGCCGCCGGAGGTAGAGGCCGAGAGCGCGCGGTTCCAGCCGGAAGTGCCGGAGGCCATGAAGGAGGGGCGGCGCGATCTGCGCGACCTGCCGCTGGTCACCATCGACGGCGCCGATGCCAAGGATTTCGATGACGCGGTCTATGCCGAAGCGCGCAACGAGGGTGGCTTCCGCCTCTTCGTCGCCATTGCCGATGTCGCCACCTACGTCCGTCCCGGCAGCGCCCTGGATCAGGAAGCGCGCAAGCGCGGCAATTCGGTCTATTTTCCGCGGCGGGTGATCCCCATGCTGCCGGAGGTACTTTCCAACGGCCTGTGTTCGCTGAATCCCATGGTGGATCGCCTGTGCATGGTCTGCGAGATGGAACTGGACGGCCAGGGCAATCTGGAACGCTTCCGCTTTGCGCGGGCGCTGATGCGCTCGCGTCGACGCTTCACCTACGACGAGGTGGCGGCCATCCTTGCCGGGGACGAGGCGCTGCGCGCGCGTGAGCACGAGCTGGTGGCGCATCTGGAGACCTTACAGCGCCTGTACGAAGCTCTGGCCCGGGCACGGGAGGCGCGGGGTACCATCGAGTTCGACACGCAGGAAACGCGCATCGTCTACAACGACCAGGGCCGTATCGAGAACATTGTGCCGCTGCAGCGCAATGTGGCGCACCGCATCATCGAAGAATGCATGCTGGCCGCCAATGTCTGCGCGGCGCAGTTCTTTCGCATCCACGAGCTACCCATGCTCTATCGGGTGCACCCCGAGCCCAATGTGGACAAGATCGAAGATCTGCGGCGATTTCTGGGCGAGCTGGGGGTGCCGGTGCGCATTCCGGCCCGACCACGCAGTGCCGACCTCGCTCGGGTGATCGAAGAAACCCGCGATCGGCCAGACGCGAGCCTCATCCAGACGGTGATCCTGCGTAGCCTCTCCCAAGCCTACTATACCGTGGATACCAGCATCCACTTCGGTCTTGCCTTCCCTGCCTACACCCACTTCACCTCGCCCATCCGCCGTTATCCCGACCTCATCGTCCATCGTGGAATCCAGGAACTGTTGGACAGTGCGGCAGAACAGCGGGAACCTCGCTGGCTCAGCGTTGCGGAGTTGAAGGAGCTCGGGCAGCACTGTTCCATGACCGAGCGCCGTGCCGACGAGGCGAGCCGCGAGGCGGTGCAGTGGCTCAAGTGCGAGTTCATGCTGGACAAGGTAGGGCAGACCTTCACCGGTATCATCACCGGGGTCACCGGTTTCGGCCTGTTCGTCGCCCTGCGCGA
>ERZ1669247.572-NODE-572-length-11552-cov-3.012525_pt1 | contig 11552 bp, 10 predicted proteins | sample MGYA00579297_ERZ1669247 | MGnify/ENA primary metagenome ERZ1669247 (study PRJEB41166, sample SAMN08046056) | hot springs metagenome | biome: hot spring; feature: acid hot spring; material: thermophilic sediment; isolation source: thermophilic sediment from acid...
CGGTGGCGGCCAACGCCTCGGGTATGCTCTCCTCCAGCGCGACGTCCGCAGCGGACTCACCCTTCTGGACGAGCGCGCCGTAGCCGCCCACCATGTCCACATCGACGTCCGCCGCCACGCCGTCTATCTCCCGAGCGAGCGACACGAGCTCCCTGCCAGCGCCGGATCCTGCGCCGCGGATCATCGGGGATGCCACTATTGAAAGCGGCGTGAGCGTGACCCTCCGGTTCACTATCTCTATCCCATACTTGGAGCTGATCTCGCCCACGACCTCTGCCAGGCGAGATGCGCTCTCCCTGAAAATCGCCGAGATCCCCCTACGGAGGTTCGTGGGGTCGCTCGTGGCGGCCGGCATCACATTTATTCCGAGCGTGACCGCCCTTATGTTGAGATGGCGGTACACTATCATGTCGACGGTCTCCAGTATCTCATCTATGCTGATCTTGGATGACATCTCCTACACCTTGTGCATTACCTTAAAGATATTATAATGATAGGTGACAACCTGCACGCCGAGTTCCCTCCCTCTGGCCTCCAACCTAGACTTGAGGGATGAGATGTCCTCCTTCGCGCTGGATAAATCCGCGAGCAGCACCATGACGAAGAGGTCGCTCATCTTAGTGGACGCAAGGTCGACTATGTTCACGTTGTCCTCCGCCAGCGCTTCCGCTATCCCAGCGACTATGCCTATCCTGTCAGCGCCCATCACCATTATGACGGCCTTGTCCTCGTCGCCCATCGATGAGCGCGCGCACTCATCCGCTATTTAAGCGATGGTGCGTGGGGTAACGCGTGCCTTGGGCAGAAATTCCGGCTCGGCCGGAGCCCACGACGTCAACGCGCTATGGACCTCCTGTTCAGACATAGGATGCGATCTCCATGCGGGCCGCGGAATAGAAAGTATTCCCGCAGACCGTAAAATTGCGATAACCCCCCAGGACCCCACAGGAGCTCCGACAGTCCCAGAATGGATCCTTGGAAGTGCACGGCGGATCCCCTGAGGTCGCCGGAATTGCACGGAAAATCCTGCACGTACTTCTCGACGAGCCCGAAGTATTTGGAAGCAGGATCCTCTAGCCCATCTAAATATTCGTGTAGAAGAGGGATATCGGGGCTGTACGAGGAGTATAGCCAGAGCGCGTCTATTATCAGGCTGATGGCGCCCCCGAGCGAACGACAGGCTCCTTCGTCCAGAAACCTGCGCAGTAGCCCGTGATGCGCGGAGGGACCGTACATGTTATACAGTGTGAGCCGATTATACTCTGGGTAGCCCACCAGGTGAACGCCGGGGGCCCACGTGAACGTGGATAATCCTAGTGTTTCGGACAATGACCCCAGGTCTAGGTTCGGATATGCTGCGCGGAGGAGCTCTGGGTGGTTCTTCCTGAGGGACCATAAGAAGAACGCTACACGGTCGTGCGCGGGCGACGCATTTACGTAGCTCTCGAAGAACCCTGCCAGGGCCTCCACAAATTCGATGGAATTGGTTACGTGGAACGCTGCTGATTCCTGCGCCTGAAGGTCCGGGAACCTTGGAAGCACGCAGCTCCTCATGGCATCCACGACCGACGATAAGAACCCTAGAAACGGCGTCCACGTGAAGTGCACGCGCTGCGCGCGTGGATTGCCCGATCTCATGTCGGATAGGAAGCTGTCGAAGTCGAAGTTCAGCCCTAACAGGCGCGCATGAAGCCGCCCGGATCCGCCCGGCAGATCACGGCCGCCGCCGGCCACGGCATCTGCGTGCGATCCCTCGAGCGCATCTATCACGTATACTCCCTCCAGCTCGCGCCCTAGGAGCGCGCGGTAATCGAGTATTCCGAGAGAGAATCTGTAGATTGGAAGGAGCGCGTCGTGGACATATGTGCGCAATTCCCTCTCGTTTGGAGCGTTCATGTGGGCGCGGCTGCGCCCTTCATTATTAAGTATCAGCCCGTATTCAGCCGCCTCGTCAACGCCCTAGGAAGAAACGCGTATGCGGGGCGTTACCGCGTAGCTGGAGATTGAAGTATTCTCATGCTAGTACCAAGAAACTGGCAACCTTTATCTGCTGGAGGCGCTGAATGTGAGTCATGTCGGCGCCGAGGCGTGCGGCGATAGTCAGCGCGCTCGCCGCGGCATTGACGTTTGCTGTTCTGTACGAGATGGACGTGGACGTCGCTGGTGGAACCCCCGTGATCGGTGTAGCCACCTGGGTGGTTTCGGCCGCCGTGGAGACCGTCCGGAGCTGGGGATGGATGGGGGTGCTCGCGCTCATGGCGCTGGAGAGCTCCTCGCTTCCCGTGCCGAGCGAGGTGATACTGCCCCTTGCCGGATACCTCGTGCACATGGGATCCATGGATCCATTGGCCGCATTTCTGGCGGCCCTCGCCGGATCGCTCGCCGGATCCTACGTGGATTATTACATAGGATACGCGCTCGGCATGGGGATCCTGCGGAGGCTGCCATGGATAAGCGGTGACGCCCTCGCCAGGGCCGAGTCGTGGTTCCGCGTCTACGGCGAACCCATGGTGATAGTGACCAGGATGATCCCGGGCATGAGGACATTGATATCATTTCCAGCCGGCGCCCTGGGGATGGGCGCAAAGAAATTCGGGCTCTACACAGCTGCAGGCTCAGCGCTCTGGGATGCGGTGCTGATGGGCGCGGGATACTCGCTGGCTACCCGCTGGGACGCTGTATCGGCGATCGCGCAGGAATCACTTTTGCCGGCGGTGGGAGCTGCCGTTATAGGAATCTCGCTCTACGTGGTGCTGACCGTGACCAGGGGAAGGGTGATCGCCACGAGGACTCCTTCCGTCGATTAGCCGCACCTGGCAGAGGTGTAGGAGTGGAGTGGAGCGGAAGAGTATGCTGTGGAGGAGAAATCCGCTGTCCGCGTTGTGTATTTTGAGGCACCCACCCCGCACTGTTGCACTGGGGATTGCTCAGCCCGAAACATCTTTATAAGTAACTTAACATATTATATTCCTATGGACAAATCCGTGGAGGACCTCAATAGGGCTAGGCAGTCGCTTATAGAGGAGCTCCAGGCCATGATGTGGTACGACCAGCGGATCGAGGAGACCGAGGACGAGGAGCTGAGGAGCGTGTTGGCCCATAACAGGGACGACGAGAAGGAGCATGCGTCGCTGATACTGGAGTGGATAAGGAGGCACGATGAGGCGATGGATCGGGAACTGCGCGAGATTATATTCTCTACAAAAAAGCTCTCCGAAATGGGCGACTGAAGATGGGTTGATAGGGCGCTATGAACGCGGAAGGATCCGCGTGACGTCGTTTCCATATACATTCAGGAGAGGACAGCGCGAGGCCTACGATGCGCTGCGGGAAGCCATAGGGCGCGGAGGTGCCACATGTTTTCAGGCGCCGACTGGATTCGGAAAGACCCCAATAGTGCTGGCCGCGCTACTGGACTCCGGCCATAAGGTTCTCTGGTCGGTGCGCACTGGGACGGAGACCGACAGGCCGGTGGAGGAGCTGAGGAACTTCCGCCGCGGCGGCAATCCATACAGGGGTATATCCTTCAGAGGTAAAAGGGACATGTGCCTGCTGGCCAGGGAGAAGCTGGGGACCGGCGTTGATTATGAGGACGTGGCATATTTCTGCAGCAAGACCAAGGAGAAATGCCCGTACTACGCGGGCCTGAGCCGCTATCGCCGGGTGCCGCGGGAACCGATGTTGTACTCCGAGGTGCTGGAACTCGGCAGTAAGGAGGGCATATGCCCCTATTATTACCAGAGGAGGATCCTCCCCTTCATGGACGTGATATCGGTCAGCTACAACTATGTGTTGAACGAGGGGATCTCCTGGACCCTCAGGGGCGCCGTTGACTTCGAGGATCTGTATCTGGTGGTGGACGAGGCGCACAACCTGCAGTTTGCCGCAATGAACCTGAACAGCGATTCTATAACAAGTGTAACCCTCGAGAGGGCGAGGGCGGAGCTGCGCGAGCTCGGGGAATATCCCGAGGCCATGGGCGCGCTGGACGGGCTGGATCGGACCCTTCGCTCCGTTCTGGGGCCCAGGAAGGAGATCAGGGTGCGCATGGACGAGATATTGGTATCCGCGGGGATCGGGGAGGAAATATTGGGTATTATAGGACGTCTGGGCGAGAGAATTAGGATGATGAGGCTGGAAAGGGGAGAGAGGCCCCGCTCGAGCCTTAGGCACCTGCACTCATTTATCTCGGAGTCGCTGAAGGCCGCCACGGAGGAGGGCGTGGCCTTCTTCCTCAGCAGGTTGAAGGACGGCTACGAGCTGGAGAGGTGGGATATGAGGGCCGCCGAGATACTCTCCGAGATCTGGAAGAAGTTCCGGGGGGTCATATTCATGTCCGGCACCCTGGAGCCGCTGGATGCCTTCGCGGACGTGGCGGGCATACGCAAGTGCAACGAGGTGAGGTCCGACTTCGAGGTGAATCCCGAGAACGTGCGCACGTATCTGGTCAGAGGCGTGTCAACCAGGGGCGAGAGATTGGGCGAGGAGATGCTACGCCGCTACCGCGAGCTGCTGGTCAAGTTCCTCACAGAGCTCTCGGATAGGAACGTCGCGATATTCTCGTCGAGCTACAGGATACAGGAGGAGCTCCTCGAGGTACTTCCCGAGGGTTTGCGGGAGAGGGCGTACGTGGAGAGGGAGGGGATGAGCGGGGACGAGTCCAGGAAGGTCCTTGAGGCGTTCAAGGCGGCCGCGAGGTCCGATCGGAAGGGCGTTCTATTCGCCAGTGCCTCAGGTAGATTCTCCGAGGGCGCGGATTTCCCGGGGAAGGAGCTGGAGGCGGCCGCGATGGTGGGAATACCGTTCGAACGCCCAACCCTCAGGATGAGGACCTACGTGGCGTATTACCAGAGGATGTACGGTAGGGAGAGGGGCAGGCAGCTTGCATACGTGGTACCGGCACTCAGGAAGGCAGCGCAGGCACTGGGCAGGGTCATAAGATCAGAGAGTGACAGAGGAGTATTCCTTTTAGCGGATGGTAGGTATGCACGTAAGGAGTATCTCTCACTTCTTCCGGGATTCGTGCGCGCCAATCTTTTGAAGGTTGGATACGATGAGTTCCTATCGCTCAGCCTCGGAGGCCGCTGAAGTTCATCCCATGAGCGCCCTGGCCACCTTGAGCGCCAGCCTTGGGTGTGAGAGCAACTTGGCCGCCACCGACCTGACGTTCAGACCGTTGGCGAGCCCGACCACGTCCTGGGGGGTGAGGACGTCCGCCAGCTCGTCGAAGTCCTGATCGCTCAGACGCTCGAACACCCTCATTGCCCTCAGACTATCCCTTATGCGCCTGCCCCACGGCTCCTCATATGCCGCGTCGAACTCCCTCAATCTGCGCTCGCTGTTGTCCTTATCCCTCACCGCACCTGCGGCGACCTTGCCCGCCGCGAGGCCAGCGGCTATGGATGAGTGTATTCCGGCGCCGGTGAACGGTATAACCGTGCCAGCTGCGTCCCCTACCAGGATTGCTCCATCGACCACATTCCTCCTTATCAGCCCCCCGATGGGGACCGGGGCCCCCCTGTAATCTATCACCTGTGCGCCCTGTACCTCGCTGGATACCCTTGCGATGAATTTGTCTAGATACTCCTTCGCCGGCACCCCCCTGGTACCTATCCCGACCTCGGCTATCGTGCCGGCCTTGGGGAATATCCACGCGTAGCCCCGGGGCGCTATAGAGTTACCCAGATAGAACCTCACCGCATCCCAGTTCTCCAGCTTCGTGTTCGCCATCACGTACTGCACCGTGGGGATGGGTTCGGATCTCTCCCTGATGTCAAGCGACTTCGCGACTGTTGAGTTGTAGCCATCGGCACCTATCACGACCGATGCCTCGTAGATGTTGTTCCTGGTCTTGACCTCCATGGCCCCATAGGGCTTCCTCGTGACCGCCTCCACGTCCTCGCGCACTCTTATGGCGGCGCCAGCCTCCGCAGCGCGCTCGGCCATTGCCTGTAGGAACGCGGATTTGTTTATGCTGTAGCCGAGCTCATTTATCTCCACATACTTGCCGCTCGGCGCATATACCCTAGCATACGCCTCCTTGAGCACTATGTAGGATTTTGGCTTCACGCCGGCGGTCTCAAATGTGCCCTTACTCGTGGCCTCGCCACAGGGCTTCCACGCCATTATCGCTGGCTGTTTCTCGAGGAGTGCGACGCTGACCCCAGCCTCGGCCGCGGCCCTCGCCGCTGCGAGACCCGCCGGACCTCCTCCCACGACCACGACGTCGTATTTATGCCCCATGAACGCCCTCCCGGCCAGCCGGAACTTATATCCGTTATTTGGAATGCCGGGGCCGCTCCTACCTTAAGAGGATCAGTAATGTTTATCAGAAGGCGTCGGCATTTGCCACTGACCTCTATGTCAGACGAGCTCAGGAGAAGGGACTGGTTCAGGAGGATGTTCGATGAGATAGAGCGCGATTTCGAGATGTTCGATGAGATCTTCGAGGAGATGACGAAGGATCTGGAGCGCGGAATGGTGTCCACCAAGCCAGTTTTCTATGGGTTCTCGATAACGGTCGGCCCGGACGGCAAGCCGGTGGTCAGGGAGTTCGGCAACGTGAAGCCATCGGGCGGAAGAAAGGTCGTGGCCAGTGATGTCCGTGAGCCTCTTGTGGACGTTATATATGATGAAAAGGACAATGAGGTGAAGGTGATAGCGGAGATGCCTGGAGTCGACAAGGATAAGATAACAGTTGAGGCCGCCGATGACAGCGTTTACATAAAGGCCGAGGGCGCCGACCGGAAGTACGAGACCACTGTGCCGCTCGACGTGAAGGTGGATCCTGGATCCGCAAAGGCCAACTACAAGAACGGCGTCCTGGAGATAAAACTGAAGACGAAGGAGAAGGCCAGGAAGGGCGGAATCAGAATAAATGTGGAGTGACGCATAAATCAGAAGATCCAGTATTCCCCGGGTATTAGGCCGGCATTTCTGTATTAAGGGCGGCCGAGCGTCAGCGGCCCGGCCACCTAGAAATCCTTTTATTTTGTGATGGGGAAGCCATGACAACCCGCGGTAGCTCAGCCTGGTAGAGCGTCCGGCTGTAGTCCTCGGCCGGGGCCGAGGCGCCCCAGCATACCAGGCGGACAGACACCGGAGGGCCGCAGGTTCAAATCCTGCCCGCGGGACCAATTGATGGGCTATACGATTTCTGCCGGCGCTCTGGAAGCTAGGCAGAACCTCATATCTACAGGAGCTGAGAACTAGTTACGACTATAGCCATGTATTTCAACTGGATATTAATGTATTCATTAAAAAGATATATGCGGCTGCATATTTGAAGACTGGGTCACGGAGTTTGCGGGATAGCCTCTGGCACCAGCTCCTCCATCGAGGCCTCCTCGAGCGTCCTCCTTGCTGGCTCCCTGAGCAGGAGCGTTACTGCGGCGCCCAATATGCTGACCATTGCCAACACGTAAAGGGTGGTCGATAGCCCGTACGCTGACTTGAGATATGGCAGCAGGATTAGAGTGCTTATGCCGGCTCCAAGCTTGCCCATGGCTGCAGATATCCCATGACCCGTCGTTCTGTACCTCACGGGAAACACCTCGGATGGGATGACGAACGTCGTAGTGTTGGGACCGGCATCTATTGCGAAGAATGACAGGGAGTATACCGCGAGGCCGAGGAATGCCGGAATGGCCCGCGTGATGACCCCGCCCGTCACTGCCAGCAGATAGCCCATATACATATAGACCACAGCCATCCCCAAGAATCCAGCTATCTGAAGTGATTTCCTGCCTACCCTGTCTATTAGTGCCACCGCAGTGAAGTAGCCCGGGACACCGACCAGGAACGGTATCCCCGACTCGAAGATGGTCATTGCTATTGAAGATGCCGATCCGACTATTCCGCTCACGATGCTAGATGAGTAGATTCCAGTCCCGTAGAACGCTATGTCCATGAGGAACCATGGAACTGCCGCGGCGATCAGCGTGACCCAGTACCTCCTTAAGAAGGTCCCTATAGTGATGCGTTTGGCCACGACGCCCTCGCCCTCCAGCCTCGCGCCGAGGACCCCGGCCGCCTTGTGCGCGGTCTCATAGTCCCTCTGCACGAGCGCGGAGTAGCGCGGCGTCTCCGGGAGCTTCCTCCTGAAATATATGACGGAGAGCGCAGGTATTGCGCCTATGCCTGCGGCGACCCTCCAGGCGATGCTTGGAGGGAATATGAGAACCGCCGCAACGGCCGCCGCAACGGCCGCTATTGTGCCGAACCCCTGATTAGCGAAGACGAGCGCCACGAGCTTGCCCCTGTTCTTGCGGCCGGAGTACTCGCTGGCTATTGTCGCTGACAGCGGATAATCACCGCCTATGCCTAATCCAAGTATCGACCGGAACGCCAGAAGCCATAATATGTTCGGGGAGAAAGCGCTCAGCAGCGCGCCTGCCGAAAGTATGGCCGCCTCTATTCCATATATGAATTTCCTGCCCATTACGTCCGCTATCCTACCAAACAGTAGTTGGCCGATTATAGCTGTGAAGATTGCAGATGACGCGAGGAGCGCCTCCAGGCCGGGATCGTAGAATCCCGGCAACTTGTACGCGTTGAATATCGTTATTATTGCGCCAATTATGAAGAGATCGTACGCATCGGTGAAGAATCCCATGCCAGCGGTTAGCCACACCTTCAGGTGCGAGCGCGTGAAGGGTAGTTCTTCTATCCCTTTGAAGACCCTGCTTGTTCCCGTTCCCCTTTCCATCGCCAAGAGAAAATCTTGAGGTATCTTTATAGTTTGGCCCCATAATATATTGTTTGCTATGTTTATATATAGCATACATCATAAGCTATATAGCAAGAATCTGATCTCGGGCACATACCTAATGGAATGGACATGCATGTGTAGACCATTTACTCAGAGGTTGAATTGAAGTAGTTTATTTTATTATCTTGGAAGTCTGATCGCGAAGGTGCGCCGCGAGCCGGGAGGATGCCAGGTGGACGCCCCGGATCTCTCGCGATGATGAAACGCCGGTCTGGCGGCCGGCATCTCGAGGGATCAGCGGGGAATTGTCGTCCTATAGAGTAGGGAATTTCTAATAACAACTGGTATCTGGTAGTCCCATGTTGATGGTCCATGTTTTTGAAATTCCCTATAAAGGTGAGCGCACGATCTAATCCGTAAGTGGGCCGGCCAGGATTTGAACCTGGGACCTCCGCCGTGTGAGGGCGGCGTCCTGACCAGACTAGACGACCGGCCCTCTTTCAGCCCTAACTTGATGGCCTTTTAGGTTTTCGCATGGCGCCGTCACGAGGGGGCTGGCGCTGAACGCGATCAAGGCCAGCAGGGGACACCCGCTCACCCCTGAGAATCGGGCCCTGAACAGGCGCATATCGAGCATAAGGGCCCACGTGGAGCGCCCCTACGCGTTCATGAGGAGGGTTCTCCACTTCACCCGCACGTTCGTCACAACTGTGCCCAGGGTCAGGTGAAGGCGATGTTCATGTGCACGACCTTCAACCTGATGAGGGCGCGCTTCCTGCTCCGGACAAGGCAGGGCCCCTAGCGGACGCCACGCACGGGCGCCCTCCCCCGCGGCGCGGGAGCAAGGGTGGCATCGGATGATATCGATGTCTGCCCAATGGTGCGTAAATGGTATCGATTTTTAGAAATTCCCTATAAATACTCGCAACGCGTTGTAATAGCTTCGTCGACTTAATAGGGGTAGTATTCCTTCGCATTCCCGCCGATTGTCTGATTTCATGTAATGCGCACCACGAGACGGCTAGGTTGAAGAGTATCTTATCCCGCGCGCACACAACATTTCATGCGTTCGTGGCCATCGCTCTGCTAGCCATCTTCCTGCACCGTCAGGGGCAGGCGCAAGTACTTGTCGAACTTGGGAATCCACTCGTGATGAGTCAGCATCATTGGCCGAGGCTCGCTCCTCAACAGCTCCTCCAGGCGCGAAGCCCAGCTACGCGAAAGATTTGAGAATGGTTCGTCAAGGAGTAGAGCCTTTGTGTCGCTTGATAGCGCCACGAGTATTTGGACGAGCTTACGCTCGCCGGTGCTCAGCGCGTTCGTTGGACGATTCCGCGCCCAGCCTAGGTTGAACCTCTCCAGCAGGTCGACCGCGGTTTCACGCCTCCCAGTCATGCGCAGCATCTCATTTACAGTAATCCACCCCGGTAGGACCGGATGGGCCGGCACGTAGGATACGCCGCGTTCATGTATGGGGAGACTGGATATCTCCTGACCGGCAACAGACACGCCACCGTCAGCATCTGCCGCGCCGATTATCCCTAGCAGTATTGTGGTCTTCCCTGAGCCGTTTGGCCCGTAGATAAGTGCCCTCTCTCCATAATCCACTTCCAGGTCGATGGGGCCCACCGCGAAGCCGCCGCGTTTGGCCCTGAAGTTCCTCAGGACTATGCCGCTCAATCCTCGCTTGCGAGGTATGCCAGGAGGGAGAGTATCAGCGTTACCACGAGCAGCGCGGAGGCATACCCGACTGCTGCGCTCAGGCCATATACATCATATTTGTACCAGATCAGCACCGTTGCAGGCTTTACATAGTAGAACAGGGGCGCCATGGACACGGAGTAGGCTAGGATCACGATGGATCCGAATTCGCTTATGGCACGGCCCATGCTGAGCAAGGATATCCTGGCAATGGACCCCAGCGACCCCCTCAGGATCACCGAGTAGAAGATCGATGAGGGCGACATCCCCAGACTCCCCAGGAAGCGCTCCATTTCAAGGTCCGACCTCTCGAAATGCTCCCTCATGGACATCACGTAGATGGGGGCGGACACATAGAACATCGCCAGGATCATCCCCCAGAGCGTGTCGAGGGGATTGAGGGAGCCGAGCAGATAGTGGAGCGGCGACGCCGGTGAGAACATTATCAACAGCATTATGCCGACCACGGTGTGCGGGATTGAGACGGGCGATAGCAGTAGATCGTATAGCGCGCCCTCGCCCCGGATTAACCCCCGGGCAAGCGCGTAGGCCGCGGGTGTCCCCAGCGCGGCGTTTAATGCCGCAGCAATCGATGCCCCCAGCATCGTAAGGCCAAGCGAGGAGATGAACTGCGGGTCCTCGAATGATGAGGCTATCCCCACGGGGCCCGCCGAGTAGAAGAGCACGGCGATCGGGACCGCTACGACCGCTGCCAGCGCGTAGAGTGGCGTCTTAATTGATAGGTCCCGCATAGCTCAACACGCTCGTGTTCACAAGCGCCGAGAGGGGATACGGGACTTGGGAGGCATTTCCGTATAGCAATGGCGTAGCTAGGGGAACTGCGCCGTAACTGCGAAGGAGCGACCTACCTCCCGGGGATATCATGTAGAGCGCCAGCAGGGCAGCCTGGGTTTTGTCCGGATAAGTGTCCGGTATTGTGAAGCAGATGTATATTGGAGCCCCATGAAGGTCGACAACTTCGCCGCCGGACTCTATCTCCACGGAAGAGCGCGCGTAGAACTGGGAATAATTGGCATCGCCCAGGTTGACCTGGGGCGGCAGCAATATGCGCGGAATCCCCTGTTGGATGGCAGAGGACCTGTAGAGCGATATGTCGAAGTCTACTTTGCCAGACTCAAGG
>ERZ1669247.573-NODE-573-length-11511-cov-5.223726_pt1 | contig 11511 bp, 10 predicted proteins | sample MGYA00579297_ERZ1669247 | MGnify/ENA primary metagenome ERZ1669247 (study PRJEB41166, sample SAMN08046056) | hot springs metagenome | biome: hot spring; feature: acid hot spring; material: thermophilic sediment; isolation source: thermophilic sediment from acid...
GCGTTATTACGGCCAGGCGCGCTGGGCAGCGGCACCGACGCAGATGCTGCGCGCCGCGGCGGTGACGACCCTGGAGCAGAGCGGTGACTGGCAGGCGGTGCTGACCCGCGGTGACGCCCAGAAGCGTTTTCGCCTGGAACTACGCCTGCAGAACTTCGTGCTGAATTTCTCGGGTCCCGAGCGCGGCGAGGCGGAGCTGGCCTACACGGCTACCCTGGTGGACGCGCGCAGCTACGCGGTGGTGGCGCAGCGGGAATTCCTGCAGCGGGTGCCACTGAAGCAGATTGGCCCACAGGGTGGAGCAGCGGCCATGACACAGGCTACCGCCACGAGCATGGCGGAACTGCGCTCCTGGGCAGCGGCAGCTGCGCGGCAGTCCATGGAGCAAGGGGGTTGAGACGCGCTCTGGCGGTCCCGTGCCGCCGGTGCGAAGGTGCTAGGCCCGGGCCTCTGGTTTGACCACCAGCACCGGACAGTGGGCGTGGTGTACGACATCCGTCGCCACGGAACCGAGCAGCAGGCGTCCCAGCATCCCCTGGCCGTGACTTGCGACGACGATCAGGTCGACGGCGCTGCCCTGCGCCTCCTGCACCAGAGCGTGGCCGATACCTTGGGCACTGTCGATGAGCAGCGTGTCCGTGTCCTTGATCTGCGGGTCGCAGTGGGATTTGAGTTTGGCCATCTCCAGCTCCGCCAGTTTGTGCAGCCGCGTCATCAGATCGAGATCCGGTGGCAGGATCTCCTCCGGCAGCTGCAGGTTCATGGCCTGCGGACTGAAGACGTGGGCAATGGTGAGCCGGGCGCCGTGCAGGACCGCCTCGCGACATGCCCACTGCAGCACCAGCTCTGCTGCTGGCGAGAAATCCACGGCGGCGAGGATATGTCGGATCGCCGTGCTCATCTCAGGATGCTCCCTGCAGCCGCTGCCACAGCTCCTCGGGAGCGAGCAGCTGGTGGTCCGTGTCGCGTCGGGCCCGATACTCCAGCATGCCTTGCGCCAGCAGCTTTTCGCTCACCACTACCCGATGCGGCAGACCGATGAGGTCCAGCGTAGCAAACTGCACTCCGGGTCGTTCGTCGCGATCGTCCAGCAGCGTCGAGATCCCGGCCGCTTCGAGCCGATCGTGCAGTTCCACGGCGGCGGCCAGCACCGCCGGCGATTTGCGAGCATTGATCGCGACGATCCCAACCTGGAAAGGGGCGAGTGCCTCAGGCCAGACGATACCGCGCTCGTCGTGGGATTGCTCCACCGTCGCCGCAACGATGCGCGATACCCCGATGCCATAGCAGCCCATGAGTACCGTCTGCTCCCGACCGCCCTCGTCCAACACCCGCACCCCGAGTTTTTCGCTGTAGCGGGTACCCAGCTGAAAGACGTGCCCCACCTCGATCCCAAGGCAGAACTCCAAGTGCCCGCTGGCGCAGCGCGGGCAGGGATCGCCCGCCTGGACGGCGCGCAGGTCTGCCCAGCGCTCCGGCCAGGGCAGGTCCCGCCCCCAGTGTAGGTGCAGCCAGTGCATGTCGCGCCGGTTGGCACCACTGCTGAAGTCCTGCACGGCGCTTAGACGCAGGTCCGCCAGCACCGGCAGGTCCGGTGGCAAATCCCGGGGGCCGATGAAGCCTACCGGCGCACCGGTGTGTTCCTCCGCTTCTTCGGTCGTGGCCAGGCGCAGATGGGTGCAGCCCAGATGCCGCTGCGTCTTGACGAGATTGAGCTCGTCATCACCGCGCAGGAGGAGGAGCAGGGGGCGCTCGTCTGCTAGGACCAGAATGGTCTTGACGATGCGAGAGGGCTCGATGCCCAGGTGTTCGGCCTGGGCGGCGACCGTGCGGATGCCGGGGGTGTCGACGAGGACAGGGGTTGGAGCGTCGGCAGCGGGCTTGGCGAATGCGGCTTCCTTTTGGGCACTTTCGGCCAGCTCGACATTGGCGGCGTAGTCGCAGTGACGGCAGAAGGCAATGGCGTCCTCACCGGAGTCGGCGAGGACGTGGAATTCGTGGGAGCGCTTGCCGCCGATGGCACCGCTGTCCGCTTCCACAGCCCGGTAGTCCAGTCCAAGCCGCTGAAAGACCCGACCGTAGGCCTCGTACATGGCGCGGTAGCCTTCCTCCAGGGAGGCCTGATCCATGTGGAAGGAATAAGCATCCTTCATGATGAATTCGCGGGCCCGCATGAGGCCAAAGCGGGGGCGAATCTCGTCGCGGAACTTGGTCTGGATCTGATAGAGATTGACGGGCAACTGCCGGTAGGAGCGGATCTCCCGCCGGGCCAGATCGCTGATGACCTCTTCGTGGGTAGGTCCGAGGCAGAAGTCGCGCTGATGCCGGTCCTTGAGGCGCAGCAACTCCGGTCCGTAGAGGTCCCAGCGCCCCGACTCCTGCCAAAGCTCCGCCGGCTGAACGACGGTCATGAGGATTTCCTGGGCGCCGCTGCGATCCATTTCCTCGCGCACGACCTGCTCGACCCGACGTAGCACACGTAGGCCCAGAGGCAGCCAAGTGTAGAGGCCGGAAGCTAGGCGCCGGATGAAACCGCCGCGCAGCAGGAGCTGGTGGCTGACGAGCTCGGCCTCAGCCGGTGTTTCCTTGAGCAGGGGAAGAAAGCTTTGACTGGCGCGCATGGCACTTCCTGAAACGAAAACGATGGGCCAGTGTAAGGAAAGGACTGGCCCTAAGGAAGAGTGGCTGCGCCCACTGCCCTCGGCAAAGCGGCTTCAGTCGTCGACGGTAAGGAGCTCTGCCTCGGCGCCACGGGGAACCGTTGTGCTCTGTTGCCGAAGACTCTGGATGTGAACATTGCGCGCCAGACGAATCATTGGCCGGATCAGCAGGCCGGCACTACCGATGACAAAGAGCCAGACCCCTGAGTACTCCATGGCGGGATAGAAGAAAAAGCAGCTACCCACGAGAAAGAGTATGCCGATGAGCAGATCGTTGGCCGTGGCCGCCGTCTCATAACGGTTGCGGATGACGAGTTCATCGCCTCCCATGGTCAGGCAAAGCCCGGTACCGTCCACCTCGAGATGGCGCGGCTGCTGCTGCTTGGTCATGATGTTCACCTCTCCATAGCGGTTGTGGGTGTGCACGATTCTTCGTGGTCGATGATCCTTGGGGCTGCGAGATGGTGCAAAAAGTTCCGGACTGGTGACCTGTGGGGTTCGCGCGTCCTTCCCAGGGCTGCGGTGGATGTGGCGAAAGGATGGCTGGGCTGCATCGCCTCATGGGGACCGTCGTGCCCAGGACAGGGAATGGCGGTCTGCAGCCCGGTGGTGAAGACGTTGCCGCCCAGCGGGCGCACGGTGAATGGTCGCCCCGCGGAAGCCGCACGGCTCGACAAAGCGGCGTCACCGCCTTAGGATTTGTCAACGAATTTTTGCGGTGGGGGAGACGGTGGGCGAGCACGTAATCCTGGCGGCGGTGGATGGTTCCCAGAACGCCCTCATCGCCGCGGGAGTCGCGGCGCGTTTTGCGCAGTTGCTCGGCGGGCGACTGGGCCTCGTGACCGCACTGCAGGTGCCGAGCATTCCCCTTGGCTTTGGCAGCGGGCTTTTTTCCAGCGACCTCAAGCAGAAGCTGTTGGAGGAGGCACGCAGCGAGGCCGAAGAAAACCTGAGCGGTGTCGCCGCCCGAATACAGGAAGGCTGCGGACTGGCCTTGCCAGAGTACTTCATCGTCCAGGGCAGTCCTGAGATGGAGATCCCCAAGATCGTCGCGGCGGACGAGCGCATCATCATGGTGGTGGTGGGCCAGCACGGCTACGGCACCGAGAGCAAGCCGCGCGGTCTGCCCCACGCCCTGGGCGGGCTGGGTGCCAAGCTCAGTCTGGCCTTACGGATTCCGGTACTGCTGGTACCGGCAGATGCTGCCGAGGGGCAGATCTGCGGCGGCATCCTCGACCTGCGTCTAGGCAAAGCACCCGAAGGGAACTGAGCCGTGGAAATCTTCCTGCCCATCGCCCACATGGATATCAATATCTTCATGATCGTGGCCTTTGGCCTGCTTGTGGGTTTCCTGTCCGGACTCACCGGTGTGGGCGGCGGCTTTCTCATCACGCCGCTACTCATCTTTGTGGGCGTGCCGCCCCTGATCGCCGTAGGCACGGGGGCCGCGCAGATCGTCGGTGCCTCGGCAGCAGGAAGCTATGCACACTGGCGGATGGGCAATGTGGACATGCGCATGGCCCTGATCCTCCTGCTTGGTAGCTGGACCGGCGGCTTGGCCGGCGTGCGGGTGGCGCGCTGGCTGGAGTCCTCGGGGCACTTCGGCTTGGTGGTGACCTTTCTCTATGTGGGCCTGCTGGGTTTCATCGGACTGTCCATGCTCCTCGAGTCGCTCATGGCCATGCGCGGTGCCCGACGGCCAGCCAAGGCGGCGGCGGGTGAGAAAAAGTCGTCTTGGGCCACGCGTCTGCCCTGGCAGATGGATTTTCCCGTTTCCGATCTGCGTATCTCTGTCCTGCTGCCGGTGTCGCTGGGACTCGCGGTTGGCGTGCTCACGGCGCTGATGGGCGTGGGCGGTGGCTTCGTGATGGTACCCATCATGCTCTACGTGTTGAAGATGCCCACCAAGGTGGTCGTGGGTACCTCGCTCTTCCAGCTGCTCTTCACCACCGCCGAAGTGGGAATCCTGCAGGCCGGCATGAACCACGCCGTCGATCCCTATCTGGCGCTGGCCCTGGTGGTGGGCTCCATCTTTGGCACCCAGTTCGGTGCGCGGCTGGGGGCGCGGATGCCCGGTGAACAGTTGCGCCTGGTGCTGGCCCTGGTGGTGGTGGGGGTGGCGGTCAAGATGGGGCTGGGACTGATCATTCCGCCCGAGCACGTTTTCCAGGTCACGAGGGTCCTATGATCCGACTTGCCCGGCTCGCGTTGTCCCTTCTCGGGGCCGTCGCAATGGGTACCGCGTCGGCCGCTGCCGGGGATATCGGTGGGCAGACGCCGTCGCTCGTGGTAGGTACCGGCATCGATCGGGTGGCGGTCACCAGTCGCTTCACCGGTCGGGAGCTGTTGGTTTTCGGTGCGCTTTCTCATCCGGGCGCTGTGGTGGTGGTGCTCCGCTCGCCACCCAGCGCTCTGGCCATCACCCAGAAGGTTCAGACCGGCCCCATATGGCTCACAGGGCAAAAGGTCACGGTTGAGAAACTACCCGGAGTCTATGAGATCGCCGCCTCGGCACCGCTGGATCGCCTGCTGCCGGCTGGCACCCGGCAGCAGTTGGGTCTGGATCTGCAGGATCTCATAGCCAAGGCGCAATTCGAGCCGGAGCCCGAGGATCGTCCGCGTTGGGAACGAGCGGTATTGACGGCGAAGGAGCGCTCCGGGAGCTTCGTCCTGCGGGACCATGCCGTGAAGATCACGGACGGCCGACTCTTCTCGGCGCGCCTCGATCTTCCGGCCTCGCTGCCTCTGGGACATTACACGCTGAAGACCTACCTGATCCGCGATGGCAGGGTCCTGGCCCAGAGTGACGAGAGCATCGATGTGGAGCAGGTGGGGCTCGAGCAGTGGGTGGCCGATGTCGCCGAGCGTAAGCCCTGGCTCTTCGGTATCGGTCTGACCTTGCTGCTGGCCATCCTTGGTCTGGGTCTCGGCATCCTCATGCAGCGCCGCAGCGGCAGCTGAAAAATGCGCAAGCCCTGTCCATAAAAAAGGGGGCCGAAGCCCCCCAGGACGAGCGAGTTGGATGGCTCGGTCGCCAGTCTTTCTCAGTGACTCTCGTAGCCTGCCAAGTGGGTCAGGCGATGGCGGAAGACCCAGATCTGATAGGCGTTGTACATGATCATGACGGGAACGAAGCCGGTCATGAACAGGGTCAGGATGGCCAGATCGTTGGCCGGGTTGGCGCCAGCGGCAATGGTCCAAGTCTGGGGCACGATGTAGGGGAAATTGGTCGCCCACATTCCGCCCCACATCAAGACGACAATGGCCCCGCACCAAAGCAAGGCGGGGAAGTCCCGGTGTGCGGCGTGGGCCATCATCATGCGGAAGGCCGAAAAGAGTATGGCCAACAAGAGGATCAGCCAGCCTATCCAGCCCGGTCCCGTCCACTTGGCGGCGTCGGGCATGATGGCGTAAGACCAGACCAGGGTGACCACTACCGCCACCAACGCCAAATAAGAAAAGGTCGTCGCCCAGGCGTAGGCCTTCTGGTAGATGGGGTCATCCTGCTGGAAGCGGGCGCAGAGGTAGAGGGTGCCCGCCAGGCCACCGGCGATGACGGCGGCAATCCCTGTCCAGAGACTGAACGGGCTCAGGAAGCTCAGGGCGTTGCCGGAAAAATGCGGGACCGTGTTGACGAAAGGATCGTTGGCCACCTGGATGCCCTGGGCATTGCCCTTGGACATGGGGAATCCCAGCAGGGTTGCACCGAGAGCCACGCCGGCGAAGAAGGCGGCGACCAGACTGCCCAGACCAAACATCTTGCCCCAGAAGGCCTTGCTGCCTTTGGCGTGGACGTGGAATTCAAAGGCCACGGCGCGGGAGATGATGCCCCAGAGGGCAAACATCAAGGGGATCATCAGATAATTGAAGGTAGAACCGTAGACGAGCGGGAAGGCGCCAAAGATCACGCCACCGGCGACCACCAGCCAGGTCTCGTTGGCATCCCAGGTTCCGGCCATGGAGGCCATGACGGCGGCGCGGTCGTTCTCGTTTTTGAGCATCAGGGAAAAGACCCCCGCACCGAGATCGGCACCATCCAGAACGATGTAGATGACGAAAAAGAGGCCCAACAGGATCCACCAGAAGGTCCCGAGGGAGCTGTGTATACGTAGGATTTCGTTGATTCCATCCATGATCTTCTCCAAATGTCGCGGGACGCGCCGGTCCCGCGATGCCATGAACTCTAACGCGTCTTTTCCAGAGTGGGCTTGGCAAAGCTCGGCTGCGCCAGACCGCCGCCGCTGGCCGTTGCCTCGGGACTGCCCACCACCGGGCTGTCCACATCCGGGCCTTTCTGGATGATGCGAGAAAAGAAGTACCAGGCGCCGCCCCACACCATCAGTTCGAAGACGATATAGCCGGCAAACCAGAGACTTTCGGCACTTACGCTCATGTGGCTGACACCCTGCCAGGTGCGCATCAGGTCGTAGACCACCCAGGGTTGACGCCCGATCTCGCGAGTCCACCAGCCGGTCCACACCGCGAGGTACGGGAGAAAGCCGCTGAATACCATGAGCCGCAGAAAGTTGGGATGGCGACGCAGCCTATCGGCTGTGAACTCTCCGCGCAGTCGCAGGAGATTGCCCCATAAGGCCATGAAGAACAGGAAAAAGCCGATGGTTACCATGATCCGGAAGGCGTAGAAAGGCACCCAGACATTGGGGCGATCCTTTACGGGAAAGTGATCCATACCCGTTACCACGCCATTCCAGGTGTGGGTCTCGAGCAGGCTCAGGACGTGCGGGATCTGAATGCTGAAGAGATTCTTGCCCGCCGCGACGTCGGGGATGGCGATGAGATTCCAACTGGTATCCGGCTTGCCATTGGCAAGGTAGGTGTGGAAATGACCTTCCATGGCCGCCAGAGAAGTGGGTTGGTCTGCCGCCACTTCCCGACCCAGCTCGTCGCCGATGAAGATCTGCAAAGGAGTGATGACGATGAGCGCCAGCAGGGTGGGCTTCAGCAGGGTGGTGAAGAGATCGGCATGGCGGTTCTTGAGAATGAACCAGGCAGACACGGCCGCGAAGAAGAACAGAGCGAGCTCCAAGGTCGCAATCCACATGTGCGGGAAGCCGATGTCGAAGTTTGGATTGAAGATGGCGGTCCACCAGTTGGTCACCTGAAAGAGACCGTTCTTCAGGACCACGCCCGTGGGCGACTGCATCCAGCCGTTGGCGACCAGGATCCACATGGCCGAGAGGCTGGACGAGAGGGCGACGTTGAAGGTGGAGAAGAGGTGCATGCCTTTGCCGATCTTGCCCCAGCCGAAGATCATGAGACCGATGAAGCCCGCTTCGTACATGAAGGCGGTGATGGTCTCAAAGCCCAGGATATTGCCGAAGAAGGGTCCTACGGCCTGGGAGAAGGGACCGTAGAGGATGCCGAAGGCCATCTCCATGGTCACACCGGTGGCCACACCGGCACCGAAGTTGACGATGAAGAGCTTCTCGAAGAAGCGCTGTAAGCGGTACCACTTTTCGTTCCCCGAGCGCAGCCAGGCCCACTCCAGAAAAAAGAGGAGCCAGGACATGCCGATGGTCACCGGCGTCCAGAGGATGTGCATGGACGTGATGAAGGCAAAGTCCAGACGACTGAGCAGAATGGGGAGGGTGTTCTCAAGAATCATGTTGTTTCCCTCGTTAAAAAGCCAAGGATGTTTTGCGGTAAGCAAAAAGGATGAAAGCAGCTTTTGTTCCTGAGAGAAACGCTCGGATTATAATGCAATATTATCACATGGTTATCTGTTTATAGTGTAGCTTCTACTGCGGAGGGTGGTGCATATGCACCGATCTGGGTGGTGGATATACACCGGTGTGGTGTTTTTTTGGGGCGCGGGGCGCTCTTGCGGGCGCCGTGGCGCCGTCTCTCGCTGCTACCTGGGCTCGTTTCAGGCGGACGGTATTGCCGTTATCCGCGTATGCAGGCGGATAACCCGCAGTTTCCAGGCCTCCGGAGAGGGCGGCACAAGCCTGGCGAGGCGCTCACCCAGCAACTTCCGAAAAGCCGTCCGGGTAGCTGGTGAGGTGGCCAGACGCTCGAGCTGTGGATAGGAGAGGAGGGTGTTGGTGACGATGGCCTCCACCGAACTCTGTGACAGGATGGGTGCCGGGGTTCCTGCCGGGCCGCGGAGCTCGGCCAGCGGCTGGATCTCCAGGGCACGGAGCTGACCGCCGATGCGGACGGTGGCGCCGTAGCTGCCAAGGGCGATGGTGCGTATCTGCTGGGTCGGTTGGGGTGGCTGGGGGGTGGGCGTGGGCGGTATCGAGCGGTGACTCAGAAACAGTAGCCCGGCCCCCAGGAGCAGTGCCAGCAGAACGCCAAGCCAGAATCCGCGGTGGGATGCTGCGCGCGTCTTTTTTCTGGCCATGGCTTCCTTCCCCTGCCGTTTGTCTCGATGCAATCGAGACTTTATCATGGGAACAGAAGGGAAGCCCAAACATTCCCGGTGATCCAGCCGCAAAGAGGATCGAGGAGGGAGCATGGCGAGTGTGGGTCAGTTGCGCCGCGAGGGCGGCAAGTTCGGGCTGCTGTATGCAAGCCTCGGTGCCATCGTCGGGTCGGGCTGGTTGTTTGGACCTCTGCACGCTGCGCAGACGGCGGGGCCTCTGAGTCTGTTTTCCTGGCTCATCGGAGCCCTTGCCATCCTGTTGCTGGCCCTGGTGTATGCCGAGTTGGGTCCTCTGATACCGCGCAGTGGTGCCATCGTCCACATCAGTCACCTGGGTAACGGCTCGCTCCTCGGTTGGATCTGGGGCTGGATCCTCTTCTTTTCCTACGTCACCATCGCGCCGGTGGAGGTGACGGCGGTGCTCACCTACGCCAACAACTATCTGCCGGGCTTCCTGGAGCCGGGCAATCAGGGGCTGCTGAGCGGCCGTGGCTTTCTGGCTGCGGTGCTGTTGCTGGGCGTTTTTGTGGCCTTCAATTTTCTGGTCATCCGCTGGGTGCTGCGCATCAACAGCGTGGCGACCTGGTGGAAGCTACTGATACCGGCAGCGACGGTCTTCGTCCTGTTGTCCTTGTCCTGGCATCCGGAAAATCTGCGCCTGGTACCGAGCCACGGCGCTCTCGAGGGCATGTTTGCGGCGGTGGCCACCAGTGGCATCATCTTCAGCTTTTTTGGTTTCCGTCAGGCCATTGACCTCGCCGGAGAGAGCAAGGATCCGGGACGCAGTCTGCCCATCGCCGTCATCGGCGCGGTGCTCATCAGTGCCCTGCTCTATGAGGCCCTGCAATTCGCCTTTCTGGTATCGGTGAATCCTGCCGACCTCAGTCACGGCGGATGGGCAGGAGTGGATTTCCCGGGGCTTACGGGGCCCTTCGCGGCCTTGGCGCTGGCCGTGGGCGCCGGCTGGTGGAGTACCGTGCTGTATATCGACGCGCTGGTGTCGCCCGCCGGAACCGGCTTCATCTATGTGACGTCCGCCGCCCGGGTGAGCATGGCCGCTGGCGAAATGGGGGTGTTTCCGCGCTTTTTTACCAGCATCAACCGCTTTGGCGTGCCTTGGCGTGCCCTGTTGCTGGTCTACTTCGTAGGTATCCTGTTTTTCTTTCCCTTTCCATCCTGGCAAAAGCTGGTGGGCTATATTTCCTCGGTGACGGTACTGTCCTACGCCTTGGGGCCCATCGTCCTGCTGCAGTTGCGCCGGGCCATGCCGCAGACGGCGCGACCCTTCCGCCTGTGGGCGGCGCCGGTGCTCGCGCCTTTGGCCTTCATCGTTTCCAACTGGATCATCTTCTGGGCGGGGCTAGAGACCCTGAGTTTCACCTTTATGGCCCTGGCTTTGCTCCTCGGACTCTATCTGCTGCGTCGGCTGTTCATCCCGTCGGAGCAGCGCAAGCCCCTGGGATTGCGTCATATGTGGTGGGTGTTCCCGTACTTCGGCCTGCTGTGGCTGTGCAGTTATCTCGGGCCAAAGGCCTTGGGTGGCTTGGGTTACATTTCTTTCTTCACGGACATGGGCATCGTCGCCCTTCTCAGTCTGACGGTGCTGCGCGCGGCCATGGCCTTTGCCGTCCCGGATCGGGAGATCCTGCGTTATATGGCCGAGATCAATGAGGGCAAGGCCGCGGTCGGGCCCTGAGAATTCCGAACAGCGTGTTGATCGCGGCGCCCGGTTCGCGGGTGCGAGGCCTTGGGCGCTTCGGTGCTCGGCCTGTGGGGCAGCGTCCCTCAGTCGCGGTAGCGGAGGGAGAGGTCGAGGCTCTGGACGTCGCGGGTGAGACTGCCCACGGATAGATAATCCACGCCGGTGGCGGCTACTTCGCGCAGGTTGTGCAAACCGAGATTGCCGGAGGCCTCTAGAGGCACCCGGCCTTGGACCAGTTCCACGGCGCGGCGCAGGTCGGCTAGGGAGAAATTATCCAGGAGGATCATGTCCGCTCGCTCGGCCAGCGCTTCCTCCAGCTGGTCGAGGTTCTCCACTTCGATCTCGATTCGGGTGAGGGCGGGGACGAGAGCGCGCGCGGCGCGCAGGGCTGGGCCAATCCCGCCGATGGCGGCGATGTGGTTCTCCTTGATGAGGATACCGTCGAAGAGCCCCAGACGGTGATTGTGTCCGCCGCCCGTGCGGACCGCGTACTTCTGCGCCAGCCGCAGGCCGGGAAGGGTCTTGCGGGTATCCAGGAGACGTGCAGGCAGACCCTCCAGGAGTCGGACGTGCTGCCGTACCCGAGTGGCCGTGCCCGAAAGCAGCTGCAGGAAGTTGAGCGCCGTGCGTTCCGCCGTGAGCAGGGGGGCCGCCGGACCTTCCAGTTCGCACAGGACGGTATCGGCCGCCAGTTCCATCCCTTCCGCGACCCGCCAATGGCAGTGGATTTCGGGAGAGCAGTGTCGGAACACGGCCTCGGC
>ERZ1669247.575-NODE-575-length-11497-cov-7.833071_pt1 | contig 11497 bp, 12 predicted proteins | sample MGYA00579297_ERZ1669247 | MGnify/ENA primary metagenome ERZ1669247 (study PRJEB41166, sample SAMN08046056) | hot springs metagenome | biome: hot spring; feature: acid hot spring; material: thermophilic sediment; isolation source: thermophilic sediment from acid...
GTTCCTTCCAGATGGAGGTGAAGTTCTGCCTTTGGAAGCTTTGAAATAAACTCTAAAGTGCTTATCATTAATTATTTATATATAATATTGCGGTATAAAATTGTTTAAACTTGTTTTTACAGTTAAATAATGCTTGATAATCTTGTAAGGTTTTATTTTAAACCTTCAATCCTATTTTATTTAAAATCGAATTAGCTAAGTATTTATAAAAAATGGTTTTGTTTATATTATTTATGACATGTCTAATCACGTTTTCAGAAAGTTTATTATCATACTATATTATAAGCTATTATTTTGGTTTCGCTCATTTCAAGCATAGTATATTTTACGCCTTCTCTACCAATGCCGCTTTTTTTAACTCCTCCAAAAGGTAGGTTATCAAACCTAACCCTAGTTGTATCGTTTATTATAACGCTTCCAGCTTTTATCTTCGAAGCCAATTTGTAAGCTCTGTTAAGATCTTTTGTAAATATAGAAGCGTCTAGACCGTATTCTGTATCATTGGCTATCTTTATAGCTTCTTCATCGCTCTTAACCTTTATAATAGGAAGAATTGGCCCAAATACTTCTTCTTTCCAAACCTTAGCTGTTAATGGGGCTTCGATCAATGTGGGTGGATAATAAAATCCGATATCAGGTATTTTTTGAGCCTGATAAAGAACTCTGCCGCCAGAGTTAATTGCGTCATTTACGAAACGCTTCATTTTTTCAACTGCTTCAGAGCTTATAAGAGGCCCTACATCAGTATCTTCTAAAAGCGGGTCACCAACTTTAAGTTTTTTAACATTATCAATAAGCAGTCTAAGAAATTCTTCATAAACATCTTCTTTTACTATTGCTCTCTTTGTTGCGTTGCAAAATTGACCGGCATAGTCGAACCTCCCGATTGAAACTGCTCTTGCTGCGGCATCCAAATTTGCATCCTCAAGCACTATTGTTGCATCGCTTCCTCCAAGCTCCATTATTACTTTTTTGCCTCTAGCCATCGCTTTTCCTGCAAGTTCGAGCCCAACTCTAGATGAGCCAGTAAAGGATATGAGCGCTATCTTTTCGCTCTCTATCATCAAGTTACCTATTATTCCTGAATCGCCTGTAACGACCTGCAAACTATCCTCAGGCAAACCTGAATTCTTTATAATCTTTGAGATTTCAATTTCAGTTAATGGGGCCTCTCTGCTGGGTTTTAAAACAACCGAATTTCCAACGGCCAATGCTGGAGCAACCTTGTGTGCCATCGAATCCGGAGGAAAATTAAACGGGGTTATCGCACCTACAACTCCTACAGGTTCTCTTTTTACTATAGCTATCCTCCTTTCGTTTCCTGCTGGATAATTATAAGCTTCTAACGGGACAAAATCTCCAGTTATAACCTCGGGAAGTTCTTGGGCCGCAAGCTCATATATAGAAGCTGTCCTATCCATTATTAGCCTAGCGCTTTTTATAGGCCTGCCGATCTCTCGCGAGAGGAGCAGAGCGAGATCTTCCTTTTTATTCCTTATAGTTTCCGCAACCCTCCTAAGGGCCCTTGCTCTTTCGTGTGCCGGCATGCTTTGAATGTTTTCAAGAGCGTTATAGGCCAGATCTATAGCGCCTCTAACTTCTTCTTCTGTCATATCAGGAACATAACCTAATATTTTTCCTGTCGCAGGTTCGTAAACTGGGATCATCTTTTCCATAAGATGTTTGTATGCTTTCTTTTATTTAAACTAAGCTTGTATGAGTAAAAGTTTTATTTTGAATCGTTAATGCTCAAAGTATTTTTACAACTTTTTTCGCGTATGGAGAATGAATTATTCTGTTAATCGGTAAACCTTTGCTTATCATCTCGTGCACTTTTTCGCTATCTGTTATATGTAAACCAGCTAAAAAGTTCACCGATCCCTTGAAGGCCTCTGTTACAAGAGGTGTAGTTGGGCCAACAATTGCAACAATTTTGCCGGCAGAAAGTTCAAGTATTCTATTGATAGTCTTGTTAACTAGCGTTGTACCCGTTAAGATTACATAATCCATTTTAGGAATAAGGTCTTCTTCAACATACCACGGATAAACAAGGTTATCGTTAATAGGCCGCAGTTCAAAAACAAAAAGATTTACAAAGTCTTTTAATTTTTTAACATATGGCTTGAAGTAGCCTATTAAGGCCACCTTTGACCCTCGACAAGGGTTAACAAAATCAAGAGCGTCGCTCTCAATAAGATCGCTTCTATCAGCTAGGGCGTTGATTGTTGCCAAGCCCAAGCTTATTTCAAGCGGATTATAAAAAAGCAAAAACGAAGAAGCGGCCACTGCATCTTTAGGAAACTTCGTTTTTTCATTTAAACATGGCCCATTCTTTATAAACATATGCTAGATCAGAGCTTCCATTTTCAAGCTCAACAAATATATAATCTCCAAAAGTTATTCTCTTTATGTTAACGTCTTTGCCCTTTTCCTTGCCAAACTCAACGAGAGCTTTTATTACGTTTAAATTAATTTACCACGCTGTTATGTTAAATGTCCTGACATTAAATTAAGACCCTCTTACAACCTTCTTTGTGTACATTACGAAGGGGGTTAAAATAAGACCAAAAATTACGCCTTCTGGTATGGATGCGAGCGTCCTGAACAATACAAAGGTATGGTTAAATATAAAACCGTGAACAAAGGAACCCCAGAATCCCATGAAGAAAAGAGGAACAGAAATAGAATAAGCGACGCCGCCTATAGCTCCATCCAAAAAAGACAGAACCTTCTCCTTTGAAGACATAAAATTGCTTTCCCTGAATATAAGCCAAAGATCTATTATCATAGCATAGGCCATTATATCTCCAATTATCCAAAATGGCTCTCCCCCAAATCCATAGTGAGCTATGTCTCCCAGGAGGTCATAAACGATCACAGTAATCGCAACGGAACCCGGCTTTCCTACGAGCGCTGCCACGATAAGAAGCATATAAATGTCTCCTATAAGAGATAGGTTAAAGAAATCGTTGAACACTGTAAAAGATGGTATAAAAGGCGTTATGAAATAATGATAAACTACAAGTATAGCTGCTACTAGTCCTATATATGTTGCGTCTCTCGTCGTAAACTTAAGATTGTTTTTAGGCGCTTTAATCTTCCAGTACATAATAAGTGATGCCAAGTAAACAATAGCAAGAATAACTATTACTGGCCAAGGAATAACTGTGTCTGTATTAAAATGAACTCCGTTCCAGACCATGTTAAAGTTAATCATTATTGTTTATTTAAGTTTTATGTTAAACAAACATGTTTATTGCAATTACCTCTACTTGGCTCTGTTATCCATGTGAGCCATATTTAAATCTGTCTGTTTACCACCTCCATAAATTGAGGGTGTGCCAGTTATCCATTCGAGGACTACGCCTCAATATCACGCCCCTCCGGTAACTTGTTAAAGGAGGATGCCACAGCTAACTTGACGAGGACATACGCCTCAAACGACGCCATGTGGATCCCTCCCTTAACTGTAAGGTTTTTTATTCTTTAAAACAGGGTATATTATCCTTAACATCTTTTCTGCTTACATCAAAAGAATTCAGCACAAATGAATATTTCTGTATCCACTTCCATATTGCTACATGACTCCTCTTTATTATCGGCTCAAGCACATGGGAAGCTTTCCTTAAGCTCAAACTTGAGAAATAAAGATATAAGGCATAGAAAATAATTACTATTGGGGTCCTTTTTCTGGTTTGTAAGCTTAGCATTTGCCAGAAATAGGACCCCGCTAAAAATAAACCTTAATCTAAACTTAACACAGCCTATACTGTAAAAAAATACTTTTATAGATGTATTATTGATTATAACCTATCTTTATCTGGCAGTATTTATAAAGCGCGTCGTAAAGGGGGAACTGGAGCTTCATATTCTCATAATCATCTCTAGAAATTCCTCTAAACCCTAGTGCGGCAGCTTTAAGCCCTTTTGACTCTTCTGGAGCGTCTTTTGGGTTATGAGCATCAGCGCCCCTAACTATCTTTGCTAGCTCGAGGAGTGCTGGGTCTTTTAACCCGTACTTTTTTATTATAGCATCAAAGCTTACATACTCGATGCCGTTTTCATAATAATGATTTAGTTCAGCGCCTTTTACGTCAAAAGGTATTGCGCTTTCCTTTTCGGCAACTTTAAAAACATCTTCTTCAGACACAAAAATAAATTCGGCATCCTTATCGATAAACTTCTTTATTAACCATGGACAAGCTATTCTGTCCACCATCGCATTTTTCCGAGTAACCCATTTCATGTTGTTATTAATGTAATTCCTGATATAAATATATTTATAAACAGAAAAGCACAATAAAAACCATGATTACAGATGTAGCTATAATCGGGGCAGGCGCTACGGGCCTTTTTACTGCGCTTGACCTAAGTCTAAGGGGTATTAAAGTAACAGTTATTGACAGAGGAGGCTTGATAAGCGGTACTTCTGGCAGGATGCACGGGCTTCTGCACAGCGGTGCAAGGTACGTATCAAACGATATGACATCCGCAATACAATGCATAGAAGAAAACACTATATTGAGCAGAATAGCGCCTCATGCAATATTCGATACTAAAGGCCTTTTTGTAGCTGTAAAAGGGGATGATGAGTCTTTTATAGAAGAGTTTGTTAAAGGTTTAGAGGAAGCAGGAATACCTTACAGCGAAGTCAAAAACGTTTTAGAGTTAGAACCAAACCTGAGCAAAGATTTGATATACGCTGTTCAAGTTCCTGACAAAGTAGTAGATCCATTTAGGCTATTTGCTGGCGTCGCATATGAGGCAAAACGAAACGGTGCAAAGTTTCTGCTTTATACTCAAGTTAAAAAAATTTCGGGTTCAAAGATAATAACTGAGAAAGGAGAGGTTGAATCCAAACTCATTATAAACGCAGCAGGGCCTTGGGCCCCAAGTATATCCGCAATGCATAGCAACGAAAGCAAAGTAATAGAGCTAATGCCAACAATAGGCGTGATGCTGGTCTACGATAAAAGGCTAAACAACATGGTCTTAAATAGGTTAAGGCCTCCATCAGATGGTGATATATTGGTTCCTTACTATAATACGAGTATACTAGGAACAACAGCACAGGTTGTAGAAGATCCTGATAACGCTGAGATCTCAGATGAGGATATCCAGTACCTTATAGAAGAAGGAAGTGCTATGATTCCTAAGCTTTCAGAACTGAAACCAAAGAGGTTCTATTATTCTGTAAGACCTTTGCTTAAAGGCACCGACGCGCGGTCTGCTACAAGGGACTTTGAGATTTACGATGAAGGAGACATGCTTACTATTGTAGGTGGAAAGCTAACTACTTCAAGGCTTATGGCTGAAAAGCTTTCAGATGTTGCTAGCGAAAAGATTGCAAACAATTCAAAGAGCAGAACGGCTACTACACCTATCCCAGACGTTCTTTCAATTTATGCACTTAAAAATACTATTGGGGATGAGATTTATGGTTATGGTTATGCCTTTTCGAGGTTAGAGGAGGTTTTGCAATATGATTGAACTAAGCGGGCAGAACCAAGTTAAAAGGTCCAATCTACTTGCATTTCTAAAAGATCCCTCGGCTTTTAGTAAATGCATACCAAACCTTGAAAGTCTTGAAATAAAATCTCCTGACGAATTTGTCGCAAAGTTCAAAGTTGAAGTACCTGAAGAAATGGGGGTAACCTACCTAAAAAACATAGGCATTAAAATGAACTTTACTATGTCTTCTAACAACAACATCGTGACAATGCATGGTGAAGGAAGATCTATGGGTTTAAAAGTGAAGATAGATATAACAATAGAAGTAATAGAACAGGAGGGCTATTCTTTAATGAACTGGAAGGCTCAGGTAGATATAGGTATGCTTGAACGCATGCTTGGCAAAGAAAACATCAACAAATTTTCTAATGATATAATATCAAAGCTTCTAACGTGTGTTAGCTCTTCATAGCCTTTAATATATCATCAAAAGAATTTATTATCAAACTGGAAAACATGAACACAATATATGAAATGAACAGGCTCTAACATAACTTAGATTTTAAGCACGATAAGACCATTAAACATCAAGTAGTAATTTTAACTTATTTTAAGTTCAATTCGAATCCAACAGTAAATTGTTTTTGCTCATCTAAGACCATAAGCCCAAGGAACGTCGGTTGCCCAACCCATAGACCTTTTTACTGCAGCTTTCCACCCAGCATATAGTTTTTCCCTTTTATATACACTGATTTCCGGATAAAATGTCCTCTCAGGCTTCCAGTTTTGCGTGAGCTGTTCTAGACTTTGCCAGAATCCCGTTGCAAGACCTGCAAGGTAACTAGCCCCCTGGGCTGTAGTCTCAAGGACATAAGGCCTCAGTATTTTGATGCCGGTTATATCAGCTTGCAGCTGCATTAGAAAGTTGTTTTTAGAGCCTCCGCCGTCGACTTTAATTTCTTCTATGCTTATTCCTGTATCTTTAACCATCGCATCTATTACATCTCTGTTGAGGTAAGCTATAGATTCTAATGTGGATCTTGCTATATGAGCAGTAGTCGTTGCTGCGGTAACTCCAACAAGCAAGCCTCTTGCGTACTGATCCCAGTATGGCGCAGCTAGGCCTGTAAATGCAGGTACAAAGTAAACTCCTCCTGTATCAGCAACACGTTTTGCAATCTCTTCTATCTCTTCTACGCCTTTTACTATATTTAAACCGTCCTTGAGCCACTGGACTGCAGCTCCGGTTATAAATATGCTCCCTTCAAGTGCGTACTTTGCTTTTCCTTCTTCTGTAGAATAATATACCGTCGTTAACAGGTTAGCTTTAGACCTTATCTTTTCATCCTCTGTATTTATAAGTATAAAATTACCAGTACCGTAGGTAGACTTTATCTCCCCTTTTTTAAAACAAACTTGGCCAAAAAGAGCCCCCTGCTGATCTCCTATGTCTGCAGTAACAGGGATCCTTAAAGAGCCAAAGAGTTCAGCACTTTCATCTCCTGAAAAACCATAGGCCAGCTTTTCGCTCGATGGCCTTGGGAGCGGTAATGAATCAAGAGGTATTTGCCCCGCTATTTTTAGTAAATCTGGATCCCAGCTTAGGCTGTTTATGTTAAACAGCATGGTTCTAGATGCATTTGAATAATCTGTAACATACGCACCTTTCATTTCAGGAGTTAATGAATCTTTGGTGCCTTTTGTCAGGTTCCAAATGATCCATGAGTCGATCGTGCCTAGCAACGCTTCACCGCTGTATATTTTATCTTTTATTCTTTCAATGTTCTTTGTAAGCCACAAGAGCTTAGGGCCTGTAAAATAAGCGTCTGGAACTAGTCCAGTTTTTTCTTTTATCAGTTCTTCGTATTCTTTTTTTAAATCGTCAACAAGCTTTGATGATCTCCTGTCCTGCCATACTATAATGTTATACAGAGGATTTCCTGTCTCTTTCTCCCAAACTACCAAACTTTCTCGCTGATTAGCAATGCCTATAGAATCTATCTTATTCACATCAACCTTTCCTATTTTTATCACTTCTTTTATACAAGCTTTCACGTTTTGCCAAATCTCGTTTGGATCCTCTTCCACCCAACCTGGTTTTGGATAGATCTGGGCATGTTCTTTAATTGCGAAATAAACTAAAGATCCTTCTTTTGAAAAAAGAGCAACTTTTGTGTTTGTTGTACCCTGGTCGATCGCCATTACATATTCTTTACGCATCGTGATAAATTATAATAAATTTACAATTTAAACGTGTTTGGTTTGATTTTTTAATAATTATCGTAAACATGCCCTTTATTGTAACAATATTTATATAATATCAAATTAAAATTTATAAAACATGGGAACGCTTCTGTTCGGCCATAGAGGAGCAAGGGGTTTAGCCCCAGAAAATACTTTGCCTGCATTTGATTTAGCTCTAAAGTACAAGATGGATGGCGTTGAGCTGGACATCCATGAATCAGCTGATGGTGCTTTGATAGTAATGCATGACGAATCTGTCGACAGAACTACCAATGGAAAAGGTTACATAAAAGAAATGAACCTAAATCAAATAAAAAGTCTTGATGCTGGGATCAAGTTTTCCCCAAAATATGCAGGTACAAAAGTCCCAACACTTCCAGAAGTTTTTGACAGGTATCGAGATAAGCTTCTATATAAGGTCGAGATAAAACACAGTTATGAATATTACCCTAATATTGAGGAAAAAGTACTTGAAGTCGTTGAAAATTTTCGTTTAAAGAAAAACGTGCAGATAATTTCATTCGATTTTGATTCTTTAAAAAAAGTTAGAGAACTCGACAAAGAAATTGAGGTTGGGCTGATAATAGAAGGTAGGCCTAGATGGTTTATAGATATAGCAAAAAAACTTGAGGCTAATTGGATCCAAGCTTATCAAGGTTTGGTTTACAGTAAGGATGATGTTATAGAGTTACATAAAAATGGCATTAATTTAGGTTTGTGGACAGTAAATGAAATAAAGGACATAAGGAGGTTCTGTGAAATGGGAGTGGACGATCTTACAGGAGATTATCCAGACAGATTATCAAATGAATGCAAAAAATAATAGGAAGCAGCTAATTTAAATTTATTTTGTTCTTTGTGCATTTGTGAAATTAATATAATTTATAATTAATTTGTTATAGCAAAGCCACTTTATTATCGTTAAATTTTTTATGAAATAGATTCAAGACCTTTCCCTCGGAGTTCTGACCCTAATAAAACCTCGATACTGCCTCCGAAGCTACTACCAATGCTATTACTATACCTATATCAAATGCTAGCGTATTTCCAGATGTAACCATAAAACCCGTGTTTTTAGGGTTTGCAAATTCGGCCAGAACTATGTTAGAAACAACAACCTCCCCTTCTGCTCCAGTAGCCGCAGTTACTCCTCCTAGCGCAAGTGAATAGTAGTTAAATGAAAAAGCTGCAATTAGGCTATCTGCGGTTATCATTGTTAACGTTATTACAAACGTCTTTTTCCTTCCTATTTTATTTTATAAAGAACCAAAATAAAATGAATCCATTAAAGCTCTAGTCAGAATAAAGGTGTCAATTAAGATGCGCAGAATGTACTTAGTTTGAATTGTTTTATCAAAGCACCCAGTATTACTCTTCCTAATGAAATTGTATAACCCTCAAGAATTCCCCAAAGAAAATTATTAAAAAATACCCAGATGTCATGAAAACCAAGGAATGCGGTCAAGTCTAGCGAGTATATCTGTTGTTATCGATTTATCATCTTCTTTCTCAGCCTTGTTTTCTGGCACAATATTTCAGATTATAAACGGCTTATATATAAGTGCAGTCTATTCAGAGTTTCTAAAGCGTCATTTATAATAAGTTCAAATGCATGAACGCATAAGATTAAAATCAGAAAATAAATAATAAATTAAATTTTTTATCTTTCAGATCAATCCTTCTTTTTGTAGTTTCTGTTTAAGATCCATTGCTTCTTGCTCGCTGAGGTCTTCTGACCTATCATAAGTATATCCAAAATCTATTCCTGCAAGCTTAGCAGCATACCTGTATCCGGCGCTGAATCCGTAAGATTTTAGTATGGTCCTTACCCTGTTTACTTTTTTCTGTAGTTCTAGGCCTTTCTTATAATCTCCTTTTTTCATGCTCTTTGCAAGATCTATTATTAAGCTTGGAAAAACGTTTATTATCAGCGAAACGATCCCAACGCCTCCAAGCGCGTATGTCATGTATATCAGAGAGTCGCTTCCCGCCAAAAGCAGAGATTTTTCAGGCATCTCGTCTGAAACCTCCTGAAGATGTCCTATATCTTTGGTGCTATCTTTATAGCCTATAAAGCCCTCTATCTTCAGTATTGAAACAACCTGAGCCGGGGTTAACAGGTTACCGAGCTGCTTTTCGTTATAAAGTATGAGCGGGAGTTGAGATCTTGAAGCTATTTTCTTAAAGTATTCTACAGGGTTTTTTAATGGATATATCAACGGCTGAGTTATCACTGCATATCCTGCCCCTGCGTCTTTAGCATGCTTTATGAGCTCTAGCGTTGCATCCAAAGAATAGGAAGTTACCAGAACAGAAATTTCCTTCTTGCTTACTTCCAGAACGCTTTCAAGTACTTTTTTTCTTTCATCCGTAGAAAGTACAAGAGCCTCTCCTCCTATGCCATTTACCATAAAGCCGTCCACACCTTTTTCCTGAAGCAATATGATAGCATCTTTTAACTTTGCGTAATCTACGTGGCCATTTTTGTCAAAAGGTACATAAGGCTCAGATATAGCTCCCCCTATCATGATATACTTTAAAGCTTTAGCAGATATAAACTTTAAAGCTTTAAAATTATCTGTTGTTAGCTTTCCTTTACTGACCTCCTCCCTGCATTAAAAGGCGAAGGTTCCCAAGGTCTCGAGGGTTATTCCCGTTTAACGGGAGCTACTCCGTTATGCAAAACGATGTATGAAGACCAATTCATTGTTCTCGTTTATAAGTTGCTGGACGTTGGCTGATCCTAACAGGCTTTTGTATTTTTCATAGATCATTCTGGCTGTTCATTCGAAGTCTATTTTCTTACCAGAAAAGAACTGTTTCTAACGCATTTCAGTTCGTTGAATGCTTTCGCGAACGTGTCCCAAGCCTTTCTAGCTTTCTTTCTGCGCTTCCCTTCGTTAAAAGGCGCGCTTTGCTAGTCCTTCTGTTGCTGAGCTTTCGATGGTTTGCTTTGCTGCGACAGCCTGTATAGCCTGAGAAGTCGGCTCAGGCGCACCACCAATATTAATTGAGCGGCCGTCGCCATGAAAAAGAGAACTCAAAAGCACTTATAATACTTTACGAACTTTATCCAGTCTTAAAAAATGCGAGGTCTTCACTAAGCGTAAAGTATAATTTTGTGTTTCTCGTACGCCTAATCCCCACGCTTCCACTTGCTGGTTGCCTTATAGTTCTTATGCCTGAAGGTTATATCCTTGAAAGGTTTTCTCGAGAAGCAGTCATGTTTTTCAGTACTTTGCTCTTTTTTAACGTATTCTTTATTATTTGTCTCCCAAGCATTAATGTGAATCTATTTTGCTGCACTATTATGATTTATTTTTTTCAAGCATCATAGGAGACGCTTTTTTACTTTAACAAAAGATTTAGTTGAAGAACGCCTCTTGGAAAAGCAATGTTCGTCATTTAATTAGGGATTAGCGTTTCTGAATTAATAGGTGTTTTACAATTAGCAAAAGCGATTTTAAAGACACATTAAATTAAACCCAGTTAGGTATTTTGCTTTCCTACAGGGTGTGTTTAATATTTAACCTTTAGCTAATTGTCTTTAGTTAAAATGAATCTAGCTTAATCGGCTGTGCTCAGACTTTTGATAGAGATCTTTTATTTATAAAGAATTTACCTTTATTCAAAAGCAAAAACCTTTTTCAGTAACTACTTTATGCTTTGTCAGTGCTGTAAACTTTTCAATAAATAAAGCAGGTTTTTGTTTTATCTATTTAAAAATTGACGTTTGCCACATTTAAGCTTTGCGGGGGTTAAGGGGGCAAAAGTCCCCTTTCGTGAGAGAGGGGATGGATAG
>ERZ1669247.591-NODE-591-length-11216-cov-19.209479_pt1 | contig 11216 bp, 10 predicted proteins | sample MGYA00579297_ERZ1669247 | MGnify/ENA primary metagenome ERZ1669247 (study PRJEB41166, sample SAMN08046056) | hot springs metagenome | biome: hot spring; feature: acid hot spring; material: thermophilic sediment; isolation source: thermophilic sediment from acid...
TGTATAACGTATGTTATACGACATGATCTCGAGATATCTATACAAACAACATATGGATTCATCGAATTATTCGGGTCGGCAAAGCATGAACCAGTAATATTGTATGCATATAAAAAAATAGAGTTAGCACGGTATCTAAGAAGGTAGATATTAACATTTTTATTCTAACTCAATTTAAAATTAAAAATACAGGAGGGATAACCAGGACCTTATAGGAAAATCCAATTTTAGATATTTGTATGCCTAATCTTTGAAAATATTGAGAATTAGAAAATTTTCAGCATAATGTAAAGTGATAATTAATACCTGGATTGTTCTGTATATTAACTATTATAATGTAGTAACGTTTATTCCTTAACCTTTAAAATAAAATTTTATGCTGTTTAATGAATAATAATTCTTATTGAGAAAGGAAAGAGATATTCCTTACTTTATAAGTTAAAATAAGTTATTATAATGATTTAGTTAGGGTAAAGCCTTAATTACCTCTAAAATTGAACAAAACGGTATTATCACAATCTCTTAATATTTGAATAAACATGATAGAAATATGAAATGGATAACTAGAGAAAAAGCCAAAGTTGATAGAATCGCCTGCCCATGGTTAATTTCCAGATTTGTTGATAAGGAAGCGATTTTCTTATTCGTTCCTAAAGATAAGGTTATTGAGATTTCTGAGAAGGAGAGAGCTATTCCATTTGATACTCCTGGAGTAGAATTAACACATTATGAGGAGAATGGAAAGGAATATGTGAGCTTTGATTCTATAATAAGGAAATACAAGCTTGAAGATCCTGCCTTGCTTGAATTGGCTAAAATTGTAAGAGGTGCTGATGCATCTATACCAGATGCTCCTCCGGAATCAGCTGGATTAGAGGCCGCAGCTATGGGATTCAGGGAAATAGCCAAAGATGACCACGAGAATATGAAATTGCAGTTTCCTCTCTATGATGCTCTTTATGCTTACTGTAAACAGAAAATTGAAAAGGGAGCCAAGTTAGAACATGCTCGAAAATAGAAAAATAAATATCTGAATTTTTGATTCAAATTACGTATTGAAAAAAAGGAAAAATAATTAATCTAAATATTTTAAAAGTTCATCATTTACTGTTGGGATGCTTAATTCCTTTCCGGAATATTCCACATATATATTCTTCAGTTTTACATATTCCTCTATTCCATACTTGCTTCCCTCTCCCCCCTGACCTGTTAATCTGAACCCGGTATGATACCCTTGAGATGCTTCAGGACCAGGCATATTTACGTACAATTCACCAAATCTGATCGAGTCTGAGAACTTGAAAATTAACTCAGGACTCTCAGTAAACAGGTACGATGCAAGTCCGTATTTCGAATCGTTTGCAAGAGCTAGAGTTTCGTCAGGGTTACTAACAGACATTGCGGCTATTACAGGACTAAAAATTTCCTCTTGGAATAACGGTGATTTCTGGTTATTGTTCTCTATTATTGTTGGCTCGTAGAAATATCCCTCATTATATTTCTGCCCAAGGTCAGGCTTTTTTCCGCCATAAAGTACTTTTGAGCCAGAGTCAATGGCATTTCTGACAACCTCATCCGTAGCTTCCAGAGCATTCTTATTGATGAGCGGACCCATGTCTGAAGTATATGGATCTCCAACTTTCAGGCCTTTGGTAACCCGAACGAATTTTTCAAGAAAGTCATGATAGATGTCTTCATGAACATACAAACGCTCTGCAGCTATACAGGATTGCCCTGCGTTCCAGAATTTTGCCCATATGAGAGATTTTATTGCATTTTTAATATTCGCATCCTTCCATACTATGAAGGGAGCTTTTCCTCCTAACTCCAGTATCAATTTTGCCATATTGGATGAAGCCTTCTCCATTATTCTCTGGCCTGTGGATGTTGATCCCGTCATCGTGATTAACGATACTTTCTTGTGCGCTACAATATAATCTCCGATGTCACTTCCCTTTCCCGTCACTAGATTTAGAACTCCTCTCGGAATTCCAGCTTCAGTAAATTTTCTAACTATCCACTCTGCAGTAAAGGGAGTGTCACTACTTGGCTTTACTATAACAGTATTCCCGGTAAGCAAAGCTGGCGCAATTTTTCTAGCCACCATCCCTGCAGGAAAATTCCATGGTGTTATTGCAATTACAACTCCATATGGCACCTTGTACTGAAAAATCTTTCTTGTTGGAGATGACCCCTCGACAACATCTCCAGTTATTTTTCTTGCAAATTCAGCATAATATTGCAATTGATCAATGACTCCATCTACTTCTTCCTTAGCCTGCTTTAAAACCTTACCATTTTCCAATATGAGGAGATTTTCAAGCTCCTGTCTATTCTTTTCAATCAATTCCTTTGCTTTATAAATATACCTTGATCTCTCTACGCTTCCGAGTTCATTCCAAGCGGGGAAGCTTTTATCAGCTGCGTCAATTGCCCTGTCTATATCTGTCCTCTTTCCCGCAGGAAAGTACCCGAGTATCTTGCCATCCACAGGATTGTATTTTTTAATTTTTTCATTATCATGTGATTCAACCCATTCACCATCTATCAGCATTCTCATTTCCATACTAATCATTTCAATTACTAGTATGAGAAATAAATAAATTATCTATTGATAATTAACTATCAGAAAAGAATAAATCCTTATCTAATAAGTACTATAACGATAAATAGCTTACTACATAACTGATTTTACTCATATTATATAAATATTCTTCTAATTATATTTTGTCTTAACCAGCATCCACTGAAAATTCAGTGAAATTATAAATGATGATGAAATTTATTACAAATGTCGAAATATATTAATGGCTAATTATTTGATTGGAGAGCGGGTTTGAAATACTCCTCTGGTACTTATATTTCTTTTTCCCGTTCTCCCTGTATCTCTCTGCTATCTGAGCATATTCGTAGACATTCCTTCCCCTCCTGTTTCTGGATATCCTGAGAAACATGAATGTGTATCATCTACTACTATGGGTACCCATGCATCGCAAGTGCACGGATAAATATCAAAGAATATCGCAAGATAAGAGGCCAAAATACATGTTGTCCAGACAAATCTACTAAAAATCAGGTGCGGAATTCAAGTTTCAGAGTATTCATTGATAACTTTGGTGGAAGGAAGAGGCTGTTTTTGGAAATAGTAAAGCAATGATCGGTTCATATTACTTTGAACAAAAGGCAAATCTTCATCGAATACTAAATAAACATTTATTGTACATACACACTGCTTCTCTCTCCAACATTTAGAATCAGAATTCTAACAGATTCATTATTGATATCAAAAATTCGCATGTAATCCCGACTCTAACCCTTTAATATAAATAACTCAAAAATTTCTTTAAATACCGTTCTGGGTTATGTGACAAGAGACTTGCCTTTTCAAAAATTTTTTTTCTCTACTCCTGTCAAGATGTTTTAGCTGTTTGGAAGCAGGAATAGACCAGATAATCTGATATTTCATTATAAATCAAGGTTTTTTTCAACTGCCCGTTGGTAACAAATTTGCCTGATTCAATCATTTTAGCTTTAGTATTATCACTAAGTTCACTAATGCTTTCTATTATCCTTTATATTACATCCTCATAAGGATGATTTTCTTTATATCTAGGTATTTTATTATCTACATACTCCTACATGGGGAGTAATCTTCCTATTTCCATCTTCCAATTAGAAACTTTCTATGTGCGTAGAGGAAGTCACATAGCAACCTGAATAACCATTTAGCCCAGATTTAAGTTATGGCAGGTACATAATTTTCACCTAATAATGCACCCACTAAAACGTACCAAAAAATATGTATATTTAATACACATCATTATGTGTGTCAACTCAGAGATTTAATATAACCTTGCCTGACGATATCTCAGAAATACTTAAGACTAAGAAAAACAAATCAGAATTTTTAGCTGAGGCAGTTAGGGAAAAAACGATAAACGATAAAAAAAGAGAAGTACTTGAAAATGCCAAAAAGTTAAAGAAATATTACGAGCTGGACGAAGATCTGAAATCTCTCAATTCTTTGGATTCCCAAGATTTTGTGGAGTGGGAGTGAGTATTGAAGCAGGGTGAAATTTGGCTGGTAAATCTCTCCCCAACCATAGGTGCTGAGATCACTAAAACCAGGCCATGTGTTATCATAAGTAGTAATGAAATTGGAATTTTACCATTGAAAGTTATAGCTCCAATTATTGACTACAAAAGCCGTTACGACTCCGTACCTTGGATGGTTAATCTTTATCCTAACTCGGCAAACAACTTGTCAAAGAGATCGGTTGCTGACCTGTTCCAACTAAGATCGGTATCTCAAAATAGATTAATCAAAAAGTTGGGCTGTGTATCTGAGAAAGAATTTTACAAAATCTTAGAGGCTATAAAAATTGTTTTCGGAATTTATTAAATTAACAGATGTAGAATCACAAGTGGAGCGGTCGGTATTTGCTTAATACTTTAAAGAATGGAAGAATCAAATGTCTATTATTTATAGACACTGCTCCTATGACCGACCTTTAAGATCAGTATACAGATAGATTCGTGATTAATCTCTAATATGACCCTATAATCTCCAACCCTTAATCTATAATAGGGATATCCGACAAGCTTCTCCACATACCTTTCCGGGTTTTTAGATAAGGTATCCACCTTTTCAAAAATTCTTTTGGCGATAGATCGATCAAGGCTCTTAAGTTGTTTAACGGCAGAAATTGACCAAATAATCTTATATTCCATTAGAGCTCAAGATCCTTTTTTAACTTTTCGTGTGTAACATATTTTCCAGACTCGATATCTTTCCTCGCCTGCTCTATTTCCATTTTAGTCTTGTCATTAAGTTCATTAAGATCCTCAATAATTCTTTCAATTACTTCCTCATAAGTTTCTCTGGGATAAAGCTTCATGGATTGTAGTTTTTTCTTAGTTTCCTCTTTTACTTGAATAGTTGAAATAGCCATAGTATTCTATAGACTGCAATAGTATAAAGTTTTTTTCTATATATGATATAGTATACACTTTCTGGTTTTTTAGGTTTGTAAAAAATCCCCGATTAAGAAAGTTTCTTAAAATTTTTTTATGTATATTCGGTTAATTACAGTTACCTTCAGAAGGATAGGCTTGTATGAGGAAGGAAATAGCAAAGAGAGAGCACCTGTAGCATATAATATTATGGTCAGGAACAACTTTTTATCTGTTTCTTTATACATATTATCACTTGATGATAAGGTTTATTTTTCGAATTATTCATATTTCGTTTACTTTTTTGCTATAATTCCAAATTTCAGAACGTCGGCAAAGCTCTAATAAATATTAGTTGGGTTCCAATTAAGAATAAATATTTTACATCCCCTTTTTGCCAAGATATACTATCTTGGTTTCTAAAGATTGGCCAGGAACTGGTTCTGGGCTATTATATTTACAATATTGCGTTTTGCAATCCTGAATAATAATGTGTCTCCAAGGCGAATGCCAATATCCCTAAACTCGACTCTGCGTTATCTGATAAAACTACTTTGAATTATATTTATCTACCAGATGACAGAAGTTTATGCAGATTTCAAATTTAAGGCGATTCATGATGAAACCTTTCTATCTTGCTTGTTAAAAAAAATATTCATTAATATAATAAAAGGAATTATACCAATGTTAATAAACTGGTCCTTTTCTAATTTAAATTCTAAGCGAATAATTGTTTGCAAACATAACTCTTGACCATGGCTTCGGATACATTTTGATATAGATCCTTTCTGGCATCTCTTATATTCTGAAGTTTCATTATTATCCTTTTCTTCCTGTTTTCGGATTCTCCACTTTTAAAGTCTTCTTGCCTATAGATTTGTAAGAAAATTTCCCTATGTAGAATTGGTAAAACTGCAAAGGAACCAGGCCTTCAAATTAATGGAAGAGTTATACTTATAAGTAAAAAAAACTATTATTGGTAGTAATATTCAAAAACTAGAAAAACATATCATTTAAATGATTAATCTGTCTTTGGACAAAAAGTTATCAGATCTAGAGAAAATATTTGGGATAGAGACTGCAATGGATTCAATAGGTTATACAATAATGCGCGAAAATTTGGACTCAAAGTACATTCCAAAGGAATTATCATCATTTCCAGTCGAAGGTCCTGTATTGAATTATACACTAGATGGAAACTCAATAATAGTTGAGTTAAAAAGGGGCTTTCTGTCAATATCTGCAATGGATAATCATACTATTTATTTAAAATGGAGTTTGAATTCCTTTGATCCTGATAAGAATAATGAGAATAGATTCGATAGCGTCCTCTATGATGATAAACTTTTAACAGTAAAGATAGGCGAGGTGAAATTGGTTTTAAGTGATAATGCGATAGATTATTATTTTAAGGATGAAATTGTCAGAAGGGAACTTTTCCCCAGTATTGGCTTAAGAAATATTATAATTTCAAATGTGAGGGAAGAGAGCATATTGAGCGGGACTGGAGAAAGGGCCCTACCACTCAATCTTAGAGGATGTAAGATCAATATTTGGAATCATGATGCAAATGGAAGTTATGGACCCGGGGATGACCCCCTTTATATCAATATTCCAATACTTATGGATGTTCATCACGATAATGGCTATATGATTTTTTATAATAATTCGGCCAAAGGTGAAATGGATATTTGCTCTGAATTTAAAAATACTGTTAAAATTGAATTCATGGGCGGGGAACTCAATTACTATTTAACATTCGGTACAATGAAGGATATTTTATCTAGAATGAGTGATTTCATTGGAAAACCATTATTGCCCCCAAAGTGGGCACTGGGATACCATCAGTCAAGATACAGCTACAATTCACAGAAAGAATTGGAAGACCTGTATGATAAATTCCAAGAATTAGGGTTACCAATATCTGCTATTCATCTCGACATAGATTATATGGATGGATATCGTATTTTTACGGTTAATACAAAAAATTTCCCAAACCTTAGAGATATAGGAGAAAGAATGAGTAAGAATGGAACACGACTTGTAGCTATTCTTGATCCTGGTGTAAAATGGGATAAGGACTTTAAAATTTATAGAGAGGGCATAGAGGGGAGATATTTTATTAAGGATCCTGAAGGAAACGTTATCAAGGGACCTGTTTGGCCTGGAAATTCTGCATTTCCGGATTTTTCAAATGATGAAGTAAGGAAATGGTGGGCCTCAAAATATATATTTTTCAAGGAAAATGGTATAACAGGTGTCTGGCACGACATGAATGAGCCTGCAGTTTTTGTTTTTTGGGGCGATAATAGCCTTCCCCTTTCCGCAGTTCAAAGTGAAGGATACCATTATTTAGTGCACAATAAATATGGATTGGAAATGGCCGTTGCAGGTTACGATGGATTATTAGGCGTTACTGATGGGGAACGCCCCTTCATTTTAAGCAGATCCGGCTGGGCTGGAATCCAAAAATATGCTTTCGTTTGGACAGGAGATACTGAGAGTACCTGGAAGGAACTGAAACAGACAATACCAACAATATTAAATCTTGGCCTGTCTGGCATTCCATTTAGCGGTGTTGATATAGGAGGCTTCAGCGGAAATCCATCAGAGGAATTGTTTATCAGATGGTTTGAGTTGAGTTCCTTTTTACCATTTTTCAGAAATCATTCTGCTAGGGATACAAGGAGAAGGGAGCCGTGGGCTTTTAGCGAGAATACGCTTAAAATCATAAAGAAATATCTTAATCTACGATACACGCTGATTCCATACTTTTTCTCCGTGGCATATGAATCGCATTCAAAGGGCTTTCCATTCATAAGACCTGTTTGTATGGAGTATCCAGATATTTGTTCAGATGATGTCTTTCTAATAGGAAATTCGATGTTTGTCATGCCAGTGTTGAGAAGAGGTCTAAAAAAAGTTCGTGGAACACTTCCTCCTGGTAGATGGTACTATTTCTGGGATGATACCATCTGCGAGGGGAATATTGACATAAATGTAAATATTGAAGATATCCCTTTATTTGTAAAAGAAGGTTCTATTATTCCAATGGATAGGGATGGATTGGAATTTCATATTTTTCCTGGTAAGCTGGACGGATTTACATATTATGATGATGATAGCAAATTGCAACCTAAATTCATAAAAATTGAATTTAAAATGGAAGAAAAAAATGAAGGATTTATCGTAACGTGGAATCATAGTGGAGAGTTGATGGATGAACAGAGCGAATTAAAATTCATTGCACATAAGGAAGGCAAAGAGATTCAAATGATATCTAAAATAAGTGATCGTATGCTATATGTTACTTAAATATTCTAGGACAAAACCATTTCCCCTTATTTCAATGGTTTTACGTCCAACCCACACATAATTCCTTCCAGCTAATAACTTACCTTCGATTTTTATAATCTTTGACTCGCTACCAAAATAAAGATTTAGCTTTTCATCTTTTGAAATTTTAGATAATCCCTTCAATGATGCTCTATCAATTTCAGTTGTTATTCCATTTTTCATAATATTATAATATTTTCTCAATTCTGTTAGCTTTCTAAAATAATTAAAAAATATCTTGTCATAAGAATCCCATTTAAATGTTCTCCTGCAGTCCGGATCTTTACCTCCCTCCATCCCTATTTCATCCCCATAATAGATCAAAGAATAGCCATTCATCATGAACAAAATAGTATATGCCAGAAGCACCTTGTTCCTTTCACCCGATAGTACATTCATAATTCTCTCAATATCATGGGAACTCAGGAGATTCATACTTTTATCTGCTTTGTTTCCATATATAAATAAAAATTCATAATATGAGTGCAAAAATTCTTTAACCGATTTTTTCCCTGAAATCAATGAGATAATTAGTTCTCTTAAGAAATAATTGGTTATACCATCATAATAATATTTTTCTGCGTATAAGGGAGAAGCACACCACACCTCTCCTATGTGGATAATATCACGATTATTCAACATTATTTCTCTTATAAATGGCTCAGGAAGTGAATTCGCCACATCATACCTGATTCCATCAATTCCAAATTCGCCCTTCCAGTATTTAATAATACCCTTAAGGTATTCAGTTACTTCCTCATTTCTGAGATTCAACTTTGGCATCATCCCATATCCCATGAAAGTTTCATAAGATGGACAAATTCTATCTCCTTTCAAAAAGTCACAACGGCCATTAAATCTTTTGAATTCATCTCTGTGGAAAATGTAATAATTGTAATATTTGCTTTTACGACCACACTTAAGGACATCCTCAAAGAAATGATGAAATGTGGAAGTGTGATTGAATACCATGTCCATTATTATTTTAATCCCATTTCTGTGGGCCTCTTCAACCAGATTTTTAAAATCATCTTTATTCCCCAATAATGGATCTACCTCGAAATAATTATCAACATCATAGCGGTGATTGGAATGACTTTTAAAAATCGGATTAAGATACAGATATTCAACATTTAATTCCTTTAAATAATTCATTTTCTTGATTATACCTTTTAAGTTCCCTCCATAGAATGAGTTTGGCTCTGGCAATGATTCCCAGGAAGATAATTTTCTGGTTATTTTTCCATTATATCTGAAAAATCTATCTGGAAATATTTGATAGATAATTTTGGAATATGAACTTTCTTCATCTGAATTATTGGTTTCGCCTATTCTTATTACCTTTCCATTGATGTTTAGTGACAGAATGATATCATTTCTTTTAATGAAATAATAAATGATTCCGTATTTTCTGATAATCCTTCCTGATTTTAACTCATTTTGCTTAAAGCCTTTTATATCCACTATTACTAAATTCGCTGGTTTATTAGAATAAATAAAATAAATTGTATATCCCGAGGATTCGTATTTCGAATTTTTATTGAAGATGGGGCCTTTTTTTGATATTAATATTTTCTTTTTCTTTTCTATTCCCTGATACTGGTTCCTGAAAATCTTATAATCATATATTCCTGGAGGCAAATATAGATCTAAATTGAATTTATTTTCCCTTGCAAGAGTTAAGCTTCCCTCTCCATTACAATTTACACTACCTTCAACGTAAAATAAATCATTTCTGTCCTTCGGTGAATCATCAGATATTCTTATCTTTTTTAGTGGAACCCTTTCATTGTTACCCAACGGTATAGAAATCCTGTCTAGCTAATAATATTAACGTTATAAATGAGACTTTTTTTTCTTTTTTAATTTGGATGCAATAAGATTAAATTCATTTTAAATATAAACTGAATAATGCCAGAAGATATATTTCAGGGATTGGAAATGTTTGGCCTTTCAAGTTATGAAATAAAGGTCTACAAGACATTATTAATTAAAGGACCCCAGAATTCAACAGATATAGTGAAGAATTCTGGAATTCCACAACCCCGTGTATATGATATTTTCAATAACCTCGTAAGAAAAGGCCTTATTGAAAGCAGCCAAATTGGGAAAAAGAAAATTTTCAGAGCTGTTCCGGTTAAAAACGCGTTGAGTCATCATATTACAGAGATGAATGCCTTCCTAGATGAACTTGATAAGGTTGTGAGAGAAGAAACCAAAAATTCAAGCGTAAAAACTCCTTATATTTGGCTAATTGAGAATTCAGAAAAAATCCTTGAAAGGATGAAAGAACTTATTACTGAAGCAAAATACGAGGTTATTTTATCTTTACGCAAGGAAAATCTTGAGGAACTCTTGAAAATTTTAAACAATGAAGCAAGACGAGGGATAACAATAGCACTTGTTACATTTCCTGATACCGGAGAGGATCTCATTGCAAGACTAAATCCCAATATTGTAATAAAGAAACGGGATGGCATTGCATCTGAAGTTTTAATAGCTGATAGAAGCAAAGGAATATTAAATGCAGAAAATAGCAGCAAAACTAATTATGGACTGTACTTTGAAGAAGATGAGATTATTCATATATTGAATTATTATTTTTATCATACTATATGGTGGCCATCCTTCTATATAACTGACTTCACTAATTCAAATAGCAGAAAAATTTCTACAGCATGGCTAACATGCGAAGCCGTTTCATCCTATAAAACAAAGGGTATGAGGGTGACTGCAAAATTAAGACTGAAGATGGGTGATGAAGAAAAGGATATGACTGGTGAAATATCTCAAATATCTGTAGTCCCTGGATTAAGGCACACGTTCTATCTTAAATCCAGGAGTGGAAGAATTTCTGTCGGCGGTAAAACGGCAAGATTTGAAAATGCAAGGCTGTTATACGGAGTTTTGAATGCAAAATAAGAGTG
>ERZ1669247.592-NODE-592-length-11208-cov-2.933471_pt1 | contig 11208 bp, 16 predicted proteins | sample MGYA00579297_ERZ1669247 | MGnify/ENA primary metagenome ERZ1669247 (study PRJEB41166, sample SAMN08046056) | hot springs metagenome | biome: hot spring; feature: acid hot spring; material: thermophilic sediment; isolation source: thermophilic sediment from acid...
TTAGTGGTAGGCCAACTACTTCATAAATCTCCCTTATTTGGTTTTGAAGGCCCCCAACATCTTTAAATGTAAAACCTGGCGTTTCTTCTATTTCCATTGCTTCTACAAATGGATCGTAAATGTTTGGAAGAACTTCCACTATAGTAGAGCCCTTATTATTTAACGCAACAGATATCCCAGGCCGTAGTTTTGAAGTATCAATACTGTTTCCTATCTTAACAACAAGATTAGGTCCTGTTGAACTTTTAACTATTGCTCTCCCATCGTTTAATACTTCTAAAAGCATGGCTTCTATATATGGTGGTTCTAAAAGTTTAGTCATCTCTTGACGATAATACTCAAGATCTCTTTCTAGTGAAATTTTCATTTGTGTTAAGTATCTTATTCTTTCTTTTAAATAAGAAATGTCTTCATCTTCATCATCTTGACTGGCCTTCTTGTTTGAATCGCTTATTGACAATTCAATTTCACCTGATTAATAATAGCATTCATTAGTTTTTAACCTGGTAAGCTAAGTGTTGAGGGAAAGTTAAAATTCCTTTATTAATATTAACCTCAGAGTGTCCTGTATCATCAATTTCAGTAACGTCACCACTCATCATAGGTAATTTTTCCCTTTTCTGAATTAAATTATCTAAGCTATTAAGTATATCTATTATAAAATTATCTTTTATAGAATTTCCTTTTATAATAAAATTATCTTAATAAAATAATGCTAAACACTATTTTTATCATTCTTTTATGGTGTTTGCTATATTATATATACTACTACACATTCTAAAAATCTCCTCTAACTCAAATCTATTTTTCTTATATTAATTAAAACAATAATACAGTCATCATTATACAAACAGTAATATTAATAATGAATTCTTACGGTTTCATCCCCTTAGTTTTAATACTATAATATTTCAGAAGAAGTAGTATTAGTTATAATGCTAACAATTTTTTAACATGTCCTTAAGATTTCTAGTTAACCCAACTCTAATACCAAGTCTTGGATCTGTATATATATAAAGAATTCCTTTACTTTGTAAATTTCTTAACCTTTTTAATAACCAATTATAGTCTGCATTAAGTCTTTCCGTTATCTGATCCAGATAAACATATGTTACTCCATATTTTGCATAGTGTGTAAGGAGAAACGATGTTATTTCCATTTCTTCTTCATCTATGCTATCCTTTAATTGTTGTAGCACGCATGCAACTTGGGAAACCCTGTTTTGTCGTTTATTGTCTGCTAGATTGGTTTTACTCGCAATAAATGACAAAGATTCCTTAGTTTTACCTTTCTCGCTGATATTACTTTTGTCGTTTATTGTCTTCTTAACTAATTCACCCGCTACCTTTTGTGCCAAAGCGACAAACTCATTGAATTTTTCATCAGAAGTTTTTGATATTATTTCTCTTGCAAAATCTTCTCCTTTAGGAGTTAAATACCAAAGGCCCATATCATATTCAACAAAACCTCTTTCTTTCCAATATGATAAATAGCTAGAAATATATTTTGTTTCTTTATTTAAATATTGAGCTATTTCATTAGATCTCATAGGCCTTGATATTAATAAAATAAGTATTGCATCAACTAATCTACTTCTAGGACCCCCCTTTTCATTATTTTTTATTTGATTTATTAGATCATCTATTCTGTCATTATTCATTATTCCCCCCTTATTGTATTTTATTGTAAAAGATTTGCTGGGTACTTCTTAGTATTACTAAGTTTTCATTAATTCTGAATGTTAGTAGTTAAACAACATTGTTTTATGATCTCAACATAAAAAGAATAGAGGCTTTGAAGGCATGATTTAGGAGTTATAATGATAACCCCCCGGTTAACAATATTAGAGAACTCTTCTGAGCATCTTATTAATTCACTTTGTAAGTAATCTGGTAAACCTGGAAAACCAATACTGTTGTTTTCTATAAAACCAATAACTGCCATCCTGCAGTTATTTGATATTATTTCATCCCTTATTTCATGTATAGAAGTTAAATCTTTTGGAGGGGCTTCCATTTCCATTATTAAAATTTCGCATTCTTCTAACCCTTCTATTTTTAATTTAGATTCAAATATTTTTAATTTAGATTCAAATATTTTTAATATTTTTTCTCCTTTATCGGTTAATTTATTGCGCTTTCCCATTTGTATAATTAGTTTGTTTTCTTTAAGCCTCCTAAGCATGGTTTTTATAGAGGCTTCTCCCAAATTAAAATATGAGGAAAGAAATGGCCTGCCAACGTCTTTGTTTTTAAAAATTCTCAATGTTTCTATAACATGATAAATATTATATCCTGGTATTCCACCTTTTTCAGGTTTTGTTATGTTTATTATTTGGTCTATTGCCTCGCAATCCTGTTGCTGGCAATACACTCCACGCACCTTCATCTACTTCAACCCCTTGTTCTATCATGAAAACTGCAACATCATTTGGAGTTATCTCACTATTATTTAGTACTGCTCTCCTTAAATTTTCCCAAGAACCATTTATTTTTATTCCAAAATCTTCATATAGCCATTCAACAGCTTCATTAATGTCAATTTTGTTCTTCATCTGGCTTAGTAATGCTTCTTTTACTGATTTCTCATAGAGCTTTCCTTTAATTGTTGTCATTTTATCCCCAATTTTTTGATAAAATAAAAATTTATAAATGTCCATTAATTGTTAACATATTTTTACATGTTAATATTTATAATTTTTCAGAATTTTGTTAATATAATATAGAAAAACAGAGATATTTATAGGTTTTGCCTGAAACTAAAGAAAAGCTGGTGATATAAGTGTCTGATGGAAAAGAAGTTGAGGAAGAAAAAGTAATATCGGATAACCTTTCGGTAATATATGAGGACACAGATTTAGTTGTTTATACAGCCCCGAATGAAGAAGAGTTGAAGGACATTTTATTGGATTTATTAAGGAAAAATGGTAAGATGAGTATTAAGGACTTTCATAGGTATTTATCTGGTTTAGCTAGCGAAGATAAGATTAGATACGCTTTAAACGAACTTCTTAAAGATGAGGCTGTAATTATTGACCGTCAAGGCTATTTCTATTCCATGGAGCTTCTAAATAGCGGAGGATACTCGCCTGAAGAAGTAGGAGAGCTTATAGAAAATCAATCAGATGGAGAAGGTTTTTAAATAGAAATTTTTAAACAAATTTTCTTAGATTCACACCTTATATATCTTATTAAAAGAAGTTGCACAATCTAGAGCTGCAAGAGGATATATCTTATTTACATATAATAAAAAAGGGGAGGGCCTTGTCACTTGATGAACTTGCAGGCATCGAAATGGAGCTAATGAAGTACATAGAGGGCCTAGATAAATCTGAAAAAAGATTGCTTGAAGTATCTAAAAATTCTGTTAACGATAGTTTAATTTTAGTTAGACAATGGAAAGCAATATTGCAAGGGTTTGTGATGGAGATACAGAAAATAATTTATGATAATAAAAATGGGCATAGCTTAGTAAAGGAAGTTGAGGCCTGCATCTTATCTGATAAGGCAAATGCAGTTATGAGGAACTCTAGTCCAAGAGATCCCATTTATACCAATGTAAGACCATTAATATCTGCTATATCCGCTATATCTTCTGTTATGTGTGAAAGGCAATATAAAAAAGTAGCTTCATAAAAATTATACTTTAATATTAAGCTTTATATACCTACTTTAAAGGGAAATTTTAACTAAGTAAAAGGTTTTTAACTCTAGATACACTATAAAAATGAATTCATTAAATAGTAATAAAGTGTGATAGCCAAGAGGGAACAAAGATGTCAAGCTTAGAAGAAAAGCTGTTGATAGATAAAAAACAATTAGCTCAGGTATTAAAGGAACTAAAAGAATGGAATGCACCAGCAACTGTTTTACTAAGTCTTTATGTTCCTCCAGGAAGGCCTATAGGAGATGTATTGCAATTATTAAGGGATGAATTATCAATAAGCGATAACATTAAGCTAAAAAGAACAAGGCAAGCTGTAAAAAGAGCAGTTTCAGCAGCTATGGATAGAGTTTCAATGCTTCAAAAAATCCCTGCAAACGGTTTGGTAGCGTTTTGCGGAGAAAATATGGAGACAGGAGAATTCATATGCGATATGTTTAGTCCTCCAGAAAAGGTGCCAGTTTTTTATTATAGAACGGATAAGAAGTTTGTCTTAGAAATATTAGAGGAAATGGTTCAAAGCGAAGATGTTGTGGGTATTGTAATAGTTGAAAGGGATCAAGCAACTATAGGTATATTAAAGGGAAGTAGGCTTGAAGTCTTAGATGAGGTGGAAGATTATATACCTGGAAAGCATATGATGGGTGGGCAAAGTCAGCGAAGAATTGATAGAATTATAGAACAAATGGTTGATGAATTTTTAAAAAGGTTAGGGGAAAGAGTAACAAACTACTTTTTACCATATTTAGAAATGGGGAAACTAAAAGCAATCATAATAGCTGGTCCAGGATATGCTAAGGAAGATTTTGTTAAGGGAGGTTATTTAGATTATAGGTTGCAGCAATTAGTCAATAAAGAGCTTATAGACGTTGCCTATCAAGGGGAACAAGGTTTAAGAGAAGTTATAATGAAGGCACAAAATGTTGTTCAATTCGCAATTTACAGAGAGGCTAATGAAGCATTAGAGACTTTTAAAGGACATTTAGCAAGGAATACCGGGCTAGTTGTTTATGGAGAAGATGATGTTAAGAGATCATTAGAAATGGGTATGGTCTCAATCTTACTTTTGCATGAGGATGTGAATATAGAGAGATGGAAAGAAGAAGCAGAAAAATCAGGTGCAAAGGTTATTATAATACCCAATAGCTTGCCTGAATCCGATTGGTTTTACAAAACTTTTGGGGGAATAGCGGGTATATTAAGATACAAAATATCTTAGTCTTCTGAATTTATTTTTCTAACTCTATCAATCCCATTTATATCTTCTATATAATTTACAACAGAAGGAGTAACATAATTCTTCCATTTTTTATCATTTTTTGCCATAAGTTCCCTTATCACTTCTCCTCTCCATTCGTTTCTATTAAAAAGTGGTGGTGTTAATACTTCAATACCGGCATCGGCAAATGCCTTACTTATAACAGGGTTTCTTGTTAAAATTGCTTTAACTTTTGGTATATAAGATAAAACATAATATGCACATCCAATGCTGATTTCTAGAGTAGGTATTGTGGCTGTTATGATCTTATCTAATGGAATGCCGCTGTCTTTTGCTGATAATCTTGCCATCTCTATTCTTTCTCCTGCAGTAAATGGGTTTCTAGGAGTATAGTTTTCAGAGGCCATTCCAACTAATATGGCTACTTCATCAAATCCTTGCTCAAAGGACCACTTAACTAAGCTCAGATGGCCTAGATGAAACGGTTGGAATCTTCCATATATTAATGCCCTCTCTACCAAATTAATGCCCCAGTTAAGTTTTATATTCTCAAACTTAAAAACATAAATATTTCTAAATCTGAACTTTACTAATTATTTTTTATTCTGTTAACATGAAAATAAGAGGGGGTTAAAATTGGAAGAAAAATCGTGGAGAGCTGCTATTTTTGCTGAGATTGGAGAGCCTTTATCATGGATAATAGGTGTTTTATCTATAGCAATTGCTTTAGGAGGAAGCCAAATAATTAATTTATATTTTTATATGTCACCTATATTCATAGGCATTATTGTTGGTTTTATTTCTCATGAGTATATGCATAGATATTTATCAAGAAAATATCATATGGCTTCTAGATATACTGCTAATGTATTGGGAGTATTAATAACGCTTGTATCTTCAATATTACCTATTAAGCTTTTGATGCCGGGTTATGTTAAGACATGGACTCTTGGACCAGTATCAAGGAAAGGTTTGTTATACTCTGTTGCAGGTGGTCCCATAACAAATATAGTAATAGCAATAGCTTTGTATGTAGCATCGTTTGGCTTTCCTTTATATTCCGCTTTTCTTAGAGAGATAGGTTGGGTAAATGCGTATATATCTCTCTTTAATTTGATTCCGATACCTCCTTTAGATGGAGAAAAAATATTAAGGTTGGACATTGCTTTATGGGTTTTTCTCTTTATTTTATCTTTAGTTTTGGTTTTTATTTTGTAAAGTATTTTTCTAATTAGGTTATTAGGTGAGGGAAGTGAGTGAACCAAAGCAGACAAATGACCAAGATGTAAAGAAAAAATGGATTTTAAAAATGCTAAAAAGCGCTAAAGCACAATATAAATTATGCCCTTATTTTGACAAAAAAACAGTACAATGCTTTCTGATGCTTACCATGAAAAACAAAAATTCTAAATGTGATAGAGATGGTAGGTTTGACACTTGTCCTTTGTTTCTAGAGTATTTGGATAAGGTTTACGAAAATCTTTATAAAAATAAAAAAGTTATGCCTAACAATTTTCAGGATATAGTTAACACACTAATTTAAGTAAATATGATTTTATTAATTCATAATTATGAATATAAAATATTATATATTCTGGTTTTATAGAATTTAATTATCTAAAGGCAAAAAATAAAAACGGACGGAAATAAATAGTAATTAGCTGGTGAACTTATTGGGCAAGGGGCTTGACAATATAGTAGAATTAATTGATGAAACTGTAAAAAAAGTTGCCCTAGGCCTATACATAAATTTAAATCATAATTCATATACTTATTATAAGAAGTCTTTTAAATTATTAGTTATTGAAAACCCCTTGCAAGCATATAATTTAATAAAAGAAATTTCATCTAGTAGCACTGCAAGGCTTTTATTTAAAATAATATGTAGAGCATTAAATTTTGATTCATCAAAAATTGATAGTATAGTTGATTCTTTAGAGAATGGCGATGAAAAGCCATTTAAAGATATGATAGATTCTATTCAATAGTTAAAAAGTTTAAAAACGAAAAATTTTTGTACTCAAAAAACGAAAAAAAGATTTATATTTAGAAAAAGATTTATATTTAGAAAATGTAACACCATCAATGGATAGGATTGAAGTGGTGAATATTGTCTCTAACAAAGCTGGGTATCAAAGGCCTCGACGAAATTTTAAACCAAGTATACAGAGGCTCAATAATACTAGTAGCAGGAAACCCAGGTACAGGTAAAACAACAATAGGTGCAAAGTTCTTATACGAGGGCTTAAGGCAATTTAATGAAAACGGTTTATATTTAAGCTTTGTAGAGACAAAGAAGGATTTTTATAGGAATATGCTAAATTTGGGAATGAACTTTGAAAGCTATGAAAAGGATAACAAATTTAAATATATTGAAGCGGTAACTGTTACAGATATAAATGCATTGATTGATTTATTGCAAGAAGTTTTAAACATGATAGATAAGTTAAATGCGAAGAGGTTAGTTGTTGATTCAATATCTGCAGTAATGCAGATGGGGGAAAAGGATGAAGGTAAAATAAGGGAATTGATGCACAACTTCTTTTATAGGGGGCCCAAGCTTAAGGAAGTTACAACAATATTAATTGCAGAATTACCTTATGGGAAGAGAAGCGTTGGATATGGGATTGAGGAATTTATAACTGATGGAGTTATAATATTAAAGAGCAAGATAATAAAGAGGAAATTGATAAGGCTTATGGAAATAAGAAAAATGAGGGGGAATGAAATAAGCGTAGGAGAGGTACCATTTATAATAGGTTCTCCAGATATAATTTCTTTTAGAGTTCCTCCAAATTTAAGTGTTATACCTTCTGGTATAAGTCCCACAAAAGAATATGTAGAGATAAAAATTGGTACAAATAAGATACCCTTTGTTCCAGGAACTCAAAATATATTTGTAACTAATCCGAGCGTAGATCCTTTACCTTTTATATCATCATTAATGATACCGACCTTACTGGCAAAGGGGTATAAGATTGTTTATAGAAGTTATTTTCATGGTGAAAAAACTATAAGGGATAGAATAGCAAAATGTCTTGAATATTATCCTAGAAGCTATCATGAATTAATTAATAATTTAAGTATAAGGAATTTAAATCCTTCATCCAAATCTATAATAGATCTTGAATTAATAGCTGAAAATATAGAAAGATACGAAAAACCTGATATAGTAATTGTTGAAGGTCTTGGAACTTATATAGATTTGGTTTCTGATGCTGAAACTTATAAAGAAGAGCATTATAATAATTTAATTAGAAGGGCTGGTAATAATATAACGGGTTTTTACTTTATACATGAACTTGAAGAAAATATGATGAAAATACCTTTAATAAGCGTTTATGATAGCATCTTTTATTTAACTATTAAAAATAAAAACCTACTCCTGAAATCAATAAGGAATCACTTAAAAGTTGTTCCGTTAGATCCAATAGAAATAGATGCAAGGAACGTTGAATCATGTTTTATGGTATGAGAGAAGTTAGTATTGCTTTTTCGCTATGTAATCTATTTTCAGCCTCATCCCACACTGCTGACCATGGACCTTCTATAACATCATCTGTAACTTCTTCTCCTCTATGGGCCGGTAGGCAATGTAAAAATATAGCATTATTGTTGGCCCTTTCCATAAGTTTTACATTAACTTGATAAGGTTTTAATAGCTTTTTCTTTGCTTCAGCTATGTCTTCTTGGCCCATGCTAACAAAAACGTCTGTATAAACAACATCTGCTTTATCTACAGCCTCTAAGGGATCTTCAGTAATAACTATATTAGAACCACTAATTTCTGCAAAGCTTTTTGCAGCTTTAAATATTTCATTATTCGGCTTTAAATCTTTTGGAGAACCAAGATAAAAGTCAATGCCTAGTTGAGAAGCAGCTATCATTAGGCTATGAACCATATTATCACTTCCATCCCCGATAAAAGCAAGCTTTAATCCCTTAAACTTCCCTTTCTTTTCATATACGGTCATATAATCAGCTATAACTTGCATTGGATGTGACAGATCGCTTAAAGCATTTATTACTGGTATATCTGCATAATTGGCTAATTCAATCAAATCGTTGTGATTTTTTACTCTAGCTGTTATACCATTAACAAACCTTGAAAGAACTCTAGCTGTATCTTTTATTGGTTCTCCTCTTCCTAATTGTAACTCATTCCATCCTAATGTTATTGGCTGAGCTCCCAATTGATATGCAGCTACTTCTAAGCTAACCCTAGTCCTTGTAGAAGGTTTTTCAAATATCATTGCAATGCTTTTTCCGTTTAAAGTATTTAAAATTCTTTCTCCAGCATGATATCTGCGTTTTAGGTCTAATCCTAATTCAATCAAATACTTAACTTGCTCAGGTGTAAATTCTTTAAGACATAGCATGTCTTTTCCTTTAAGCTCCTTTATTGACATCGTCATCACCATAAAATTAATCATCAAAAAGGTATAAAAAGATTAACTTTAAGAAAAAATAGGGAAGCAAAATGAAAGTTATCAAGGTAGATATTGATTGCCCTAATAAAGAAGTTATAAAAGAAGTTGCTGAAGTTATAAAAAATGGAGGAGTAGTAGTTATACCAACAGATACTGTTTATGGTTTAACTGCGGATCCGTTTAACGAAAAAGCTATGAGAAGAGTATATGAAGTAAAAGGTAGGGAAGAAGGTAAACCATTACCAATACTTTTAGGGGAAAGTCATGATGCAATTTCATTAGTTAAGCCAAGTGAGATGTTTTGGAAGCTAGCTAAAGCATTTTGGCCAGGAAGCTTAACTATAGTTGAAAACCTATCTGATACAGCACCTTCACATTTATCTATTTGGGGTAGTATAGGAGTTAGGCTACCAAATTGTTACTTCTGTAGGGCTCTTGCAAGAGAAGTAGGAGGAGCTATAATTGGAACAAGCGCTAACATATCTCACATGAAATCTCCAGTAAATGTAGAAGAAGCTTATAACATGCTAAAGGACAGAGTTGATCTTTATATTGATGGAGGACAGGCTAGGATAGGTTTATCTAGCACAGTTGTAAGTATTGTAAATGGCAATCTAAAAATCTTAAGAGAAGGCGCTGTCAAAGAAGAAGAGATAAAAAGGGTTTTGTTTAATATGGTGGAGAAATGATGAAAATAGTTGAGCCAAGCGAATCTCAATTAGAAACTATTAAAGCAATATTATCTTATCAATTTGATTCTAGAGTTGCCGATGCTTTTATAAAAAAGCCCTTAAAGATTTCCATGAGATTAGGTAAGATAAGGTATGTTTATTTAGAGGAAAAAAGAATAATGACTTTACGGCCTACTGATTTCGGTTTTACATTAGATATAGAATCAGGAAAAATAGTATTGGAAAACTCAGAATATCCTAAATATAGAGTAGTTGTAAAAGAAGGAGTAAATTATTTAGGAGATGTTATGGGAATAGATGTAATAGATGCTGATCCATCAATAAAGCCTGGAGATGAGGTTGTGATAATAAATAATAAGGGGGAAATAGTAGGTATAGGAAAGGCTAGGGTGCCTGGGTTTATGATGAAGTCTATAGGAAAAGGAGAAGCTGTTAGAATAAGAAAGGTGTTAAAAAATGGGCAGAAAGGTTGAAATAATTTTAAATGTAGGAGAAGATGTTTTTAGAGATAACGTAATAATAACTGGCTTTCCTGGATTTGGAAGAGTAGGGTATACTGTACCAAAATATCTATCAGTTGCTTTGCAAATGAAAAAAGTAGGATATATTATGACCGAAAGAATGCCTTCGGTTATTTTAGTTGAAGACGATGGTATAGGACTTCCTTTTGAAATATACCAAAACAACAATATAACAGTTTTAATGAACAGGGCCGTTCCTGAAATAATAGATCAAAATGCGTTTAGTGAAAAAATTTCGAGTTGGATCAAGCAAATGGGATTTAAATATGCTGTATTGGTTGGAGGGCTTAGCAGGGAGTTTATGAACGAAAATGAAACTTACGGATATAGGTGGATTAGCAATACTTCTTATAATGGACCTTCCTTAGAAGCCCCTAAAATGGAAAAAGGTCTAGGCGTTGTGGGTCCTCTTGCGTTGTTTTACATTTATTTGGAAAAATTGAAAATACCAACGGCCATTGTTTTACCATATTCAATAGTCGAAGGTGTAGATTACGATGCAGCTTTTGTTGGGGTGAAGGCAATATTAAAGAGCTTGCTAAAAATGGAAGCTGCTGTTCCAGAACTTGAACAACTAGCTGTTAAACAAAGAGAAGAAATTGATAAGATAGTAAAGATGCTTCAATCCGAGACTCAAAAAGAAGGACCTTCTAATATTTATATGTAATTTTTGTTAACTCCC
>ERZ1669247.596-NODE-596-length-11116-cov-8.524636_pt1 | contig 11116 bp, 12 predicted proteins | sample MGYA00579297_ERZ1669247 | MGnify/ENA primary metagenome ERZ1669247 (study PRJEB41166, sample SAMN08046056) | hot springs metagenome | biome: hot spring; feature: acid hot spring; material: thermophilic sediment; isolation source: thermophilic sediment from acid...
GGTTTGATCAAAAGCCCATACAAATGCACATGGTGCTCTATTCTAAAGTACACTTAGAATTTTGCACAAAACTTAGGTGAAAACATATTACGTGCATCATGGTTTAGACAAGCATTTGCCTTTGTCGTGTCAAGGTTGAAAATTTGGTTTCAGAAATTATGTATGATCCATTACAGAAACACTTTTAAAAACCCTAAACAAAATATTTTATTGCTAGTGCATGGCCATGGTGTAAAAGTAAGGTCAGGAGAATAATGAATAAACGTTAAGATGAGGAAACCAGACTTGTCTGATATAATGATGACAAAAAAACTCTGATTTTTATGCTTAAAAAACTTTATCTAATACTTGCTATTTAATTTAATCATGCTAGACGAAGAAATTGCGCATTTTGCCGTTCAGTATTCATCTAAGCTCGGTTTTAAATATTGTGAAGCTAGAGTGCAGCGAGATACTTACACATCTCAAAGTTTAAACAACGGAGTTCCAGATGTACCTTTAAAGGGCGATTTTTACGGCATTGGAATCAGAGGGATTTATAAGGGCGTAATGGGTTTTGCATCTACAAATGTTTTTACAAAAGAATCTGTTACTAAAGCAATAGAAAACCTAAAAAGAACACTAGAAAGCGTTGCCGCAACAAAAAAGAACGAAAAAATACAAATGTCTGAAGAAGATGTTTTAACAGCCAATTGGGCCGTAGATGAAAGAACTAGGTTCGAAGACTTAAGTTTAGATTGGTTCTTAAAGAAAACTAAAGAGTTAGACGACATTGCAAAAAGTGAAACAAAAATAAAACAGCGGCTAATCAGGTTAAGCGGAAGTCTGCAGCTTAAGTACTTTGTTAACTCTGACGGCACGATAGTTAGAGCCAGGATCCCAAGGTACCTTCTTACAGCATTTATTACTGCTTATGAATCTTCAGACATAGCTCAGAGGTTTATTGAAATAGGTGGAAGCGGTGGACCTGAAGTTCTTGACAGGCTTAATACATCTGAAAAATTTGAAAATGAAGTAAAAACTATAACAAAAATCGTTGGAAAAAGAAACGCTATAAAAGAAGGTATATATGACGTGATTGTGGGACCGGAAGTTGCAGGTATAATGGCACACGAATCTATAGGACATCCTTTTGAGGCTGATCGCGTAAGAGGAAGAGAAGGTGCGCAAGGAGGAGAATCCTATCTAAGGGATATAAAATCTAACAAAATAGGTAGTTCTGAAGCTAACATTTCAGACGATCCAACAATACCTTTTTCATACGGATATTTTCTTTTTGATGAAGAAGGCGTTAAAGCGAGAAAAAAAGAGCTGGTAAAAGAAGGATCAGTTAAAGAGTTATTGCATAATAGAGAAACCGCGGGTGATTTGGGTATAAAAAGCAACGCATCAGCAAGGGCAGCAAATTATACTGTGGAACCGATAATAAGGATGTCAAATACATATGTCGAACCTGGTGAATGGACTTTTGAAGAAATGATAAAAAATGTAAAAGATGGTCTGTTGATAAATTCTTTTATGGAATGGAATATAGACGACAGACGGCTTAATCAAAGATATGTTGGATTCGAAGCATATAAAATATCCAATTCAGAAATATCTGAACCAGTAAAAGGTGTAATTATAGAAACAACGACTTTAAACCTATGGAGCAAACTTTATGCAAGGAGCAAAGAACTAGAGTTTTCTGCTGCTACGTGCGGAAAAGGCGACCCTGAGCAGGGAGTTCCTGTTTGGACAGGAGGACCATATTTATTGTTTAAAGGACTAAATCTGAAGGTGAGATAAAAATGATCGCAGATAAAGTTAAAAATTTGGTTAAAAACTCTGTAGAACAGTTCTCGATAATAGAAAATGATGTTGACGAGTACATTATAAGATTTTATAACGGAAAAGTATCAATAGCGGCTAAAAACAAGATTCTATATTTACAGATATTAGCAACTAAAGGCAAAAAGAAAGTTTTTAAAGTTATTACTGATATGAGTTCGTTAGAAAACGGCGTTGAAGATGCGTTAAGGACGCTTGAACTTACAGAAGAAGGAGAAGTTCCAGAAATACATCCAAAAACATCATATTCCAGCAAAAAAATTTCAGATAAAGAGATAGAATTTGAAGAAGCTCTAAATAAAGTCATAAATTCAATCGAACAGGCGTACACATTAGGAATAGACAGGACAGCGGGAATAGCAAAACTCTACAAGACCAGATTTTATCTTTTAACATCAACTGGGAATGAAAAAGAAGAAACTAGGACAGATTATATTTATTATATAAGAGCTTTTAAAGGGAATGGCAGCGGTTTTGGCAACTCCGTTTCGACATCGATTAAGCGTTTTGATCCCAGTGCTGCGGCAACAGAAGCCGCTGAATATGCGGCCAAGTCAGAAGCCCCAAAGCACATCTCTGAAGGAAAATACACTGTCATACTTTCTCCCCCAATAGCTTCAACGATATTTGAGCTCGTAGCAGGAATGTGTTCTGCTTATTCTATAGACGTTGGTTTTTCATTTCTTAAAGATAAAATAGGAGAATTTATAGCATCAAAGGAACTAAACGTGACCGATTATGGGCAGATAGAGGATGGAGTTAATAGCAGATCTTTTGATGATGAAGGAACTCCTACCAGCACTACAAAGCTAATAGAATCAGGAAAGTTTGTTTCTGCGATACACAATTCTACTACAGCAAAAAAATGGGGAACCAAAACAACAGGCAATGCAGGAATAATAGACCCATCGCCTTGGAACATAGTAGTTGAAGGTGGAAATACAGATATAAATGAGATGATAAAAGAAATAAAAGAAGGGGTCTTTATAACAAACAACTGGTACACTAGATTTAACAACTATAGAACTGGCGAGTTTTCAACAATAATACGTGACGCCGCTCTATATATTAAGAATGGAGAAATTAGCCATCCTGTTGCAAACATAAGGCTTTCGGATTCTTTACCAAGGTTATTAAACTCGATAAAGATGATATCTAAAAATACTAGCTGGATCAAATGGTGGGGAGAAGTGGTAACTCCTGTAAAATCGCCATATGTTTTGGTAGATGGCACAACTTTAACGGTGCCTTAAATGGTGTCTATCATAAAGATAGAAAGGGAAAGCTTAAGCCCTTTAAAGGGAAAAGTACTTGATCTTGATGGATATTATTATAAGTTGTATAAAAACAGTAAGCTTTTAGCTTCTTTTGATTTAATAGAAATTATTAATTCATTGGTTGACGCACTTTTAGAATCGAAAGAACTCTACATATTTTCATACGATACTTTAAGTTTCATATTCATGAAAAAGTATGGAAGGAGAAGGTACAAACTTTTTTTAAGCAATTTTTTACGTGCGATAAGGGTTCTGGAATGTTCAACAAAGGTAAAAGCTACATTTATAAGGTATTCAGAACCCATAAAGAACGATCCAGGAAATTTAGAAGATTACTCAAAAGATTGTTATTAAATGGCTTTTACCTGCCTTACCATGGGTGGCCTGTCTTTTTTAAGTACTCTGAAACCACATATGCACTTAATCTCTGGTAAAGATTCAAGTTCACTCAAAGGTGTCTTTCTTCCGCACCTCATGCAAACAAAAAGTATACCCGTTTTTTCTTCTTCTAGCATACCAGAAAAACTTTCCGTATACCCTAATTTAAGCTTTCTTTTAAAATTTCTGTTACTTTCTGTACTACGTCTTCGTTAACAATCGGATTAGCAGGTAGCGATAAGGTTGTTTTTGAAACCATTTCTGTCTTTGGTAAGGGTCCGCCATAGTTATACGCTGGGGTCTTATGCACCGGTGGATCATAGTAAACTCTGGCATCTATTCCTTCGCGTTTTAGATTTTCCAGCGCCTTCTGTCTTTTTGGATGAAGAATCGTAAACAGATACCAGTTGTACTTTGCTCCATCTCTTATAGGAGGCAATGTTATTTTATCTGAAAGTTCCATAAGATACTTAAGATAAAGAAATGCGTTCTTTTCGCGTGCCATGAGGAACTGAGGTAAACGTTTAAGCTGAATGTTGCCTATTGCAGCATTTATTTGGGGCATTCTAAAATTAAGCCCAAAAGTGGTTATTACTCCCATCTTATCAAATCCATGGTTTCTTATCTTTCTTAGCGAATCAGCAAGCTCATCATCATTTGTAGCTATAGCACCACCCTCCCCCGTTGTCATAACTTTACCCGGATAAAAGCTAAAACATCCCATTTTTGATAAAGTACCGCTCATTTTTCCTTTGTAAGAGCTTCCAAGAGACTGAGCGGCATCTTCAATAACAGTTATACCAAATTCTTCTGCTATCTCAATAATTTCATCCATGTTTGCTACATGTCCGTATAGATGAACAGGAACTATTGCCTTTACACGTTTATTGACTTTTTTTCTTATTTCTTTTGTGTCTATAGTATAATAATTATCTATATCCGCAAAAACAGGTCTTGCTCCTACAGCTTTAACCGCGTTTGCTGTTGCTACAAATGTAAGCGAAGGCACTATAACTTCATCGCCGGGTTCTACTTTAGCAGCATAAAGCGAGGCTATAAGAGCCGCTGTACCTGAGCTAACGGCTATAACATGTTTTACGTTTAAATATGATTCAAGCGCCGTTTCAAACTCTCTAACGTATTTACCGCCTTCGTAAGATTGATCTGTAAAATAGCGTTCGCTTATTACTTTTTGAACGGCTTCTTCTTCTTCTTTATCCATTATAGGTGTGTTTATGGGTACTTTAGACATTACTTATACTCTATAGTTAAGACTTCTCTTAAACATTTCTGATCTAAGGTTTATGCGCGTTTTTTAAAAACGCTCTGGCTATTATTTTTGAAACCCTTAGAGGTTCAGGCGTCCTTCCGCTTATAATAAAACTCTTTAATATGTGCTTAACTTCAAATTCATCGGCTCCCGAGAATCTAACCCAGTAATCGTATCCCAGCACAGAAATTTTACGTTGAGATCCAAGCTTCTTATAAAGTTCTAGTTTATTTAGTTGATTGTTTTTTATGAATGTTTCTTTTAGGTCTTTCCCCCTTTGGGATGTCACGCATATAACTGGCATGTTTAACGTACTGCTTATGTAAATGTAATCTACTATGTTGTACATGCTTAAAATGCAACCGTCTATCATTATGCAAGAAACATCATTCCTTTTAAGGGTATAAAATCCATCTATGATCTTTTCTGTGGCATCATCACCTCCAATTTTTGGGTTTTCAACAAACAACGCATCTAAAACCAGATCTTTTCTCATTACGGTACCAACTAAATAGCTTAAGTCTTGCTTTAGGTCAAATGATTCGGAGATACCGAGCACTCTTGCTTTTTCCTTAAACAAGTTTGGCAATTCTAATAATTATCAATAAATTTGTAAATTATTAAAAAGCTAACCCCATCAATTACTCTTACAGCCTCTTTAGCTCCAAAACCCATTTTTAAGGCAAAATTGACAGATCTGTTTCCTACTAAATTTATTATGGAGTTATTTAAGAGCAAATCTTTTAGTTGTATTTCATAAACTTTTTCTCCTGAAAAATATCTCGGGTCAAGATATAATGAAAAGCTTCCCTCGGTAAGCTTCTTACCAATCAGTTCTTCATCTATAATGTTAAGGACCTTATAATCTCCGGAAGCTTTTACATTTATTATAAATCCTGGTTCTTTAACCAACTGGCGATCTAGCACCACAGGCTTCACAAACTAAGAAAGTTATCTTTCTTTCTTTAACTAGTTTTGTATCTAGACTGCCACAAACCGGGCATGTTACGTAAAGTTTAATGTAATAATTAAGGGCATTTTTTATTGACGCCGCATCTTTTTTACCGAAAATTATTACTTTACCTTCTTCATCTATAATCATTGCGGTTCCGAGCTCTTTTGCTATTATCATTATCATGTGTTTTGGATCTCTTCTAAGCGTATCTGCTATAGTTTTAAAGTTCCTCCAGAAAGTCCTGTTTCCTATGATGATAACGTCAGGGGCAGGTATATTCAACCTCTGAGTAACTACTGACGAATCCTTCCTTAAATAGTCCTTTATTCTATTAATAAGATCAAAATATGTTTGCAACTGTATTTTTGATTTTATTTTTTGCTTATAAAAACATTGCCATAAATTGATATTGACCAGTTATTTTTAAAAATAGCTCTACAAAAAGTTTTATAAGATCAGCATTCAAATTGAGACGTCAAGTTCTATTTTGCGATATGTATAAATATAAGAAAAGCATAGCTGTGAAGGAAGAAGAATGGCTAGGCTACATTCAAGAAGGAAGGGAAAATCTCAGAGTCATAGACCGCCAGTTAGCAGACAGGCTACTTGGGTTGGTATGCAACCAGAAGAAGTTGAAGCCTTGATAGTTAAATTAAAGAAAGAAGGTGTGCCTAACAGCCAGATAGGAGAAACGCTTAGAGATGAATATGGTATACCCGGCGTAAAATACATTCTTAATAAGAGTCTAAAACAGGTTTTAGAAGAGAGTAAGCTCGTCGATCCATTGCCAGAGGACCTTCTTAATCTTCTTACTAAAGCCCAGAGGCTTATAAGACATCTTCAGGTTCATAAAACTGACAGAAAAAATAAACACGCGCTAGAACTCATTGAAGCTAAAATCCATAGGTTAGCAAAATATTACAAAAAGAAAGGCTTATTACCTTTAGACTGGAAATATAAGACCGTAGTGGCACAGCTTGAATGACGTATAAATTAGGTTCGCAAGATAGTATATTTGATGAGATAGCTCAGGTAATTCTAAAGATAATAAAAAATAAACGTTTTTACATCGAAACAGTAAAAACTTTAGATGGGATAGCGGCTTCTGCAATCCTTTATAAGACGCTGATAGAGCAAGGGGCTAAAGTAATTGTTAGGTTTTCTCAAGCATCAACTAAACCATCTCAAATTCCTTCTAGCGACTATAAGGTGGGAATCGGAGTAAAGCTTGAAAGCGCAGACCTGCTCATAGGTATAGATGAAGGTATAACACCTAATAAATTTGGCTATGAAGGACTTTTTGGTGGATCACTTTCAGTTATGGCTCAGCTTTTGAGAGAAAAGATATCAATGAACCCAGCAAGCACATATCATTTAGCTCTGATGGGCGCTTTTTCATCCTTTCAAGATGCAGGTGATAATAGATCTTTAAAAGGTCTTAACGAAATAGTTTTAGAAAAAGCACTCCTTAGCAAGCTTATAGTTGAAGAAGAAAAATTTGAGCTCCCGTTTGGTGATCTCTTGCCTTTGCAGGATTCAATAGCATTAAGCTATGACCCTTATTTCAAAGGAATTGCAGGCAATCAAAGCGTTGCTGAATCTGTAATCAAGTCCGCTGGCATAGAAAACATTAAAGAAGGAAGATTCATAACTTTACGAGATCTTAAATCTGAAGAACTTGAAATTATTGAAAAAACACTTGAAAGATATTCAACAACTAAGACTTTAAAGCGAAAATCTTATAGCAGGTCACACACAGATGAATCCTCCTTTGATTATAGTATAAGAGATATGCTTTTTATGCTTGAACCATTGCTCGTAAAAAACGAGTTTACTAGGGCTTTTAATGCCTGCATAGATTCAAAAAAAGAATTTAACACAGAACTTTTTTATGAAAGTGTAGAAGAAACTAACCATTTGATTTCTATATTTAACACGATAATAAACATGAGAGAAAGGCTAGTTGATGAAGGATTTATCAGGAGGATTGTAGGAACTGGCATGATAAATTTATCTCAGCTACTGTTTATTTATAAATGGGTTTATAGATGGGATGACTCAAAAAACAAGGTTATACTAGCTGAAACAAATGAAGGGCCGGAAGAAGTATTTTTAACATTGGAAAAAGATCCAATTAACGTTAATAACCTCCAACCACTAATAGAAAAATATAATGGAAGGATAGTGAGACAAATTCCTTTCATAATAATTTATGTAAATGTTATTAAGGCAGGTTTGTTGTATGAAGACATGAGGAAAATGATAGCCGGGGTCCCCTAACCTGGTATGGGGCAGGCCTGGAGAGCCTGTGGCCTTTACCGGCCTTGTGGGTTCAAATCCCACCCCCGGCGTGGTTATTTACGTTAATACGCTTGAAGAAAAATTTCCGTTTATATATAAAGTGAAAGACAAAGACGTCATACACGGCTATGGAAAGAAGCTAGCGTGAGCGCTCGAAAAAAGAAAGGCCGACAAGAGGATACCCGAATAAGACAGGTCGCTGTTGCTCGAATACTTGAACAAGTTGGAGGGCAAAGATTCGAATTTGTCCCCCGATAGGGATATTGGATTGTTAAGAATTTCAGATTAGAGTTAAGAAGCGCACCTCAACGATTTTTATAAAGATAAATCTTCTCAAAATTAACAGAAGCGATCCGCAATAATGGTATATTTAAGCGCTATAAAAAACCTATCAAAGAAAAAGCTTTAGCCGTTATACATGTTGAGCATGTCATCGTGGCAGATATCTGAACAGTTTGACATATCTCACGCTTCAGTGCTTTACCTAGCAAATATGTTCTCTTCTTTAATGCTTGATGTTCCTCAAAAAACTGATTGCTTATGAAACTAAGCTTAAGGTTAACGGCGATACAGTGTATGTGTGGGCAGCCGTGGATGTGGACACGAGGGAGCTTTTAACCATAAAGGCAACGAGAGGAAGAAGCACGTTGATGCAATGCTATTTCTGAAAGATTTATTAAAGAAATGTATAAAAAAGTCTAACAATTTATAGCAATTTAATGATTGTTTGGGCCGTTAATTCACGGTTTTTCATGAAATTTTTAATAACAACGGATTTTCTGTCTAAAAACTGGGCTAAAAAAGGGTATTAAACCGAAAACCTTATTGCCCTGCCACGGCGAATTCTAGTTAATCTTTACTTTTTCCTTTTAATCTTTACTTTTTCTATAATTTCTGGAAGAATAGATTCTACCCTTCCTCTGATTATTATATCGGCCAGTTCATCCTCCTCAGTCCGGCCTTCATTTATAATTATCAGCTTTGCACCTTTCAATTTTGCGTACAGTGGTAGCTGATTTGCAGGAGAAACTGAAAGAGAAGTACCAATTGCTAGAAAAATATCTGATGCCTTAGCTAGCTCTATAGCTTTTGTAAGAACATCTTGGTCTAAAGGCTCGCCGAAAAATATGATATCTGGCTTTAAAAGCCCTCCACAACTTGGGCAAACAGAGCTTTTTCCGGTAAAATTTTTTATTACATCTTTTAATGGATAGTTTTTTCTGCATCTGGTACAGACCGCCCTTTCTAGGTTTCCGTGGAGTTCGATCACATTTACAGAACCAGCCTTTTGATGAAGGCCATCTATGTTTTGAGTTATCACGCCGCATAATAAGTTGATCTTTTCTAGTTCAGCAAGAGCCCGGTGTGCGTCGTTCGGTTTAACTTCTTCTCCTAGGGCAAAACTGTTTATAAAAAGGTTCCAAACTTCGTCAGGATTATCTATAAAGTAATTTATTTCAAACTTTTCTGGATTTATTGTTTTCCATATACCCTGAGGTCCTCTAAAATCCCTTATTCCGCTTGGGGTACTTATTCCTGCGCCTGTCAAGGCAACAGTGCACTTACTGTTTAAGATGGCTTCAGCAACCTGTTCAGCGTTCATTGCGTTTTAATAAATTATATTTTCGTGAATTTAACCTTTAAACGTTTTTTGAAAATTAACTTTAAAGCTGGCCCAGAAGCGATGTCAGATTTATCAGAGGACATAAAATACGTAAAAGTATTTAACCGTAACATCGAATTATTTTCTAGCGCGGGGGTCGCCTAGCCTGGTCAATGGCGCGAGGCTCAGAACCTCGTCCCGTTGGGGTACGTGGGTTCAAATCCCACCCCCCGCATGAAGCATCGGTATGAAAATAATCAAAGTCGATGAAAAGGAAAAGACGATAAAAGTTAGAGTTGATAACGAAGATGATCTATGGGAAGTTTATAACGTTCTTTATAAAAACGACACGGTCATAGGAAAAACAACGCGTGAAGTTAAGACCGCTACAGCCAGCTGGAGAAGGCCCGTCACGCTGACGATACAGGTTGAATGGGCGGAAATGCAACCGATGACGAACAGGTTAAGGATTCACGGTACTGTTATAGAAAGTCCTGAAGATTTGGAAATAAAAGGCAAACATCACACGATAAACCTCGAACCCGGAAACATCATCACGATAATAAAAAAAGAAAGCTGGAACGATCTAGATTTAAAAAGGCTGAAGGAGGCTGAAAAAAGGACGTATATAAACGCTTTGATCGCTTCAATAGACAGTGAGGATTTTGCGGTTGCAAGGTTAACGAACTCCGGGTTGCAGATAATTTACGAAGAAAAGCTCGATTTGAGGCTTAAAAACAAGGATTTTCCTCAAGAATCGGAAAAAAGAGAGCTTGAAAAAGTTGCTAAGTCTTTAAATCGGCTATTTGATGATCTCAAGCCAAATATAGTTGCTGTTTCAGGCCCCTCCATATACCTAGAAAAGCTGTTAAATGTTCTAAAGGATTATATCAAAGATACAAAGATCGTAGCGGTAGATACTTCATACGGAGGTTCGGCCGGCCTCAGAGAGGCTTTAAAAAAAGACGCGCTTAAAGAAGCTTTAAAGGCAAGCGAAACATTGCAAGAACAGGAACTTATGGAGAGGTTTATGTACATGATCGGAAAGGACATGCCAGTAGCTTATGGTTTAGAACCTGTTGAAGAAGCTGCCCTTAGAGGTGCTGTTGATACGCTTCTGATAGATAGAGAAATTATGAACGAACCAGAAACAAGGTCTAAAATCATAAATATAGTCGAAATGGTAATAGCATCAAAAGGAAAGGTAAAAGTTTTTACAACGAACCAAGAAGCAAGGTTCTGGCTAAAAAATATGGGTGGCATAGCAGCGATGCTCAGATATAAAATATTCTGAATAGTTTTACTAATTTTTAGATTTGAAGAGCAAAACGTATGACATCCTCTCACGCTAAAGCGCGTGAGCTTCCCATGCCGCTATCCCCCAGCCTGGGTTCGTCAGCAGCATGGAAACTTATTTCCTGATTCAGCGACACACGGCCAGCACCTAGGTGCCCCGCCGTCGGTGTCTCCACAGGCGTAACTTCGGGCATGCCCATCCCTAC
>ERZ1669247.597-NODE-597-length-11100-cov-3.768493_pt1 | contig 11100 bp, 10 predicted proteins | sample MGYA00579297_ERZ1669247 | MGnify/ENA primary metagenome ERZ1669247 (study PRJEB41166, sample SAMN08046056) | hot springs metagenome | biome: hot spring; feature: acid hot spring; material: thermophilic sediment; isolation source: thermophilic sediment from acid...
AGCGATAGGGCGCTTTACATAGGTTCATGGCAAGTGCTTGACTCATCATCAAGAGTAGTGTTCACCATGGAGCCTCCTCAAGTGTTAATTTCACCATCCTCCTCAATAATGGTCACTTGGTTTCAAGTAACTAACGAGGGGACTCAGATTAGGAGAGGTAAGTATGAGGTGGTTTGGAGACCTAAGGATGAGGATGGTAACGAATACTCCTGCAATGTTCAAATTGAAGTAACATAAATTCATCAATGTTCCCCCATGCCATAGCTATAGAGCCTAGGTATTAGTTTCAGTTTAACACTACCTTCAAGTACTGTTAAGATTTTTACACCACAATTAAGTCACTAAATCTGTGGGTAAGGCAGCGCTAATGGTGGCTCTGCCAATGCTGATTGGCTTAACTAACGTTGATTACGCCAAACTAGCTAAGGGTGATGTAAGCTATAATGATTCAAGAGACTTCGTGAATAAGTTATGTACATCACTTAACCTTTACGATTGGCCCAAGCTAGTTGTTATTGAAACCGCAGTATACCCTATTAGCCAAATCCTAGATTTACCAGGGAGAAACCTTGAGGATATTTACATTGGAATGATAACCGTAGGTGAATTAATAGCAAGAGAGGTTAAAGCCAAGATAATCACCATAACTAGGAGCGGGGGCTTTAAGGCTAATGAATACTCTAAAGTCGTACCAATGCCCCAATGGCCTAAACATCCTGGGGAGGGCATCTTCATCACAATGGGTATGCTACCCATAAGCATAATGGGTAAGGTAAGCAGGTTACTTAACTGGTATGGGGAATTACTTAATGATCTTAAGGAAGGGACCATTGATGAATTAAGTAAGGAATTCATGAAGATGTATAAACTTAGCCGTGAAGGTTTAATTTACATATTCCCACCAATAGTTGACTTAGACGCTGGTGAATTAAGGAATGCATTGGTTGATGATGCAGTGCTGATACATGGTGAATTGGAGAAGTACCTCAAGCGCCGTGGAATTAAGGTGAGGGACACTAGGGTTTAAAGAATTCACGATGAATCACTAAGCCTTAACTTAATAAGAACCCATATTTATGGGTGATTCAAACGCCTTGCTTATCATTATGTCCGCTGGCTTATACTCATCATTTTCCTTAATGAGGAATGAAGCATCGGTAAGGTTTTGAAGAAGCTCACTTAACCTCTTATCATCAATCTCAACACCCTCCTTAGCCTCAATAGCCCTCTTAACATCACTCCACCTACAACCCTTAACGCACACCCTCATTATTGCATAGTACCTACTCTCTGCCCCCCTCCGTATGCTTAGGAAGTTCCTAAACTCCTCCATTATAAGTGATACGCCTAGGGATATTGTCTTATCTAACGCCTTCCTATGATCCCTTTCCTGAAGGTAATTGAAGCCATAGTAAGTTAACCAACCTGGTATGCCACCGAGATTACTGTAGGCATCCTCAAGTTCATCATCCTTAACCCTAACGCCCACCTCCTCGAACCCCCTCCTTAGGAATTCAATAGCCTTATCCCTAGGGAATGGGGGTACAGTGACGTTTACGAATGCCCTGCCGAATAATGGTGAACCCGCATCATTAAGCTTAAGGAACCTATAAACCATGCCTACTTCACTTCCTGTAAACACTAAACTAACCTTAAGGTTATCATAGGCGTAGGCCAAGGGGTACAGTAAATTATAACCCTTCAGCTTCCTTAATTCCTGGGACTCATCAAGCACAATAATGGCCCTCTTCCCCTCCCTTTCACCTATTTCCGAAAGCCTCTCAAGTAAGTCCGATACCTCAACCTTACCCCTACCCCACTTTAACTTAACCTCAAGCCCCATTACATTAACACCCTTAACACCGTTGAGTAATTTACGTAGCTTATCTGGAATGGTGTTTAACGCCTTCTCTAATTCTTGAGTAAGATCCCTGTAATTTAAGTAAAGCTTACCCTCGTATTTCCTTAAATCTAAGTAAATCCACAATGCATCTTCCTCCTTCATTAAGACCTTAATTAACGAGGATTTACCACTCCTCCTAATCCCAAGGAGAAGGGTAAGTGGGTACTTAATCCCAGTCCTCAGTTTACTAATCTCCTCTTCCCTATCGAAAAGATCCTTAGGGTCTTCTTTAGGTTTAGGGTCAAATAGCAGGGGAGGTCCCCAGTTACTGGAGAGGACCCCAGTTAATAAAACCTAGTGACCACGGCTTGAACTTGATCTAGGACTCTGGTTTAAGAAGGGTAATTGCACCCCTACTGCATGAGCTTACGCATATTCCACACCCAATGCATTCATCAGCCTTAATCCTTGGGTAACCTTGTTCATCAGTAATTATGGCGCTGCACTTAAGTGCAATGCAGTCTCCACATAGGTCACATAGGTTCCGGTTAACTACAGCCTTTAACCCACTCCTAAACCCACTAAGCCTAATCCAGGCTACACCACCATTGTTTAGGATACTGGTTATTAATTGGCATGCCTTATCGAGCTCCATACCACTATTAACCTCAATAATACTCACATTAGCGGGCGGTGGGCATTGGTCATCAATAATTATGAGAGTACCATCATCTACATTATCGTAGGCGTCGCATGATGTTGCAACAGTTACTCTACTACCATATGAGTAGTCCCCAATACCCTTAGCAACGGCTAGGGGGTTAATGTGGGTTACATCAGCAACGTCATTAATGTTCCTAGGCATGAAGTAAGTGGGGTTAGGGTTATAGTCAGGCCGCATTACTGTATCACTAAGCCTAATTAGGTAGGGTGAGGAGACTACTATTGGTACATTACCAAGCCTACCCTCCCTTCCTAATTTAAGTAGGCAGAATCTTATTAATGCCGCTGGGTCAATGGGGCCGTTATCAATTATCCTCCAAGCATCCTTCACTATTGAATCGAACTTAGCCTTAGAATCCTTGAACTCAACGTTTGGGTTAACTCCCTTAATTAAATTAACCATGAATGGCCTAGACTCCTCAACAACCTTAACCCCTGAGAGTTCATTAATTGGTAGTGGATTAACGTAGAGGCTCCTTGATACCGATGAGTCAGCGGGTAAGTAACCCTCAACCAATACGTCACCACCCCTCACATGTTCCCTAGCCCTGCTTAATGTTAACTTAACCCACTCATCACTAATACTCCACTGTTCAGGTAACCTCCACCTATTCCCCACACCCCAATTCCTATTGAAAACAGGCCTATTACCCAATACCTTAACCTCATTAAGCCTGGGGCAAAGTGACCTTGAGAGGAGGGGGTTAAGCCTAATGACGTATGGCTTCTCCACAACTGAACTATAGTGAAGAGCCTCATTTAATGCAGTGCTTAAACTATCCTCATCCCAAGGCTCAAGGCAAGGTAAGTTAATTAACCTGCAGAGGGGCCTAATGTCCCATAGGTCAATAACAGCAATAACCATGGAGCCCCTCACTGAGGCTACTGTTAACTCACCGAGGTGCCTAATGAAGCCGTAGGTGTCCAGTACCGTTAATGAATCTTGAGCAGTCATGGACATTCCCTGAACCACAGCCACAGGATCAGATACAGGGTATCCGCATGATCCAGTAAGCCTACTAACAATGGGTGACCTTTGGATTATCGTCTTCACTTGAACATTACTTAACCCAGTTTAATAAGAATACTGCTGGTCGGCCCGCCGGGATTTGAACCCGGGACCCCCCGGTTTCCGGCCACGGGGATTTAAGGTGAAATTGTCCCCCGTGGGGCTGACTACAGCCGGGTGCTCTGCCGCTGAGCTACGGGCCGGCTGACTGAAGCATTGCATTAATACAAGTTTTTTAAGCTTTCTCTCACATTAAAACAATAACACCATATTAGTGGCTTACTTCTGCTGCGGCTGATTTTTAGGCAATATGTATATTTTGTTACCTATTATTGAGTTGTTTGGAATTAGGACCTTAGAACCATCATTCTTAATGACCTCTGTGAACAATATGGCAACATCATTCACAATACCATCCTCACCAAGCAGGTTCACATGGTCATTTATCCTAAATGGCCTCGCCAACAGCAGAAATAAACCAGCCACGGCCTGCCCCAAAACTTGCTGAACCGAGAAACCAATGACAATTCCTAGGAAACCACCAATAGCTACACCTGCGACACCACCGCCAATGGCGCCAGCAATTCCCGCAATTAATGCGCCAATACCTATCAGTAGGAATACGTTTCTAATGGCTCTGGCAGTGGAATGGTCGTACCTAAACCTCATGGACCAGTATATGACGTCGGCAAAGGCGGACACTATTAGGTAGCCGAAGGCTAAGGTAAGTAGTACATTTATGTAAACCTCGTAAGGCTTAATGTATACGTGAAGCTTTGGAAGGGCCCATGTTATTAACCATTGCACTGCAGCCATCACAGCAACATATAGCACTATGTATACTACTAGCTTAGCCATGGCTTCTGCATGATGCCTACTTACCTCACTCTTACTTGTTTCCGACACACTAGTAGACATATTGTTAGGTATATGAATATGAATTTAAAAGTATTGCTCCCAGTAACTGGTTATACTATGTTTAATAATCTCTCAACACACTTATAATGCTGGAGCCAACTCAACAATCTGCTTAATCTTAGTGTTGATTGAAGTTTTATGTTCGCTTTAGAGTTTACTATGCTTTAACACTAATGGCAGTATTATGCATATGGTGTATGATGATCTACCCATAGTTAAGCTAAGTTAAGGACCAGGCCTCTACATAAAGACGTAGGGTAGGGGGTATGCCTAGAGCCAATGCGATACAGTGAGGTGGGAATCTCACCTCCTCAGGGATAGAGTAGTTGACTATAGGACAAATATTTATATAATAGTCTACTTTAGCTAATGCTTCATGGGTGTGGTCACTGAGAAGCTTGAGGGTGCTGAGGAGATTACTGGTAAGGGTGGTGTTAGGTTTATTATTAAGGAATTCGACATGAGTGACTTGGAGGATGTGGTTAGGATTAATAGGGCTGTCTTACCTGAGAATTATCCATCATACTTCTTCGTTGAGCATCACTTATCATTCCCCAAGGCCTTCATTGTGGCTAAGGTTAACGGTGAGACGGCTGGTTACGTAATGAGTAGGGTTGAGTTTGGTTGGTCCAACTTAAGGAGGGGTAGTATTGTAAGGAAGGGGCATATTGTATCCATTGGCGTGTTGCCCCAGTACAGGAGGATTGGGATTGGGTACAACTTAATGGTTAGGTCAATGAGAGCCATGAAGCACTTCTACAAGGCTAGTGAAGTTTACCTTGAAGTTAGGGTTTCCAATAAACCGGCCATTAGCCTATACGAGAAGTTGGGTTACGTAACCGTGGACGTTATTAAGGGTTATTACCATGACGGTGAGGACGCCTACATTATGGCTGCCTCCCTTGACAAATACTGAACTTATCAATTAATGGTTAATTCCCCGGTTAACTCATGGGGGTCATATATCTTGGCGTAGGTGAATATTCCCTTTAGATACGTTGAGACGTAAACCTTACCTATACTGCAGTCACCGTAATTCACCGTGAACGGTATTATCAACACGGCCCTATTCACATTACTCCTCTTCAACTCCTGCTCAATTGAATCCACAAGCTCCCTTAAGCCAGGCGTGTAGTTCGCTTGATTAAACTCAATGATCCTACTCACTACGGGAACCTTCTCACTACCATTCGGGTGCATTAGGAATATGCCTTCACTACTGATTACTGGTGAATACCCAAGTCTAGGTAAGTCTAGGTAATCGAATAATTTAACCGACAGCAGCCTACTGAGTATGTAGTATGTTAGGTAATTACCGCAGCACTTACATATTGGTTTACTGCACTTACTGTGTAGAAACTCATTAACAGACTGAATGCAGTTAATTAAGCCGCCGCTTATCATGAAGTCAAGCAACTGCATGGTGTAGTTTAACTCATCCCTCCTCTTCAACCCAATGGCCTTCAATGACTCTGGATTACCTGGCTTATAATTAATCAGTAGGTTCCTTAACACGCAGTTACCGTAGGCCATCTTCATCATTAACCTAGCGCATTCTGTGAGGAGGCCCTTCCTGAATAATTCCCCAATCCTAACCGCATCCTCGGTTAACTCCCCATTGTTAACTAGGCCCAAGGCCTGTAGGGTGGGTTCAATAACCCTAATGTTGGATTCACTTAAGCCATTAGACCTGAGGTAACTCACTAAGACCTCCTTAACACCCCTAAGGCCCTTGTCTGAGGCGTAAGCCAGTATATCGAGTATTCTCATTAACGGTACCCTGACATACCATGAGTTGCGCATGCACTCACTACTATTAACAATGCTTCTAATGTAGGCTAAGGCATCGTCAACACTCTTAAACATTGCCTTCCCGTCATCAGTCACTACCGTTACCTCATTTTCCGATACCAGTAGCTCTATCTTCATTACTGTTTGATTAAGGTTTAATCACGTTAAAATAGGTTACAGATAAAAATCCAAAGTTAATGATCCTTAAATGAACCATTCCTTGAAGTTAACTACGTTGTCTGGGTCATACGCAGGTATGATTACCCTGCTTCTGGCCCTCAAATACTCGTAGGCGTTTAGGCACTCGTAAATATCCTCAGCTATACCTATGGGTATGTTCTCCCTAATGTTCCTAAGGGTGAAGGCTGAGTCCGTTAGGCTTACTACATAATCCTTAGTGTTAACCATCACTGCCATTGAACTCCTGTGGTGGCATCCGGTCCATTTGACGTTAACGCCATTAACAACCTCATCCTCATCATTAAGCAGTACTATCCTACCCCAAGCCTCCTCAAACAAGTAATCCCTAACGTACTTAGGTAGGTAAACGTCCCTGTTCAGGAATGGGGACGGCTTCGGGTTAACAACATCCTCAAACCAACCCCTCCTTGAGAAGTATATTTTAGCCTTCTTAAATAAGTCTAAGCCACCTACAGTATAGTCCTGCACTGGGGTTATTACCACGTGGGCTACGTCATCTGGCGTTAACTTAAGTCTCCTTAACACGTTCTCAATTCTCTCATCATCCTTAACAGTGAACCTGCACCTATCGCTACCCGCCCACTCCCTTAGGAACTTATTCCTTAGTGTTAGATCCCTAACTAAGCCAGTGCCCACTAGGACGTATCCATCATCAGTGTCAATTATCATGGTGTAGAAGCTTAACCTAACCCACTTATCGAAATCCCTCATCCAATACACTTCAGGCCCTGGAACCTCACCATGATCCCCAACCTTAGCTAACCAAAACCTCCTAATCACTTCAATCACCCCATGGCGTTATAACGAACCTTCCAAGCACCTTACCCTCACTTAATTTAACTAAGGCATCATTAACATCATCCTCGCTAAGCGGTATCTTCTCCACATACGACTTAACTCCATTATCCTTAATGAACCTAACCATCTCCTCCATTTCATTAATGCTACCGTAATTACTCCCAATAACAGTGTACTGCCAAGCCACGGAGTCAAAGACAGGTATGGGGTAGGACTTACCCTCCATACCTACCAACACCACTACACCACCCGGTTCAAGAAGTGGTATTGCCCTTGCTGACTCCTCATTGCCAACGAAGTCCAGGAGGACTGATGCACCGTCTGCACTGGCGCTCTTAACAATACTGCCTAAGTCGCTTGGGTGAACGGCGTAGTGGGCACCTAATTCCTCAGCCCACTTAAGCTTCTCGTCGCTTCTTGATACTGCAATAATAGTGACGTAGGGGGTCATCTTTCTAAGGTACTGTACAGCATATGAGGCTAAGCCACCCATCCCATAAACTATCGCCAGTGAGCCTGGGTACAGGTATGGTATGGTTTTCTTAACGGCTGAGTAGGATGTTAAGCCGGCATCAGCCAAGGGTGCCGCCTCAACAGGATCAATGTCTATTTTCACTAAATACCTGTAATCCGGTACATAGAGGTACTCCGCGTACCCACCGTAGTAGTTTGACTGACCTGGTATGCTTTGATCCCTACACTGCATGCACTTACCCACCCTACAGTACCTGCAGCCTGGGTCAGCCCAAATGGCGTACACAAGCACCTTATCCCCAGGCTTAAGTCCCTTAACCTTACCCCCAACCTCCTCCACCACGCCTGCATTCTCATGACCTAGGACGAAGGGTAGTTTGAAGCCCTCCCTAGGCTCAACACCCCTCCATAGCCTAACATCGGTCTTACACATTCCAGCCCCAATAACCCTAACTAGCACTGATTCATCATTACCAGGCTCCTTAACATCAATGGACTCAAGCCTAAGCCTCCCGCTGAACTCCCTTAGGATTAAGGCCCTAGCCCTCATTAATGTATCCAGCATTAACCTGATTTTAAAGTAATTAACCTAACAGGTTAGTTTAAAGTTAATTAACTGATTAACCACCTATCGTTGAGCTTCACCTCACCTGTACGTGGATTAACATTGTATGAGTGGTATTCCCCATTATTAAGCGGCTCACAGTTGGTTAAGGTGCGTGGCTTATAGTAATCCACTATTGTTGATGATGCGTAGAGGCTTGATTCACCAACCCTACACCAGTAAAGCCTATAGTAGTCATCACGCTCCTTATCCTTACCATCATTAAGCCTAGCATGGTAACCACCAACTATTACTTGAACCATATCCTGTTTAACAAGCATTATGCCTAGGTTAGCGCCAGTCCTCATGAAGCCCAGTAACCACCTTAAATCATCAATAGTAATACTACTCGACACTCTCCTGGCTAACGCTAAATTAGCCACGAAGGTATCATTATACTTAGCCTCAACCCACCCACCTAAGCCAAGTACCTTAATGAGCTCCTCCTTCCTAAATGAACCATTGTGAATCATGTAAACCTCATCCCCAGTACCAGTCACTGCATGAACTGGGTGGGTGGAGAAGAGGTTGATTGGAGTACCTGTGCTGGCTGCCCTTGCATGCATCATCTCAATGAATACCCCATCACCATTCACTAGGCTACTTAATGGGGAGTTGGGTAATGAGTCTAAGTATATTGGGTTAACACTCCTATGCACTGTCAACGATGGCTCACCCCCCAACCTACCTAACAGTGTTACTTTACCCCAGCCATCACTGTGCTTGGCTTCACCATACAGCCTACTACCGTATGGGTCGTTTGAAGCCGCCTTAATTAAACCATTAACCACATCCCCATACTGGTTAATGAAGTCAACCACATGCCCTATCATTACCAGCATCCTGCACATTAACTTGGATTAAGCGGTTTTGCGTTAAAAATAATTCGCGTGAATCAGCATTAATGTGGAAGTTAGAATGAGGATACTTAGGAGTTCACTTACCCTTTAGGTAATTCAGTAGTCCACCCTTAAGCAGTATTTCAAGGGCTACCCCAGTTATTGGCTTAGCCTTAACAACCCTTGAACCATTTATAATAATTTCACCGGCATCAACAATGACGCGTACATTATCACCATCATTAACCATCTTACTTATGCCCGGCACAGTTAAGACTGGGAGGCCATTATTTATTGCGTTCCTGTAGAATATCCTAGCGAAGTACTCCGCCAACACAGCCTTAACCCCAGCCGCCTTAAGCGCTATCGCAGCCTGCTCCCTACTTGAACCCATTCCAAAGGCCCTCCCACCAACAAGTATTACACCATTCTTAGCCTTCTCGTAGAAGTTTGGGTCAAGGGGCTCCATGGCATGCTTACCCAGTATTGATGGATCAGTGTAAACCAGGTACTTGGCTGGGATTATTACATCAGTGTCAATGTTATCCCCAACCTTAATTACCCTACCTTCCACGGCCAATTGAGGCATAGTTAACCCAGTTAATTTACTCATTTTAAATTTAACCTAAATAGCTACTGATGATTAATATAGTTCCTAACCCATACCCTACCATGAAACCAATACCATTAAGGCATAGCATTAATTTACGTTGGTAACTTTATGGGAAGAACCATTATTATACCTAGTAATCACTATAATTCCCCTGGAGTTTCATGAAATGATATTCTTGAGGTAAATGGTAATTATCCTTAAACTAATTCTTGAATAAACCAAGATCACTTAAGCTACGTTTCTTCATACTCAAATACCCATGAATCATTACTTAATTGAGTAATGAAAACGTAGGAAGCATTAATAGTAACGGTAGTAGGTTTAGAGAGAACTGAGTGAAGGCGGAACTGACCTCCTCCTTGTCCTTTAGGGTTGGGCTTTTCTTCAGGTGGTTTATTGCCTTCATTCTTATTACCGGTGGGTTTTAGCCATCTTGCTCCTTTTATCTAATGATAGGCCATGAGCCTTAGCCTCCCCGGAGGCTGACGGCGGGGACTGAGTAGGTGATGCAGCGCCCGTGAGGGGCTCCGGAGAAGTGACGGTAAGCCCCAGTAGACGCAGAAACCCCACCATCCACGACGAGGAGCCGTCAGCAAGAATCACCTCCAACGCCCAGATCCCAGGGACAGGGAATACGTAGAATCCTCACAAGCATCTCCATGGAGGCGCTTTTTATCCCACAATACCTTAAAAACATTCAAATTAAAAAACCTACCCCTAATCCCAGAAGAGGCGAAGCCTGCTCTCCAGTTTGTCGATACTATTGCAATTACATTAACATTAATTAGGGAAGCAACCACACCTAAACCCCATCTTTTAGGGTGGTCTTCTTTCTTGAATGAATACTGAAGCAATGAATCTAAGCCAGCATTAATCAATAAGGACTACACCTAAGTGAGCCAGTAAACCACTAAACCCGCAAGAGTACCAACACGAAATTAAGTACATTGTAATGTCTTAAAGTACCTTAGAAGCTTCCTCAATAAGTTTCTTAATGTCATTGAGCCTTGCCTTAACTACCTCAATGCTTAGTTTACCTTCATGGAATCCCCAGACATGTAGGCCATAGGCTGAGTCCCAGCCCTCCTTAACCCAAGGACCTAAGGTACTGGATAATGTGGTTGAGACCGTGAAGAGCATGTGAGCGAACCACCTGCCTTCCCTCACAGCTTGTTGATGTTCCATTAGATTATACTTCTCCGCTAATGCCTTAATAACCTCCTCAGCAGCCTTATACGCTTTCTCAGAGGCTTGAGCAACATCACCCTTAGCCAAATAATCCTCAGC
>ERZ1669247.598-NODE-598-length-11086-cov-4.613816_pt1 | contig 11086 bp, 6 predicted proteins | sample MGYA00579297_ERZ1669247 | MGnify/ENA primary metagenome ERZ1669247 (study PRJEB41166, sample SAMN08046056) | hot springs metagenome | biome: hot spring; feature: acid hot spring; material: thermophilic sediment; isolation source: thermophilic sediment from acid hot...
TTTTCTTTATACCTCCAGAGGTTTGGTCAGGCAACGGCCAGGCAAAGCAAGGCAACAGGGTATTTGGCTGGGTAAACTGAGTGCATTACTCAGTCCAGTTTTACCTTACTCTACCCAGCCAATTACCCTCAAAAAGTATATTTAATATCTCATATATAATACCCTAACATTTTACTAAAACATATTTATTATATCTTTGTGCCATCTACTACCTACTAGAAAATTAATAAAAAATTTGAAAATTCTCTAAATATAACATTTAAATAACATACAAAAAAACATAAACATAATGTTATGTTTTTACATAACAATTCTTAAATACCATAGTTATATTGAAGTGATTATGAATAAGGAGGTTTTTATATGGAAAGAAAATATTATGCAATAATTTCAGTAATTGTAGTTCTCATTATAGTAATAGCAGCTGTAGCAATAGTATTTATTAAGCCTTCTATGACCACAAAAAGTGTAACACCTCCATCAATTACATCAATAATTTCATCTACAGTATTAACTACTGCAGGAACACCTATACAATTTTCTATTAGTACATCTGGAAATATTTCAAAAATAATTTGGAATTTTGGAGATGGAACTTATGGAAATGGCTCTTCTGTATCACATACATATTTAAATCCTGGAAAATATTTAGTATTCGTAAATGTTTCAGGTCCAGGTGGTTTTGCAAACAATCTAAACAATCTTATTGAAATTACAGTAATTCCACCTTCAATATCTTCTGCGATTGCATCCGAAATTACTCAACCCGTCATACTTTTTAATAAAACAATAAATTCAAAGGCTCCTATAATTAACATAAATGAAAAGGCAATATTTATTGCATCTTATGCCCAACCACCTAGTGCAACAAATTGGTCTATAGGATATTATAAGATTAATTTTGGAGATGGAAAGACAACGGTGGAACCAGTATTTTATAATATTTCTTCAGGAACATACATATATGGAATTTTTACACATGTATTTAATCAAACAGGATTTTATCCTGTAAATTTAACCATAATTACATACAATGAAACTCACTTTTCAAATGATTTAGTTACCATAAGTACAAATAATACGTATTATTTGCCATTAGCATATTATAATCAAGTTATGAATTCAACGGGTTTTCAATTATCATCATATATTTCAACAGTTTATGTTGCTTCACCTAATCAAAATATTAATATTTCAGTTCAGAATACAACAACATCTAATTCAAATGTCATAAATGATGTTGAGGTAGTTCCAGGAGGACCTTTTTCATTTGATCCTGCAATTGCGCCTTCTACTGTGGATTTGGAAATAATACAAAATGTTTATGAACCATTGATTCAATATAACCAATCAACATTTAATTTCGTACCAGTTGTATCTACACAAGTTCCAACAGTACAAAATGGACTAGAATCCAGTAATGGACTTAACTATACTTTCCCGATAAGACAGGGACTAAAATTCTCAAATGGAGATGTGGTTTCTGCTTGGGATGTTTATGTAAGTTTCGTTAGAGACTTATTATTTACTCAAGGGGTTCCAGGTACCAATGGATATTTAATTGCGCAGGATCTTTTACCGGGTGGGGGCTTTGCACCTGGCCTATTTACCAATGGAACTGCATTATATCAAAATATTACAAAGGCTATAACCTACAATAATGCAACCCAGACAGTCACGTTCCATTTATTATTCCCAGACCCTGCATTTCTTAGTTATTTAGCATCACTTTGGGGTGTTCAAATAATGGATTGGAATTGGCTTGTGCAACACGGAGCAGGAATAACATTTACCCCGGCAGGATTTTTAAATTATACACAGTATGCAAGTCAACAAAATTATAATCAGTATGTAAGATGGAATCTTATGGGTTCAGGACCTTATATGGTAGGAAGTTATCTACAAGGGCAATCTATTTTACTTGTTCCTAACCCTAACTTTACTCCTATACCTGGAGTATTTGGATATAATGTGCCAGTAAAAGACAAAATTATAATTACATGGGTAAAAGATCCAGAAACTGCAATTATGATGATTAAAAGTGGAGAAGCAGACATTGTTACACATCTTCCTAGTTATGCATTTTCATCAATTCTTGATATGCAATCACAAGGAAAAATTAATATTGTTTCGTATCAAACAGAACATTTAAGCTTATTTGCATTTAACTTTGATGTAAATATGACATTATTGCATTCTTTAGGTTCTCAGTATAATTTACCTTATAATTACTTTGCAAACTTATACATTAGGAAGGCTTTTGCATATTCTTTTAATTATACTAATTACATTAACAATCTTTTAGGCAATTCAGTATATCATATTAATTTCGGTTTTAACTATGCTGGTTTAATTCCTAAAGGCATGCCTGGATACATTCCTCCAAATGAAATAAAGAATCTTCCCCAGTTTAATTTAACATTAGCTAAGCAATTTTTAGAAGAATCTGGCTTTTACAATATTTCTGTAAATATTCCAATTATTGTACCATCTGGGGATACTACAGACTATGCAGCTGTGGGTATGTGGGCACAAAATTTGAATAGTATTGACCCAAATATAATTGTATCACCTCTATATTTGTCATTTTCTACAATTATTGGCTATGGAGTACCTGGAGAAAATCCAATGCCCATATGGTGGATGGATTGGAATCCTCCCTGGAACTATCCTACTGCTACCTTTAATTTCTGGTATTTAGCAGGTAGTTTAGGTGGTTTTTATCCTCCAGTCGACGGAATAACATCTGCTAATTTAATTCAGTGGAATTATACATCAGAAGTTTCTCAATGGCATTCATTACAAAATTATATTCTAAAAGCTGAATCTAGTTCTAACATAAGCGAAGCACTAAATTACTTTGATGATGCAGAGCAAATTGCCATAAACCTTACTTTATATGTATATACATACCAGGAAAATGGTATTTATGTAATTTCTCCATCAGTTCAGGGAATGCAATATGAAATGAATTCAATTACTAATAGTGCTACTCAATTATTTTTCTTCTATTTGAATAAAACATGAAATCATTAATTTTTTATTTTTTTTAAAACTATAGTTATCTTAATAAATTCATTGCAGCAATTTAACAACTTCACCATTTTTTATAATAACTTCAATATTATTTGGGTCTAGTAATATATCAATATTTTCCATAGGATTTTCCTTAAGGATTATTAAGTCAGCAAATTTATCTTTTTCTATCGTTCCTAAATACTTACTTTGGCCAGTGACTTCGGATGAAATTCTAGTAGCTGAAATGATTGCTTCTGAAGGAGTCATCCCTAAATTTTTTACAAATAATTTTAATTCCTGAGCGTTCGTTCCATGTGGACAGAAATTCGCACCAGAAAAATCTGTACCAGTTGCTAATTTTACTCCGATTCTTTTTGCTTTTTTTATATTTTCTATACTTATATCGTATACTTCTTCTGCTTTTTTTAGTGCCCATTCAGGTAAATTGATATTGCCATTATTTTTAACGATATTGTATAGTATTGAGAACGTAGGAATTACGATTACGTTATTTTTCGCTGCTAGACTAGATGTCTCATCATCTATGTATATACCATGTGCTATTACTTTCACCCCAGCTTTTATACTATTTAGAATTCCATCTTTACCTTGAGCATGAGCATGAACAAATTTATTAGTGGCTTTTGTTTCATCAACTATAGCTTTCAATTCTTTTAATGTAAATCCTCTATACTCAGGTCTATCCTTTTGAGATAACACACCACCTGTAGCCATTACTTTAATAAAATCAGGATTTTCTCTCAATGCATACCTTGCAGCTTTTCTACATTCTTCTGTTCCATCACAAAGTAAGCTAGTCATTTCCTGTGTATTCATAAATTTGCTAGTTCTTACGTCAACATATTCCGTAGGCAAATAATGAATATCTCCATGACCAAAAGTAGGTGTCAAAAAATATCCCGCTGCAAAAATTCTTGGGCCCAATATTGTATTTTCATTAACTGCATCTCTTAGATGGAGACCAATTATTCCTCCAGCATCAACAATAGAAGTAAAACCTGAGTTAATTATATACTGTAAATCTTTTATTCCTCTTGCAAATCTTACACCAATAGGAGTTAATAATGATTCCTTAAGTGTATCACCTGTTTTGAAACCATCAATATGTAAATGAGAATCAATAAGACCAGGTAAAGCATATTTGTGTTTAGCATCAATGATTCTTGAGTTTTCTGGAATATTTATCTCATTTTGTTTTCCAATTTCTTTAATCTTACCTTCTTCTATTACTATTATTCCATTCTTAATTACTTCTTTACTTTTAGATGTAAATATATTTACATTTATTATAGAAAGAGAATTTGATTGTAAAGATCGTTTATTCATAATTGATAATAAAATAAATGATTTATTAAATTTTTGGATATTTTGTTTAACTATTATTCAAAAATATTTAAATAAAAATTTCACTTAATTTTATCATATGATTTACCAAAAAATAACAGAAGAATTTGATGTAAGTATACCTATGAGAGATGGTGTGAAGCTAAATTCAATAATTGTTAAGCCAGTTACAAATCAAAATTTGCCAAGTATACTTTTGAGAACACCTTATTTAACGGTTCCAGGGTATTTTGAAAAATTTATAAATGATGCTAGGTTTTTTGCAAGTAATGGATACGTTTTTATAATTCAAAATTGCAGAGGAAAAAATGGATCTGAAGGTATATTTTATCCATTTAAAAATGATGGAGAAGATGGATATGACACAATTAAATGGATTATAAATCAAAAGTGGTCAAATGGCAGTGTAGGAACAATTGGGGCTTCATATTCAGGATGGAATCAATGGAAAACAGCCATTTTAAACCCTCCAGGATTAAAAACAATGATAACTATAGTATCTCTTCCGGATCCTGTTTATAATGTACCATATCAGAATGGAGCTTTAGTTTTATGGATGGCTGAATGGCTTGCAATGGTTGAAGGAAAAATAAACATACCCACTAACATATATAACACAGAAAAACTATTAAAACATCTCCCATTGAAAACGATGGACAGATTATTTGGTTGGGACTCTAAAATTTGGAAAGATTGGATTGAACATTCTATTCTTGACGATTATTGGAAAGAAACATTTTACGAGGACAAATTGGATAAGATAAAAATTCCAGTTCTTCACATATCTGGATGGTATGATGATGACATAATAGGAACACATAAAAATTACTATTCAATAACACATAATAAAAATTATAATGATAAGGAATATTTTCAGAAATTAATAATAGGACCATGGCCTCATAAGGTTAACACAAATAACAATTGGGAAATTGATTTTGGCCCTCATGCATTCGTAGATTTGAGAAAAATAGAATTAAACTGGTTCGACAAATATCTAAAAAATAAAAATATAAATCTGATAAATAATTATCCGGTTGAAATATTTATAATGGGTGAAAATAAATGGGCTAATGAAAAAAAATGGCCTCCTGAAAATGTAAAATATATCAATTATTATTTGCATAGTGAAGGCAGGGCAAATTCTTTGTTCGGAGATGGAATTTTAAACGACCGGCTTCCAAACAATGAAAAAAATGATGAATATGATTATGATCCAATGAATCCTGTTCCCCATATTCATAATCCATTAAATTTGGACGCTGAGGGACCATTTGACCAAAGAGCTATAGAAATGAGAAATGATGTGCTTGTTTATCAAACTGAAACACTTAATTATAATTTAAGAATTGCTGGTGATATATTTTTAAAACTATATATATCATCTTCTGCAAAAAATACTGATTTTTGGGCACAAATTACAGATGTTTATCCAAATGGCTATTCAATGCATCTTACTGAAAATATTATTAGATGTAAATTTAGAAATGGATTAGAAAATGAGGAATATTTTGATCCAAATAAAATTACAGCATGTAATATAGACTTATGGGTAATTGCAAACACATTTTTAAAAGGCCATAGAATTAGACTAGATATTTCAAGTAGTTGCTTCCCTAAATATGATAGAAATTTAAATACAACTGATAAGTTTGGAAGCACTAAAAAGTATAAAATTGCTCATCAAAGAATCTTTCATGATAAAGAGAATCCTTCGTATTTAAGATTACCAGTAATAAAAAAATTTTAAATTATTAAAATGCAGTTAATCCCATAAAATCCTTTCATACTTATTTAGTATTTTTGGTCCATCTGATGTTACTTCTATCATATCTTCTAATGCTAAATCACCGAACTCTTTATTTCCTGCAGAAGGCTCTACACATAGAACCATATTTTTTTTAATATCCACAGAATCGCCAGAAATTTTGCAGGAAGGAGTTTCACATATTTCCAACCCAATACCGTGCATAAAAGGATCTATATTGAATCCTTCTGACGTAGCTTTTACAAGTCTGACCTTTTTTCCAGGTTTTAATTGATCAATCAACCAATTTTCAGCATCCAAAGCTTTGTTTAAAGCCTTCTTTTGATCAGGTGTTGGTTTACCTATCACTTTAATTCTTTGGACATCAAATCCGTAATTTTCATAGAATCCTATAAAATCAATATATACAAAATCTCCATTTTGAATCTCTCTTTTTGAACTCATTGGCCATCTTAAGGATGCAATCTTTTTACCACTTGATATTCTTACTCTAACTACCATGTCTGCCCCTGCTTCCATAGCTGCTCTTATTGCTTCTACTGCTATTTCGTTTTCCTTTTTCCCTGGTTTTGAAGCTTCCATAGCTGCTTTTAACCCTTCATCTGAAACTTTGGCAGCTTCTTCTAATATTTTTAATTCATTTTCACTTTTAATTGCTCTTAAATTTTCTAAAATAAAATCTGCATTTATTAATGGCTTTTTGAAAATATTAGCTAAATAAAAATAATATTCTGCAGGTATTACATCTGCTCCTACAACACCAATATTTTTTTCTTTGAAATTTAATTCTTCTAAAACCGTTTTCATTTCTGTCATTAAATTTGGACTTGTTCTTGCATAATCTATGTTTATCACTTTTTCTTCTTCGTAACCAAAAGGTGCAATTAAAATTGCTAAACCATCAGAAGGTAAAACTAAAGCAGAATAACCAAGACCTTTGTGGCTCATAATATTTGGAAAAGAAGAATGATGGTTTGTTAAATAACAAACATGCCCTTCTCTTTCTAAATATCCAGAAAATATTACTAAATAATCTAAATTCATTGCCCGCATATTTTCTTGTACTAATTTCATTCTTTGAATAAATTCTTGTTTTGGAATTTTCCAATTGAATGTCATATATCTCACCTTTACATTTTGGATACTAAATCAACAACTATTTTATTTTTATTTACTGGTTCTATTATCATTTTATCTTCTATTTTTGTTTGACATGCAAGCACAGGTTTGCCATTAGCTTTAACTGTACAGGTTCCGCACATACCTTTCCCACAGGCCTGGTGAGAATAATAACCTAAACTACTATCTAAATTATGCCTAATGTAATCTAAAGCATCCAATATTGTTTCAACATCCCTTCTAGGTATTTTATATGTAATATATTTATTTTCTTTTAATTCACCTAAAACTCTATATATCTTAATTTCGAAAAATTCATTTGACATATTTAATGACCCCCTGTAACTTCAGAATGATTTTTCATAAGTAAACTTACCATCTCCCAATATGGATATATTTTGTTTTCTGGCTTTAATTTTGTAATTTTTATTGGGTTATATATTATATTTACATTATCTTCAGATCTAGAAATTAATATCTCTTTTAGCCAATTTATATTATCCGTATAAGGAAAATCTTCCCTGTAATGAACGCCTCTACTTTCTGTTCTATTTAGTGCTGAAATAGCGGACAGCTCAAATAATTCTATTATATTTTTAACCTCAATCGCTTCAATCCAGTCTAAATTATATTCTTTTCTGTTAGAATTTAACTTGATCTCCTTTAATTTTAATTTCCATTGTGTTGCAAAATTTAAAAATTCTTTAATTTTTTCACCATTTCTTATTGGCCCTAAATATTGAAAAGACTTTTCCTTAATCTCATGTAATAAATCTTTAGGTAAGTACTTACCTTCAGAATTTAATAAACCAAGCAGATTTTTCTCTATATTCATTATTTGATTTTCAGATGGCTCAATTATTTTAACTGTTTTTGCGTAATTTGAAGCAGATATTCCAGCTATGTATCCTGTTACCAACATTTCAGTTGTTGCTGCAACAACTCTATTAGCACCAAAAAGACTCATAGCACTTTCCCCCGCAGCATATAATCCATCTAATGTAGATTTACAATTATCATCTATGTAAATCCCTCCTTCAAAATACTCTGCAGCTGGAGAAACTTCAATGCCTCTCCCATTAAATAATAAAGATTTTAACTCAGAAAAATCTCCACCTCTATATTTCCAATTTGGAAAATATCCATTAATGATTTCATCCATTTCATCAAAAGTTTCTTTAGGTAAAGTTAGATAAACACCATTATGCTCTGAACCTCGTCCCTCCATAATTTCTTTAAAAGTAATTTGAGATATTACACATTTATTCCATTCTGAAGAAACAGCTTTATCAATAATATATGGATCATATTTTTTTAAAATATCTTCCCCTCCACTGTTCAATATTGGTCCTTTTGTAATCATATGTAATATGTAAGTAAATAAACTCCCTTTTATATGATTTGGCCATAAAGCACAATTTGCGGCAAAAGTAATAAATTCCATATTACCCAAAAGAGCTCCTGCTCTGCCTGCCATAGCAATACCATCACCTGATAGGTCTCTGCTTCCTGCATTTGGATCAAAAGCCTTGTGCCATCCTCCTGTTGCAATTATAATTGCTTTAGATAAAAATATTAAAAATTCTCCTGAATATAAATCTAAACCAAAAGCACCGATCACTCTATTTCCATATGTCAATAAGTCTGTAATCATTATATTCTCATAAAATTTAACTCCTGTATTTTTTGCTTTATTATATAGTGCATCCAATATAGATGCACCAGGAGTTTCTATTGCTCTTTCTTCGGATGATTCAATTTTTATACCCCAATCAATTAATTCTTTTATCCTGTCAGGTGCATTTTGCACATATTTTTCTACTAAAACTTGATTATTTAAATAAAAACCTTGGTTTACTATATCATTAAAAAATTTTTCTTTTGAATCTTTTGGTTCTCCAAAAAATCCAAGTTCCCTTAAAGAAGCTCCATCTAGAGTTAAATCTGAATCAGCCATTACCGTAGCTCCACTTCTTCCAAGTTTTCCTTTATTTACTAAAACCGTTTCCAATCCACTTTCCGCTGCTGCTATAGCAGCTCTGAATCCAGCACCACCAGCACCTATTACTAAAATATCAGATTTAATTTTCATATATTCAGTCATATTAAATCAATTTTTGTTATTGATACTGTATTATTTAAATTTTTATTTAACTGAAAAATACATTTTGTAAATAATATTAAAAAATGAAATAACATTTTTATATATGTAATTCATTCATTTATTAATAAATTATTTAAAGATGTGATAAATGCAAAGTTTATCTAGTAATATAAATGAATTCGGGGCTTATGTAATTGGTGTAGGAGTAGACTTATTTGGTCCTAATGAAAAAATAAGAAATAAAGAAAAAAAAGATGTTAAATTTAGTGATATTTTTTCAACTGATAAAAAATCATCTGACAAGATAAATATTTGCAAATTAGATGACCAAATCTTGGGAAAAAAACTAAATCCTTTTTGGATAAATTTAACAAATCAGAATATTAATGATTTAATTTGGGAATACTCAATTTGTGATGATCCTCAAAAAAAGGAAAATGATGAAACATTAATTAGATTATTTTTTAGAAAGCAATTATTGTTAACAGATAAGGAAAGAGAAGGTTTTGCACATATTAAGATTTTAAAAAGGGAGGAAATTACAATATCTTTTTTTATTGAAGATGAGAAAGGGGAATATTCAATAGATTATGATATTTTAAAATGGAATAAAAGTAATGTTGATTCAATTAAAATTAGCAAAAATTATAAAAAAATAGATTTTAATGTTTATATTGATATTTATCTATTTTTAAATATTAAAAGGAAAAAAATCCAAAAGAGTAATCAATCCAATATAAATAAAATGAGAAATGAAATGATTATTTCAAGTCCAGCATCTGTAATAGCTGTAATTACACCAAAATCAGTAAATGATGAAAAGAAGTTTTTGGAATTATTAGAGAAAGATATTTTAAATAATGGTTATGTCAGTGTAGGAAGTGTTAATTTAAATATTAATAAATCATTATATTCAATAAATGTTAATAATAAAATGAGATATTTTCCATTGTTAAGTTTTATATTGTCTGTTGTTTGGGATAATGTAATCAAAAAGGCTAGAGAAATATTAAAAAATAAACGTAAATATCAAAGTAAATATCTGAATTTTTATAATTTTGAAAAAGCAATTACTGAACTTAAAAGCTATTTATCTTTTGAAAGCAAAATAATTAATCTTCCATTAAATACTGATATAAATGATGGAATAATGAACATAGAGAAAAAAGAGTTTGATGATAAATTCCTAAATTTTATTCAGCGTTTCTCTGATTACATTTCTTTCAGTACATCAAATCATCCTCATAATAATGTTTGGAGAAGAAAATTTTTATTAAATTCTAATGTCTTTGTTGAAAGTGATAGTACTGAAATATTTATCAACAGAACAATTTATTCAATCTTTTCTCCTCCTTTCACATATCCAGAGACAAATTTTCAAAATGGTATTGTAGATTTTACTGAGTCAGGTCACAAATGGTCCATTACTTGGTTTATAATGCTTTTTTCTATGCTATGTTATGTTTCTCAAACATTCATTTTATACGATGAGCGTCTTAGCAGACATATAGAAAATAAAAAGGAGTCCAAAGAACTAAGTGAAATAACACACGAAGCTTACAAAGATTTTTCTGAATTCTATGACCAAGGAGTAATTTCATCGGAAGAGTACAGAAAAGAGTTCGAATTAGCAAAGAAAGAATTTAAAATAAATGAGATGTATGAAACACTTGTTAGAAGTCTTGAGCTTTTCTCTTCACATGAAATTGGTG
>ERZ1669247.599-NODE-599-length-11080-cov-7.187483_pt1 | contig 11080 bp, 13 predicted proteins | sample MGYA00579297_ERZ1669247 | MGnify/ENA primary metagenome ERZ1669247 (study PRJEB41166, sample SAMN08046056) | hot springs metagenome | biome: hot spring; feature: acid hot spring; material: thermophilic sediment; isolation source: thermophilic sediment from acid...
TATGCATGCCGGCCCGTTTATATTCTTTGCCTGAATAATCACATTATGGCACTTGATGCCATTGCTGAATCGATAATTGAAAGGGGCTTTTACGAGGCAAGGCTGAGTATAGCAGGCCTAACACAGAAGATAAGGTTCAGCGTAACAAAAAAGGAAGGAGCTCAGGCGTATTTTGTGTTGCATACTGACAAGCTTGTTAGCTTGGCAGACCTTGTAAAGATAGCGGAGGAAACGCACCTGCCTGTTGAATCGCCAAACGGCATTGCCTTTCCAAAGGGCAAAACATCTAAGGATTTCGCGGTTAGCTAAACTCTGAAAGGTCTAGAATCCCCTTAAAAAGCTCCTTTGCCCTTTCTAGCGAAAGAGGCCTAAGCCCATGCTCCTTTGCATATTTGCACTGATATCTTATGTAGGAATCGGTTACCTTTGTATTAGGGTTTAGCAGCTTACACTTTTCTATATAACCTATTATTATGTTTGCTGCCTCTTCCTCGCTAAGCCCTTTAACATTTACCAAATAAGGAGCAAGAATTAAATTAACAGACCTATGCCTTACATCAGGGATTGGCGTTTGTAGAAGCTTCTCTATCCATGCATATTTACCAGATGCCTTTGCATTCGTAATCAGAGGCTTTTCAGAAATTGCTACTCCTTTCACATAACCAAAAACCTCTTGCGGCAGCTTGTCCTTTGGTATCGGCAATCCTTGCAAAATCGCATCTTCCATTGCGCTTTTGAGCAGCAGTATTGCTTGCTCCTTGTTGAGCACTACCTTGCCAGATTTGAGGGGCATGCTATACAGTTTTAGGCCTTCGGCTCCCTTAGCAATTTTAAGGAAGCTGAAAACGCCCATGAAATAAGAATCCCCAGAGGCTTCTAGCTCGACGCTGAGCTCTTTAGCGAGATGTGGTATGTCTTCAGGGCTTAATGTAAGGGCTTTTGCGCTTCTTTCCGCTTCGCCTTTTGCAAACATTTTCACAACATAGTTGTTCTGCGTAGCGCTAACTATTAGCCTAGCATAGACATAGCTAACTACTCTGCTAAGCATCAAAGGGCTGTAGCTTGTGGGAACGAACTCTGGCTTTTTGCCCAAGTCCTCGTTTATGCGCTCCAAAGCCGAAAGCGCATACTTTTCCTCAAACCCTTGGCTGGGTAAAGCTTTTATTATCTCCTTGGCTTCTTCAGAAAAAGGGTACTTGTAGGCAAAGCCCAGCTTTTCCTCCATGTTGAAAATATGGCAGTGAAGGCTAAATTACTTTTCTACTAGGCTGTCAACCTTTCTTATCACGCTTAGTTGCTTTACAATGCTGCCCAAGGTAGCAATTAAAGCGGTAGCATCATTTGCTTCTATTTCTACCTCTATCCTGCCTTTTCCGTTCTTTATCTTAAGCCTGCTGCGCTTGTACTTTTTCGGCTTGTCCATTATCGAGAAATAGTCTTTAGCTAGGCCGCCCATGCTTATTATAAGCTTGGCGCTATAAGCACTCATAGCCTCTCTCTTGACCTTACGCTCGGCCTTGTCTTGAACGAGCCTCTTCCTTTCTTGTTTAGTCCTCTATGCCTTTTGCCTGCGCTTGTAAGGCCTCTTTGTGCCCTTCCCTTTTGCGCTGCTATCTTGCTAAGAACCGGATCTGCAAGCACCGCTGGGTGCGCCCTGTCAACCATTATTACCTCGTAGAATTTGTTTGAGCCGTCAGCGCCGACAAAATAAGAGTTCAGCACCTCTGCGTTGGAATACTTTGCTGCCGCCCTTTCCTCAGCGATTGCCTGCAGAGACTTGTGATAAGCGTAGAATCTGCCCATTTTGGAAGGCTTCCTGCCGCCTCTGGGCTTAGGCCTCTTGCTCAGGCCCCTGCCTACTCTTACTCTAACAATAAAAACTCCCTGCTTTGCCTTGTAGCCGAGCCTTCTTGCCCTTGCTATGTTGGTAGGCCTCTCTATCCTTACAATAGGCGCTTCATCTCTCCACTTAGCGAGCCTTTCCCTAAGCTCCTTTGCGTTTGTCTTGTACTCCTTTTGCATCGTTTCTTGCAAATATTTAGCATAGCCCATAAAAACCACTAGTAAATAGATTTTATGTCTGCAAAACCTTTTAAATATAAGTATGTGGCAGCGTAGATGGGCACTATGGCTTCTGCATTAGAAAATGGCCCATAAGTTTCGTCGCCTATCCTCAAAGCATATGGTGTGTTTGCAACGATCTTTGCTTCGCCTTTCCTCCACGCAATAGCATCCTTCATAGGGTCAAATTTCTCGAGATCTGCTATGCTCGGTATCTTCTTTGCTATGAACCCGCTGCCGCCGTGTATGGTGTTCGGAAGGCGCATAAGGTGCGAAGGATCCTTGGTTACGTTTGCATCTATGAAGACACTCCTCTCAAACAATATTGAGTCTATTACCTTTTGCCAATACTGCTCTGTAGGGGGCATGCGAACAAGGCTCCAATTGCCTTGCCTTATACCCATCTCCACAAGCTCCTTTTCCTTGTTCAGCCTCTTTGCCAGCTTCTCATCAATGCCCAAGCCCATCAAGCTCTCTGCACTCTTTAGCTTTTCTATAAATGCAAGCGCAAACTTGCCACGCCAGCCAGGCTCATCGGGCTTAGGTCCAGGAAAAACTTGGGGCATTCGCTTCATGGGCTTTGCCAAACCAGGGAAAAGCACCTTTGCAGGTATGCTTGTGGGCTTTATGTAGTTGCAGAGGTCCTCCCTTGCTTCTTGGCTCAGCTGCAGCACAGCATCCTTAGTTACGTGGATGTGGTAACCCCTGTTGCCGCTGAAGTTTATCGCTATCTCCTTCTCAGACAAGCCGAAATCACCAATAAGAAAATCCTCAATTAGCAAAAGCGTGTCCCTTTTCACAGCCTCCAGCCTTTCGTCACATAGCCAGCCCTTGGCGTGGATCTTGCAATCATACTTGGCATCGCTGGCATCGAGATCAAACCTCAGCTCTGAGCCGAGCCATATTTTCTTTTCCATCGGCCTTGCATCAGGAAACCGGTAATACGCTGCAGAGTAGTCTACGAAAGCAGGCGCGTTACTAACCAAGAAATTCTTGAGCTCTGCAGGCGTCTTGAAAGCCATGTGCCTGTTTGCAATCTTGTTTCCTATTACTCCGTAGCCGAACTCCCTTTCGCTGATCCTGTCTGGGGCAATGGAAGCAATGTCGGCATTGGAGTAGTAGTCCCTGATAAGCTGCACAACGAGCCTATCGCCAAGCTCTGACATGATTTAGATTGGGTTTGGAAGATTAAAATAGCTAAGTCAAAAGAGCAATGTGCCTGGATTCTTTCCCGCAATCACAGCCTTGAGCATGCCTGGCTTTCTTAGGTTTATTATGTAAACCTTGCCCTTTGCCTTCAAAGCCTCATTTATCTTGTTTTCCATTCCCCCACTAACATCATTCACTTTCCAGAAATCTAGCTTTGCTGCCTCTGCCTTGCTTATTGCTTTGATTACTTTCCTGTTTTTATCAAGCAATCCATCAACATCTGTTCCAAAGACAATATCTGCACCAAGATAGTTTGCAATTTCAACAGCAGCCTTATCGCCAGACAATATGCTGACTCCGAGCTTGACATCAAGCGGAGCGTCGCTGTGCAAAACAGGCAAGAAGCCCTTTTCCAAATATCCTCTTATTATCTTGCCGTTAAACCAGGAGATTGAACCATTGTGAAGGGTAAACAGCGATGGAAGAGATAGAGGAAAAGGAGCGAGACCATAGTTGACAAGCAGCTCTACAAAAGAATTCTCGACTTTATCTACAGCATGTTTTAGCAAAGCCCATTCCTTCTGGTTGTTCGAAAGCCGTCTTAGGCCATACTTCTTTGCAAGCGTATGGCCAACAAAACCTGCACCTAGAATCAACACTGCTTTTTCATTGCCTAGCTCCTTGGCCAAGTTACTTGCGACTTGCCTAGTGTGCATTTTGCCTGTTGCCTTGTCTGACAGAGCAGAGCCGCCTACTTTGATAACAAGCAATCATGCCACCTTTTGCTTTGCCAAAAGAAGCCAATGCTCAAGCATTTCCATTATTAGGACATCAGTGGGAGTAAACTCGCTCCCTCTAGATGCGGCAATGATTGGTAGATCCTGAACTGGAATAAAACGTGCTGCGCTGTGCTCCTCGGAAAGGCGTATTGGCTCGTTGCCGGCAAAGAAAACAAACAAGGTTACATGCATTGGTATTTTCTTGCTGGGAAGCTCAATGAAATGGTCAAATTCAACAAGCTTAGAAAAATCTCCTTTGGCGGCGCTCAAGCCAGTCTCTTCCTCTAGCTCCCTGCGAGCAGTTTCCTCTATACTTTCGCCAGGCTCTTTGGTCCCAGCCACAATATTCCATAGCCCAGGATACTTGTCATCTTTCTGGCTCCTTTTCAGGAAGAGCACTCCGTTGTCATTGTTTATAACCACTACCCCTGCTACTTGCAATGGTTCAGGCATAGAAACGTAATTTTTGTGCCGGAGCATGCACTTAAAAATACTTATCAGCATTCGGCATTAAGCGAATTTTGCCTGTAATTTGAATGCACCAAAATAAAAATATTAATGGAGAGAAATAACCGTGGCGATTGTGGCTGGCGAAATAAAGCAGGTGCTTGTTGTAAGGGCAGACTTGAAAATGGGCAAAGGCAAGCTTGCCGCGCAAGTAGCACACGCATCTTTGATGAGCTATTTAGAAGCGGAGAAGAAAAGCAAAAGCCTTGCAAAGGAGTGGATTGAGACAGGAGAAAAGAAAATAGTAGTAAAGGCGAGTGGCGAAGGGGAGCTTATGCGGCTTTACGAAGAGGCAAAGAAGGAGGGGATTCCATGCGCACTAGTCCACGATGCAGGCTTGACACAGCTTCCTCCCAACACAATAACAGTGCTTGGCATAGGTCCTTGGAAGGGGGAAGAAATAGACAAGCTAACCGGCAATCTTAAGCTAGTCTAATTTCAGTTTATGTCAGACGTATGTAAGCCATTCCTGGAATTCTTCTGAATTGCCCCTCACCACGTCATCGTATGCCTGCATTAAAGTCTTTGTTATAGGACCTGGCTTGCCCTTGCCGACCTTTATTCCGTTTATCTCCACAATGGGCGTTATCTCTGCAGCGGTGCCAGTGAAGAATGCCTCGTCGCAGGTTTCCAGTTCTTCCTGATGGACTTGCCTTTCCTCAACCTCTATGCCCATGCTTTCTGCTATCTTGATGACAGAATCCCTCGTTATGCCAAGCAGAATATCTGCTTCTTTGCTAGGTGTAACAAGCTTGTTGTCCTCTACTAGGAATATGTTTTCGCCAGGGCCTTCTGCCACATAGCCATCGAAAGTGAGAAGGATTGCTTCATCAGCGCCTGCCTTCTTGGCTTCCAGGCTTGCAAGTAGGGAATTGAGGTAGTTGCCACTTCCTTTGGCCTCAGGCGGCAATATGCTGGAGTTTATCCTCCTCCAAGAGGAAACCTTGCACTTTAGCCCGCCTTCTTTCTTGAAATACTTTCCCATGTCGACTGTGGCGATTATTACGCTTGTCTCATCTACGTTGCTTACGCCGAGGCTTGTGTTGGTGTAGAAGGCAAAAGGCCTTATGTAGCATTCAGCGCTGCCGTTTTTCTTTACAGTGCCTACAATGGCCTTGGAAATCTGCTGCGGGGTGAATTTTATAGGCATTGAATAGATCTTTGCGCTGTTGAAGAATCTTTTGACATGGTCTTCAAGCCTGAAAATTGCCGTGCCGTTTCTAGCCTTGTAGGCTCTGATTCCCTCGAACACGCCGCTGCCGTATTGGAGAGAGTGGACAAGAACGTTTACTGTCGCCTTTTCAAAGGTTACAAACTTGCCATCAAACCAAACGTATCGCATGTCAAGAATTTGGAGGCTTAGAAATATAAGCATAAGCGGGGCCAAAGGCCCCGCAGCCCACCTCATGCCCTATATGCCACAGCCACGTAGTACTGCCTCGCAAGGCTAGACCTAAGCACACTTTGCCCTTGCTGCGTGAGCCTAAGAGGCTTAGGCTCATCGCCTTTTTCTGTGAAATCCACAAGGCCGAGCTCCTTGAGCCTTTTAAGCCTGTACCACACAGTGCTCCTGCTCTCACCAGTTATTGCACAATACTCCTCTACGAAGCTAGTAGCTGTGCTTTCGGCTAAGCCTATATTGCGAAGTATAGATAGCCACTGAGGTTTTAGCTTTAAGCTATCAAAAACCTCAGCATTAATCCTATTATCGAACGCCTGCATAAGGACCACCACACAAAAGAGAAGTTTTATAGCGCCCTTACGCAGGCGGCTTTATATCAAATGTGCAGTTCAGATACTTCCTTATGACTGGCAATGAGAATGCATGCATTTGCCATACGTTGCCAGACACAAGGCTCATTTTACTGCACTGAAAAAGATTTTGTGGGGTTATCTTTTATAAATCTTTTGTACAAAAAGTTTGTAGGCATTTAAATGTTTTTAGAATTGCTCAGGATAGCAATACTTCTGGCAATCGCCTTAGTCTACGCTCTGTTCGACTTGCTGAATAAAAGAGAAGTGCCGGATATTTTTGTATACGCATCGTTCCTTGTAGGCCTTGCCCTCGCATTCACATATCCTGCGAATACACTTATCATAGACCTGCTTATAGCTGTGATTATAGCGAGCTTTGGCTACGTCATTTACAGAGCAGGGTATTGGGGCGCAGGCGACCTGTTTGAAATAACAACAATAAGCCTCATATTGCCGATACAGCCGAAGCCTTGGCTTGTTAGCCTTAACCAACTGGGGCTTCCTTTTGTAATTTCCTTTTTCATCTCATCGGGCATTGCTGCAATTTGGATAGTGCCTATATACTACCTAGCATTCAAGAAAAAGCAGGTTAAGAAGACAGGAAACGAGAGAATCTACAGGACTTTGGGCATAATCTTGCTTGCACTTTACTTGGTGCTTCTCCTCTTCATCTACTTCGTTTTTGGAATAAGCATAGTGAGCTTTGCGATAATTGCTGCGATTGGCATACCTTCTGCCGTTGTGCTTGCATATGAGGAGGAAATAACAGGAAAGATGATAGACTATGTGCATCCAAGCAAAATACAGCAGGGCGACATAATAGCAATAAACATGATGAGCAGAGAGGAGCTTGCCTATTTTAGGAGAATTTACCCTAATTTTTCAAGGCTTGCTACAAAGGGAATGATACAAAATTTCAAAAGGCTGAAAACAAGGAAGAAGCTGCCAGTATATGCCCACGCTGTGCCCTTCGCAGTATTCGTGCTAATAGGAGTAGTAATCTCCCTGCTCTTTGGCAATATAGTGCTGTTCTTGCTCCAGCCGCTACCTAAATGAGCTCAAGCAACTCGTCTTCCGATGTTAATTCGTTGAGCTGCTTCTTTGGTATTACTGTAATATCTCCTATCTTGGTATAGGCTTTGCCTAGAAAGAAAGGATAGATGTCGCTGAAATTGTCCATTAAGCCTTTGAAAAATGCAGCGCGCTTTAGAAGGGTCCTTGTGTCTGCTTCGCCAGCAATTGGATAATAGTTTCTTCCTTTAGCTAGCAAGGCAAAAGGGGCATTGTTGAGTTCTACGCTTCTTATCTCGCTCTTGCCCAACCTCTTTTCTTCAATTTTTTCAGAACCCTCTTCGGGCACAGAGTTAGCAGTGAGATCTTCGCCGAAAAAGTCTTCTAGCCTATGCAGTATCTTCTCAGAGGCGAAGGAAGAAGTGTGTTCATATTTGTAGATTGTGCTCGCAGAAACGTGCAAAGCGTTCGCAAGCTCCTTTATGGTCATGCCCTTTATGCGCCTAAGCTGCCTCAGTCTAGCTGAGTCTATGGGACGCTTTATGCTTACATTCTTAGAAGCAAAATAGCGCTTAGGCGAGGACAGGTAAGCGCTTAGCGATTCGCTGCTTATGCATTCTACAGAAAAGCGGGTATAGCTTACATTCCTCTCTAATTTGCCATTCTGCGACTTTGCACCTATGATTATCGGAGTCGAGTCCATAAACTTAGCAATCTTGTAAAGAATGCTGGCGTCGCTCTCGCTGACAGCGTCTATATTCGCCACTACTTTGATTACTAGCCTTTGCGCATTCTTCTGGGCGATTACCTTAGGTATGGACCTAATGCCCTCTGCCTTTACAAGCGCAAAGCCGTATGCCTTGAGCTCTTTTATTACCTCCTCTTCCAGCTTCTCTGCCAGCATATGTAAATTTTCTCAAAAATCATTTATATGCATAACTGTTAGCCCTTCGGAGTTTCTATTTTCGCAATTTCGAATAAAATTTTAAGACTGAGCAGAGATATAACTAGGTGATAAGATGGAGATAGAAGGCTTGCACAAGTATGAACTAAGACCCTTGCCTTACTCAATGGACGCACTAGAGCCGTACATAAGCAAGGACATTGTAGATGTGCATTACAACGGCCACCACAAGGGCTATGTCAACACAGCGAACACTCTAATGGACAGGCTGAACGGAATAATAAAAGGCGACGTGACAAGCTACGACCTTCACGGGGTGCTCAGGGCAATAACCTTCAACATAAACGGGGCAAAGCTCCACGAAGCTTATTGGAACAACATGGCGCCAAGCGGTAAAGGCGGCGGCACGCCCGGTGGCAAGCTAGCAGACCTAATAAACAAGCAATATGGCAGCTTTGACAGGTTCAAGAAGCTGTTTACAGAAGCTGCAAACTCAAACCCCGGCACTGGCTGGGCCTTGCTCGTATATGACAGGGAAAACAGCAACCTCCAGATACTAACGATTGAAAACCATTTCATGAACCACATAGCAGAAATGCCAACTATTCTCATACTTGACGAATTCGAGCACGCGTATTACCTTCAATACAAGAACAAAAGAGCAGATTACGTGGCAAACTGGTGGAACTTGGTCAATTGGGACGACGCTGAAAAGAGGCTTGAAAAGGAGCTATGACGCTGGTTGAAACACGCTAAAAGAAATTTGAAGCCATTTTTAAAAGCTTATCTTACTATGTGGATATTGGTGTGGGCATGCAAGATAGAGACCTGCTCATTGAGCAAGGTCAAGCGTCCAAGGTATTTGTAAAGGACATAATGAGCTCTCCTGTTGTCACTGCTAAAGAAGGCGACAGCATAAAGGCTCTTGCCAAGAAGATGTTTGCCTACGATGTCGATAGCGTGGTGATAGTAAACGAAAATAATGAGCCTACGGGCATAGTTACAGAAGGAGACATAGTAAGGAGGCTTCTTTCCAAAAAGCGCAATCTTTGGTTTACAAAGGCAAAGCATGTGATGAGCAGGCCCGCGCTTACAGTCTCGCCTGAGGCTGAGCTGGAAGAAGTTGCCAAATACATGTCTTCTAAGAAGGTAAAAAGGCTCTGCGTGGTAAACGAGGAAGGCAAGCTTATAGGAATAGTCACTCAGACTGATATTTTGGAAAACGCCAACTACTTGATAGGCTTGCTCAAGGAAATGCTGGAAGCGGGTTATGGGGAGGAAGCTGCAACCATGCATAAGTAGGCTAAACCGTTTCTAATGCTGCATAAGCATGAAAGGCCTAGCCAAAGAGTCACAAAGGCACTTAATTACCACATTTTATAAGCGGTTAACAAAGTGAGCGAGAAATCCCATCCTCAGTCCTCTAATGTTTAGAGCAGGGCAAACCCGTATTAGCGGGTTTAGTGACTTCATGCCTTGTTGCGCTTGGGAAGCCCACACCGTTTATGGGCGGATGTCACTCTATTAAAGGCCAACACTGAGAGGAGATAGAAGCAAAGACGGTGCAATGCCAAACAGAATAATAAGACCGAAAAGCAAAGCTATGGCGAAGAGAGAGTAAAAGCTTGGAAACTCATACGGCGCAATGGCTTCTCCTATGTTGAAAAACATCCTTGAGATCAGCCAAAACAGGAAAATGCCAACCAGGAGTACTGCAAGGAGCGGCAACACGCCGAGCGCTCCGAAAGAATGCACCAAGGACATGAAAATGAGAAGGTCTGCTATGAAAGAGCTTGTAAGTGGTAAGCCAACAATAGCAAAGCTCGCAAATACGAAGGAGTATGCAAGACCTTTCATGCTCTTTGCCACCCCGCGCACCTTGCTTATCAAAGTAGTGCCAAACGAATTGTCTATTGCTCCAACAATTGCAAAAGCTAACGCAATTATAAGGCCGTGGCTAAGCATTGCGTAGGTAGAGCCTGCATAGCCTATGGCTGAGAAAGAAGAAAGCCCCAAGGCAATTATCGCCATGTCTAGCATGCTGACATATGCGATGCTTGTCTTAAGGTTGGCCTGCCTTATTGCGAGGAAGCTGGAATAGAAGGCTGAGAAAGCAAAAGCCAAGGCAAAGATCTTTGCATAGGAAGAAGCAAATGGCATCATAAGAAACAAAAGCAGCATGCCGTACGCGCCGAACTTTGACAATACGCCGGCAAGCAGCATTGTGCTGGGCGTAGGGGATTCTGAGTAGGCATCAGGAAGCCAAGTATGTAAAGGGAATATCGGCAGCTTTATGCTGAAAGAAAGCGCTAGCAAAATAAAGGCAGCAAATGCAAACCCCGGCTCTAGAGAGCCCGGCGAGCTTACTAGGTATGCTATGCTAAGGGAGTGGGCTGGATTTCCAACAAATATGAGCATTATGCCGAGGAGAAGCAGAAGGCTTGAAACGAGCGAGAAGATGAGGAATTTTATGGCCGCGTATCGCCTGTTGTAGCCGCCGAAGGAATAGATCATGAAGAACATAACGATCTCGCTGACCTCCCAGAACATATAGAAAGGAAGAAGGCTTGAAGATGTGAAAACTCCTAAAAGCGAGGAGGAGATAACAAGATAAAGCGCAGCATAGAGCTTCTTTGATTCCTTGATATAGCTTTCAAGCAGTAGCGAGGACACGAAAACGAGTAACGCAGCAAGAAGCACTAGGACTTGAGAAAATGGAGTTAGGGAAAAGCTGAACTGCAAGCCTGGCAGATAGGAAAAAGATGCTTGCAAATAATTAAAGCCATAGAAGTTGGCAAATAGCAAAGCATAGAGTACAACAAGCAAAAGAAGGAAAGATGACACAACAACAAGCTTGAGCGAATATCTTTCAGGAAGCGCTGCTAGAGGTATCAGGAAAAGCAAAGGAATAAGC
>ERZ1669247.601-NODE-601-length-11022-cov-7.098842_pt1 | contig 11022 bp, 3 predicted proteins | sample MGYA00579297_ERZ1669247 | MGnify/ENA primary metagenome ERZ1669247 (study PRJEB41166, sample SAMN08046056) | hot springs metagenome | biome: hot spring; feature: acid hot spring; material: thermophilic sediment; isolation source: thermophilic sediment from acid hot...
TTCAACATCCTTGATTGCCTGATCAAATTTGCCAACGAGGAAAATCTTCTCATCAATCCTGAATGGCTCCCTGCCCTTATATGCCATGAAAATATTTGAAATGGATAACATTGCATTTCCAATGCTTTTAATTGTTCCCTTCTTGTTTATCTCATCTATGGCCCTTCCATACTCCTCTTCCGCATACTTGTTCAATACCCTTTCAAAAATAGCCAAAACGTTCTTTGGTAGAGTACCGTTCCTCAACCCATTATCAATCTCGCTTATGCAGTTTTTCTGAAATCTCATAAGCTCTGTACTAACCCACTCCTCCTTCTCTCTGACCTTTTTGAAGTCTTCCAGGTTTCTGTCAAATTCATCGCCCCTCATGAATTTAATACCTGTTCCGTAAACTTTTGCGGCAACACCACCCTTTGTCATTTCTATGAGCGCGTTTATGGCTCTTTCGCGCAGGTCAGATGCAAGGCTTTCTACCCTATACGGGAAATTTTCAACAATCATCTGCGCAAGATCTTTCATGTGCTGCTGTTTTATCGGGTCCGAGTACTTTAGAAGCTCGTAGATGCCAAGGCCAGCATCTATTTCCATTTTCCTCTGATTGATTTGATTTTTTAGTGCATTGCTCTCCTGTTTGAGCCTTTTATTCTCTTCCACAAGATCAGTGTATTCCTTTATGCCACCTGTGACTTTCTCAAGCTCATGGTACATTCCTTCAAGCGTCTTTTCAAGTTCGCTCAGTTCTTTTCTTTTATTTTCCAGCTCCCCTGAAATCCTGTTCTTTTCAATCATGAGATTTTTGTAGTCATTCACGTTCTCTATTTTTTCTAGCGCATCATTGAGTTTCCTTTCTGCAGAATCTATCTCTTCTTTCAGGTCCTTGAGCCTTTTCTTGCTCCTTATCATCTCTTTGAGCTCCGAAACAAGCTCAGCCCAATCCATATGGTATAATTCAATAACTAACTTAGTATTTTTAAGCGTTTCAATGTCAAGGCCAAACTTATCCAGGTCTCTCCTGTACTGTATGCATTCCAGGCTTTCCTTAACATCTTTAACGAGCACATCTATTGTGTAACCTGAATCTTCCAGCGCCTCCTGAAATTCCTTCAGCTCATTTATCTTTTCCATGCTGTAGCCGAGCCTTCTGAAAAGATCTAAAGCATTAACAAAGTCGGATTCTGTGATCTTATGCTCTTGGAGAAACCCGTCAAATTCATTTATTCTCTCTAGCTTTTTTTCTATAGAGTCCAATTCTTCTCTTTTACTTTTGATATTGGATTCAAGGCGATCTTTTTCACCTTCCAAATTTTTCCTTTTTTTAATTAAGTGTTCTATCTCCTCTTTCTCTGATCTCTTAACTCTATCCTGATCAATGATGAAATCTACAAATTTTTTTGAAATGTCCTTTAGTGAATAGCCCATCTGCGCCAGCCTCTCGTTCAATTCTGGAACTTCAGTAATTTTAATGCCATGGGTTTCGAGATCTTCCATGCCCTTTACAATTCTTTCAAGCTTTTCAGTTGTTATGTTGTTCCTTTTCACGTACGTTTCAAGGGCATCAAGTTTCATTATAGTTCGGAGATCGAATCTAGCATCGGCTGCATTCCTCATTAGCTTGAAGAATTCATTATCGTTCATTTCCATATTTTTCCTTGCCTGCTCGTATTTTTCGCCAATGGCTATGCTCTCTGCCTTTTCCCTTAAAATTTTTTCCTTTCCCTTGACTTCTTCATTTATTCCATTTAGCTTATCTTCAGCAATTTTTTTGTCTTCATTCAATTTTTCTATTCTTGCATTGATTTCGCTCTCTTGCTTTTTTAAATCCTCAATCCTTTTTTGCAGTTCCTTTTCCTCACCTTCCTTTTTACTGATGAGCTGTGAAAGATCCCTGTATGTCATATTCTCCTTTTTAAGGTCATCGAATGCTATCCTTGCGCTTTCAAGAAATGTGTTCCTTTCTTCTGCGGGCATATTTTTTGAATACTGCGCCACATTGAGAACATTCTCAACATCAAGGCCAAGATTCTTAAGAATGGTGGACAGAAGGAGAACATTTGAAAGAATTTCAGTATCAATGTTCTTATCCCTTCTGTATTTCGCAAGCTCTATCATCTCCTGTTCCATTGGGATTGCTTCCCTGTAGATTTCGTATTTCTGTTCCTTCCATGCTGATATGATTTCCGCAACGCTTGTATGAGAAAGATCCACTTCTTCTCCGATTTTCCTGTTACTGTACCCCTCTAAATGCATTCTAATTATCTTTTCAACCCTGTTTATATTCATATGCATCTCCTCTTCCTGCCTTTTTTCTCATTTATTCTTATATTGAAACAATATTTAAACTTTTAAAAACATTATTCTTTTAATAATTCTTAGAAATTTGCATTTGAAAATTTATTATAGAAATATATTAAATAATTCTATTTTTTACTATGTTATCTTTTGGGCTCAAATATTAACTTTAAGGTTATAAATTTGGATTTAGTAAGCATCTATGTCACTGGTGAAATTAAATCCAAGTTTACCCCAAGGAAAAAATTATCATTCTCTATCCAAAACAAAAAATGATGATGAGTTGCTCGTAGACCTTGGATACATGTTTATTACATCCAAAAAAAAAAGGTACCATGGGGTAAGGTAAAAAAAATTTCATGAGTTGCCATTTTTGTTGTCATTTTGCCTGCCAATTTGCCACCAAACTTGCCAAATAGGTTGCCACGGTTTCCATTCTTTATTTTTAATCAAGGATAAAAAGTTAATAACATTTTTAAAATTTGAGCCTAATATGTACATGAAAATTCGGAAAAAATTTTCTTGAACAATTGTTAATACCATTAGGGTTCAAGGCGCATTTGCTTTTTCTAAGATTTCTGATTTCCTTAGATAATTTCATTAATAAAGTGATATAGCATATTATACTTAAAAATATGAATATTTTTAAAAAACATAAAAATTCAATTTTTTTAGAGAAAAATAAAAAAAGTTTAATAGTTTATTTCATAAACAGAGTTCACATACAGTGGTTGAACATAGTTTGGTGGAACAAGGTCATCTGAGCCCGCAACAAGGTAATGCCTGTAATACTGGAATGTTGTGCTCATTTCAACATAAACGAATGCTTTTGCTGTGAAGCCTGTAGCGCTGTAAATAACGCCAAGGTACCCGGCGGTTGGGCTTATTAGTGTCAGGTTCGTTATTGCAAATGCGTCATTTGAGGTAACAATATCTTCAACAACATTCACTTCCATATTCGCAAGGTTCGTATCCACCTGGATCCAGCCCTGTGTAAGGTTCGTTAGACCAAAATCCGCAAGACCGTACATTGGATAACCGCCGTTTGTCGTGTGCGTTATTGAAATGGCAAAGTATGTATCCATGGCGATAGGGAAGTATGTTTTTTCAGTCAGCGTATTGTTATGGTAAAAGCCATTTTCAAGAACTGATACATGCTGTACAGTGCTTGTTATCTCATTCCCTGAAATGTTCTCCCATACGGGTGTGATGAACTGGTCATTGTAGAACATTTCAGATACGTTCAACGAATATTCAACCCGTGCACCATTTATGCTTATGACGGATGTGCCCGAATATGATATATTATCGTACTGGTTAAATATTGCCTTAGCTGATACATATGGTGTTCCAGTCTGGTAAGTTGAAACATTTGCCATATGGAAGTACTGGCTGACCTGTGTTGCCCTGCCAGCGGATGCGCTGGTGTAAAGGAGCATTGATGCAGCAATGGACCAGCCGGGCATGAGAACGGGCATCTCAAATGACCATTTGTGCGTGCCCTCGATCAGTCCAAGGAAAGCGTTCATTGGAAGCATATAGAACCTGTCATTCATTGTGAATACGCCTGTAATGGGCCTCCAGCTGAATAGGTAAATACCGCCCGTGTTTATGTAAGGGAAAGGAAGAATTGAAGAAATATTATTCCCATCAACTGAAACAACAATAGCCCTGAAGCTTGGCTCGTTTGCATACCAGAATTCATCATATGAAAAGCCATAGGCCCAGACCTGCAAAACAGCCTTTGTTATGTTTTCCGGCAGTGTTACATTGTTGACTACAAAATTCTTTGAAGGTGACATGTGCCAGCCGCCAGAGCTCATTGTTGGAAGCACGGGCACGATCATGTTAGGCTCTTTGGGTGCAGGAAAGTTCGAATCAGCAGGATAGAAATAGAGAGAGATGCTTGTTAGAAATGTACCATTTATTATTGCACCTGGCGAATTCCACTGCCAGAAGAATGTACCGTTGAACAGCGCCTCATACAGTGTCAGGTTAGAATAAACGGTCCAGTTACCGTATTCCGGAGAACTGCCCCAGAACAATGTGTTATTGTTCACGTTGAAAGAATAGCCTGAATCATAAACAAGACCCATTGCCCTGCCTGTGTACACGAACTCAATGAGCACCCAGCCCTGGGCATGCATCTCAGGTGCGGTGGCAGTACCGTTCACATACGTTTTAGGTGCTGGAGCTGATAATCCGTGCCTGGTTACATTGAAGTTTGTTACAAGATTGAGGATCGTGGGCGTGGTATCAGGCGTCTTTGGTGGTGGTGATGCTATAACGGTCGATGAATTTGTCACAGGTGCATCCTGTATGGATAGTGACAGATGCCTTGCCTGAAATGGTTGTATCTGAATAGCATTTGTTGATGCGTTCGTAGGTGGGATTACTGCAATGGGAACAACTATTGCAACAATGGCAATTATTAATTTTTCAAATCCTTTCATATTATCGACCAGCATAACCGTGACACTGTAAATATTTAAAAATTTCCCATTTGTTTTTCTTAATTTCAAAAAATAGTAAAAAATAGTATTCATATTCTTCCAATTTTAGACAATTTTATTTTTGAAAAATTTTAATAACTGGGATGCAATATTTAATGGGGATACCATGAAAAAATTAAAGATAATAAACCTGTGCATAGTATTGGTTTTAATGTTTTCTTCTTTAATACCGTTATCAATGCATTTTCAGGATAATAAAAATTTTTTGGAAAATAAGCAAATTAAATCGCTATCAAACAAAAATGTTCAGTATTTTTATAATAGTTCTAAAAATTCTAATTTCTCCTACCCTCTAAACTATTCTCTATACTTGGGGAATGTTAATTCCTCCTACAATTCATTTATCCTAGTTCCAGTAATGCTCAATGACTACCATTCATTCTCAAACATTGTTCAGCTCGTGTCTTTCAACTTTAATGTGCTCAAGTTCAACGGTGTATTGAATGATCTTTCGTCACAGTCAGTGATTTTTAATTTCACGAATGTATCTCAGGGAATGGTTAGGATCAAGGGTAATGGAACGTTCACCTTCCCTTTTAATCCTACTGTTCTTTATTACCTTAATTTCTCATCGCTCGTGAGATACGATTTCAGAACAAACATTACCATTGATTACACATACCTATCAAGCGCATACGATCCATTTCAGTATTCTGCAACAGTTGAGCTCACCAGGGGCTGGACGAACCTGGGTCCTACAAATATTTCAGGATACATGGCAGGAACAGTTCCTGCTGTTGGTTATTCACCCTACAACCTTAGCATACTCTATGCGGCATCTGGCAGGGGCGGGCCATGGCAGGGAAACATTTACCAGGGCGAGAGCGTGAGCGGCTTTGGAGGAATGTTCAGGTCCGATGATTTTGGAAAGAGCTGGATAAGCATAAACAATGGTCTTAACTCTACAGACGTGAACACCATTGCTGTTGATCCTTACAATCCTGATATTGTTGTTATTGCAACCGGCGGTATTGCAAGTATGGTTGGTGGTGGCATTTTCAAGACAGTCAATGGTGGCAGGAGCTGGCAGGAAACCTACCCAGTTGGCGGTAATTTCATTACCTATTACCATGGTTATCTCTATGCTGCATCTTACCACGCAATACTAAGGTCATCGGACTTTGGCACAACTTGGACAGTCCTGAGCTATTTCCCCGGTATTGTAACAACCATGGCATTAACTGACAATGGTTCGAGAATATTCGTCGGCATCTACCAGTACAACTATGTTTCCATATTAATGTCTAATGATGGTGGCAGGAACTATGTGGACGTCCAGAACTTCCAGGGTTATTTTACAGTGAGTCAGATAATCATAGATCCGGACAACAGCTCACAAATGTGGGCACTCATTGCTCATGGTTATACAATATACCCGAACCTTTTCAATTCATACGATGGTGGACTGACATGGAATGCTGTGAATGATACTGCCGTGAACATAACATATGCAATTTTTTATGGCTCAAGTTTCCAAAATGGGTATGTTGCTGAAGTACCCCAGGCAATAGCTTATGACCCTGATAATGGTAGCATTATTTATGTAGTTGGTCCGGGATATGTTTACAAGAGCTACAATGGTGGAAGGCATTTCATAGGTCTGGCAAGCGGTATGGAATCAGGTTATGAGCATTTTTCAGGCATAGTTGACCAGGACAACAGAATGATAAACATAGATCCATTGAACGATAGCATAGTTTTCAAGGGCAGTGACCAGGGCCTGGCTGTATCATTTGATGGCGGATATGACTGGAAACCATTGAACAACAGATCCGCATCCCTTGTATATACTGTTGCAGCTGACGGAAACAATATTTTCACAGTTGACCAAGACTTTGCTCCTATATTTTCAAACGATTCTGGAAAAACATGGTACACTGCCCCAGGAAACGAAGAGGGCTGGGCATCTGTGGACCCTTACAATTCATCAATAGTTCTTGTTGAGAGCTCGGACTTAGAGGTTTCGGACAATGGTGGGAACACTTTCTTTGTCCCTTATATATCGAATATTTCAGCGTTTGGAATCACATCCAAGAACGTTATAGGCTTTGCATACAGTGACAATAAAAATAAAACAATATTTGCTGCAGAGATGGGCGGCGTATTTGAGAGCAATGATTCCGGCAAATCTTGGACACTTATACAAAATTCTCCCAAAGGCATATTCGCCCTTGCAATAGATCCAGTAAACCAGAGCATACTTTATGCGAGCAATTTCTTTCACACATACATTTCAAGAGACAAGGGATTGAACTGGTCAATACTGAACAATGAAAGCTTCAATTCCATTTCCGTAGATCCTGAAAATGATTCCATTGTGGCAGGTGCTATGTACATAGGAGATTACATTTCCTATCCAGCAATAAGCCTTGACCATGGTAAAAACTTCATTGTCCTGAAAAACATGAGTTATGAATTCGTGGGTGCCGTGCATTCAGGCCTTACATATGGATTGTTCAACAAATCCAGCTTTCTCAATATATCTTCTGTGAACTTCTTCGGTGCATCACCCCAGGTATTCTTCCATAATGCCTGGAACGGTACCTGGCTTTTTTACACAACGGACAATGGACTTTTTGTTTCGTACAACCTTGGAAGATCCTGGTCCAACTTGGATTTTAACCTGCCCAATAAGGTGATTAGCGATCTCTTCATCTCATGCAACGGCTCTGCCTACATATCTACCTACGGCGGTGGCATATTCTTTGACCCTGAACTTCTGAACATAAGCTACAATAATGTTTTACCCATTCTCACGGGTTATTCCAAGACAGGCATAACACTGAATGGCATATCATATAAAACGAATGGTTATTTTTCGTTTGAAATGGCATACGGAATCAACAATGTTTCTTTCATTTATAACGGCTCAACTGAATATTTAAACATTTTTGCAATGCCAGGTGGAACATATTTCATAAATATTTCATCGAGCATTTCTGAAATAACCATAGTCGTGGAAGGCATGGAACCAGGACAGCACATCTTCCTTTCATTAAATAATAATGTTTATTTATTGTCCAGGGAATATTCTAAAATATCACTTCCATTTGGCTCATATAACTACCGTGCATATGCATCAAATCTAGATTATGGCATTACAAGCATAGAAAATGGAAGCGGGATTATTCGTGCAGGATTTATGCCCGCTGAAATTGTATTCAGTTTCCATACCACTGTAAATAGCTCTCCTCAACTAATACCAAACGAGGTGGTCTGGACTAACACAATTTCGGTGAATAAATACTATGCAGTTTATGCAGGTGGAGGAATTGGAGTAATAAACCTTAGTACAGGAAAGGAATTTAGTGGCCCAGGAATAAATGGCCAGTTTTATTCTTCCGTTCCAGACAAAAACGGATTCATACTTGTTGGAAATGCAGGCAATGGTGGACTGGTTATGGAATTTTATCCGCAGAATGATACACTGATAAATATTACAAATATTTTACCCATTCAATGGACAAAAAATAACATTGTTATTGAAAATGTTCAGATAACTGATAATGGGAGTATGCTCTTTTTCGGCAGCGGTCCTAACACAATTTTATTCGGGGGGATCAGTAACGGGAAATTCTACAACCTTTCAAGGTACCTGATTAATGCCATCAGTCCAGCACCCTGGCCGCAAATGGTCTCAATGGCATATATTCCTTCATCCAATTCTGTTATACTTTATGGTGGTTTTGGTTCAGAAACTAATCCATTGTGCGGTCTTGAAATACTTAATCTGACAACATTTTCCGTAGAAGACCTTACACAGGAAATACCTGTTGGTGTTTCTATTTTCTTGCCACTTTGGGTCCCCTATGGCAGTTTTATTGCAAGCAATAACGATTCTGCCCTTTTATTGGAGAACTTTTTCGGCCAACAGGGTCATGAATCTTTAATAAAGAATGGAAAAATCACGGATGTTTCTGCATTATTCCCGAGCAATATAATTTTCTTGAGAGCCTCCTGGAATGGTAGGGATTTTGTGATGACAGGCATAAATGGCACAAGCCAATCCCCAGACCAGACTCCAGTGGTTTATCTATTTAATCCTTCAACTCTAACCGTTACTGAAGTTTATTCAAACTATTTGAACAATACGGGTTTTATTTTTGGACTTTCTTCAATCAATACTACAAGATTTATTCTGGCAACCTTTAATGAAACAGTTTCAGGCTCCTATGGTGTTATACATTCAAGGCTGATCATATTTAATGTAACTCCTTCAAAAGCGGTTGAATTAAATATAGAACCTGATTATTCAAATATAATCATTAACAATGATCCTGTTTCACAGAATGGTTTTGCCTATTATTCATCCTTCTCAAATTCCTGCTCAATAAAAATAATAATAAATGATTATTCTGTTCTGAATGAATCTATCAGTCTTGTAAATTTTTCAACCATTTATCTTAACTATTCATTTATTTCATCAATAACGTTTATGGAAAAAGGATTGCCTTCGAACACAACATGGTCAGTTATGCTTGATAATAAAACAATATATTCAGATGAAAAAAGCATAACTTTCAATGAATATTATGGAAACTATTCTTTCAGCATACTTCCCGTTTTAGAATACCATACAAATAAAACGAAAGGTCAGGTTCTTGCATATTCTAATTATGTGAATATATCCATTATTTTCGAAAAGAATACTTACAATATAACATTCACAGAAACAGGATTACCATCAGGAACATCATGGTCAGTGACATTGAACAATGTTACAGAATTCTCTACAAATAATACAATAACATTCCAAGAACCAAACGGAACATATTTCTATAGTATAGAAACAAATATTTCAGGAGGAACTGGAATTCAATACATAGCATCACAATCATCAGGAGCTGCCACAGTAGATGGATTCAATATAACAGTGAAAGTTTCTTACATAACGCAGTATTATCTCACAATGCTAGCAAGCCCTGCAAATGGTGGATCAGTAAATCCAACGAGTGGCTGGTACAGTGCAGGATCATCGGTTACAATAAATGCAATTCCAAATTCAAATTATGATTTTGTATCATGGACTGGAACGGGCAATGGAAGCCATTCTGGGATTCTAAACCAGACATCCATTATAATGAACGGACCAATAACAGAAAAAGCTAACTTTGCAGAACTGTATAGTGTAACATTCTTTGAAACAGGCCTTCCATCTGGAACAATATGGTTCTTGAATCTATCTAACGGAAAATCTTACAATACAACAGGCAATTCAATAGAAATACAAATCACTAATGGATCCTACTCATATACAATTGAAACAACAAATAAGGATTATTCCTCACGGGCGGGATCATTAATAGTGAACGGATCAAATCTGGAAATGAACATTAAATTCAATCTTGTTACTTATTCAATAATATTCTTGGAGCAAGGATTGTCCCCTGACACATTATGGTCTGTCACACTGAATGGAAATACTTTAAATTCAACAACAAGCACAATTACATTCAAAGAATCAAATGGCACTTATTCTTATATAATTGGCTATATAAATGGTTATAATGTATCATCCATATCAGGAACTATAACAGTGAATGGAAAGAATGTAACACAAGCAGTAACTTTTACGGTTAATTCAACAAAAACATATAACATTACATTTACAGAATCAGGTTTGCCTGCAGGAACATCATGGTCAGTGACATTGAACGGAATAACTAAAACATCAAAAAACAACACAATAGAATTCTCTGTACCTTATGGAACATACAATTATACACTATTGTTGCCAGGTGGATATAAAACATCACAATCATCGGGTACAATAACCACAGCTCAATCAAACACGAATGTTCCCATAGTAATAAGTTCAACAAACTTAACCTCCTCTTCCCAAAGCACAACAAATTCAAACGAATTATTATGGGTAGGAGCAATTGCAGTAGTCGTTTTGATAGCAATAGTTTCAGGGGTAGTTTTCTTGAAAAGAAGCAAGAACAAAAAACCACCAAAACAATAAATCCTCTTATTTTTTTCATTTTTAACCATAACTCTTCAATTTTCAGGTAATATTTTGTTTACTACCTTAATGCTATCTATGTATACATCACTTCAATCTAAAATGATTTCTAAACGTTTATTGGAAATGACCGTTGTGATTTCCATAACAGATCAAAAATACGCAATCTTTATTTTGAATGTTTTTAATGTTACTATTTCTTTATAGTTTGAGGTAAGGTTGCTCTTAAGATGAATTTCAAAATGTGCAAATGAT
>ERZ1669247.602-NODE-602-length-11021-cov-3.348714_pt1 | contig 11021 bp, 10 predicted proteins | sample MGYA00579297_ERZ1669247 | MGnify/ENA primary metagenome ERZ1669247 (study PRJEB41166, sample SAMN08046056) | hot springs metagenome | biome: hot spring; feature: acid hot spring; material: thermophilic sediment; isolation source: thermophilic sediment from acid...
GCCATGCGCATGACCACCCACCCGCTGGAATTCCAGATGTACTACAGCCTCTGATCTTCGTTTCCAGCACGGCTCACACGCCCCCGCCCTCCGGCGGGGGTTTTTTGTTAGCGACTTTCCGGCCCTGCCGCGCGCTCGACCGGTCGGCGTACCGACACGCTGGTAGAGCACTTCGGCGATCCGATCGATCCGATCTTCCGCCAAGGGATCGCCGTAGCCTTTCTTCATCTCGGTGAATCTTCCCGGTAAAAAGAGCCACTGTGGGTCAGATCATCCGGTTTTCCCCAGCCTTGGCGAAGCTCCACTCGGCAATGTCATGAGGTTCCGACCAGCTGCCAGTCGCCGGCCTCGCCCTTGACAGGTCCGCCTGCACCCGGCTAATTAGCGATGAGGTTGTTGAATGGTGGCGAGAGCCGATGAAAGGAGTCCGTATGCACGTTTCACGGGTTTTGGAGTGCAGGGAGCACCGGCTGCCGAGGTTTGCCCTCGGGCTTTGCCTGGCCCTGACTCCCTTCCTGTCGGCGCAGGCCGCCATATATCGCTGGGTGGGTCCCGATGGCGTCGTGAACTACGGCGGCAGCCCACCCGCTAATGCGCGTCACGTGGAGACCATATCCGGAGCGCCGGAGGCTTCCGTCAGCACGCCAGCGGAGCCTGCCACGGCCAGTGCGCCGCCCCCGGCGCGGCCTGCGTCCGTCGCCCCGGTGGAATCTGCCGCCCCTCCCGAGAATGCCGCGCACAAGCAGCTGGAAATGCAGCTGGCGGCGGCGCGTGTGGCGCTCATCAATGCCACCGAGGCCTACGAGAAGGGCAAGGCGGTGCGCACGGGCAATGAGCGCAACTATGCGCGCTATCTGGACAAGGTGGAGCATCTGAAAGAGAACATGGACGCCGCGCGACTACGGGTCCTGCTGCTGGAACACCAGCTGGAGACGCAAGGCAAGGGAGCAACCCCCGTACCTTGATCTGGACCCACGCGCGCCGCTGGACTACCATTGGCGCGGCGACGGCTTAGATTCCATGGAATCTTCTGCACGTCGTCTCGTGCCGCCATGCCCCCGGGGAGGACCAGATGCCGCGCATTCTGCTGAGTAACGATGATGGTTACCTGGCACCGGGTCTCGCGGCATTGGCGAAAGCTCTGGCACCTTTGGGTGAGGTGCAGGTCGTCGCACCAGAACAGGATCGCAGTGGCGCCAGCAATTCCCTGACTCTGGATCGCCCTCTGCGCGTGCGCACCGGGCTCAACGGTTTTCTCTATCTCGTCGGCGGTACCCCCACGGACTGTGTGCACCTGGCGGCCACGGGCATGCTGCCCGAGGTTCCGGACATGGTGGTGTCCGGCATCAACCGAGGCGCCAACATGGGCGACGACGTGCTTTACTCGGGAACGGTGGCGGCGGCCATGGAAGGACGTTTCCTGGGTCTGCCGGCCATCGCCGTGTCCCTGGTAGGGCGCGACCCCGAGCACTACGACTGTGCAGCCCGGGTTGCGGCCGACTTGGTCCGCGGCCTGCTCCAGCACCCCTTGCCAGCGGATACCATCCTCAATGTGAATGTTCCGGATCTACCCTATGAGCAGTTGCAGGGGCGGGAAGTGACCCGCCTTGGACGGCGGCACAAGAGCGAGTGGGTGATCCCGGCAGCGGATCCCCGCGGCGAGCCGGTGTACTGGATCGGGCCCTCGGGACGCGAGGCCGACGCCGGCCCGGGTACGGATTTCGACGCGGTGCGCCGCGGTTACGTCTCCATTACACCGCTGGATCTCGATATGACCCGATATCGGTTCCTGGACAGTCTTGCGGAATGGTTGCAATGTTGCCCCATGTAAGCCCCGAGGTGGGCATGATCTCGCCGCGCACGCGGGCGCGGATGGTGGCGCGGCTGCGCAAAGACGGAATCGCCGACGAGCGAGTGCTTGCGGTCATGGCGGAGTTGCCGCGCCACCTCTTTGTGGCGGAGGCCCTCTCCAGCCGCGCCTATGAGCCCATATCCCTGCCCATCGGCTTTGGTCAGACCATCTCCCAGCCCTGGGTGGTGGCTCGGATGCTGGAGGTTCTCTTGCGGGAGGTCGCCCCGCAGCGGGTCCTCGAAATCGGAACGGGGTCGGGATACCACGCGGCACTCCTGGCCATGCTGGGGATGGAGGTGTTCAGTATCGAGCGCATCGAGGCTCTGCAACGGCGGGCCGCAGCGACCCTCGGCAAGCTCGGCCTGCGGCCGCATCTGCGCCACGGGGACGGGGCCTTGGGCTGGCCGGAACGTGCGCCTTTCGATGCCATCGTCTTCACGGCAGCGGTGCCCTGTGCGCTGCCGCCGCTGTTTGCCCAGCTGCGCCCTGGCGGCATCCTGCTGATGCCCATGGAGGAGGACGGCCAGCAGCGGCTGTGTCTGCGTCGCTGGGATGGTGCGCGGATACAGGAACAGGACCTCGGTCCCTGCCACTTCGTACCCTTGTTGGCAGGGACGGTATCGCTATCGCAGGAGGATACGACGTGGATCCGATAGGGGGTGTGCAGGACATCGACGACAGCACAGAAGCTGAGGCGGAGGTCGAGGAGCCTTGTGAGGATCCGGATGAGGTGGAATCCCTGAGCCCTGGCGAGGCAGATCTGGACTGGGATGCCACCCGCATGTACCTGCAGGAGATCGGTCACAATCCCCTGCTCACGGCCGAAGAGGAGATCCACTTCGGCCGTCTCGTGCAGCAGGGCGATGCCCGCGCCCGCACGCGCATGATCGAGTGCAACCTGCGTCTGGTGGTACGGGTGGCCCGGCGCTATCTGCACCGGGGCATGCCACTATTGGATCTCATCGAAGAGGGCAATCTCGGCTTGATCCGCGCCGTGGAAAAATTCGACCCCGAAAGGGGTTTTCGTTTTTCTACCTATGCCACTTGGTGGATTCGGCAGAATATCGAACGGGCGCTCATGAACCAGACCCGCACCATTCGCTTGCCGGTGCACGTCATGAAGGAGCTGGCGGTCGTGCTGCGCGCCGCGCGCTGCCTGGAGCAGGAACTACACCGCGAGCCTACCGTCGAGGAGGTGGCGGCAGCACTCGAGCGGCCGGTGGAGCAGGTGCGCGGCTGCCTGGAGATGGATGGTCGGGTAACCAGCCTCGACAGCTCTGGACAGCGTGATCAAGGGCGCGATCTCAACGAGGTGCTGAGCGATGCGGAGGCGGAGGGGCCCGAGGCGGCGGTAGCGGCGCAGAACCTTGCGGTGCGCTTGCAGAGCTGGCTGGCGGGTCTCAGCGAAAAGCACCGACTGGTGCTGTCCTGGCGCTTCGGTCTGGATGGCGGCGATGGCGCCACCCTGGAGGAAGTGGGAACGCGCCTGGGCATCACCCGCGAGCGGGTGCGCCAGATTCAGGTGGAGGCGCTGCTGATCCTGCGTCGGCGCATCGAGGGAGAGGGGCTGGATACCCACAACCTCTTTGCCTGAGGCATGGGCAGCGGCTTCAGTGGGCGGCGGGGTGCAGGAGTGCCGCGACTACCCGCCGATCCTCGGCCAGCAGGACATTGTAGGTGCGGCAGGCGGCGCCGGTATCCATGATCTCCAGGGCAAGGCCAAGGCGACGCAGCTCGTGCAGGGCGGGCAGCAACAGATGCTGACTTCGTCCGGTGCCGACGACGATGACCTCGGGCTCCATGGCGGCGATGCCGTCAAAGTCCGCTGCCACCAGCTCGGCGGCCGTGGCCGGTCCCCAAGGGCTCTCCAGGGAATGGGCGGCCACCAGAACCCCGCCGCCGTGTCGCCGACCCTGGATCACGAACCCCGCGTCGTCGTAGAGCTGGATCAGGTTCTGGCCGGAATCTTCCTGGCGGTGGAGTTTCATCCTTGCCTCCTTGCATCGATTGACACCGCGAATGACCCTCTCTATTGTTCTTCGATTTGAGTTTCGCCCACAAGCCCAAGGTCCAGCTTTCATGAACAGCGATTTCGAGCGGATTCGCCGCCTCCCCCCCTATGTCTTCAACATCGTTACCGACCTGAAGCTGCAGGCCCGCAAGCGGGGCGAGGACATCATCGACTTCGGCATGGGCAATCCCGATCAGCCGACGCCGCAGTTCATCGTCGACAAGCTCTGTGAGACCGCCCAGCGCGGCGACACCCACCGCTACAGCGTCTCCCGCGGCATACCGCGGCTGCGGCGGGCCATCGCCACCTGGTATGGGCAGCGCTATGGGGTGGATATCGATCCCGAGTCCGAGGCCATCGTCACCATCGGTTCCAAGGAGGGTCTGGCGCACCTGGCTCTGGCCACCATGGGGCCTGGCGATACGGTGCTGGTGCCCAGCCCCACCTATCCCATTCACCCTTACGGTTTCGTCATCGCCGGGGCCGACGTCCGCCACGTGCCGATGCTGCCCGGTCTGGACTTCTTCGAGGAGTTGGAGAAGGCCATCAAGGCCGCCTGGCCCAAGCCGAAGATGCTGGTGATCAACTTTCCCCACAATCCCACCGCAGCGGTGGTGGAGTCGGATTTCTTTGCTCGCGTCGTCGAATTTGCCAAGGAGCATCGGATCTGGGTGGTACACGACCTGGCCTATGCCGATATCGTCTTCGATGGCTACCGGGCGCCGAGCTTCCTGCAGACCCCAGGTGCCAAGGATGTCGGTGTGGAGTTCTTCACCCTTTCCAAGAGCTACAACATGCCGGGCTGGCGGGTGGGTTTCGCGGCGGGCAACCCCAAGCTGATCGGCGCCCTGGCGCGCATCAAAAGCTACCTGGACTACGGCACCTTCACGCCCATCCAGGTGGCCTCCATTGCGGCTCTCGAGGGGCCGCAGGACTGTGTCGAGGATATCCGCAGGCTCTATGAGCAGCGGCGCGACGTGCTTTGCGACGGACTCAACAGCGCCGGCTGGACCGTGGATCGCCCCAAGGCGACCATGTTCGTCTGGGCGCCCATACCGGAGGCCTGGCGCGGCAAGGGCTCGCTGGAGTTTGCCAAGATGCTGCTGGAGCGGGCCAAGGTGGCGGTGAGCCCGGGCATCGGCTTCGGCGAGCTGGGCGATGGCTACGTGCGCTTTGGTCTGGTGGAAAACGAGCAGCGCACCCGGCAGGCCATTCGCGGCATCAAGCATCTGTTTCGGGAGGGCTGGTAAGTGGCGCTGGACATGACCCCAGTACGCGTCGGTATCCTCGGCATGGGGACCGTGGGCCAGGGCACGGTCCGGGTCCTGCAACGCAATGCCGATGAAATACGGCGGCGGGTAGGACGGGAGCTGCGGGTGTGTCATGCGGCGGTGCGTAGTCCCGAGCGTCTCCAGGGCCTGCAGCTGGACGCGCGCACCAGCGCCGATCCCTGGGCGGTGGTGCAGGATCCCGAGATCGAGGTGATCGTCGAGGTCATGGGTGGTATCGAGCCTGCCCGGTCACTGATCCTCGCCGCTCTGAAGCGTGGCAAGCACGTGGTGACGGCCAACAAGGCGCTGCTGGCAATGCACGGCAATGAAATCTTTGCGGCGGCCCAGGCCCGCGGACTGATGGTGGCCTTCGAGGCGGCGGTGGCCGGGGCCATCCCCATCATCAAAGCCATCCGCGAGGGGCTCGCCGGTAACCGTATCCAGGCCCTGGCTGGCATCATCAACGGTACCAGCAACTACATACTGACACAGATGTATCAGGAGTCCTGGGATTTTGAGCGGGCGCTGGCCGCGGCCCAGGAGCTCGGCTACGCCGAAGCCGACCCCAGCCTCGATGTGGATGGCGGTGACGCGGCCCACAAGATCACGCTCATGGCTTCGGTAGCCTTTGGCATCCCCGTGGATTTTGCCCACTGCCACGTGGAGGGTATCCGCCACCTGCAGCGGCAGGACGTGGCCTTTGCGGCGGAGCTGGGCTATCGCATCAAGCACCTCGGAATCACCCGGCGGCGCGCGGACGGCGTGGAGTTGCGGGTGCACCCCACCCTCATCCCTGCCAGCCACATCCTGGCCAGCGTCGAGGGGCCTTTCAACGCCATTCTGGTGAACAGCGATGCCGCCGGGCAGAGTATCTATTACGGCCGGGGTGCCGGCGGCGACCCTACGGCCAGCGCCGTGGTTGCCGATCTGGTGGATGTCGCCCGCACCATGACCGCGGACCCCAGCAATCGGGTGCCGCACCTCGCCTTTCAAGCCGATGCCCTCGCCACCTTGCCGCTTCTGCCCATGGCAGCCGTGGAGAGTGCCTATTATCTGCGCATCGAGGCGGAGAACCGTCCCGGAGTGTTGGCCCAGGTGGCGGCGGTGCTGGCGGAGCATGGGGTATCCATCGAGGCCCTCATCCAGCGCGAGCGCTTGGGTGCCGAGACCGTTCCCATCGTCCTGGTATTGCATCGCTGCCGCGAGGCGGACCTGGATGCGGCCCTCGCGCGCGTAGCGCAGCTGTCCGTGATCCGCGGACAGGTTCTACGCCTGCGCATCGAGAATCTCGACCAGGAAGGCTAGCCCCACCGGTTCTTTTCATTTTTTCCGTTTGCACGCTTTGGATTTCCTCTCATGACCCGATATACCGGCATCATCGATCGCTACCGACCCTATCTGCCCCTGGCCCCGGACACGGCGGCCGTGAGCCTCTGCGAGGGCAACACCCCGCTCATCGAATGCCAGCACCTGCCGCAGGCCCTCGGGCTGGAACTGCGCCTGTTCCTGAAGTTCGAGGGACTGAACCCCACGGGCTCCTTCAAGGACCGCGGGATGACCATGGCCGTGACCAAGGCCCGCGAGGAAGGCAGCGAAATGATCATCTGCGCTTCCACGGGTAATACCTCGGCCGCGGCGGCCGCCTATGCCGCGCGCGCCGGTATGCGGGCCTTCGTGGTCATCCCCGAGGGCAAGATCGCGCTGGGCAAGCTGTCGCAGGCGATGATGCACGGGGCGCTGGTGCTGCAGATCCGCGGCAATTTCGATGCCGGCATGCGTATCGTCCAGGAGGTGGCGCGGACCGAACCCATCACCCTGGTGAATTCCGTCAATCCCTATCGCTTGCAGGGACAGAAGACCGCCGCCTACGAGATCCTCGAGGCTCTGGGCGAGGCGCCGGATTACCACGCCCTGCCCGTTGGCAATGCCGGCAACATCACTGCCCATTGGATGGGCTACTGTGAGGCCAGCGATGGTCGCGCCGACCCGGCTCAGAGCCTCACCGAGGCCTGCAAGTTCTGCGCCGGGCAGTGTCCCTACGGCCGCGGCGGAGCCGGCAAGCGGCCGAAGATGCTGGGTTTCCAAGCTGCCGGCAGCGCTCCCTTCATGGCCGGAGAGTTTGTCCGCGACCCCGAAACCGTGGCCACAGCCATCCGCATCGGCCATCCCATGTCCTGGCATCAGGCGCACGCCGTGGTGCGCGAGAGTGGAGGTTGGTTTGCCGCCCACAGCGACGAGGAGATCCTCACGGCGCAGCGCTGGCTGGCTCAGTACGAAGGGGTATTCTGTGAGCCGGCCTCGGCCACTTCCGTCGCCGGGGTGGTGGCGGCTGCCCGCGCCGGCAGGATCGAAGCAGGGGCCACCGTGGTCTGCACCCTCACCGGCCACGGTCTGAAGGATCCCGATGTGGCCATTGCCCAGGGCGGCAAGGTACACACCGTGGACGCCGATCTGGATTCCGTGCAACGAGCCATCCTGCAGGATTGATGGCAGCCCGCTCCAACGTCGTCTGGCTCAGCGGCCTGCGCGGCCTGCCGGACGAGGTGGGCGGCGCGACTCTGCCGCGCCTCTGGGCTCAGGGCGAGCGCCGTCTGCTGCCGGCGCGGGATGAGTTGGAGATCATGGGACGTTTGCTGGGACTGGCCGAGCCTCTGCCTGCCGCGGCCGTGCTGGCGACTGCGGAGGGCATTGCCTGTGACGAGGCCTGGGTCCTGGCCCTGGAACCGATGCGCATCGGCGGCGGTGCCGGACGGGCTCTCTTGCAGCCGGGCGAGATCCTCCCCAAGGACGAACAGGATGCCCTCTTTGCCGCCGCACAGGAGTTCGTGGAGGAGCTTCCCTGGCGTCTGGCGCAGGGTCGGGAACGTTGGTACATCCTGAGCTCGGAGCCTTTGCAACTGGGCGGTCCGCCTTTTTCCCAGATGTTGGAGCGGGAGTTGCGGCAGCAGGATCTTGGCGGACCGCATGGGGGTCGCTGGCGCCGGACCCTGGATGCCTTGCAGATGGTCCTGGCGGCCCACCCCGTCAACCGCCGGCGCGAGTTGCGCGGCTGTGAGCCCTGGACCTATTTTTGGCCCTGGGGCGAGGGACGCCTGCCGGTATCCTCGCGGGCGCCGGTATTGCGAGGGATTTTTTCCCCACGGCCGGAGCTGCAGGCTGCGGCCCGATACTTCGGTATAGAGCTTGCCAGCGAGCCCCAGCCGGGCTCGGCGGGACCCTGGCTTTGGGAGTATCCCCATCCTTGGCAGTATGGCGAGACGGCTGCGGACTTCGAGCAGTGTGTTGCCGAGCTTCTGCGGCGCCGCGATGGCTTGAGTCTGTACACCGGGCTCCTGCCCCGTGGCGGCGTGGAGCGCTGCCTGTGGCATCCGCGCCGGCGCTGGGCATTCTGGCGGCAACGGCGCTGGCCCGACGGCGCGGCGCGGCCGGGGGCCTGGACGTGAGCCGCTGGCAAGAGCGGGCACTGATCGCCCCGGAGATCGTGGAGCGGGCGCACAGCCTGGCACTGGATCCCATCCTTGCCCGTCTCTACGCGGCGCGGGCCGTGCGCGATGCACGGGAATTGCGCCTCGGTGTGGAGGAGCTCTCTCCCGGGGAGGGAGATCGCGGGCTCCTGGGCCTTGCTCCGGCCGCCGAGCTGCTGGCCGAAGCGGTGCGGCAGCAACGCGTCGTCTGTATCGTCGGCGATTACGACTGCGACGGTGCGACGGCCACGGCGCTGCTGTACGAGGCCCTCAGCCTCTGCGGTGCCAGGGCGCTGCGCTACATCGTTCCCGATCGCTTTCGCTGGGGCTACGGCTTGACCCCGGCCTTGGTGGAGCACCTGCCCAGAGAGACTGAGGTCGTCGTGACCGTCGACAACGGCATCACCAGTGTCGAGGGAGTGGCGGCTGCCAAGGCCCGCGGTTTACAGGTCGTCATCACCGACCACCATCTGCCGGGCGCGGTCCTGCCCGCCGCCGACGCCATCGTCAACCCGCGCCAACCGGGCTGTCCCTTTCCCTGGAAAAGTAGCTCCGGAGTGGCGGTGGCCTTCTATGTGGCAGCCGCGGTGCGCCGGCGCCTGCAGGAAGCCGGTGATCTCGCCCCGGGCATGCCCCACTTTGGCCGACTTTGGGATCTGGTGGCTCTCGGTACGGTGGCGGACGTGGTGGCCCTGGAGCATAACAACCGCATTCTGGTGCAGCAGGGTCTCAAGCGCCTGCGCAGTGGCCGGGCGCGCCCTGGCATCGCGGCCCTGATGGCCTGTGCGGGGGTGGATCCCGCCGAGACGACGGCGGCCACCTTGGGCTTTACCCTGGCGCCCCGGATCAATGCCGCCGGTCGCCTAGAGGACATGGGACTGGGCATCCGGCTGCTGCTCAGCGAGGATCCCGGCGAGGCCGCCGAGCTTGCGCGCACCCTGGACGATCTCAACCGCCAGCGGCGCAGCATCGAGGCGCAGATGAGCGCCGAGGCGCTCCAGCTCGTGGACGACCTGCCGGACTGCGGGCATAATCTCGGCCTTTGCGTGTTCCAGCCGGAGTGGCACGCTGGGGTCGTCGGCATCGTCGCGGGTCGACTGCGGGAGAGGTACCATCGACCGACCTTTGCCTTTGCACCCGTGGGCGACGGCTTTCTGCAGGGCTCCGGTCGCTCCATCGCCGGTCTGCACCTGCGTGACAGTCTGGCCGACTGCGTGGCCCGGGCCCCACATATCTTGGAGCGTTTCGGCGGGCATGCCGCGGCCGCGGGACTGCGGCTGCGCGAGGAGCACCTGGACGATTTCCGGGCCGTGTGGAATGCCGTGCTGGCGGAGCGGCTGCGGGCCGAGGATCTGGAAGAATGCATTTTTCACGATGGGCCGCTGCCGAGCTCCCAGCTGGATCTCGATCTGGCCCGACGTCTGGAGGCGGCAGGACCCTGGGGCAACGGCTTCCCGGAGCCTCTTTTCTGGGGACGGTTCCGCATCTGCGAGCGGCGGACATTGGCCGGCGGGCATTGGCGCCTGCATCTGGACGATGGTGCCGGACGCCGTTTTGAGGCGATCCGCTTCCGCAGTCCGGAATTGCCGCCTGGACCCTGGATAGAGGCCCTGTTCGTCCCGGAAGTCAATCGCTATGGTGGTACGGAGCGTCTGCAGCTGCGTCTGCAGGCCCTGCGAAATGGAGAAGAAAATGGCAGAACTGAATGAGATAAAGGCCCTTCTGGAGGATCTTCAGACCCGCGTCCAGGGTCTTAGGGGGTATCTTTGACCTGCCGGGAAAAGCAGCCCGGCTGGAAGAAGTCCAACTGGAGAGTGAGGATCCCAGACTCTGGGAGGACCCGGAACGGGCTCAGGCCCTAGGGCGAGAACGAACCCAGCTGGAGGCCGTGGTCCGGCCGCTGCAGGAGCTGGAACAAAAGCTGCAGGACAGTGCCGAGATGTTGGAACTGGCCGTGGCGGAGCAGGATGCGGAGCTGCTGGAGGCCATCGAGGCGGACCTCGACGCCGCCCGCGTCACCGTGGAAAAGCTGGAATTTCAACGGATGTTTTCCGGTCCCCAGGACAGCGCCGATGCCTTTGTGGATATTCAGGCCGGTGCCGGCGGTACGGAGGCCCAGGACTGGGCCAACATGCTCTTGCGCATGTACCTGCACTGGTGCGAGGCGCGTGGTTTCAGTACGGAGCTCGTGGAGGTCTCGGAAGGCGAGGTGGCGGGCATCAAGTCTGCCAGTCTGCACGTGCGCGGCGACCACGCCTTCGGTTGGCTGCGCACCGAGACCGGCGTGCATCGTCTGGTGCGCAAATCCCCCTTCGATTCCGGCAATCGTCGTCATACGAGCTTCGCCAGCGTCTTTGTTTACCCCGAGATCGATGATAGTTTCGAGATCGAGGTAAACCCTGCCGATCTCAAGGTGGATACCT
>ERZ1669247.603-NODE-603-length-11007-cov-5.511140_pt1 | contig 11007 bp, 10 predicted proteins | sample MGYA00579297_ERZ1669247 | MGnify/ENA primary metagenome ERZ1669247 (study PRJEB41166, sample SAMN08046056) | hot springs metagenome | biome: hot spring; feature: acid hot spring; material: thermophilic sediment; isolation source: thermophilic sediment from acid...
TTCGCGGGCTTTAGGGTTCAAATCCCTACCCTGGCGCATATCTTTAAGTTAAAAGTATCTACCTTTGCTAGCAAAAGAATAAAAAGACCAAGTAGTTGCCATAAATTTTGCAGTAGACCTGCGCATATCCTAATCAAAATCTGAACTTATTTGTTGAAAGAAAACATTATTGTTTATTTTCAAGTTCAAGCTTCAGCTCTTCTATAAACTTCTTTACGAATCTTTCTCTCTTTTTTGCGATTTTTATCGCTTCTTTGGTATTCAGGGCTTCGTGTATTTTTGCAACCTTCAAAATAAGGTGGTCAAGCCCAGATATGCTAGAATCTCCTTTTCTTTTTTTCAAGAATGGATCTATTGGATCATATAATTTCCTGTTCATGCTGCCGCAAGAGCTAAACGTCCTCATTATCCCTATGGCTCCTGTCTCTATCCTGTCTGCATCCTGCAGGATTTTCGCCTCCAAAGTTGTAGGTTTTATGCCCTTGCTGTATGAGCAAACCTCTATTGCATATTTTATAGCGCTTAGCTTCTTAGGGTTGTAATGCAATTTCTTCAGGATTTGCAGGGCCTTTGCTGCGCTTTCTTCATGTTCATGCTTTGATTTTTCGCTCCCTTTATCATATACTATGAGATCATGGAATAGCGCAGCTGGGACAAGTACATCCATGTCGGCATGGTAAATCCTACCAAGCATCTCGGCATTACCAAGCACCCGCATAGCGTGATTGAAATCGTGCGATGGGTCGTTCTTGATGTTTTCTTTTGCAATCTCAATAAGTTTCCTCTTGAGTTTTCGGTCCATGATAAAAAGTCAAATCGTATTTTATTATAGCTTTCGCTCGCTCCAGCTCAAGCTTTAGACAAGCAAGATTATTGCTATTATTATGAAAAGAATCCCAGTAAGCAGGTGAAGGTATCTCTTGACTACTTCTCCCTTTCTTTTTATTGATTCAGCCTTTGCTATGCCAAAGTAAAGTGCGAATACAATAAGTATCAGAGGAAGCACCATGAAAAAGTTGTATAGGGCTATGAAAAAGTTTGCAATGCTCCCAGTTATAGAGAGCTCCTTTAGGTAGGCAATATAGGCAAAAGCGTAGCCGCTTGCACAAGGAATGTCTGCTAAGGCAACAAGTATACCAAGAATTATTACTGCTGGCAAGGAGATATCTTCTATAAGCATGCCAGCCCTTACTTTTGCAGCGTGTGGCATCTCTACAGCGAAGTATTTCCCAGGTGCAACAAAGTCCTTAAGCTCCAAAATGCCCCAAATCAAAAGAAGAGCGGCAACAACATAGCTTATCCATTTCGTATATGGTATCAAGCTAACAATGCTAAGCAGGCCTACCATGAACAAGAAATAAACAAAGCCTATAACAAATGAATAAAACAGGCCGTATGAGATTATCTTTCTCTTCGAGCCTATGCTTGCGAGGTAGGCGATAAGGAAAAGGAGCACGCTAATCCCGCAGGGATCTGCTACTCCATCTGCTTTGCCTAGCGAAGCAGTTACGAGCCAGATATTTATCATTTTCTCCTACCAATCTTTATTGCAAGAAGTATTGCGGCAATTACAAGCACCGCAACAATTATTACTTCAAATATATTAATAAGAAAATCTGATTTGCTGAGTTTTTTTGCCTCATTCGGCAAAACTGTTGTGTAACAATTTGTACAAGAAATATTATTTGGAAGAGACGGGCACATGTTTCCTGTATTTTGTAATGCTTTTAGGAGCTGTACGCTATAACCTATAGAAATTTTACTATTTAATTGCTGTGATGCGTTTCCATATGCAAAGCCTAGAAATGTATCATTGCCTATAAAAATTAATGGTACCCCGCCACTTGAATTATAATAGTCTGAAAGTGAGCTAAAAATTCTAGACGCATTTGGATTTTCAACATTATACTCGTTTATGGTAAGGTTGTATTCTTGGCTGATATTATAGAAAAAGCCCAAAGCCTGCTCACAATGGGGGCATGTAGGGAGATAAAATATATCTATGCACTTTGCATACGCTAGCGGTGAGATTGCAAAGAGCATTGCCAATAAGATATGGGACTTCATAATCTCATTTAATCTTTTTCATTTACAAATAAAAAGCTTTACTGGCTATTTAAATTTATGAGAAAATTTTTCTTATTACTGCTCGCCTTTGCAGTTGTGCTAATTATAATTGTAGTTTTTTATTATTCATTCAGACCTATGGAAGTGCCAAGCAAAATTAATTTCTTTGTTGGGGTGTGCACACATGGAAACGAGAGCTCTGAGATCTTTGCTATAGAGAATGGAGTGAGATACTTTAGGACAGATATTACAAATTCAAACAGCCAGGTCTCGCTTTTGGACAAAGAGCATGCGCTTGGAGCAAGCTACCTTGGCATACTTGATTATTCGACTCTTCCGAATGGAATTGGAAATAAAAACTGGAGCCTGAGTGAATGGAATGAAAGCGTTGAAAATGCTGTTAAGTCATATCCATGGATAACCACATGGGAGATATGGAACGAGCCATATGTTGGTGTGTTTCAAACAGGGTTTATGAACGGAAGTGCATATAACTACTATCTAATCATAAAGAGCTCTTCTACAATAATAAAGGAATACCAGCCCAATGCAACAATCGTATGCTTTGGAGGCGCACCCATAGGAAATGAAAACATATTTTTGTGGTACAGCGAAGTTTGGAATTATGGTGCAGGCAAATATTGCAACGCCATATCGCTTCATATCTATCCAAGCCTGCCTTTCTCTGCAAGCGAGTTTTCTTATTGGGGGAGCTGGATAAATGCCTATGAAAACATGACAAAAGAGCCCATTTGGATAACAGAATTCGGAATGCCTTCTTCTTCAGCGACCCTGCCTGGGCTGAGCCAAAGTATGCAAAATTCATTTCTTGTCCAAAGTTTTTCCTTTTTCAACAGCTTTCCTTACATAAAGAGGGTTTACTGGTACGACCTTTGGGGCTTTTCTAACGGCCCTATAGAGAACAACTTCGGCTTGCTCAATCTTACCAACCCTATAGGCAAACCTAGCCAAGCTTGGTACAGCTTCCTAGAAATCTATAGGAGAAGCCTCTCTGCTTAGCCTTTTATCCTTTTCTTGAGCTATAATATTGTGGGCGCATGAAGAGCATATGGAACGGTTCCATAGGCTTTGGTCTTGTAAACATACCTGTGAGGCTTTACCTAGCAATAAGGGAGCGCGAAGTGCCCTTGCATTCGCTATGCAAAAATGGGCACAGGATAATATACAAGAGGTGGTGCCCAGTAGAAGATAGGGAGGTGACTTGGCAGGAGCTCAAGAAGGGCTTCGAGATAAGTAAGGACAAGTTTGTAGTGCTCGAGAAGGAAGACCTGGAGAAGATAAAGGTTCCTTCGACAAAGACAATAGAAATAAAAGAGTTTACCAGCGAGCAAATAGACCCAATATATTTCGACAAGAGCTATTATGTAGTTCCAGACAAGAACGGCGAGCGAGCCTATGCACTTCTCTTTCAAGCCCTTGCACTTGCGAACAAAATTGGCATAGGAAAGTTTACCCTAAAGGACAAGGAGCACGTGGTTGCAATAAGGGCTTACAAGAAAGGCCTTCTTCTTCAAACCCTGCACTACGCTGATGAGATAATAGGCATAGAAGGCTTGGCAGAGCTTGAGAAGCTTCCAAAGCCAGATAAGAAGGAGCTCGAGCTGGCGCAAATGCTGGTAAACAAGCTCAGCAAAGAAGAGGTCAATCTGTCTGAGTTCAAGGACGAGTATACAGAAGCGCTTAAGGAACTTATAGAGGCAAAGGTTGCGGGAAAGAGCTACGAGGTAAAGGCTGAGAAAGAGGTAAAGAAGGCAAAGAGCCTTATAGAAAGCCTTACAGCAAGTTTGAAGGAGAAGACATGAGTCTCTGGAACAGCGAAATCAAACTGGTTAGCCCAATGCTCGCTTTTCCAGCCAAGCCTTTTGATTCGAAAGATTTCATCATGGAGATAAAATACGATGGCACAAGGTGCATAGCCTACGTAGACAAAAAAGAGAAGAAGGTTCTTCTTTTAAACAGGAGGGGCAAGTTCTTCGAGTATAGGTACCCTGAGCTTATGGGTCTGTTCAAAAACATAAACGCCAAACGCACAATACTTGATGGCGAGATAGTTGTTTTTGAGAATGGCAAGCCAAACTTCTATCTACTTGAAGAAAGAGAGCAAAGTGCCAATGCATCAAGGATAGAGCTGCTTTCTAAGATACATCCAGCTACCTATGTTGTTTTTGATTTGCTGCATATTGATGGTGAAGATCTGCTTGAAAAGCCTTTGCTAGAGAGGAAAAAAATGTTAGATGAAACGCTTGAAGAAAGCAATGAAGCAATAAAATCTAAGTATATTTTTGAGAAAGGAAAGGAGCTTTTCAATAGAGTGAAGAGGCAAGGGCTTGAAGGCATTATGGCAAAGAAAATAATGTCTACGTATCAGCAAAAGAGAAGCGAGGATTGGCTGAAGATAAAGGCAACAAACACAATAGACGCAATAATAATAGGCTATACAAAGAGCGAGAAAGAAGATCTTAGCGCGCTTATAATAGGCGTGTATGATAACGGCAAAATAAGATATATAGGCAGGGTGGGCACTGGGTTTGATGATGAGACAAGGAAATTGCTATACGAGAAGCTCAGCAAAGAAAAGAAAAAGGATTACGGCATAAATTTGAATTTAAGCGACAAGGAGGTGCATTTCATAATTCCAGAGTATGTTGCAGAAGTGAAATATCTGGAATTCACAAATGATTATATAATGCGCGCCCCCTCTTTTGTCAGGTTAAGAGACGACAAGAAAGCCATTGATTGCACTTTAGAAAGCCAGCTAGAAAGGAAGCTCTAGCTCAAACGCCACTGTAGGCTCCTCTATGCCAAAATTGTTTAGCACCTCTGGGTGTATTTCGCCAAAAAATCCCTTGAGTTCCTTGGAGGCTATGCGTGCGCACCTTCCATCTATAAATGAAGGAATACTTTCCTCCTTCACTTCAAAATCTTCTATGCCAAGCGAGTGGAATAGAGAGGTGACTATTGATTTTATATCATTAAAATTGATCTTCGGCGAAGCATAAGCCCCTGCAATGTGGTAACTTTCCTTTACCTCTTCCCCTTCGATATTAAAGACAAGGTCAAGCTCAAACATCTTCTGCGGCATTTTTTCATGTGCAGACGCACCAAGGTTGCCAAGCAGTGAAGGAAGAAGCCATGTGCGCAGCATCGTTATATTCTCACTCTTCGAACCTTTCACTTGAACGTGTGGCTTTTGCTCAATGCGCATCATTTCAAAATTTATTTTTTCGTTGGTCAAATAATTGTTGTTTGCTTCTGAGAATCCCAAGCCAAGCATCAAGCCAATAAGTTTCCTGTTTGTTTTTGTACTCTCTTCAAGCCTTCCGCCAATTACTTCTGAGAAAAGGCTGATTGGGTGTATAAATTCATATCCATACCCTATGGCTATGTCTTCTATTATATCTTGATCATTTATAATGTCAAGCCTATATGGAGGGATGAAAAATCTTATTCTATTATTCACGAACAGGGCCTTGTAGCCCATTTTGTTTGCCAGAGAGATGATGTTGTTGAACCCTATCCTAGCACCTATCTGGTCTTCTATCTGCGAAGGCTTTATTTCGATTATGTCTGTTTCCATCCTTGGGGTTATAATGCTTTTTTTGCCATAAGAGATTTTTACCCTATATACGTTTGCTCCAAGGTCGATAAACATGCATGCAAAAAGGTCAGCAGCTTTCTCCACGATATATTGAGATGTTCCTGTTATATCAACAAGCATTTCTTTCGTGTCCTTAGTTACCTTGGTTCTATTTGAGTTTATTATCGGTATAAGCGAAAGTATGCCATCGTTGTCTTCTAGCAAAGGATAGTAGGATCCTTTTATTGTATGCGCATAGGCAACGCCTTTTTCATGCGTTTCAATAATCTCTTTAAACGTCATCTCCCTGCTTTCGTTAAGTGGCGTGAACTTGCCTTCAAGCTTTGCATCATATACAATATTCCCTTTTATTTTTGAGAGATTATGCAGGCCCATGGCAAGCTTATCCCTCTTCCTGCCAAAAGTCTCGCTGAATTTTTCTGTAAAATTTATAATATACTTAAGGCTTTCATCGGTCAAGTTTAGGTTTTTTACAACCAGCGAAGAGATGAAAGGCCTTACTTTTGAAACGTTTTTGCCAACATTTATCGTAAGCACTGGATTTGGATCAGTAAGCTTATATTCGAGCCTTTCTTTGTAGTGCATAAAGTTTCTCAAAGTTCTTGCAAATCCAACAATGTCAAGAAGGTCGGGCCTGTTCGGTGTTATATCTATACTTATCTCTCCTTCATTCAATCCTTCTACGCTCAATCCAAGGCTTTGCACATATTTTTCTAATCTGCTATCGCTTATGCTCTTTCCAACGAGCTTGAATAAGTATTCTTTTTCAAAAGTTACAACTGCTATATTATCACCTTATTTCTAATCCAGCCAAGATTGCTATTGTAGAGCTCGGTGATTGTCCTGATCCCTTTATTCTTTGCCATTAAAGCCCTTTCGACGCCAAGGCCCCACGCAAGGACCTTTATCTTCTTGCTTACTATCCCAGTAATTTCACGCCTTATTATTCCAGCGCCGCCAAGCTCGAGCCATTCGCCATTATATAGTATCTCTACCTCTACTCCAGGTTCAACGAATGGGAAGTAAGAGGGCTTGAATTTTATCTCTATTCCTATGCTGTTATAGATCCTTTTGAGCACATCGAAAAGGTTTGCAAGTGTTAGGTTCACACCAATAACTATTCCATCTGTCTGATAGAACTCTGCAAGATGCTTGTAATCTATGCTCTCATTTCTGAAAACTCTGCCTATGGAGAAAAGCTGGAGGGGCTTTACTGGGGATATGCTTGCAAGGAGCCTCTTGTCCAAGTTATATATGAACCTTGCCGAGACGCTTGTGGTATGGGTTCTTAATACGGCTTGTTCAGCTACTTCCTTGTACCAATTTATATGCCATCCCTTCTCATGTGCATCCTTTACCCTATTAACAAGCTTCTTCTCCTTCAGCTCCATCCTTCCGGGGTTCAGAAGGTAAAAGGTATCTTGCATCTCCCTTGCAGGATGGTCCTGCGGCACAAAAAGCGAATCAAATACCCAGAAGGAGGGTTCTACAATCGGGCCGCTGATCTCCCTGAAGCCCATTGCAACATAAGCATCCCTAAGCTCGTCCAAAAAGCTCCTGAATGGGTGCCTCTTGGCGATTTCTGCATCCTCGACCCCCAAACTAACATCGTACTTTTTGAAAGCTTTTCCCTTCCATCCGCCGCTGAGAATAATATTCCTGTTTAGTTCGCCAATTTCCTCTTCTTGCTTCAGTTTCTCTTTTTCTCCAAGCGGCGTTATCTCTACGCTTTCTATGACTTCTGAGCTTTTCATAGATATAAGTTTCCTCTTGAGCAAATTGTCTATAGCTTGTGGGTGCTGTTTTCTCACCTCTTCAAAGCTGTCTGGATCCTTAAAAAGTTTCCTAAGCACGTCTCCCTCTTCTATTTTTTTCACTTCTTTGAGGATTATGAATCCGTCTTTGACATCAGCAATTCCTTTTGCCTTTAGCCACTGGAAACCTATTCTTTCCTCGGGGCTAAGGTCGCTAATCTTTACCCTTTCTTTGCCTAGGCGTTCAAGCAAGGCTTCCTCGGGCAGCTTGCTCTCTGCATATCTCTTTCCTTCTTCTGAAAAAATTGGGGTACTTTTCCCGGATTTTGTGAGCTTAGCGAAGCCGCTTTCCTGCAGCTGCTCAAGAGCCCACAACACTGAATCTTTGTTTAGCTTACTTTCCTTTATAAGTTCATCAATGCCTAAGGCCTTTTTTTCTTGCAATATTTCTAAAAGCTTAACTACATATCTGTGCACTTATTCACCAAACTCTGCGAATCATTTTGCCAAAACTGTCTTGAAATAAAGATAAATTATAGCAGCTAGAATGATTATTGCAATTGTTATATATATTATGGTCCCGTATTTTTTGAACAAATTTGCAAAATAATTGACAACTTCTTGCTGGAGAGACTCGGTCACGATATAAGAGAATGAAAACTTTGTCAAAGGCTCGCCATAAAACCAAGAAAATTCATTGTAGCCCGTATAATTTCCAAAAGCGGAGATTGCCGGATAGTCTGGCGCCGGGTATATAGAAACAATCTGTGCGCCTTTTGGGATTATTATATTGAGCCTGCTGTTTGCATATAAGGCTTCCCCGCTTGCAGTGTGCATAAAGTTGAAAACTTTGTCATTAAATGTGTACTCCAGCTTTCTTGGTGCAACTACACGCACTGTTGTTACGTTGCCCACATAGTAGTTCATGGTCAAATAGGCAATCCCGCTACCATTAATATCCCTCATCACCGGCCCAGGGAGAAATGTAAAATTAGATATGCTTGAGCTTGGGTTTATTATGTGCTCAATAAGGTAACTGGTTCCCAAGGCATTATCCCAGTTGCTCAGGGTAAGATTTATCGCTTGCCTATATTGCATATATTGCGGCACAGAGGAGTTGCTCATGAAGAGAGTAACAACCTCTATTACGTGCGCCTTTGTACTGTTTTGAAGTATTACTGTAGTGTTTAGGTAAGTAACATTAAAATACGCATTAACCTCAAGCATGAACAATGCAAGCGCCAATGCAGGGAAGAGCCAGAGTCTCATAGTATCATATATACTTACAATTGAAAACAATTTATATTATTATTGTTTATAGCAAACCACCTGGCAATTGCTTGAAATAATCAAAAGGTATATAAATAATGTTTTAGCATATCTATTGAGAGTGATTCTATGATAACAGGAATAGATATAAGCAAAGTAGAGGCAACGAGAGAGTCTAAGGACATGATAACAAACATGAAGTTCAACATAAACTTCGATGATGTAAAAATAAACCAAGATTCTGTCGAGGTAGCATTTACTTTTGTAACCTCTTATGAGGGGGGAACAGGGAATGCAACAAAAAACGTCGGGGAGATAAGAATCAAGGGAAGCATTACCTCGAAAGAGGATAAGAAAGATGTAGAGGAGATAAGCAAAACATGGGAAAGCAAAAAGACCCTTCCACTTGCATTCGCAGAAAATATAATAAATCTGCTCAACTTCGAATGCGGCGCAAGAGGAACTTTGCTTGCTTATTCTATAGGCTTTGTAGCTCCGCTGCCGCTTTCTAGGGCGAAACTGCAAGAGACGGGAGAGAAAAAGTAATTGCTCTCCTTTTTATTTTTTAAAGCAGAGAATAAATTATGGAAATCAACGGCGTTGTGCTTGATGTTGATTACCTCACCATCGGCAAGAGGGGAGTTATAAGGCTTACCATCAAGGACAACGAAAAGACATACGAGCTCCTCGATACAGGATTTTATCCCTATTTTTACCTTGTCCCTTCAAATCCTTCTCTGAACAAGGAGATGCTATCTAACTTTAAGCTTGACGATGGTACTTCTGCAAAAGAGATAGAGGAATCAAAACTCTTCATTTTTGGAAAGGAGGTAAGAGCCCTTAAGATTTTTGCAGACCACCCGAAGGATATACCAAGGCTAAGTTCAGCAATGAGGGATTTCGGGGAAGTTTACGAGCATGACATAGTTTTTTGGAAGCGCTATCTGATAGACAAGGGAATCAATCCGATGCAGGGCGTAAAGGTAAAAGTGCACGAGGAAAATGGCAAGCTGGTCATCGATGAGATAGGGGGAAGCATGGTAAATGAGATAAAGCTAAGCCATATCTCGTTTGACATAGAAACATACAATCCAAAAGGCATCCCAAGGCCTGAGAAGGATCCTGTAATAATGATAAGCTACACAGACGGCAAGGAGAAGAAAGTCATTACAACAAAGAAGATAGAAAAGGATTTTGTGCTTGTTTTTGACAGCGAAAAAGCCTTAATTCAAGGATTTGCAAACACAATAAGGAGGCTTGATCCTGACATAATCGCCGGCTACAATTCTTCGAATTTTGATATTCCATATCTTCTTTCGAGGAGCAAGGCGGTGCACGCTGATTTCTCGATAGCAAGGGTAGAGGGTGAGGTCAAAAAGGAGCATCATGGTCTTATAGAGGCCGTGCATATACCAGGAAGAGTAAATATGGACATTTACAATGTCGCCAAGTTTGTTTCTGTAGTGGGTGCAGCAGAAAAGCTCATTAAGGTAAACAGCTTCAAGCTTGAGGAGATATACAATGCAGTTACAGGCAAAAAGAAGAAGATGGTAGAAAGGAGGAATATTTGGGAGATCTGGGACAGCAACGACCTCAACGAGCTAGCTGATTATTCGCTTGGCGACTCGCTTGTGCTCGATGAGCTTTACGACTTTTTCATACCTCTAGAATTAGAGGTTGCAAAGGTTAGTGGTACCACGCTCGGCGAGGCTTCAATATCCACGACCGGTCAACTCGTAGAATGGCTCTTGATGAGGGAGGCACACATGAACAGCCAGCTCATACCAAACAAGCCAGACGAAGAAGAGATAGCAAGGCGCCTCTCTAATCCTGTCGAAGGCGCGTATGTAAAAACCCCGGAGGCAGGAATATACAAGAATATAGCGGTTCTCGACTTCAGGGGACTGTACCCATCGATTATTGTTGCGCACAATATCGATCCTTCTACTATATGCGATGATTGTAGCGAATATTATGAATCCCCTTTGGGTGTAAAATTTAGGAAAGAGCCCATAGGGATAGCGCCAAGGCTGTTGAAGTTCCTCATAGAGGAGAGAACAGAGGTGAAGAAAGCATATAAAAAGGATCCTGACAACAAGGCGCTCGGGGCTAGGAACATGGCCCTTAAGATTCTTGCCAATTCATTTTATGGCTATTTGGGGTATGCAAGATCAAGATGGTATTCTAGGGAGTGCGCAGGCAGCGTCACTGCATACGGCAGGCAGTATATAATGATGGTTATAAGCGAAGCTGAGAAAAGTGGTTTCAAGAGTCTTTATACCGATACCGATAGCGTTT
>ERZ1669247.604-NODE-604-length-10977-cov-5.458341_pt1 | contig 10977 bp, 13 predicted proteins | sample MGYA00579297_ERZ1669247 | MGnify/ENA primary metagenome ERZ1669247 (study PRJEB41166, sample SAMN08046056) | hot springs metagenome | biome: hot spring; feature: acid hot spring; material: thermophilic sediment; isolation source: thermophilic sediment from acid...
GCGATATACTGCAAAGACACTGATTTTCCTGCTCCCATTTGTCCTTGAGTGCCAATGTTAAATAAGCTCTTGTCTATTGGTATGTAAGCGGGTTCAAGGTTTTCGTTCAAAAGCGGTATGAAAGGCTCTTGTGGAGTGCCGTTGAAGCTTCCCGTCGCAGGAAAAAGCGTTGAGAGGTAATCAATGGTTGCTGTCCTTACGACGCCAAAATTGTCTTTACCTTTTAAAGCATCTTTATTGAGCAAATCCAATATCAGTTCAAACTCAATATCTCCTTCAAACGCCAGCTGATAAGGTGCCATAGATTTCACTTTATACGCATAATCTATAAGCTTTTCTTTATCTGTATCAAAAAGCACAATATACTGCATAAACTGAGTAATGTTACCTTGCCCAAGGATTGCTTTTTGTTCTAGCTCTCTTAGTTCTGCTATTAGTTCTGCTGGCATGTGAGTTTTCTCTGCCGTTGTAATAGCCATTTTAATTTTTCTTTCAATGCTTAGATTGTCAAGCGATTCAAAGTGAAGCAAGTGAATAAAATCAAGGTCTATGAAATTAAGAAAGTGGTTTGCAAAGTACTGAAGCTCTCCAACTTGGTAGTTTACAAGGATAAGCCCGTAAATGGGTGGTGACGACGGTATGACAAAGCCGTAGTCCCATCTGCCTTCATCGTCGTAATCAAGCAACACCGAGCCAAATGGAGCTATAACACTACCTTTAAACAAGTACGACAAATCATCTTTTAATAAATCTATAGCTGATTTATTGTTCCATTGTTTCTCAAACAATGTAAGCCCTGGAAATGTAAACTCTCCTAGAAGCTGTTTTTCGTTGATAGTATTCTGACAAACAAAGTAAGTATCCCTTTGTCTTATATTCCAATTTTCGTTAATATACTGTTCCATGTTTGCTATAAATTCATCTTTTTTGGGATTGCCTGTTCGTGAATATTTTAAATATCCGTTGCGCCCTATCGTGATAAACTTATACACTGACGGTTGTAGTTTATAACATGCTTGTGTGATGCGTTCTTGGTATTCTCTCAACTCTTGCTCTGTGTATGTATCCATATTGATTTTATTTACTTTGTAAACCAAGACATCACTAGGAAACGTCAAAATTGGATGCAAATTAAATATGCTTTTTAGCCGTAAATTCTCTGGAAGAAAATCCATACAAATATTGTATTTCATTTATTGCTATTTGTCAAGCTAAATCACTTTACAATATACTTGACAAAACTATATAAATTAGTTATAATCATATTTATGAACGCATTAGCACCTACAGAAGATACAATCGGAATGGTTAAAGTTTTATTTCCTCAGCTCAGAACAGTAAAAGATGAGGAGATAGCAAAAGCCATTGGGCTTGCTAAAGCATTAGGACTAAATCCTGTTAAACGAGAGGTCCACTTTGTACCATTTAACGGTCAAGTTCAGCTAGTAGTTTCCTATACTGAATATATCAAAAGAGCAAGACATCTTCTTAATGGTTTTGAGGTAGCTATAGGTAAGGATGATATCGATACGTATGCTGAATGTACTATTTATAGGAAAGATTGGCAGTATCCATTCAAGTGGCGCGTCTATATGAAAGAAGCCCAGAAAAGTACTCGCACATGGCAAGAGATGCCTATGTTTATGTTGAAGAAAGTTGCTATTGCCCAAGCTTTCAGATTAGCTTTTCCAGAAGAAATCGCAGAATTACCTTTAACAAGCGACGAAATTCAATATCAAGAAATGAATGCTAGTGATTCTGGTCATTTAGACAAAGCACCATCTTCATCACTGCCTGCTACAGCCCTACCATCACAGCCTACAAGTCTGCCACACTCCAACAGCAATTCAAAGACTATGACAGAGCCTCAGAGAAAGAAAATGTTTATGCTTTTCAAAGAACTTGGTATTACTGAAAGAGAGCAAATATTAGAGTATATACAAAATGTAATAGGACGTAAAATAGAAAGCTCAAAAGAACTTTCTATTGAAGAAGCATCTAAGGTCATAGATGCTTTGCTTAATGGGAGCGTGGCAGAAAAAGAGGAAAAAACAGAAGAATAAAGGAGTGTGTTATGCAAAACAGCTTAGAACGTTTAAGAGAACTTGAAAAGTTTTACGGAACGTTAGCATTACCGTTTAAAGTAATAACTTTTGACAATCAAGCTGGACGGTTTAAAGTAAATCGTGGAAAATCTGCAGAACAAAACTTGTTAGATTTTCCAATAGACGTTATTGTGTTAAGGCAATACTCTCAGTATAAGGCTTTTGTAGAAGAAAATGGTAAAGTAAAGGTAGAGCTGTATACAACCATAGAACCAAAAGCGTCGCTTTGCAAGTCGCTTAAAGACGGCACTCCAAGAGATGTACTAAAAGAAAAGCACAGCTTAACATACTTTGGATGGTTTTTGTCTTTGGTTAAACTGGACAATACATATCAACCAGCGCTGATAATCTTATCTGGATATCCTTTGTCATCTTTTATATCAGCCAGACAAAAACGCTCAGGTATGAGTATCAAGTACACCATTAAGGATGTGGAGAATGTTATAACTACAACAGGAACAGGCTATGAACTTGTAATAGATATATCCGATATTAATGGCGAGGAAGCAGATATTGTGCTTTCTACTATAGAACCAGATAAGCCCAACAATGTAATCTTTACATTTGAAACCTACAGAAAAGCCTATAACACAATAGATATTAACGAAGCAATAGATGATTTAGAGGAATAGTGCACAGTTATGGCACACTCTAAACGAAAGCATGTAAACGTTATCCCTAAATCTGTGGTCTCTGTAGGGCTTTCTCAACAAGCTATCTCAATGCTTGATACTATTACAGAAAATACTGGTATAAGTAGAAGCTTGTTTATAGACCAAGCAGTTAAGTTTATTGTAGAAAACGACCTTGTTGGTTTGGTACTGCTAAGAGAAACAGTTTCAAGATCTCAAGCAAAAACGATGACAGATAAGATGATAAAGACAAAGAGCGATAAACATCGCAAGATTAAACTGGTACAGCAAAATGAAGAAAAGATTAGCTATATTCTTGATAAAATATGATAAGAGCAAAAGAAAAAACTCTCTTATCTTTTGAGCTAGAAAATCAGAAATACAGCAGCTGCGTAAATGTAACCTTTATATCTAACCAGCCGTCAACGTTTTACGACAACACAACTAAAGCGTTAGTAAATTCATCAGCGGCAGAGATTAACGATATGCTAACTGTTAAAGTTAAAGATGTAGCAGAGCTATACCTTGGGCTTTCGTTTATTGAGAAGGATAAAAGGTTTCATTCTAGCGATAATGTGATTGGATATAAGCTAAACGATGTTGAATACGACAACAAAGTTATTCATTTTTTTGTTTCACCTAATAAACCATATACACTGCAGATAAAGTATACTGACTACATTTCTAAAGCCTGCGGTGTATTGTTTATAGACATTACAGATTTAAAGTTTGGCTATTTGTTGGCACACATAAGAACGGTTTTATCACACTACGATATTATACCATTCAAACTAAGCAACGTAGAATATACCTACAACAAGCTTACTAAAGATATAACCATAAAAGCTCCAGACATTATAACAAATCAATTACAAGTCTATGTCATTCAAGAAGACGCTATAGAGCTTATTAAAAGCATATATCATGCAATTATCACAAGAGGCCTTGTATGGAATGCTTACTTTGATAGCGAGCATCAAGTTGGAATAGTAAACCAAAAATATGTGATAAATGGGATAAAATACGATATAATAGATTTTTATAAAATAGGTTTACTTCTTACGGAGTTTTAGCATGGATGATGACAAGATAAACAGATGTTATACTTGCGGTGAGGTAATAGATACCATAGAGGGAATAATCAATGGGGAGGTCATCAAAGAGGTAGTGAACAATTTAAATGCTCCGACCATAAAAGTAAGAGGTATCTACAAAAAGATAAATGGATACGATAAACTTGTCGACGAGTCCGATTCTAATAAGGTTATAGATATATCTTTCAGAGGGTTGATTCCAGAAAATACTTTGATGGAAGTAGAAGGTACTCTCGCTCTGCAATTTAATAAAAGTGGCATTTATCCAAAAATTAAATGTTCAAAAACCATTATTGTTGAGACATCAGATAGTAAAAGTTTATTGGATGTTTTACAAGAAAAGCTAAAAAAGTTTAGGCCTAGAACACTCATGAGTGTAGTAGAAGAACATAAAGGCAGGCTCAAGTGTTTGCTAATACATGGTACCAATGCACAAACAAACTCGGATTTCGAAGGTGAGCTAAGAACTGTTTTTAATGATTACAATGAATATATTACCATAGACCAGATAGAGACCGTGCTTTTAGATGATAACCTTGAAAAAACCATAAGAGAAAACGCACAAAATTACGACGTTATTTTTCTTGTTAGAGGTGGCGGTAAAGAGGAAGAGCTTGAAAAAGTGGGTGGTCCTAAAAGCGCTATTGCTATACTTGACGTTAACAAACCTTTCTATATAGCTCTAGGACATTCAAGAGACAAAAACTTGTCTCTTCTTGAGAAAGTAAGCGATTACAGTTTTCACACGCCAAGTGCTTTAGGAACTTATTTTGGTAGAGTGCTAAAAGAGTATCATGAAAAGAAGACGATGGAAGAAAGCAAAAAAGAAATGATGACAATGAAAATAGAGTTTGAAAAACTAAAATCAGAAAATAATCAAATAAAAAATTACCTTGATAGACAAGAAGAGCAAAATAAAGCTCTATTAGAGGAAAAAGCGTCGCTTAGTGCTACTGTTAAAAGATTACAATCAGAGCTTACACGTCTTAGAGAAGCTAAACCATCTCCTTCTATAGATTTAAAGTTGATAGTGCTTTCTGCTGTAATAGGAGCTATTCTTGGTTTTGTTGTTGCAATGATATTCATTCATCGTCTTTAGGCATGTAGTCAAGAGGCATAAACTTCTCTTCTAACGTAGACTTTTTACGTCTTAGTCTGAGTATTAAATAGGGTGCGAAACACAATAGAAGGCTCACAAAGTTTATTGGTATAAAGTATACATCTGTAAAATGAGGAAAGTATTTATGTATAAACACAATTACTTTGTTTGTAATATGCTTTTCGTGGAATACAAAGAACATAAAAGATAAAATGGAAGATGCTATAAACATAAAGAGCTCTGGAATGAACAGTCCAACAGAGTATCCGCCGAGAAAGTTAGCTAGATATGTGTATGTAATACCTTTTGGGAATATGTAATATCTATCTACAAGCCAATACGCTATGCCAATCTTAAGTAGCAGCGACATACCAAGAACATAAAACCAAGCAAGGTTGATGATAACAGGATTTGTAGCTTTAAATGACCACAACAAAAGCCCTACAGATAACGATAAGCCCATTAAAACGCCGGCATGTACCATTGCACCAAACTCTACGCCTTTCATTATCTGAAACAATCTTTGGTTTGTTGTAATTTTTCTTTCATCGAGAGGTCTTTCTTCGTCAAGCTCAAGTGAGAGATACCAATCAAGGTCTGAGAGGACTGTAATAAAGCCTGTGCCACGACGTTGTGCTTCTTCTTGCTTTACCTTATCGTCAACGGTTTTGCGAATATATTGCTTGTTATCCATCACACGCTAAAACAACACTTAGATTTTTGTTCCCAAAGAACTACTCCAACGTTGCGGTAATTTGGTGCTCCTCCCAAAGCTCCTTGCTTTAACGTATTAAGCCCTGAAGAGACTGCCCAATTTTTCAAATCATTCAAAGCTTGCTCTGGATGTTCTATGTCGTTTACTATGTGTCCTATGCTTATGTTAGCACCTTGTCCTGCTATCATGTTTGCTATCTTGTCCGAATAAAAATATCCAGGTTGGAAGCAACCAGAAGAAATAGGCGGATTGTACAGCTGATAAAAAGTTTCTCCTGTATAGTAGGCTGCTTCGCTGTAAATTACTGGTATAGTTCTGCTAAACAAATGATGAAACCTTGCAATGGATAAAAGCCCTGCCACTATAGGGTCATCATCTCTAACTATGCCAATACGTGGATAGCCAAAGCCCCAGTGTCCTACGCATACAAAGGTTGGGTCAATACCAAAGGGAAGCTTATTCCAAAAAGATTGAGGTATTTTGGTAAGCACCCAAGGACATACTGCTTGAAGTGGTGGTATATCTTCTATGATGCTATCTAGAAGCGGTGCTATAGTGTAGTTGTCAGGGCTGAACTCTTCAAGTATCCAAATAAAGAAGAAAAGCTCTGACGGTAAGAGCGGGAAAATCTTAAATGCTGCTTCGAATTTATCGTAGATAGAGTGAATTTTCTGCAAGAGATTTGGCGCTTTACCGCCACTGCTAAATCCGGGCATATTAGGTATATGGCTTGCTATGTTGTTTAGCACACTTTGTACTTTATTTGCAATTGGTCCTAACATTTGTTGAACTTTTTTAACAATATCGGACGCTGGAAGAACTGCTTCTATGATATCGTTCAAAATATTGCATACGCAAGCAGGATTGATAATGTTTGCTTTCATTATTATGGTTTTTATAATAGGTATAAGCGGTAATGGAAAGCCAAGAAAGTGCGGATACAGCTCCATGTTGGCTTGTCCGCCGTTGTAAGATTCTATGTCTTTCCCCCCTTGTGGTATGAAAGGAAGCAAGGCTCTTGCAAAAGATGCAAACACAGTTGACAAGCCGCCAAACACAGGAGCGGAAGCTCCAAACTCAAAAGCAGCTCCCGTTTCCATAAAGCCATACGGTAAGCGATAAACGATTTTAGGCCCAAATTGAAGCTTTCCGTGATGTATTCTCATGCAAAGCCCTGTTATATTGCAAAATGCACACGACACATCTATTAGTCCAGCTATTGCATTAAAATCAAATCCCCCAGCATAAGCAGGCTCAGAAAGTATAAGATTGTAAACAGGCTCACTTGTAATGCTTAAACTTAACAAGCTAAGCGTTTTTAGTAAATCCCTACGTGAGAGCTTTGCATGATGAAGCACGCTAGACAGTTCTTGCTTAGAATTAGCGTTTTTAGATAAAACACTTAATGTTTTACCTTTTTCTTGCATCAAGGAAGCCTTTTCAAGCTCTGCTACTGATTTGTTTTTGAAAAAGCATTTACTCATCTTCTTAGCCCTATCCAAAGATTTTCTTGATGTCCGTTGTAATCTATACTCATTACAAATCTGGCTATATAAGGGTCATCAAACGCTGGGTAGATTGGAAGCGATAAAAAGCTATTTTGCTTTTGTGTGTAAAGAAAGCGATTAAACGCACTCGAGAAGTTTCTTACTAAAAGATAACCACGCACATATCTAAAAAGCATTTTCACTCCATAGATATTCATTACACGGTCTTCATCAGGATATAGCGTTGTTGGTATGCGGTATAGAATACCTTGTGTTTGATTTAGATACTGTTCTACTTCCATTTGAGTTCCTGATATTTGAGGTATTCCGAAGCGTTCACTTTTAGTCAAATAAAACACAACATTTTTAGCTTGCATGTAAATATTATATCTATTATCAACTCATTTGTCAAGTAAAATCACTTGACTATATACTTAAAACGTGCTATATTTATTTTCATAATTTGGTTTTGGAGTGCGTCGAAAGACGTCTTTTCGTTGAGTCCAAGAAGGACTGTCTTTTGCAGGCTTATAGTCTGCCCATCTATCTGTTGAAAGCTATTTCTTTTGTTGAAAATCTATTTACGTTGTAGGAGGTGTCTATGAAAAGGGTGGATGTTGAAAGAGGTGTAGTTAAGCTTGAAGATGGTGCAATTACAACCATCGAAGAGTATTTGGACGAGCTCATCCAAAGTGAGGTAGATGAGCTTCTTTCAAAGCCAAACGAGGATGAGATGTTAGAAGAAATCCTCAGAGAAATAGGTCTATACAGGCCTGACATGTTTTAACTGCGTCCGTGTGGACGTCCTATTGAGTTGAAATTTTATTTTTAAAGGAGGTTGTTGTTATGGCAGTAAAAGACTTGTTGAAGACAAAAACCAACACTGTTGGTTTCGAGAATGTTGTTGTGTACAAAGCCCAAAAAGGCGAGTTTCTTTTGAAGGATTTAGTTAACAAGGAAGAGGTCAAGCTAGGTGCTAAGATTGAGTTTTTAGTAGTAGGCAGAGCTTCTCAGTATATCCTAATAAAAAGGGATAGAAAAACAAAGAAGCTCGAAATAAGAAAGACCGCTATTCATAAAAGCCCTAAGAACTGTGAAAGAGAAGATGGGATGAAACTCATTAACTATTATTTTGGAGTTCTAATCACAGACGATGGATTTATACCAGCAGTACTAGAGACCAAAGGTTCCTTGTTGAGTACTATGATAGACGCAAAACCCAAAAGAGGTGAAGTAGTGGTTCTTTCTAAAGGTGAAGAGACAGAAACGCCTGACGGAAAACCATATTTTGAAGCCAGTATAAGAGTAAGACCTCTTACAGATGATGAAAATAACGATACTTCGCTTGAAGAAGCGGTAAGAGTTGTCCAAGACAAATACAATAGCGTTGAGGACTAAGCTATTCTACGCCCCTTTTGTGGGCGTGTTTGATTTTTCAAGTAGGAGGCTTATTATGGTAGCTAAAACTGTTGATGAAAAAGAGCTTCAAAAATTGGTAGAAGATATAGGGAAAACAATAAAGTTAGTGGATGGTGTAGAAAACGAACCAGACTTTTACAGGTTGCCAGTATACGTTGGCTGGATATTAGAAGACCTTAGAAAAGCTTATAAAATGTTGAAAAACTTAGTAGAAGTAGAAAGTTGTTAAGAAATTATCCCCCTTGCTGGGGGCTTTGGTTTTAAATTATCAATCTCTTCTCACCTAACATATCTCATATCTTAATAACTTATTAATTTCTAACATCTATTACATTTTTCTATTGACAAAATCAAATGACTTGATTATAATATAAGCATGGTAAAATCAATTGATAGGAGGAACGTATGAAGATTGGCTTTGACCTTGGTTTTGGCTGGACTAAAGTGTGCACTGACGAAGGCACATGTTTCAAGTTTCCTACTTGGCTTGCTTACCACAGCGGTGGTGCTATTTCTGAAATGGAAACTGTGATAGTAGACGGTAAAGAGTATGTAGTTGGAGAAGATGCAAAGTATGAGCGTCAGAAGATAGCTATTACAAGCATTGACGAACTGCTGAATTACTTTCCAGTGTTTCGCAAATATGTGTTATCAAAGTTAAACGTAGACGATGCTGAGATTATTACAGGACTTCCCCCTGTGCACAAAGATAAAGCAAGTATGCTTCAAAAGCAAGGCGTTCAAGTTATTCCGCAAGGTGTCGGCATCTGGCTTGATGTGAAGGATAAAGTCCAAACCAACGAAATGCTTATACTTGATTTAGGCTTTAACACAGTGGATTACATCTTGGTGGTAAACAACAGCAAGAAAAAGGGCAATACTCTTGAGAAAATGGGCGTAGAAAGAATGGTAGAGCTTTTTAGGAATAAACTTGATATATCCATACTTAAGCAGTTTCCGCTTCAAAGACTTATGGATGTTTTCGAAAAAGGCTTTGCTACAATTGAAGGTGAAAGAATAGATTTAACGCCCATAAAGCAAAAAGCTGTAGACGAATACAACGAAGTTCTGTTTACTAGGCTGAAAGATGAAGTAGGCAACCTTATAGAGGAAGTGGAAACCATTATAGTAGCTGGTGGTGGAGCTTACTACCTTAGAAACCTTAGAAAAGCAGGTATCTTTATACCAGAAGCTCCAGAATTTGCCCAAGCAAGAGGCTACACAAGAGCGTGAAAAAGATTGTATCGTTTTCCGTTGACGAAGATATTGCACTCTATATATCAAAAATGCCCATCAAGAGCAAGGTTATCAATGCCTTGCTTTCTCTTCTGTGTGATATTGACAACAAAACCTTAAGAGATATTGCTATAGAATGCACAGAAGAAGAACTTAAAATCAAACTTCTTGAACTCTTTACAGGACAACAAAAAGATTACCTTGACACAACATCAAGACCTACAACTTTACCACAGTCTGATAGTCTGATATCAACCACAGCTCATAATGACATCTCTACAAAACAAACGCCTAAAGAAACCACATCACAAACAACATCGTTTGATGATTGGTGGTAATCTATATCATTGCCAAAATTGGATAAAAGCATATATTTATATGTAAGAGGTGTGAAAGATGTTGTGGCTTGTATTGTTTTTTGTTTTGCTTGGTGCTACAAGAAGAGGTTGGTATGGTGATGACGAGTAATTTGATGGTAAAATTATATTGGAGGTTAATGTTATGATAACAAAGGAAAAATTTGATATGGTTTGGAAAGCCTTAAAACATGCAGGGATAAGAGACACTAAATCGATTGATGCTGCTCCTGTAATGTCAAAATTTAACGCAGGAAAATACCATGGAGTTATATGGTTTATTCCAGATGCAACTAATATATTTGCTTGGAATCTATACTTTTACAAAGTAAATAGAAATCATCAAGGAAAGTTGATAGAAGGATTTGAAGACGAGAAAGGGATGTATAGCTTAGATTTTGAATGGGAATTATACAAGCTTACTTTTAAAAGGCATTATCTTGAAGTTATTGAGAATATAGATGAAGCTTTAGATTGTTATACTACGGTAGTTGAAATATATCGTGAAGATGGAGTGAATTACGAAGATTTTATGGTTTACGACTTCGAGGTGAACTACGGCAAAGAGAGAGGTTTGTATGGAAAATATATTTTAACTCCGCTAGTAAATGGAAATACTGGTGGAATTCTTATAAACCTCTGGATTGAGTTAGATGAAAACGGAAAAGAAGTAATGAGAGACAATACAATTGGTGGTGATGGTGAAGCGTTATATGAGATTATAAAGAAAAAAGAAGAACTTGGTATTAGTGTGGCGCATAAAGACTTAATGCTAAAGTACTATCCTTACTTTGAAAAAGACCCAGAATATTCTAAAGGCAAAAAAATAGGAGT
>ERZ1669247.606-NODE-606-length-10931-cov-4.760482_pt1 | contig 10931 bp, 9 predicted proteins | sample MGYA00579297_ERZ1669247 | MGnify/ENA primary metagenome ERZ1669247 (study PRJEB41166, sample SAMN08046056) | hot springs metagenome | biome: hot spring; feature: acid hot spring; material: thermophilic sediment; isolation source: thermophilic sediment from acid hot...
TTGCCATCCTTTATTATTTCTACATAAAGCTGCGAGTCATATGGAGAAATTATCCTAAAGTTCAGGTAAGGAAGCACGACCTTGAAAGGCTTCGAAGTAAGGTTGCCCTGCTGTATAACTAGCCCGCAATGGAATGTTGTAGCAAAGAAGTTTCCATTATAATTTCTCCAAGTTGTATTATAATAGCATGTATTCTGGTCCGCCCAAGAAATATTCAAAGGCGCGTTTCCAAATCCATATCCTGTTGTGTTCCATCCTTCGTAGCTTCCCAAAGAAAAATTTCCATTAAACAAAGGAACTATGGCGTTTGGGGAAAGGCAGCTGCCCGAAGGTATTGTAGTCGTTGGTATAGTAGTCGTTGTATTCTTGAGAGTAATATTTGCAGTACTGCTGGGAATTGTTGTCGTAATTGAAGTTCTTACTATTGTAGTAGGTTTTGTAGAAACACCCCAGTGAAGATACCACAAGATGAATATTGCAATTATAAATATCCCAATAATTATGTAGGCGATTATCCCTTTATGCATTCTAGCACCGAATAAATTTGTCTCTCAACATATAAAAATCTTAATATTAAAAAGAAAAGCTGGTAAGTAAGAAGATTGCAACCTCTTTGTATCGAAACCCTTATAACATAATGCTGGCTTTACCTTCAAACCAAGTAGGCACAAGCCGAAAGGAACCTCACGAATTTATTCATGGGAGAGTGTCAGTAATAACTGCTTGCTAGATAAGTATTTAAAAATTCATTAATCATATATCTCTGCATATTTTGGTGTTTCAATGGGAAGTATACCTAGAAAGTGGAAAAAGAAAGGAAGAATGCGCTGGAAGTGGGTAAAGAAAAGAAGAAAGAGGCTGAAGAGGGCGCAAAAGAGAAGAGTTGGCGAGCTCTAACCTGTTTGCAGCGTTCTTGTCTTGTATCTTCCCCTCTTTTCTATCTCCTTGAGCCTTTCTTTTATTTTTTTGCCTTCTTTTGCATATCTTAGATAAGAGGTTTCAAGCTCTTTGTAATGTGCCGTAGCCAGCGATCTTTTCATAAGCAGTAGGTCTATAGCTTTGTCTTCTGTGCTTTTTGTTATCTCTGCCAAGCCGAAATCTATAACGTAAGGCATGCCATTCGATACCATTATGTTTGCCGGAGTAAAATCGCCATGCGATACATCCTCATTATGCATTTTTGCAAGCATCTTTCCTACTTCGGAAAGTATCTCTTTCTTTTTCTTTATATCCCTTAGCAACGCGCCTTTTATGAACGTCATGTAAATCGAAAACTTTCCCACACCAACAAGTCTCGGTGCCGCAACCCCTGCATGCTCCATCCTATAAAGTATCCTCGCTTCATTTTTTGTTCTGGCAGACCTTATCTTCTCATCAAGCGTCTTCTCCCTATATGCCTTCTCAAGCCTTACCTTTGCAATAATATTGCTGCCCCAGATGTTGCACAGATATATCTTTGCTTCTGCTCCCTCGCTTATAAGCTTCACGGCACCACCGCACGTTCTATCCTATACCTTTGTTCTATACCACATTCTTCAAGTTTGCTTGCATAGCCATTTTCTAGAAGCCTTTCAGCAACGTATGCTATCATTGCCCCATTGTCCGCGTTGAATTCATTAGGTGCGTAGCCGAATTTTATACCATGCTCCTTTGCTACCAATGAGAGCATTTCCTTTAGCTTGTTGCTCTGCGCAACTCCGCCGCACACACACAGCTCCTCGCTTTTTGTCAAAAGGAGAGCCCTCTCTGTCGCTTCACAAACCATTGCGTAGGCATTTTCCTGTATCGAGTAGCAAAGATCCTCTGTTTTTACCTTTCCTATAAGCTCAGTGGCTCTTGTAAGGAGTCCTGTAAATGCAAAATCCATGCCCTTTACAGTATAAGGTAGCTCTATGTACTTGCCTCCAATTGCTGCTTTTTCTACACTCGAGCCCCACGCAGGGTCTAGCTTCAAGCTCCTTGCAAAAGAATCAAGCATGTTTCCCACGCCAATATCGAGGGTTTCTCCAAATACTGCATAGTGCCTGTAAGGCTTTTTGGCAAGCTTGAGTATCTGCGAATTGCCACCGCTTACATAAAGGGCGAGCGGATCCTCTAGCCCAGCAATATGCTTTGTTATTTCAATATGTGCAACCCCGTGGTTTACTTGTGCAATAGGTATGTTCAGCATCTTGGAGAGTGTTTTTGCAGCAAGCTCGCCTACCTGCAAGCACGGGCCAAGCCCAGGCCCCCTCGTATAGCCAACCCCTTCAATCTCTTTCAATTTTACTCCTGCCTTTTCCAGTGCAGTGCTTATCACCTTGCCCGCATTTTCAACATGGAACTCTGCTACCTTGGCGGGTATCATGCCTCCCTTTCCTACGTTGTATGAAGACTTTTCATTTGCAAAGATCTTTCCATCATCTACAATCCCCACGCCAAACGTATGTGCGCTGCTTTCTATTCCAATTACAAGCATAACATCACTACATAGTGCAAAAATAATTTATTATTCTTATTTCTTCAGTCCAACGATATGTTGCAAAATATTTTATAAATATACATACTAAATCTAAATGTTGTTTATGGAAATAGACACGAACAAAATAATCGAAGATGCTGTGAGGTTCTTCAAAGAACAAAATGTAACATACCCTAAGTTCGACCCAAAAGAGAAGAAAATAAAAAACATAGAAATAGATTCTAATCTTATAAAGACCTATCTCTCGCCTGAAAGCATTGCTGATGCAGTTTCGTCTCTGAGCAAAGCCTCAGGTTTCAAGCTAAAGGAGTTGAAAAGGGAGGAAGAAGCCCTATTGATAGTATATGCACTTTTTGAGGAGGCAATAGATGAGACAATAAACAGGCTAAACAACATAAATCAAACAATCGACGCCTTGGACGAAGAGGAAGAGATAGATTATACATTCGAAAAAAGGGTGCTCCAAAATATCGTGGCAGACTGGCTTAGGGAGGGCACGCAGAAGGACATCAGCAACATGATCAAAAAACTAAAGTGGGGAAAGGATATAACAGAGAATTTGTGCAATGTTGCAAGGGACGTTTTGGTTGATCTTGAGATTAACGAAATATTTTCAAATCTGGGCTACGGGAGCATAACAGATTATATCGATCTTATAGTAGATGAGCTCAAGGCTAGATCCAGCGAGTCAGACAACCAAAGGGGAGAAAGGATAGGTAAGATAAACAATGAGATAAAAGAGTTCAACGACAAATACGAGCAGATTGCAAAGGCAGAGATAAAAGCCTTAGAGGATGAGCTAAGGAAAGACGATAAAAAGGATAAGCAGCCTGGGTACATAGGCTAGGTCTGACTATGCGTAGTAGTAATTCCAGAACTAAATGTTTATAAATGTTTTTATTCAATATTATTAAAGCCTGTATGTGTATTCTTAGCGAGAGCTTATTTTAGGTGGATGCCTTGGTCGCAAAGAGAGAACATGTGTTAGTTCCTATCCATGAGATACTTACCGAAGCAGAGGCCAAGAAGGTTTTGGAAAAGCTCCGCCTAAACAAAGACAACCTTCCTAAGATATTTGAGAGCGATCCGCAGGCCAAGAAGCTTGGCGCGAAACCTGGACAGATTATAAGAATCTATAGAGAAGACCCGCCCTTCCAGCAAAAGAACAAGTACGAATACTACAGGCTTGTGATAAAGGGTTGATTCATGGGAAGTGAAATACTCGAAGCATATCTGAGCTCAGTCTCACTAGTCCAGCAGCAGATAGAGAGCTTCAACAGGTTCCTTGACTTCGGCATACAGAAAGTGATAAACAAGCAGGGAACAATACAGCCCAACATAGAAGACTTCTCGCTAAAGCTCGGCAGGGTAAGGCTTGAAAAGCCCTCGATAATAGAGGCAGACAGCTCAAGAAGGAGCATAATGCCTAATGAGGCAAGGCTTAGGAACCTCACCTATGCCGCGCCAATTTTCCTTGAATTTATACCTGTAGTGAGAGGCATAGAAAAGGAGGCCTCTTACGGAGAGGTATTCATAGGAGAGCTGCCTGTGATGGTAAGGAGCAATCTTTGCCACATGAAAGGCATGGCAAGGGAGCAGCTCATAAAGAGCGGCGAGGATCCGGAAGATCCGGGTGGCTACTTTATAATAAAAGGAACAGAGCGCGTGCTCATAGGTCTTGAGGATCTTGCGCCCAATAGGATAATAACTGCAAAGGAAAAGGGCGGCTTAGAGGTAACAAGCAAGATCTTCTCCACAGTCGGCACATTCAGGGCAAGGTGCGCAGTTACAAGGAACCACAAAGGTCAGTTTTCTGTAAACTTTCCAAACGGGCCGAAGAATGCAGATCTAGTATTAATTCTAAGGGCGCTCGGCATGACGCCACAAGAGATGCTGAATCAGGCAGAGCCCAGTGTTGTAAAGAACGACATGCTCTTCAATCTTGAGATAAGTGATGCAAAGGACATGGGGCCATCAGAAGCCATACTTGCAATAGGCAAGGCAACGGCACCTGGCCAAGCGGAAGAATACCAGAAGAAGCGCGCCGAGACCGTGCTCGACAACTATCTTTTGCCGCATCTTGGCATCGAGCCGGCTGAGAGGAAGGCAAAGGCAAAATATCTTATAGAGGCAGCGAAGAGGGCCTCGCTTGTTGCGAACAAATATCTTAGGCAAGATGACAAAGATCATTATGCTAACAAAAGGGTGAAGCTTGCTGGCGACCTGATGGAAGAACTTTTTGCATACGCGTTCAAGTTCTTTGTAAAGGATGTGAAATACCAGATAGAGAGGACAAGCGCACGTGGAAGGAGGATGAGCATACAGACGATAGTGAGCTCCGACACACTCACCGAAAAGATACTTTATGCCATGGGCACAGGCACATGGGTAGCGGGACAGACTGGCGTTTCGCAGGTGCTTGATAGAACAAACTATGTAAGCACGATTGCTCACCTCAGGAGAATAAAATCGCCCCTTGCAAAGAAGCACCCGCACTTCAGGGCTAGGGATGTGCATGGTACGCAGTGGGGCAAGATCTGCCCTTCAGAATCTCCAGAAGGTCAGGAGGTTGGGCTTACAAAATATCTGGCAATGATGGCGAAGGTTACTACAGGCGCTGACGAAGCATTCACCGAGGAGAAGCTCAAGGAGCTTGGGATAAAGAAGGATTAGGTGGTCTCTTGGCAAAGAAAATAAATGAAAAATGCTATGTTTATCTTAATGGAAGGATCATAGGCTATGTCGAAGATGGAGAGAAATATGTAAGCGAGATAAGAAGCGCAAGAAGGCAGGGTATTATCTCAGGTGAAGTAAACGTAGCATACCTAAGAAAGGAGAATGTTGTTCATGTCAATTCAGATGTCGGCAGGGTGAGAAAGCCATACATAGTCGTTGAAAACGGCAAGTCTAAGCTTACCCCTGACTTGCTAGAGAAGCTCAAGAACAAGGAGATAGACTTCAACTACCTTGTCAGGCGTGGCATAATAGAATACCTTGATGCAGAAGAAGAGGAAAACGCCCTCGTAGCATTTGAAGAGAGTCAGATAAATGAAAACACCACGCACCTCGAAGTCGATGTCGACTCAATACTAGGTTTTACATTGGGTTCAAGCCCGTATCAAGAGCACAACAGCGCCGCAAGGCATGCAATGAGCGCGAACTTCATCAAGCAGAGCGAAGGGCTTTACGCTACCAATTTTAACCTTAGATTCGATTCAAGGTCATATGTCCTATTTTATCCACAGGTTCCTCTCGTAACCACAGTCCCATACAAAGCAGCTAAGGTAGAAACGCATCCGAGCGGGCAGAATTTCGTTGTGGCGCTAAGCACATATTATGGCTATAACATGGCTGACGCTGTCGTTATAAACAAAGCAGCAATAGACAGGGGATTGGGAAGAAGCATGTTCTACAAAACATATGCAGATGAGGAGAGGAGGTATCCTGGTGGCCAAAAGGACTCATTTAAAATACCTCCGCCAACAGCCGAAGGCTATATGGGAGAGAGCGCTTATTCAAAGCTTAGCGATGACGGCATAGTCGAGCCTGAAACAAGGGTGGGAGAGGGCGATGTGCTTATAGGAAAGGTTGCGCCCCCAAGGTTCCTAGAGGAGCACATAGGTGCTACAGGCCTCGAGGAAAAGATAAGGGATGATTCCACCTCCCTAAAGGCAGGAGAGAGCGGCGTCGTTGACAGCGTTGTTATATCTGAAACGACAGGCGCCACGAAGATTGTAAAGGTGAGGGTAAGAAGCTTAAGAATACCTGAAAAAGGAGACAAGTTTGCGAGCAGGCACGGGCAAAAGGGAGTAATCGCTCTTCTTGTACCTCCTGAAGACATGCCTTTCACGAGAGATGGCATAGTGCCTGATTTGCTGCTTAATCCTCACAGCATTCCTTCGAGGCTCACATTCGGGCATTTGCTTGAAGAGCTTGCAGGAAAGGCTGCCGCTTTGTCGGGCAAGCAGATAGACGGAACGCCGTTTGCAGAGAAAGGCAGTACAAGGATAGAAAATTATGCGAAGATTATTGAGCAGCACGGCTTTGCAAGATATGGCGAAGAAATACTTTATGATGGCATTACGGGCGAGCCTTTCAAATCAGAGCTTTTCATAGGCATAGCATACTACAACAGGCTCTACCATATGGTGAGCAACAAGCTCCAGGTAAGAAGCAGGGGGCCTGTCCAGATATTGACCCACCAGCCAACAGAAGGAAAGGCAAGGCAAGGAGGTTTAAGGTTCGGAGAGATGGAAAGAGATGTGTTAGTTGGATATGGGGCAAGCCTTTTGCTGAAGGAGAGGCTTCTTGACCAGAGCGACAAGACAAGGGTGCTCGTCTGCAAGCGCTGTGGCAATATAGGCTACCATGATTACATAAAGAATGTCAACGTATGCCCTATATGTGGGAGCAACGATCTTGAGGAGGTGGAGATAAGCTATGCGTTCAAGCTCCTGCTTGACGAGATCAAGTCTTTGCATATCTTCCCTAAGATCAAGCTGAAAGAGTGATATTTATGCAAGCTGAAGCTATAGAATATATAAAATTTGGCGTTCTCTCACCGGAGCAGATAAGGAAGCTCAGCGTGGCAAAGCTTACTGTGCCAGATACATACAACGAGGACGGCTATCCTATAGAAGGTGGTCTTCTAGACCAAAGGCTCGGGGTCATAGACCCTGGGCTTGTCTGCAAAACATGTGGCGCAAGGGCGAAGGTCTGCCCAGGCCACTTTGGACACATCGAGCTCGTCAGGCCGGTGATACACTCAGAGTTCGCAAAAGTAATCTACATGCTTTTGCAGTCAACCTGCCAGGAGTGTGGCAGGGTTTTGTTGAATGAGGACCAGATAGCCGATTTGAGAGAAATAATGAAGACTATTGTGGTGAGCGAAGGAGAGGAAGAGGGTGAGACCGACAAGGCAAATGAGAAGAGTCAGATATTGAAAAGGCTTAGAAGCATAAAGAAATGTCCTCACTGCGGTGCATTGCAGGAGAAGATAAAGTTCGAAGCACCGACATACTTCTATGTGGGTGAGAGGAGGCTGAAGCCAGATGAGATAAGGGAAAGGCTCAGCAAGATAAGCGACGAAGATTTAAAGCTTCTAGGCATAGATCCTGCAACAAGCAGGCCAGAGTGGCTCGTACTTACAAACTTGCTTGTGCCTCCTGTTAACGTGAGGCCTTCAATAACCCTCGAGTCCGGAGAAAGGAGCGAAGATGACTTGACGCACAAGCTCGTAGATATTATGAGGATAAATCAGAGGCTCGAGCAGAACATAAACGCCGGGGCGCCGCAGATTATTATTGATGACCTTTGGGAGCTTCTTCAATACAATGTTACCACATACTTCAACAATGAGGCGCCGGGAATACCTCCTGCAAGGCACAGGAGCGGAAGGGCTCTTAAGACGTTAGCACAGAGGCTTAAGGGAAAGGAGGGAAGGTTCAGATATAATTTGAGCGGAAAGAGGGTAAACTTCTCGGCAAGAACAGTAATTTCTGTTGATCCATACATAGACATTGACGAAGTCGGGGTGCCTAGCGAAGTAGCACAAAGGCTTACAGTGCCGTTTTACGTTACAGAGTGGAATATGGAGAAGGCGAAGGAGTGGCTTTCAAGGACAGAATACCCAATGGTTGTTGACATAATAACAAAAGACGGGAAGAGGAAAAGGATTGTTGAAGGGGCAAGGGAAGAGGCAATAAGCTCAATATCGCCTGGAGACATTTTGGAGAGGCAGCTTATTGACGGTGACATAGTAATATTCAACAGGCAGCCTTCGCTGCACAGGATAAGTATAATGGCGCATAGGGTCAAGGTGCTGCCAGGAAGGACATTCAGGCTCAATTTTGATACAACACACCCATATGGCGCAGACTTCGACGGAGACGAAATGAATCTTCATGTGCCCCAGACTCTTGAGGCACAAGCTGAGGCAAAATATCTGATGTGGGTCTCTAACCAGATTTTCTCGCCAAGAACGGGCGACGCTATAATTACAAACAACGAGGACGGCATAACGGGAATGTATTTGCTTACAAAGGATTCAACAAGGCTTACAAAAAGCGAGGCAAGCGAACTGCTTGCGCTTGCCGGAATATATGAATTGCCAAAGCCAGAGAAGAACGGGCTCTATGCAGGAAAGGAGATCTTCTCAATGCTTTTGCCAAAAGGGCTCAACTTCGAGCAGAAGATGAAAAATCAAACATTCAGAATTGTAAACGGCAAGCTTGTAGAGGGAGTGATAGACAAGTACACATACGGCAGGGCGAGCAAGCTGCTTGCAAAGATAGCTGCTGATTATGGTATAGATGCAGTGAGGGATTTCCTCAACAAGTCTTCGAGGCTTGCTGATGCGTTTGTAACAAAAATGGGCCTGACAGTAGGCATAAAGGAATATCTTGTCAGCAAGGAAATAGAGCAAGAAAGGCTTTCCATAATAGAGAGGACGTTCAAAAAGGTGAATGAGCTCATAGAAAGCTACAAGGCGAAAAAGCTTGAGCCACTTGTTGGCTATACGCTCAAGCAGTCTCTCGAGAGATTAATAATATCGGAGCTTGACGTGGCAAGAGATGCTGCTGGCAACTATGTGGTCACGCACAGCGAGGAAGACAACGACGTGGTTCTCATGGCGTTTGCGGGATCAAGAGGCAGCGTATTAAATGTAGTGCAGATGGACATGCTCCTTGGTCAGCAGTCTACCCAATCTGGAGGAAGAATAAAAAGAGGCTACTCAACTAATAGGGTACTGCCTCACATAATGCCAGGCGATATATCTCCGCCTGCGAGGGGTTTTGTAGTATCTAACTATCTCTATGGCATGACCCCTATTGATTTCTACATGCACGCTATAGGCTCAAGAGGTTCGGAAGTTTACAAGGCTTTGCTCACGGCTAGAAGTGGATATCTTTACAGGAGGATGAGCAATGCTCTGCAGGACTTTTATGTCGATTATGATTTAAGCGTGAGGGATGTGCATGGCAAGCTCGTCCAGACAATGTACGGCGGCGACGGCATTGATCCTATAAAGGAGAGGATACACGAAATGCAGAAGAGTGAGTAAATGGAGAAGAGAGAGAAAGAGTTAAAAGAAGATTTGGTGCAGCCTGGCGAACCGGTAGGTGTGGTTGCAGCTCAGTCAATAGGCGAGCCAGGAACACAGATGATTATTGGTTCATTCCACCTCGCAGGTATAGCATCAAAGATGGCAACAGCAGGCTTACCAAGGATGGTGGAGCTCGTCGATGCAAGAAAGAAGCCAGCATCGCCTCTTACATATATCTATCTTGACGAAAAGATAAAAAACAATTTCGAGAAGGTCAGCGAGCTTGCAAAAAAGCTCAATGAGGTGAAGATGTCAGACGTGGTAAGGCATGCCATCGAAAATTTCTCAAAGAGCAGGATAACACTCATAATGGACATGCAAAGGCTTGATGTAAGCGAGCTTACTCTAAAAGGTGTCGAATCAAAGATAAGTAAGCTTATGAAGCTCGATACATCTTCAGAAGGCCGCAAGATAATAGTAAATATGCACAAGAAGGACACAAAGCTAATAAGGGAAACAGTTGTAAAAATAATGAACCTCACCATAAGTGGCATAGAAGGCGCAGGCACGTGCGTGATCCAGCAGGATAAGAAGAGTGGCGAATATTACATCCTCTCCGATAGCGGCAACATAACGCCATTCATGAACATAGAAGGCATTGACATAAGCAGGATCTACACCAACAACATATTCGAGATGTACAGGGTGTTTGGAATAGAAGCAGCAAGGAATACGCTCGCCAATGAAATAATTAGTACGCTTGACCAGCAAGGCATAAGCGTTAGTCCTAGGCACATACTCTTGCTTGCAGACGCGATGACACACAGCGGAGAAATAAAGAATGTGGGCAGGCATGGACTTACAGGAGAGAAGAGGTCTGTATTTGCAAGAGCCGCATACGAGGAAACAGTCAAGCATCTGATAAATGCGGCAGCCTTTGGTGAAGTAGACTTGATGAAGGGGGTAACAGAGAGTATACTTGTCGGCAAACAGATAGCCTTGGGTACGGGTACGGTGAAGCTGGCAATCAGGAATGAGGACCTTGCAAAGATAAGTAGAAAGGAGAAAGGAAAAGATAAATAATGTTTGTTTGACTTAATTTATCTTTGTTAAATTATTGGTGAAGGAAATGGCGCAAGAAAGACCTTTTGACCTGCTCAACAAATCTATTGGGCAGCAAATCTTAGTGAGATTGAAGAACAACACAGAGATACGGGGGAGGGTAACCTCTTTTGACGTGCACATGAACATAGTGCTTGAGAATGCCGAAGAGCTTGAAGACGGCAATCTCAAGGCAAAGCTCGGCACCATATTACTGAGGGGAGGCAACATACTCTTTATTTCGCCTGTAATGTAAATGCTTCGGTGGGCTCCTGGCGCAATGGTAGCGCGCCTGCATGGCATGCAGGAGGTTGCGGGTTCGAA